>ERZ650304.654-NODE-654-length-16399-cov-3.739843_pt1 | contig 16399 bp, 11 predicted proteins | sample MGYA00376240_ERZ650304 | MGnify/ENA primary metagenome ERZ650304 (study PRJEB26733, sample SAMN07839271) | wastewater metagenome | biome: small river; feature: stream; material: water | place: USA: North Carolina | collected 2016-03-01 ...
ACAATCTCAGATAATTTTGGGCTAGCCAGTTCTGTACGGGCAACCGAATTGACTAATTGTTGAATTTTTAAGTCAAAGCTTTGACCAGCATAAAACTGCTCTTCGTTCATGCCATTGCTTGCCAATAACTGCTTAAAGCGAGCGTCATCAAATGTGCCATCTTGACGATATAAGGCGCGAATCTGAGGGATCTTTTGAAGACTATTCACAAGCTCTTGCTTGCCTACTTGTAAACGCAGATCACTTACTGCAAATCCTAATATGCGCTGCTGGAGTAACTCATTCAAAATAGCCTGGCGAAACGGCAGGCTTTGAGCAATTTGCATATTCCCGCCGACACGCTCAGCTTGACGCTTAGCCGCCATATCTACTTCTTGTGCAGTAATTGGTTTGCCATTCACCTTAACAATATCCGTTTCCTTATCCATAAAGCTGGAATAGCTGGAAATGCCAAACATGGCAAATGAAGGAACGATGAACAGCATCAGCACAAGCTGAAGGATCTTTTGGTGCTTACGTACGGTATCAAACATGAATTAATCGCTAGGAAATGAAGTCAATGATGCGAGTGTACTAGGCTGAAGGTCTAGAGAAACTAGAAAGCCTAAGAGAGGAAGAACAAATGCGATTTGGGAAACTGGTGGGCGCTGACGGGATCGAACCGCCGACATTCTGCGTGTAAGGCAGACGCTCTACCATCTGAGCTAAGCGCCCCAAATTAATACAGACGAGATTGTAACCTAGTGCGGGAATAAAAGAGGGATTCTTCATCAAAAAAGATTTGAAATGACCTATCAATCTGACTCAAAATCCCTCAAATATCCCTACGCATCAATGCTTGAGAACCTCTCCAGAGGAAATCTTTTCACTGGCTTTGCTTGCCTCAGCAGCCTTTTTAGCAAGCTCTTCTGGAGTTGGATCTGGTAAAGCAACTGGTTTTCTCTCCAAAGCCAACTCTAGAACTTTGTCTATCCAGCGTACTGGCACAATTTCAATCGCATTCTTGACGTTATCCGGAATATCGATCAAATCTTTGACGTTTTCCTCTGGAATTAAGGCTAGCTTAATACCGCCACGATGCGCGGCCAATAATTTCTCCTTAAGTCCACCGATCGGCAGCACTTCACCACGTAAAGTAATTTCACCAGTCATCGCCACATCTGAGCGAATTGGGATACCTGTAAATACGGATACCAAGGCTGTAGTGATTGCGATACCAGCGGATGGGCCATCTTTTGGTGTTGCGCCATCTGGGAAGTGAATATGAATATCTTTCTTCTCAAAGGCCTCATCCGCAATTCCCAAAGTCCTCGCTCTAGAGCGAACCACAGTTTTTGCCGCCTCTACTGACTCTTTCATGACATCGCCGATTGAGCCGGTACGAGTAATGACGCCCTTACCAGGCATCACTGCTGCTTCGATGGTCAATAGATCGCCGCCAACTTCAGTCCATGCCAAACCGGTAACCTGTCCAACTTGATTTTCCTTGGCAGCAAGACCAAAGTCGTACATCTTCACAGAAAGGAACTTCTCTAGGTTGTCGGCATTCACGATGACTGGTGCAGCTTCTTTCTTAAGGAGCAGCAACTTCACCACCTTACGGCAGATCTTGCTGATTTCACGTTCTAGGGAGCGCACACCAGCTTCACGAGTGTAATAACGAATCATGCTGCGAACAGCGGATTCTTCAATCTTCAATTCATCTTTCTTGAGGCCATTATTTTTAATCTGTTTAGGGATTAAATAATTGATCGCAATACTTGTCTTCTCATCTTCGGTGTAGCCTGCAAGACGAATGATTTCCAAGCGATCAAGCAATGGGCCAGGAATATTCAATGAGTTCGATGTTGCAACAAACATCACATCTGAGAGATCAAAATCAACTTCAACATAGTGATCTTGGAATGTGTGATTTTGCTCTGGATCTAAAACCTCCAGCAAAGCACTGGCAGGATCACCGCGGAAGTCCATGCCCATCTTATCCACTTCATCTAAGAGGAATAAAGGATTGCGTACACCGACCTTAGTCAAGCTAGAAAGAATCTTGCCGGGCATAGAGCCGATATAGGTACGACGATGACCACGAATTTCAGACTCATCTCGCACACCGCCCAATGCCATCCGCACAAACTTACGGTTTGTTGCGCGTGCAATAGATTGACCTAGGGAAGTTTTACCGACACCAGGAGGGCCAACTAAACAAAGGATCGGAGCCTTGACACGCTCAACACGCTGTTGAACTGCGAGGTATTCCAGGATGCGTTCTTTAACTTTATCAAGCCCGTAATGATCTTCATCTAATACTTTTTCAGCGTTGGCCAAATCATTATTGATCTTAGTTTTCTTCTTCCAAGGAAGAGTCACCAAAGTGTCAATGAAATTACGAATCACGGTTGCTTCAGCAGACATTGGTGACATGAGTTTGAGTTTCTTCAACTCAGACTCGGCTTTCTTTAGCGCTTCTTTCGGCATACGAGCGGCTTTAATGCGCTTCTCTAGCTCCTCGAGATCAGCGCCCTCTTCGCCTTCACCCAATTCCTTTTGAATGGCTTTAACTTGTTCGTTTAAGTAGTACTCGCGCTGACTCTTTTCCATCTGACGCTTCACGCGACCACGAATACGCTTCTCAACCTGCAAAATATCAATTTCACTTTCGAGATCTGCCAAGAGGCTTTCTAGGCGCTGCACTACGTCGGTCATTTCGAGTAAGCGTTGCTTTTGCTCGAGCTTGACTGGAAGATGTGCACAAATCGTGTCTGCCAAACGGCTTGGGTCATCAATACCACCCAATGAAGACAGAATTTCTTGAGGTACTTTTTTATTGAGCTTTACGTACTGATCAAACTGAGCCATGATTGCGCGACGCAATGCTTCAGTCTCATGAGCATCTAATGAGGACATTGCAGTTGGCGTAGCTTCGCAACCAAAATATCCTTGACTGTCCTCAACCTGGCTTACTTCAGCGCGTTGAACGCCCTCAACCAGCACCTTAACGGTACCATCAGGCAGCTTCAGCATTTGCAGGATATTGGCGATACAGCCGACCTCATAAAGGTCTTCAACCCCAGGCTCATCCTTAGCAGCCGTTTTTTGGGCTACTAAAAGGACATTTTTGCCAGTTTCCATAGCAGCCTCTAGTGCTTTGATGGATTTTGGGCGACCCACAAATAAGGGGATGACCATGTGCGGAAACACTACGACGTCCCTTAAAGGGAGGAGTGGCAGTTGGATAGGTTCAGAGGGTAGTAATAAGTGGCCAGGCATGGGGCAATTCCTCCAAAATAGTCATTCCGTAAAAAATCTCTAAAAATGTCGTACTACTACATACGGACATTATTTGAGAATAGGATACTACCTATGTGGGTGCCACCTAGCGAAAAACAAGGGGGAAATACATCAAAAATGAGCAAAAAACTACTGAAAACTATGAAAAATGTCAAAAATAAGCTTTTTTGCTCAATTCCGTAGATTCGTCAGCCTGCTTGTAGACCAAAATAGGTTTTCCACCCTCTGCAATGGTGGTTTCATCAATGACTACCTTTTGGACATTCTTTAAAGAAGGTAAGTCGTACATCACATCCATGAGGGATCCCTCAAGAATGGAGCGCAGGCCACGTGCACCAGTTTTGCGTGCAATGGCCTTCTTGGCGATAGCTGAAAGCGCTGCTGGCCGAACTTCAAGTTCAGAGCCTTCCATCGTTAATAGCGCTTGATATTGCTTAACCAGGGCATTCTTAGGCTCAGTCAGGATCTGAATTAAGGCTGCTTCATCTAATTGCGCCAAAGTAGCCACAACCGGTAAACGGCCAATTAATTCAGGAATCAGTCCAAACTTAATCAAATCTTCTGGCTCAACTTCAATTAAGAGGTCGCTCACGCCACGATCATCTTTACCTGGAACGGTGGCATTAAATCCAATGCCGGTCTTTGCGGTACGCTGCTGAATGACCTTTTCAAGGCCATCAAATGCACCACCACAGATAAATAAGATGTTAGTCGTATCAACTTGCAAAAAATCTTGATTTGGATGTTTACGACCACCTTGAGGCGGCACAGAAGCCATGGTGCCCTCAACCAACTTTAACAGCGCTTGCTGAACCCCCTCGCCCGATACATCGCGGGTAATGGATGGGTTATCTGACTTGCGAGAGATCTTATCAATCTCATCTATGTAAACAATCCCACGTTGGGCTTTTTCTACGTTGTAGTCACAAGCTTGCAACAGTTTTTGAATAATGTTTTCTACGTCTTCGCCAACATAGCCTGCTTCAGTCAAAGTGGTAGCATCAGCCATGACAAAAGGCACGTCCAGCATGCGCGCCAAGGTCTGCGCTAATAATGTTTTGCCGGAGCCAGTTGGGCCAATCAGCAAAATGTTGCTTTTGGCCAATTCAACACCGTCAACCATTGCTTTAGCAGGAACCTTAGACTCTTTTTTATCTGAGCCCTCTACCGGCTTACCGTCTTTGTCTAGCTTCTCTTTTTTTGGCTTGGGCAAATACTGCAAGCGTTTGTAGTGGTTGTAAACCGCTACAGCCAAAGTCTTTTTAGCGTGATCTTGACCGATTACATACTGATCCAAATTCTCGCGAATCTGGTGCGGTGTTGGTAAAGAGTCATCGCCCTCTTCCTTTGGAAGCTTGGCAATCTCTTCTTGAATAATGTCGGTGCAAAGGTCTATGCACTCATCGCAAATAAAAACAGATGGGCCAGCAATGAGTTTTTTTACTTCGTGCTGACTCTTGCCACAAAAAGAACAATACAGAACCTTATCCGGTGAATTAGTTGTGTTTGTATCGCTCAAAATGGGCTCTGTAAATAATGAATAAGAAAATTAAGGACGCTTCTCGATAACCTTGTCGATCAAGCCATACTCACGGGCCTGCTCAGCTGACATAAAGTTATCGCGGTCAGTATCTTTTGCGATTGTTTCAATCGATTGACCAGTGCGGTCAGCCAAAATCTTGTTAAGTCGTTCGCGCAAGTACAAAATTTCACGAGCTTGAATTTCAATATCAGATGCTTGGCCACGCGCACCACCCAAAGGTTGATGAATCATCACACGTGAATTCGGTAGCGCATAACGCTTCCCTTTTTCACCAGCACATAACAAGAATGCACCCATACTTGCAGCCATACCCATGCACAAAGTACTTACATGCGGCTTGATAAATTGCATGGTGTCGTAAATAGCCAAACCTGCAGAAACAGATCCGCCAGGAGAATTGATGTACAGAGAAATTTCTTTATCTGGGTTCTCGCTCTCAAGGAATAGCAACTGAGCAATCACCAAGTTTGCAGTTTGGTCATTTACTTCGCCAACCAAAAAGACAACACGCTCACGCAATAATCTGGAGTAGATATCGTAAGCGCGCTCACCTCTACCAGAGGTTTCAATCACCATTGGAACCAAGCCCAAGCCTTTTGGTTCTAGATTTTCAGACTGAGAATGATTGTGGATCATTTTGAAACCTCTTATAGGTAAGTGGATTACTTAGTTTAGCTTGCTGAGCTCTTCAAAGGTCACAGCCTTATCGCTTACTTTAGCTTGAGATGTGAAATATTTGATAACGTTATCTTCAAGGACTAGGTTCTCGATATCCTTCAAACGGCTTGGATTACTGTAGAACCAACGAACCACTTCCTTTGGATCTTCATAAGTAGCTGCTTGCTCATCAATTTCAGCCTTAATTTGGTCAGCGGTAGCTGCCAAGTTCTGCTTTTTAACTAACTCGCTCAAAATCAAGCCAAGACGCACACGTTTAGTAGCTTGCTCAGCAAAAATCTCTGCAGGAATTGGTGCATCTTTAGCATTAGGAACGCCACGTTGCATCAGGTCTTGACGCGCACCTTCAACCAAACGCTCTTGCTCTGAAGCAACCAATGACTTAGGAACATCCAATTCGCACAAGCTATTGAGCTTATCCATTACTTCATTTTTCAACAAAGAAGTAATGCGACGCTTTACTTCGCGATCTAAATTCTCTTTTACTTCAGCGCGCATCTTTGCAACGCCGCCTTCAGTAACACCTAATGACAATGCGAATGCATCATCAACTGCTGGTAGATGTGGCCAGTTAACTGATTTCACAGTAATCGTGAACTCAGCGGTTTTGCCTGCAACATCTTTACCGTGGTAATCAGCTGGGAAGCTCAATGGGAATGATTTGCTTTCGCCTGCCTTAAGACCCAAAGTTGCAGCCTCAAACTCAGGAAGCATGCGACCTTCGCCCAATACATATTCGAAGTTTTCAGCTTTACCGCCAGCGAATTCAACGCCATCGATTTTGCCAACAAAATCGATAACCACTTGGTCACCATTTTGAGCTGCGGTATTGGAGCCGCCATCGCCGTGGGCACCAGCCTCACCACGTGGGTGGTAATGAACTTGCTGCTTGCGCAATACATCTAAAGCGCGATCGATTTCAGCTTCACCAATATCGGTTACATATTTAGTAACTTCAGCTTTGCTAAAGTCACCAATTTTTACTTCTGGCAAGACTTCGAAGAAAGCATCAAAGACGATCTTGTCAGCATCAATCTCACTCTTTGGCTCAAGACGTGGTTGACCTGCTAAAGCAACGCCCTCTTTTTGGGCTTGCTCATAAAACATTTCAGCAGCTTTATCGAATTGCAATTCGAAATCAACTTGCATGCCGTGCTGTTTTTCAACGAGGTTCTTTGGAACTTTGCCTGGGCGAAAGCCTGCCATTTTCATGGTCTTACCAACTTTAGCCAAACGGGCTTCACGCGCTTTTGCCAAATCGGCACGAGCGAATTCCAAAGTCATTTTGCGGTCTAGTGAACCTAAATTTTCTATCTGCACAGCCATTCTCGTCTCTTAATTGAAGATCTGGAAATGTGAAGTCCAAGCCAAGTAGCAATCTTGTGGTGCGAGGAGGGGGACTCGAACCCCCACACCATTTCTGGCGTCAGGACCTAAACCTGGTGCGTCTACCAATTTCGCCATCCTCGCGAATATCCGCAAACTGCCAAGCTTAGACTTCACTCTAAAGACCGTAATTCTACAATGCCTAGGGTTTTAGAGATGGATTTAGGCCTTATAGAGCAAAGCTACCGCATGGACGGCAATGCCCTCTCCCCTGCCCAGGTGCCCGAGAGATTCGTTGGTCTTGGCCTTAAGGTTGACATGGCTAGGGGTAACAGCCAAATCAGATGCAATATTTCGGACCATTTCAGGCAAAAAATCAGCTAATTTAGGCTTTTGGCAAATGATGGTGGCATCGACGTTGCCTATATGGAACCCTGCTGCCTGAACTTTTTGAAGTGCGGCCCGGAGCAAAATCCGGCTATCCATATCCTTAAACTGTGGATCCGTATCCGGAAATAGCTGTCCAATGTCATTTAAACCAGCAGCCCCTAGTAAGGCATCCGTGAGGGCATGCAATAGCGCATCTGCATCTGAATGACCCAATAAGCCCTTCTCATAAGGGACATGAACACCACCCAGAATGAGTTTGCGGTCGGTAACCAGGGCATGAACGTCATAACCTTGGCCAATACGAAACTGCGGAATATAGGGGGCACTTTGGGTCATATTGGTTCTTTATCGAGTAGCAGAGCTTAAAAGCAATTGCATTAATTCCCAATCGGCGGGATGAGTAACTTTAAAGTTGCGAGCAGCACCCTCTATCAACAAAGGCTTAGCACCAGCCAACTCGATTGCGCTAGCTTCATCAGTAACATCGGCTTCAAGACGAATAGCGCTTTCGAGAGCATCATGCAACTGCTTTAAACCAAACATCTGAGGGGTTTGCGCCTGCCACAAATGCTCGCGTGGAATAGTTCTTTCAGAGTGCGGAATATTGCCTGCTATGACCGAATCTAGATCTGCTTGCTTCAACGTATCCGCAAGAGGCACAGCCAAGATACCGCCCTCATTGGATACCTGAACAGAATTGATTAATTTTTCAATGAGCGCTGATGTTATGCCCGGCCTAGCTGCATCGTGAACCAATATCCAGTCATCTTCAGCAATACCCGCTTTGAGCATTGCCGCTAAAGTATTTCTGACTGTTTCTTGCCTGGTTGGGCCACCGGTTGGTAAAAATTGAATTTCCTTGGCGCCATTGGCAATCGTTTGCAAAATGGGGTTATCAATAAAGCCGGGGCTAACGCCAATCCAGATTGATTCAACTTGAGGGGTTTTTAAAAATGCCTCTATTGCATAGCAAAGCATCGGCTTTCCAGCCAACTGCTGAAATTGCTTAGGCAGCTCACCGCCAAGACGTGAACCAGTGCCAGCGGTTGGCAAAAGCGCATGACATTTCTTGTTTGAGGGATTTCCGGAAGCCATACCTGATTCTATAATGAGCCTAGATGTCTGACGTATTAAATCTAGCACCCCCCATACCCGCTCCCCGGGCTGGGCAGCGCTTTACCTTTTCAGGGCTAATTGGCTCTGCAGATGCCGCCTTAATAGCGCAAAATGCCCTTCGCTATCGCGACAAATTCTCAGTAATGGTGATTTTTTGTGCTCAAGCACAAGAGGCCCAACGCCTGCTAGAAGAAATCCCTGCTTTTGCCCCGCAACTGAAAACCAGACTTCTGCCTGATTGGGAAATTCTTCCCTATGACCATTTTTCTCCGCATCAAGACTTAGTCTCTGAAAGACTTGCCACCCTTTATGAATTGCTTAATGGCAGTTGTGACATTGTCTTGGTTCCAGTTACAACAGCTCTTCAAAGACTGGGACCTCCTGGTTTTCTATCGGGCCACACCTTTTTCTTCAGACAAGGTGACAAGCTCAATGAAGCTGCCTTAAAGCTGCAGTTGCAACAGGCTGGTTACGATCCTGTGAGCGCAGTGATGCGCCCTGGTGAATACAGTATTCGCGGAGGCTTGTTTGATTTATTTCCTATGGGATCTAATCTTCCTTATCGATTGGATTTATTTGGCGACGAAATTGAGCAAATACGTGCATTCGATCCCGATACGCAACGTAGCCTCTATCCAGTAAAAGAAATACGGTTACTTCCAGGACATGAATTCCCATTTGATGACGCTTCTCGAACCGCATTCAGAGGGCGCTGGCGGGAAGTATTTGAGGGCGATCCAAGTCGCTGTTCCATATATAAGGACGCCAACCTGGGCATACCTAGCGCGGGAATTGAGTCCTATTTACCGCTCTTTTTTGAAGAGCAATCAAATCTATTTGACTACTTCCCCAGGTCTGGTGATCCCGTTTGGCTTGTCAGCATTGGTGATGTTGAGGAAACTATTAAAGGGTTTTGGAAAGATACGCTTTCTCGTTATGAGTTTCTAAAACATGATTTAGATCGCCCCATTCTTCCGCCTAAGGAATTGTTTTTAGATGTTGATGAATTTTTTACAACATCTAAACCATATGCACGCTTAGCCTTTGAAAAGGAAGGCTCTGAACAAAATGAGTTTTTTGCGGTACCTGATATTGCGGTACATCGTCGGGATGCAGATCCCATCAACCGATTACGCAAAATAGTTGCAGCAGAAAAAACACGCATCCTAATATGTAGCGATAGTGCGGGACGCAAAGAATCCATTCGACAGCTTTTCGAGGAAAGTAATTCGGTTGCTGGACTAGATGGCAAACCCCTCTACCCATTAAAGCCAGAGGGCTTCGATAGCATTGCCGATTTTATTAAAAGTGGCTCGCTGTTTGGCCTGGTAACTGCACCACTCTTTAACGGCTTCTCTTGGCCAAGAGAAAATCTCATTGTTGTAACTGAAGCGGAGTTATTTACGACTACCGCAAGACAGCGACGCAAAGGAAAGGCTAATGAGAATGCTGATCCTGACATGCTATTTAAGGATCTGTCGGAACTGAAGATCGGCGACCCGGTAGTGCATGCTGAACATGGCATTGGGCGCTATCAAGGCTTGGTACTTCTAAATCTTGCGCCCCCTAAGGAAGCGCCTATTTTCGAAGAGTTCTTACATTTGCAATATGCAGGCCAAGCTACTTTGTATGTGCCTGTACAGCAGTTAGAAATGGTCACTCGCTATGCAGGCTCAGATCCGGATTCAGCACCTCTTCATCAATTAGGATCTGGCCAATGGGACAAAGCAAAACGTAAGGCAGCACAGCAAATTCGTGACACAGCAGCTGAGTTACTAGGTTTATATGCCGCAAGAGCTATTCGCAAAGGTCATGCCTTCGAATTCTCGGCCCATGACTATGCAGCTTTTACGGAAAGTTTTGGTTTTGAAGAAACTCCTGATCAAGCCAATGCAATCGCTGCAGTTATTGGCGATATGACTAGCGGTACACCAATGGATCGCTTGGTTTGTGGTGATGTTGGCTTTGGAAAGACCGAAGTAGCCTTGCGCGCTAGTTTTGTTGCTGTAATGGGCGGCAAACAAGTAGCTATTTTGGCTCCGACTACCCTACTTGCTGAACAACACGTCGCTACCTGGAAAGATCGCTTCGCTGATTGGCCCGTTCGCATTGTTGAGTTATCCCGCTTTAAAACAACAAAAGAAATTAATGCAGCCTTAGAAGCCATTGCCAAAGGTGAGGCAGACATCATCATTGGGACTCACAAGCTGCTTTCCAAAGAAACGCAGTTCGCTAATTTGGGATTAGTGATTGTTGATGAGGAGCACCGCTTTGGTGTCCGCCAAAAAGATGCTCTTAAGGCACTTCGCGCTGAAGTAGACATCTTGACGCTTACTGCCACCCCCATCCCAAGAACGCTGGGTATGGCAATGGAAGGCTTAAGAGAGTTTTCCATCATTGCTACCGCCCCGCAGAAACGCTTAGCAATTAAAACTTTCGTCCGTCGCGAAGGCGACGGCGTTATACGTGAAGCAGTACTACGTGAAATTAAACGTGGTGGCCAAGTGTATTTCTTGCATAACGAAGTTGAAACGATTCAAAATCGCAAACACGCTTTACAGGAATTGATTCCAGAGGCCCGTATTAGCGTAGCTCATGGACAAATGCATGAACGTGAACTTGAATCGGTCATGCGTGAATTTGTGACACAACGCACCAATATCTTGTTGTGCACCACCATTATTGAAACTGGTATTGATGTTCCTACAGCCAACACCATCATCATGCATCGCGCAGATAAGTTTGGCCTAGCCCAGCTTCACCAGTTACGTGGACGCGTGGGCCGCTCACATCACCAGGCTTATGCCTATCTGCTCGTCCCAGACCCCGAGGCGCTTAGCAAGCAAGCGCAATTACGCTTGAATGCGATTCAAGCAATGGAAGAATTGGGTTCTGGGTTCTATTTGGCAATGCACGATTTAGAAATTCGTGGCGCTGGTGAAGTTTTGGGTGATAAACAGTCAGGCGAAATTCATGAGATAGGCTTTCAGCTCTATACCGAGATGCTAAATCGAGCCGTGAAATCCTTGCGTAGCGGTAAAGAGCCAGACCTCCTCTCTCCATTGCAAGCCACTACGGATGTGAATCTTGGCGTACCCGCTCTTCTTCCAGATGATTATTGCCCCGACGTCCATGAGCGACTCTCGTTGTACAAACGTTTTGCAAGTACTCATGACTTCTCTGAATTAATGGGCTTGCGTGAGGAACTAGTTGATCGATTTGGTGATTTACCAGATCAAGCCAAGTCTTTTTATGAAACCCACCGTCTACGTCTTGAAATGACTGGTTTTGGCATTAAAAAAATTGATGCAACTCCAGCGTCTATTCAGATTCAATTTATTCCGAACCCACCGATTGATCCAATGAAGATCATCCAACTGATTCAATCATCGAAATATATTCAACTTAATGGTCAAGACAAGCTTAAAGTTCTGCCGCAAAAAGACCGCGAGTTTGAGAAATTAGAGCAACGCCTTGATGCCATTAGGCAAATCCTCAGACGCCTGAATGAATCTGCTGTTTTAAGCCCAATGAAGACGGGTCAATAATCCGATTATTATTAAGCCATGAGCAATCAAGTACTTGTAGCGATCTCCAGAGACCCCTTATCTGAAAAGCTAATCTTTTCACTGAAAGATCAGGCCTTACAGCATGGTGTCTCGCTGCACTCCATTGGTGGCCAAGTCACTAATGGCGCTTACTATTCCGAGCGTTTTGAGTCAAGCGCACATATTGAAACAGCCCAGCGAGAGCAACTTCGCGCCTTAGCCGCAAACTTTAACGCGGACCTCTGTTACTTGAAGCCAGATCTCCTGCCGCAAGATATTCGCGTGCTCGCAATGGATATGGATTCAACGCTGATTAATATTGAATGCATTGATGAGATTGCAGATTTCACTGGCAAGAAATCAGCTGTAGCTGAAATTACCGAAGCCACCATGCGCGGGGAAATTAAAGACTTCCAAGAGAGTCTTAGGCGACGCGTGGCACTACTTGAGGGCGTTCATGCAGATGCGCTTGAATCCGTTTATCGAGAACGCTTACGCCCCAACCCTGGTGCGACAGAACTCTTAGCGGGCGCTCATGAGCGTGGAATATATACATTGTTAGTTTCTGGTGGATTTACCTTCTTTACAGAGAAGTTACGCCAGCAATTGGGTTTCAAGCAAACCCAAGCCAATACTTTAGAAATTATTGACGGCAAATTGACAGGCAAAGTACTTGGTGACATTGTCGATGGAGCAGCAAAAGCAGCTCATTTAGATGCTGCATGCGCACGACTGGGTTGCACGAAAGCAAACGCTATCACTATGGGCGATGGCGCGAATGACTTAATCATGATGAATGGCTCTGGCATTAGTGTTGCCTACCAAGCAAAACCCGTTGTCAAAGAAAAAGCCGACGCGGCTTTTGACCGAGTCGGCTTAGATGCTGCTTTACTACTGATCTCTTAAGTTTTTACCTAAGAGATCAGGGTAATTCTTTTAGAGACGCTCAAAAATAGTAGCAATACCCTGACCGCCACCAATACACATTGTGACCAAAGCATATTTGCCTTGAACACGATGTAATTCATGAATTGCCTTAGTTGCAATAGCTGCACCTGAGCAACCAATTGGGTGACCCAACGCAATCGCTCCACCATTCACGTTGGTCTTAGCAGGATCCAAACCTAAACCTTTAGTAACAGCCAATGCTTGCGCAGCAAAAGCTTCATTAGACTCAATCACATCAATTTGATCCAATTTGAGGCCAGCGCGCTCGAGAGCCAATTTAGTTGCAGGAATTGGGCCTTCACCCATGATGTGGTTTGGCACACCAGCAACAGCATAAGAGACTAAACGTGCGATTGGCTTGTGGCCGGCTTTCTTAGCAGTCTCAGCATCAGCCAAGACGAAGAATGCAGCACCGTCGTTAATGCCTGAAGCGTTACCAGCAGTAACAGATCCGCCTTCCTTCTTAAACACAGCCTTCATCTTAGCCAGTGTATCCATAGTAGTGTCTGGCTTGACGTGTTCATCAGTATCAAACACTACATCACCCTTACGAGTTTTAATAGTGATTGGAACGATCTGAGATTTGAAGCGACCTTCTTTGATTGCATTTGCAGCACGACGATGGGATTCAACCGCAAGAGCATCTTGCTCTTCACGAGTAAATTTCCATTTTTCAACCAGGTTCTCTGCTGTGACACCCATGTGGCCAACACCAAATGGATCGGTCAATACTGCAACCATCAAATCTAGCATTTTGGTATCACCCATGCGTGCGCCACTGCGCATTGCAGGAGAGCCATACATACCGCGAGACATCACTTCAACGCCACCGCCGATACCGTAATCACAATCACCCAACATGATTTGCTGAGCTGTAGTCACAATCGCTTGCAAGCCTGAGCTACAGAGTCGATTGAGAGCCATTGCAACGGATTCCATTGGGAGTCCAGCCTGAATAGATGCAACGCGTGCAACATAGGCATAACGACTGTCTGTAGGAATAGTGTTGCCTACAGTCACATAATTAATGAGCGCTGGATCAACACCAGAGCGAGTTACCGCCTCTTTCATCACAATACCGCCAAGCTCAGACGGCTCAAAACTACTGAGCGAGCCATTAAAGGCGCCAATTGCGGAACGAACTGCACTTAAGACAACGACATCACGACTCATATCAATCCCCTTTGCTAAGCCCAATAATTAGGCTGACACTGCACTAAATAAGTACTAAAAAGTAATCCAACTATTAGTTTTATTCGATTCGTCAAGTTTCGGCTATTAGGTCATGCCCTTGGGAGCTAATGACTGTTGCACGGATGATTTCACCAGCACGATAGCGCTTAGAGGGCTTGCTGGCAGGTAAAACCCTCACCAAACCATCAATTTCAGGGGCATCGCCAATAGTTCTGCCAATTCCGCCTGATTCATCCACACGATCAATGATGACCTGAACACGTTTGCCTATTTTTTTAGCAAGTCGTTTTATAGAGATTTCCTCCGCTTTTGCCATAAAGCGAGCCCGGCGTTCCTCACGAATTTCATTCGGGACGGGGTTATCTAAGTCGTTTGCTGTAGCACCCTCAACTGGTGAATATGCAAAGCAACCTGCTCTATCAATTTGCGCTTCATCTAAGAAGTTGAGTAAATACTCAAACTCTTCTTCAGTCTCACCAGGAAAACCAGCAATGAAAGTGCTTCTGATGACTAAATCAGGACATGCTTCTCGCCAAGCCATGATGCGTTCTATATTTTTCTCACCACTAGCAGGACGTTTCATACGCTTGAGTACATCGGGGTGGGCATGCTGCAACGGAATATCTAAGTAAGGCAAAACACCGTAACCATGCTCTGAGAATTCAGCCATTAAAGGTAGAACATCATCCACATGCGGATAAGGATAGACATAGTGCAATCTCACCCAGGCCTGATGTTCACGCGCAATTTGATTTAAGGCATTTACCAAATCAAACATTTTGGTTTTTACAGGCTTACCATCCCAGAAACCAGTACGGTATTGGATATCAACACCATAAGCACTAGTGTCTTGAGAGACAACCAATAATTCTTTTACGCCTGACTCAAATAAACGCTTTGCTTCAAGCAATACTTCACCGATTGGACGCGATACCAAATCGCCGCGCATGTTTGGGATGATGCAAAAAGTACAGCGATGGTTACAGCCTTCGCTGATTTTGAGATAGGCGTAGTGCTTAGGAGTCAGCTTAACGCCGGCCGGCGGGACTAAATCTGTAAATGGATCATGTGGCTTGGGAAGATGCAAATGAATGGCTTGCATTACTTCATCGGTAGCGTGTGGCCCTGTAACGGCCAGGACTTTGGGGTGAATGCTTTGAATAAGATCAGAGCCATCTGCATTTTTTCTGGCGCCCAAACAACCAGTAACAATTACCTTACCGTTTTCAGCCAGAGCCTCTCCGATGGCAGAGAGACTTTCTTCAACAGCAGAATCAATAAAGCCGCAGGTATTAACCACCACCAGATCTGCACCAGAATAATCCTTAGCAGTTTCGTAGCCCTCAGCACTCAGTTGTGTGAGGATGAGCTCTGAATCAACTAACGCCTTAGGACAACCTAAGGATACAAATCCTATTTTTCCAGCCACAACTATTCTTTTTCAGTTTTATTAGGCTGAGGCGTAAATGGGAAGTTGCCAAAAAGATTCTGAGATCCCTGCATTTGCTCTTGCATCTTGATGAAGAGGTCTTTGCTCTGCTCCATGTAATTCCCCATCAAACCTTGCATGAGAGGGTTTTGGATATTCATCATCTGAGACCAAGCTTCAGGAGTGCTTCCAGCACCCAAACCCTTGGTTTGATCGCCAAGTTTATTGTGGATGTCCACAAAAGACTGCATAGTCTTCTCAAGATAATTACCCATCAAGCCCTGCATGGAATTTCCATAGAAGCGAATGATTTGAGAAAGCATTTGGGAAGAGAACACAGGCGCACCGCCAGCCTCTTCCTCAAGAATAATTTGCAACAAGATGTTGCGTGTTAAGTCTTCTTCAGTTTTAGCATCAACCACTTTAAAGACTTCATTGCCCATCACTAGGTTTTTGATGTCTGACAGCGTGACATAGGTGCTTGTCTGCGTATCGTAGAGACGACGATTTGGGTATTTCTTGATGAGCCGATCTTCGCCTGCTCGTTTTGCACGGGTTACCATTTTTATCCTTACTCTTTACTGCATCGCAACATCAGCGTAGTTTATTCCTAGTTTGACCAAAAGGTAAATACGCTGTGTTGCGCACTACAAATACTCTAATAATTGCTGCAGTGCAATATTAGCCGGTATGAATACCACCGTTTAATGAGAAATCAGCACCAGTAGCGTAACCACCATCTTCAGATGCAATCCAGCAGCAAATTGATGCGATTTCATCAGGAGTTCCCAAACGCTTAACTGGAATACCTGAAACAATTTTCTCCAAAACATCTTCACGGATTGCCTTAACCATATCTGTGCCGATATAGCCTGGGGATACGGTATTAACCGTAACGCCTTTAGTGGCCACCTCTTGAGCCAAAGCCATGGTGAAACCATG
>ERZ650304.655-NODE-655-length-16389-cov-16.150361_pt1 | contig 16389 bp, 20 predicted proteins | sample MGYA00376240_ERZ650304 | MGnify/ENA primary metagenome ERZ650304 (study PRJEB26733, sample SAMN07839271) | wastewater metagenome | biome: small river; feature: stream; material: water | place: USA: North Carolina | collected 2016-03-01 ...
TGTTCGCGAGGTAGCTTGCGGACACCGGAACTCGGTAGCGGCTGGCATCCGGCAGCGCCGGCGCAGCGGACATAGGCGACGTGAGCCAAACCTCAAGGCCGCCGACTGTGATGGGCGCGTTCAGCGGGAACGCTGTGTCAAGCGATGCGGCCAAGGTTGCTGCGGCGCCAGGGCCGGCGTTCTGAGGCAGGCTCAGCGACACCTGGAACACTCCGGTGTAGCCGCGATGCGTGCGCCCGATGCCCTGGCTCTGCGTCGGTGCCGGCAGCACGAATGCCTCGGCGTAGGCCGTCTCCGGCTTCTCCGCTGTGACGTTCTCGAACAGGATCGTCACGCTCTGCGCGCTGCCCCAGGTCTGCAGCGTCGTCTCGAACGCGCGGCGGATTAGGGCGAGGCTCACGATGTCACCCCGGCACCCAGTCGCCCGGCAACCTCGATCACGCTCAGCCGAACCATGCCGGCCGGCGCTTGCTTCGACCAGCCGTATTCGAGCGGACGCGCGTAGGGCAGGCCGTTGGTCATGTACTGGATGCCGCCCAGCGGCAGCGTCAGCGCCTTGGCCGCTTCGGTCAGCCCGCGCCCTTGATCCACGCTCAGCGTCGTGCTGGTGTCCGCGGTGCCGTAGCTCACATTCCAGTTCGCGCGGAACCGCCCGGTGTCCACGGGTGACTTGAGCACCACGGAGCGGAACAGGTCCAGCGTCAGCTTGCGCGCGACCGTCTCCACATCGGTCTTCGCGCGCGCGGCCAGCGTGTCCATTGGGATGCTCCAGCGGGCCACGTCAGACACTCCTGACGATGGCTTCGTACAGCACGAAGACGCCAGCCGGGCCCAAGGCCTTCACGTTGGCGACGGTGTAGTTCGAGCCGCCCCACAGCATCACGTCGCCGGGCCGCGGCTTGCTCAGGCCCTGCGCGCTGATGTAGGCCTGCTGGTCGCCCTGGCGAATGGTGGTGCCGTCGATCATCTTGTCCTCGACCGGGAATACCGCGGCCGTGATCGTGTCAACCTGCGGGGACGGCGGCGTCACCGCGCCGGTCGTCGGGTCATAGGTGCCGCTCACAAGCTGCCGCGTCAGCGTGGTCTGCGCGCCGAACTGCGCGAGGATCTGCTGCGCGGTCTGAGCGAGTGCGGCGTAGTTGAAGGTCATGCCCAGACCCCGTGCGCGTAGCAAATTCGATTGACCTGCCGCACCAAGTCGCCGACCGCGTAGGCGATGACTTCCTCGCTCGGCATGTCCTTCTGCGCGCGCCCGATGCCGACGCCGCGGAAGCGCGCCCAAGCCATCGCCGCATGCGTGCACTCGTGCGGGACGATGGTGCTCGGATGGGCGCGCAAGTCCTTGACGTTGAGAAACATGCGCGCCACCACGCCGCCGCGCTGCAGGATGCCAGCCCGCCGCGTGCGCGGACTCCACCATGACCGCACGAGACCCATGCACTTGCGCCCGACCGTCATAGCGAAGGCGGCGCCCTCGTGGAAGTTCATCTCGTTGCGCATCGCGCGACGGTCGCGGGAGATGCGGACCTCAACCACGAAGGGCCTGGATTCATCGGGGCGCACGCGAAACACCCGGCTTGGCCGCAGCTTGTCTCGGTGAACGCGCGGCTCGACCCGAAGGCGGGGGCGCTTCTGCGGGCGGGCGCGGCGCTTCATGCCCGCACCAGCGAAATTGACATGCCGTTCGCCTCGGCCTTGAACAGCCCGGCCAGCATGTTGTCGATCGACCTGAATCTGGTCCACGGCGCGGCGCCGCTCTCGTACTCTTGCTCGATGGCGGCGATCTTCACGCGCTTGACGAGCCGCTCCACGTCTGGCGCCAAGTCGCCGCTCGCCGCCTTGAACGCGAGCTCGGCGCAAGCGCGCTGCACTTCGACAGGCACGACCGTCTCGGCGTAGTAGGGCATTCCGCCGTAGGAGAACCCCACGGTGTCGCGCTGCGGCACCCAGGAACGCGGCCAGTCCAGGGCCTGCGTCGTCGTCACGCGCGTGCCGGCCCAGCGGTAGCGGTAGACCTGCATCATGTAGTCCGTCGCGCGGCGGATGGCCTGCTCCTTCTCCTCGGTCTGCAGGGTGGCCCACAGCGTGATGCCGCGGCCCGAGTGCCAGGTGTCGGCGAAGGTGGTGCTGCAATAGGCGTCGGAAGTTGCCTTGCCGGTGCCGTCTTCAACGTCTAGGGCCATCGTGCGGTCCTCATTGCAGCGGGTAGGTCTGCGCTTCGCCGGCCAGCGGGTACAGCTGCGACTCGCCGGCCAGGGGGTAGGTCTCGATCACGTCGCCGGCGTCCACGTAGAGGCTTGCGGACGCCGAAGCAGACCGGGCTGCCTGGACCGCCGCCTGCATCGAAGCCGTCACGGTCTGCTGCGTCGCGATCGCAGCCGCCACGCTTGCCGAAGCCGTGCGCGCCACTGCGACCGCCGCCGCCAGCGATGCCGTTGCCGTCTTGGCTTCCTGCACCGCGGCGGCCAGCGATGCAGCGACGGAAGTGCCGGCCTGCACATAGGCCGCCAGGCTGGCCGAGGCTGAGCCCTGAGCCTGAACCGCGGCGCCAAGCGACGCCGAAGCCGAGCGGGCTTCCTGAACAGCCGCAGCGACCGACGCGCTAGCGCTCGTGGCGAACTGCACCGCGGCGGCGAGGCTGGCCGACGTTGAGGCCGGCGCCTGAATCGCCGCAGACAGGCTTGCAGCGACTTGACTGCCCGCCAGGATCTGCAGGTCAAGCGATGCCGTCGCCGAGCGCGCTTCCTGCAGCGCCGCGTCGAACGCCGCGGTGGCCGTGCGACCCACCTGCACCACGGTCGCCACTGATGCCGTGGTCGACTGCGGCGCCTGCACTGCGGTGGCAAGAGATGCAGTCGCCGAGGCTGATGCCTGCACCGCCACAGAAGCCGAAGCGGTCGCGGCTTGCGCGACCTGGACCACGGCCGCCAGGGAAGCCGTCGCTGCGCCTTGCGTTTGAACCGCCAGCGCCACCGAAGCCGTGGCGCTCTGTGCGGCCTGGATGGCGATGCCGAGGCTTGCGGTGACGTTGGTCGGAACCGAGGCGTTCGGGTTCTGGAACAGCCAGTCGGCCTGCACCTGCCAGCCAGCCGCGCTCGAGCCTCCCGCATCGGGCCGCCGCCGCAGGAGCCGCCAGCCGCGCGCGCCCTTGCGACGCGCCGTGAAGAACCGGCCCGTGAAGCCGAACGCGCCGCCCTTCGCGCCCGTGCCAGTGTTCGCCTCGGCCTGCGCGAACACGACGTAGGTGTTGAGCGCGCCCCACCCGCTGCCGCTGCTCCAGCCCTCGTAGGCGAAGGCTACGTAGCCCTGGCCCGCAACGCTGAAGGTGCCATCCGTGGCGCCGGCCACCAGGCCGCCCACGGTCTGCAGGGCCATCTGGTCGCCGCTGCCCAGGTCCGGGGTGAACGGCAGCAGGCCCGAGCCGGCCGGCGTGCCGATGGTGTACGAGGCCCACCCTACCGGCGGCACCAGGGTCACCGAATAGGTGTCCGAGGTGCCGTTCGTGAGCGTCAGCGTGTAGGCGTCGTACGCCAGCGCGCCGCGGGTCGCGCGGAACTGCACCGAGGTGTCTGACCAGCTGGTGACCGTCTGCGCCTCGCCGCCGACGTCCAGAGTGCTCGAGCCCTGCGTCGCGCCGAACCCACTGCCGGTGACCGTGACGGTGTCGCCGGGGCTGAAGGTGCTGGGCGTGACGCTGGTGATCGAGGGGCCGCCACCGCCACCCGTGGCGCCATTGATCGAAAGCGCGCCGATTACCCATTGCCAGTTCGAGACGGTACCCGCAGCGTTGACGCCCCAGCCCGTGGTGACCGTTGCCGCACCGGCCTCCCACGACGACCCGACCTGAAGGATGCCGCCCTGGTTGGCCTGCTCCAGCTGCGTCTGGCCGCCGGTGACGCTGAGCGCCGCATTCTGGAAGCGGCCGATCGCGTCGATGACGATCGCGTCCGTGCCGCTGGATACGGTGCCCGAGACCGCATCGGCGGTGCCGTTGCCGTTGGCGTAGACCAGCGAGCCGTTCGGCGTGCCGCTGTCAACGCCGGAGATAGAGAAGGCCAGGATGCCGATCTCGCCGGTGGACGCGGCCGGCGTCGCCGTGATGGTGACCGTGCCAGCCGTCGGGCTCGTGCTGCGCCACCAGTGCTGCCGCAGGAAGGATTCCCGCACGCCGGAGTCCGAGATCGACGACAGCGCGCCACCGCCGCCGCTGGAGGTGACCGAGGTCATCCCGCCTGGCGAACCGTCCGACAGGACGACGCAGACGTACAGGTACTCGCCCGACCCGATGACCAGGTTGCCGGTGGTCAGGCTGGTGCCTGTCCCCGTCGCGCTGACGCTGTCGGTGATGGTCGGGGCTGCCATCAGCCGTGCCCCAGCAGCGTCTGCGACACGCGGAAGTCGCGAGCCCCGAATGCGCCCTCGGTAGCACCGGAGCGGCGGATAGAGCCCAGGCCCGCACCGTCACCCAGCGCGTTCAGCGTGGCCTGCGCCCGCGCGTCAATCTCATCGTGAGTCGTAGCCCACTGCGTGGACAGGCGCAGAGAACCGTTCTGCCACATCTTGCAGGTCTTGTTTTCGCGGTCCAGTTCCACCACAAGCGTGTCGCCATCGGCAACGGTGCCGCCGGCCACGAAGGCCGAGTAGATGACGATCCATCCGCCACCCGGGTCAGAGTAGGCCGTGGTCTTGCCGTCGTGCAGCGCCAGCGCCCAGCCGCCGCCTATTTCAGCCGTGGCCTGGATTGCCACCTTGTCGTCTTCGCCGCGGCAGAAGGCGCCGACGAAAATCTCAAGCTCGTGGTTTCCGCTCGGCGTGTAGCCTGGGGCAAGATAAACCGTGACCTCCACGCGCTGGTTTCCAGGGAAGCCTGGCCGCCACGCGATGCTGTCCTCGTAGTTGATGTGCGGCGCCCCGCCGTCGCAGCAGATGCGCGGGTTGCCCGTGCCTGTGGCCTGCCGGATCTGCATGCTGGTGTTGGTCAGCATCGCAGCGTTGCCGCCGGTACCTTCTTCGTTGTTGGTCCAGGTGCCGCCGAGCGTGATTGGGTCTTCGTCAGCCGGCACATCGGCGAAGTTGACGTAGTAGTCCCCGCCCTCTCCAGTCGGATCGTCGCTGTAGCGCGTGCCGTTCGCCCTGGCGATCAGCCGTGCCGAGCCGCCGGTCGCGTTCTTGACCGGCATGGCTCACCCCTGCGTTTCGACGTAGCTGCCGGAGACGATCGAGGCGGTGGTGGTGTTCGGGATGAACACCAGGAAGGGGCAGGTGCCGTTGTAGAGCCGCGGCAGGCCGCCGGTGAGCGCGTCCAGCGCGTTCGGGATGAAGCCGGCAGGCAGCTCAAGGTAGGCCAGCGGCCGGTAGCCCACCAGCGCGATCGTGCCCGAGGTCATCGAGGTGTTGAGCGTGAGGCTCTCCACCGACCGGATGCCCACGTCGCCGGCCTGCATGCCGAAGCGGTAGAACGCGCCGATAGCGCTGCTGGCGACGTAGGCGTCCACCAGCGAGGCCGTGCGGCTGGCCGTGCCGCCGCTGTTGGTGTAGCCGATGGACGGCGTTGCGGCGCCCGCACCGGTGGCGGTGATGATCTCAAGCGCCCAGTGCACGCCGGCGCCGTTGGTGCTGCCGTTGATGTCGCGCGCCGGCAGCGTGCCGGTGTTGATCGTCTGCGCGGTCGTGGTGGTGACCGAGATCGCGCTGCCGCCCGAGTTGCCACCGACCTGGATCAGGCGGTCGCACAGCATCAGCACGCCGCCCTGTTGCGCAGCTCCGCTGAAGCGCGCGAGGTAGGCGTTGCCGCTGCCGGGGTCCACGCGCGGGATGGCGCCGGCGACAGCCCCGAGCGAGCCGTTGGTGAGCACCACGCCGCCGGCCGTCGTGGCGGGCGAGAGGCCGGCGCCTGGCGCACCAGCGAGGTACCAGAGCGAGTGCGGGCGGCCGGCCACCAGCGTCGGCGTGACGGCCTTCGCGAAGACCTGCGGGGGCTGGAACCCGGCGATTACGCCGTCGTCGGTGGTGATGGCCATGGCTGTTCTCTCAGGGCATGAGGTCTTCGGTCGTCAGCACGACATGCTGGCCGTCGAAGTAGGCGCGGACGCCGTTCAGTTCAGCGACGGCCCACTCGACAGGCTGCGCAGATTCGGTGCCGAAGCCCTTGACGGCGCGGCGCCGGAACACGCGCCCAGGCCCGCGAAGGGTCAGCGTTGCCGCGCCATTCGTGGCCACGGTCGCGCCGTCGGCGGCGACGATCTCGAACGGGGCGGGCGCCACGTCAAATCTCATCCCAACTTATCGTCAGCGTCTCGCTGGGCGTCAGGCCGCCAGACGCGGTGCTGGCCACCGTTGCGATCATCACCAGGTGATCGCCCTTCTCGCCGGTGCTGGTATACGGCCCGGCGCCGAGCGACAGCGCGCTGCCGCTGGTGTAGGTGAAGAAGTCGGTGTAGCCGGTGGTGGCCGTTGCCTCGGCCGGCGTGGCGAAGCTGGTCACGGCCTTGGCGTACAGGCCCACGCCGGTGCCCAGACCGTTCGCGCCGTCGCTGTAAGCCTTGATGTTGGTGATCTGCGAGTAGGTGCCGCCGGTGACGTTCAGGCGCAGCCACTTCTCGAAGCTGTAGTCGGTGCCGCTGGGCGGCTTGACCATCGGGTTGTTCAGGTCGACCGTCGCGTTGTCGGCGTTCTTGAAGCGGATGTTGCCGCTGGTCTTGTCGGTCTGCGTGCCGCCGGCACCGGTCTTCTCGACGATCTGGACGGTTGCTGCCATGTTGGGAGCCTTTCGAGGATCTGGGGTGTGGTTACGGCGTCCGACGCACCGTGCCGGCCGAGACGGTCCCGGCGATCAGGGCCGTCAGGCCGACCGCCTTGGACGCATGCCCGGCGACCGATCGGTGCAGGGCGTCAGCCTGGAACAGCGAGGCCTGGCCGACCGTCTCCGCGTACTCGTCGTAGAACTTGCAGCCCACGGACACGGATATGTCGTAGATCGCGGAGCCGAACTGCTGCAGGCGCGCCTGGTTGGACGACGCATCGGTCGACGCCGGCGGGCTGCACAGGATCACCTGGCTCGGGTCGTATCCGGCCTTCAACTGCTTGTCCAGCCACGTGCTGTAGTCCTGCCGGAAGTGCTCAAGCGGCACCAGATACCGCACGTCGTTGGTGCCCAGCGAGACGATGAGCAGGCTGCCGCGGCGAGCCGCGCTTCGCTCGAGCGGATACGCCGACACCCAGCGCGCGGCGCTGTTGCCGTCGTCGTTGTCCGACATCGTGGTCGCGTTCAGGCCCTGGTTGTCTTCGGTCAGGCCCAGACGCTGCGACAGCAGGTAGCTCCAGCGCGTCGTGCTCGGAGAGCCCAAGCCGAAGCCGACCGTGTTGCTGTCGCCAACGCACACCACGGACGGCTGATGCGCCGGCCGCCACAGCGCAAGGTTCGCGCTCGTGAAGAAGCGCTCGAGGTCCGACATCTCCGAGGCAGTGAGCCCCGGTGACCATGCCGCCCAGCCGCACGCGGTCTGCGAAGACCAGAAGCCGCCGTTACAGGCCAGCATGGTGAATTCGCCGTTGGCCATCGTGCCGGTGGAACTGGCCGTGCTGGCCTGTTGCACGCCACCCGACCACGTGGACACGAAGCCGCCGCTGATCTGCACGGCGTTCAGGCCGGCATACGGCACATGAGAAACCGCACTGCTTCCGTTGATCTTGCTGTCGTTGCTGGTGGCGTAGGCCAGATACGTCGCGGCGCCGCTCAGGGTGCCTGCCAGGATGCCGCTCTGCGTCAGGCCGGTGGCGAACACGCCATAGCCCCAGTCCGAAGCGGTGCAGCCTGCCGTGGTCGGGTTGAAGCCCAAGCTCACGGCCTCGTCGGTGCCGTTGGGCGTGATGCCCGTGGCCTGGGTGTAGTCGCCGGCGTCGAGCGCGATGCCGGTCATCGTGGTGGTCGTGGCGCCCTTGATCTTGATGAGCGAGGCCGCCAGCGCGGCGCCGACAGGCACCCACAGGTCGAGGATCTTGGCCCAGGCCGTGGAGCGCATCAGGCGGTCCAGCGGGTCGCTCAGGGCGTCGAGCTCGGCATCGGTGACGGTGCTGCCGGCCGCGACGATGTTCGCGCGCAGGTTCACCAGCAGGCCGCGGGCGATGCTGGGGATACGCTGGGTGGTGAGGCGGGGAGCTGAGGCCAGCAGCGACGCCAGGCCGACGACCTGCGAGCCGCTTGCCTGCAGGCTGGTGTCCCGCGTCTGCGTGGTTGTGGCGCTGGCTCCGGCGAAGCATGAGATCCGCATCTCCATGTCGTGGAGGTACGGCCCGAACGTGGCGGATGCTGCAACGGTCTGCCCGTCAAGCACCGCGCCGTCAAGCGCGCGCTTCACGAGGCAGCCGCTGCCAGCCGTCACCGCCACTGTCAGGACGCTTCCTGCGTCCAGCAGCTCGGTGGCGAATCCGCCAGACCCGACGGCGGCCACGGATCAGTCCTTGCCGCCCACGAGCCACCCGGCCGCCGCGAAGTTCGCCACCTCGTCGGGGTGAACATCGGCGGCGTGGGGCGGCGGGTACTGCTCGGGATCGCGGACCATCGCCACCGTGGCTACGGCTTCCGCCTCCGCGGCCGCTTCGTCCTGCGAGGCTTCCGAGGTGCCTTCCTCGGCCGAGCCGCCGGAGGCTTCCGCCTCCGCGGCCCGGCGCTCGCGCTCGGCCTTGCTGATGCCGGCCATGACGATCAGCCCAGGAGGATGCTGATGTGCTCGGGCTTGATGCCAGCGGCACCCCAGGCCATGCCGACCTCGAACTTGACCTGACGGTACTGGCGGTACATCCGCACCTCGAAGCTCAGGCCCGAGATCGGATCGGTCAGCATCATGGCGTCGTCGGCCGAGTCGCCGCCTTGCGGCACCGCCGGCGCGCGGCAGGCCAGCACCAGCGCGCTGCGGCGGAAGGCGAAGTTGCCGGTGTAGTTGTTGCCCACCGTCAGCGCGTTGTTGTCCGGGAAGGCGATCAGCGCGCCAGGCTTGTTGATCGCCAGCGAACCGCCGGACAGCGCCGTGCCAACCACATACTTGTTCGTCGTGTCGGCCGCCGCCGTGATGACATCGCCGGCGAGCACCGTGCCGGAGCCGGTGTCCACCGCGATGGTCGTGCCGCCGATGGCGATGCCGCTGCCGTTGTTCACCAGGTAGCCGGTGCCCGTGCCCTTGGTGTGCGTGCTGATGCCGCCGCTGTAGCGGATCGCGAAGTTCTGCAGCAGGTCGGTCATGCCCGTGCGCAGCATGTCGCTGGAGCCGGCCTCGTTCACGCGGAACAGGACGGCCTGCTTGCCGCGCAGGTTGGCGACGGCGGCCGAGTTGAGGACCAGCTGGCGGTCGCTTGTCGGGCAGCCGTTGTCGTCCAGGATCTTGGCGATGCCGGCCAGGTCCGACAGATCGTTCGCGGTTGCGAATGGCGTGGTGCCGGCCGTGCCGAAGGCGCGCGAGGCAGCGGTCTTGGCAGCCAGGTAGCACGAGGCCTCCATCGCGTTCACCAGCTTGCGGATGCCGTCCGCGAACTGGTCGGCCAGGATGCGGTTGTAGGTGCCGGACGTGCCCACCGCCAGCTGCTCCTCGCCGTTCCAGCGGATCGGCGCCACCTTGCTGTTCGTGATCACGATGTCCGCGTAGGTCGGCGCGGTGTCGCCGGTGTTGGCGGGCGTGGCGCCGGGCGTCACGTCTTCCAGCGCACCGGCTTCGCCGATGGGCACACGAACCGTCTGGTTGACGGCCGCGCGCTCGGCGTTGCTGTCGCGCAGCACGGCGGGGATGAAGCCGACCATCTCGCGCGAGACGACGTTCAGGGCTTCGTAGAGGGTCGGGATGAGCCCGGTCAGGGTGTTCGCCATGATTGGCCTTTCAGAAGTGAAAAGGCCCGCTCATGGCGGGCCGGAGGGGAGTTGAGGAACGGTCAGTCGGTGATGACCGCCTCTTGCGCGGCCTTCACCTTGTCCTGAGGGGGGAGCGCATCGAACTGCGCCCGCGTGTAGGTCTTCTTCCCGCCACCAACGCCGCCAGATCCGCCTCCGGCACCGCTGCCGCTTGCGTTCGATCCCTTCAGGATCGACGCCTTCAGCGGCGAGCTGTCCACGATCAGCTGCAGCGCTTCCTCGGGGTCCGCGATCTCACCCGGCTTGGCGCGCGAGTAGATCGGCTGCCCGTTGGCGTCGTGCGCGACGACCTTGCCATCCACCACCTTGAAGTTGTTCGCGAACAGCGCGCGCGCGATCTGCGCGGCAGCTGCGCCGTTCTCGGCGGCGAACTTCTCGGTGACGAACTTGGAGCCGCTGAAAACGCCGCCGATCAGGTGCGAATTCAGCTGCTCGCGCAGCGTGTCGCGTTCCTTCACGGTCGGTGCGTACTGGGCTTCCAGCGCCGCCTTGACCTCGGCCTTGACCTTCTCGACCTCGCCCTTGTCGACGAGCTTGTTCAGGTCCACGGTCTTCAGCTTGTCCAGCGCTTCGCGGGCGGCTGCCGGGTCCAGGCCATCGAACACCTTGAGCGCCTTCTCGGCGTTCTCCTTGGCCTCGCGGTGACTCTTCGCTTCCGCGTTGAGCCGCGAGATGGTGCCGAGGGTGGCTTCGAAGTCCACATCGACTTCGGCGCCATCAGGGTGGACGAAGACTGGCAGCTTCCTGCCGCCGACTTCCTTGGTGACAACGTTGCCGGCTTGGTCGTACTTGTAGGGCATGGGTTGAGGTGGTGGTGTGCGCTCGCGGCATCCGCCGTTCGCTGCGGGTGAGCCCATCCGGGCCCGGGCGCCCCTGCACTTCCGTGCGTGGGGCATGAGAAAGGCCCCGGAGCTTTCGCCGCGGGGCCTTGGGTGATGGGTGCCGGTTACGCTGTCCGGCGGCATTACGCCCGTGGTGGCCCCAAGCTATGACGCTCTGAGGGTTGCGCCAGAAGGCGCGCCGATGTGCAACGTGTTGGGCTAGAGAGTGCGCGTCCGGCAAGCGCGTCGCCCGAGTGGCCGGTCTGGCAGTTCACGGCGCCCGGGGTTGTTCGCCGGGTGACGCTTGGCCCGCTACTGCCAGTCTTGGCGGGCCTAAGAAAGCAGAAGGCCCGCGCGTGGCGGGCCCTGGGGTGTTGGGTGCGGCCGATCAGCCCATCAGGCGCTGCAGCCGCTCAAGGTTCTCTCTTGCCGCGCGCAAGTCGCGCTCAGCCTTGCGCAGGCTTACCAGCGACACGATGGCCAGCGCGATGGCGATGGCGGATAGGGCGATTGCGAGAGTCACGCTGGCGGCAACGGCCTGCCGATGCAGTAGCCGTTCTCCACGTTCTGGCGCCACTGCTCCTCGGCGGACATCGCCAGCAGCGGGTTGTGGTGCCACTGGCCGCCGGGGCCGAACGAGCCCCAGGCGCAACGGAAGGTGAACTTTTCCGGTGCCGCAGGCTTGAACTTGGCGATCACTTCGGCCTCAACCGCGCGACTCAACGCCTCGGCGGCGGCGGACACTGGAATTGGCCGCGCGCCTACAGAGGCAAGGGCCCGCTCAAGACGCTCTCCTGGGATGGATACGCTCACGCCAACACCACCCTTTCGCCACTGCTGAAGCACAGCGCACACAGCGTCGCCTTCGTGCCCCCGCGGGTCTTGCCGCCGGCGTACTCGACGCCGGTCTTCGTCTCTATCACCTCGCGGCCGCCGCAGCGGTTGCATTGCAGCACCGCGGCCGGCTTCGGCGCGCGCTTGATGCGCTGGCGGACCTTCTCGGCCGGGCTGGGATCGGCGGGCGGGACAGCGTACAGGATGGGCTTCGGCACCAGGGCCATTATGAAAGCCGCTCGCTGGCTTTGTCGTTCATGGTCTAGGCATGGCTGGAGATTCAGAATCATCACACACCTGCCAGCCGGAACGCATCCCCACTTCGGGCCCGCAACTCGTCCAGGCTGAGCCACCGCCCCTTGTCGTTCGCGAAGGCCTCCAGCGCCAATCCGCCGCGCCGGAACAGCGCGCCGCGCGTAGCGCCGAGCACCTCGTCCTGCCGCGCCGCGCTCTGCTTGCGAAGCCACTGCCCGTAGGTCTGATCCTCGGGGACTTGGCCGTCCATGCTGGCGCGCGTGCTGGCCGGAGTCTCCGGCAGGTCAATCCCCAGTTCGGCCCAAGACTTCGTGATCGGAACGCCGGTACTGCGGCAGTTCCAGTGCGCGCGGCCGGGCCCTGACAGCCACGGCAGCTTGTGCCCGATGGGCTTGTGCTCCTGGCACGTGTACCGCTTGCCGTCGCGCAGCCGGCAGATTTCGCTGGTGCGCGTGTCCAGCGTAGCCGTCCAGGCGATGGCCTTCACCAAGTCGCTGTTGTCGCTGAAGAACCGGTCCCGCACCGTGCCGGCCGTGTGGCTGACCGCGGTTCGCACGACGGCCTCGGCGTTGCGGCGGTCGATCTCGATGATGCCGTCGCTGTAACCCTTGGCCCGGGTGCCGCGCACGCGCCGCACGATCTCGCTGATGGTCTGCTGCTCCACGAAGCCGATGCGCACGGCGTCGCGGATGCGCGCCAGGCGGTCGGCCTCAAGGCTCTGCGCCCACTCGGCCAGCAGTCTGCCCTGGAACGGCCGGGCCATCGCGGCTGCGTACACCTGCTCTGCGTTCACCGCAGCCACGCCCACGCTGGCCTGCACCTGCGGCGGGATGATGGCCTGGAACAGCTGCAGCTGGTGGTCTGCTTCGACCTCCACGAAGCGCCGCAGCTCGTCGCTCAGTTCGCGGCCCACCTGCGCGTAAGCCTGGGCGTTCAGCGCCCGCACAGAGAACAGCAGGCCCTCCAGGCGCTGCACGTTGAATTCGCTCTCGGGCAGCCGGTCCAGGGCCGACATCAGGGCCGCGGCCAGGTCGGCGTCGACGCGGTTCAAAGTCGCGACGATGCGCTGCACGACCCCGTTGGAGTAGTGCAGCAGGTCGACAGCGTGGCTGACGGCCGCGTCCTGCAGCCGCTCGTTGACGGTGGCCGGCATTAGGCCGCGCCAGTGCCGCCGGCGCCTCCGGTGGGATCAGGCAGCGTGCCGAGCGCCGGGCCCTGCTCGGCAATCCGGTCCCTCTCGGTCTGCCAGTCGCTGTCGGCCGACAGGATGCCGCGGCGCTGGAATTCGCTGTGCAGCGTCTCGTCAGACAGCTTGCCGGCCTGGTTGGCTGCCAGCAGCAGCTGCGCGGAGGCTTCCTGCAGCGTCGCCGCGCCGAAGTCCATGAACAGCTTCACCGTGCCGCCGCCTTTCGCGCGCCGCACCCACTTGGCCGTGTAGTCCAGCGCGAGGTTCAGCGCGTCCTGCAGGGCCAGCGTGATGCGCTGAAGCGCGCACATGCCGACCGCGTTCTCGGTGTGCACCTGGGTCGCCGTCATCTTGGTGTCGATCACGAGCAGCTCGGCGCCGGCCTGGCGCATGCGCTCTTCCAAGGCGTCCAGGTCGTCCTTGCCGGCGCCGATGGCGGCGCCGCTGTGCTCGCAGTAGGACAGGCTGGCATCCTGGCCGTTGATCTTTGTGGCGCTCGATGCGCCGATGGTCATCTCCCACGGGATGACCTCGCCTTGCGCGTTGGTGCCGTCCTGCACGTTCGTCGCCACCAGGATCGGCACGCGCGCCACGTGCAGGATGGTCTGCTGGTCGCTGGCCGACTGCCAGTGCGCGACGTTCAGGTGCGCGACCTCGATCAGCGGCGCCACGCCGCGCATGAAGCCGACGCGCTTGCCGTAGACCGGAACGAAGGGCACGAAGTCCAGGGTTGTGACGCCCGCGGCGTGCTGCACCCACTCCTTCTTGCCGGCGGCCGACTCCTTCTCGCGGAAGGTGCGCCAGCGGCCCGGCTCGAGCACGCGCACCTGGTCGACTTCCTTTGTGCCGAACTCGCCGTCAGGCTCCTCGACGCACTCCATGAGGCGCAGCTGGACGATGACCCAGTTCGCGCCCTCGCGCTTGGCCATCCAGCCGAGGATCTGGTGCGGCTTGATCTGCACCCAGTACGGCCGCAGCCCGGCCCGCTGCTCGTCGGCCTGCGTGCGGACGCCCGCCGCGGTGGCCGGCGCCTGCGTGGCGTCCGGGTAGTCCACGAGGATGCCGCCCAGGCCGTAGCCGAGCGCCAGCTCCATCATGTCGGCCGCGAAGGCATCCAGGTTGCGGCCCTCGCTGTCGATGTCTGCCAGCCAAGGCTTGAAGTCCTCGGGCACGTCCTCGCCGACCGTGATGGGCTTGCTGAATGGCTTGCCGGTCAGGGTCTCGACGGTGCGCTTGTAGGCCGGGAACAGGACTGCGGTGCCCAGGCGCTTGGCGTAGGCGTCATCCGGTTCCTTCGGCCACTGCGGCAGGTACGCTTTGCCGGCGGCGCGCATGGCGCGCGTACCGCCCAGCAATGCCGCGGCCAGCTCCCAGTCGGGCAGCATTGCCTCGACGGCTGCGGAGCGGGTTGCGACATCGGCCATGCTGGGGGTCTCTTTCGCTACATGCGCAGCGGGGTGTGTGCCGCGGCAGGCCGGCGGATCGGCCAGTCGGTCACCAGTCGGTAGCCGATCGCGTCGTTCGGGTGGTCGTGGCCGGTCTTCTTGTCCGGTTCGCCGTTGGTGTCGTAGGCCTGCTGTTCCAGGGCTTCCGTGAGCACTGGGCAGGCCTGCGTGTTGACCTTCAGGCGGCGCTCGCCGCGGTCGTTCAGGATCAGCGCATTGACCGCGTTCACCCGATCCTTCACGGCCGGGTTCTGCGAGGCGTTGCGTAGCAGAAAGCCGGCGCTGCGCAAGATGGTCAGGTCCGACTCGCTGGCGTTCTTGCTGCTCGTGTTCTGGCCGCTGGCGTCCGGGTACACGATGATCTGCCGCTCCTGCTGGCCGCCCGGCCGAAAGCGCTCGTTGAGCATGCGCGCCATCGTCGGCGTGTCTCGAACCTTGGTCAGCTCGGCCACCGCGTGCGGCTGGTTGTCGCGCGTCACGGTCACGACGGCCGTCATGTTCAGCACGTTGAAGTCCATCCCGACGTGGATCGGCTCGCCCGGCTGCATGCGTGTCGCGCAGTCGTTCTTCTGCCGGTCGAAGTTGGGGTAGACGCTGCCGCTGGCCAGGTTGACGAACTGGCCGCGGATGTACGCTTCGATCAGCTGCGGCGGGTAGCTCGCGCGCAGGCTTGGGATGTAGTCGTCCGGCAGGAACTTGGCGTTCTGGTAGGTGCTCGCCTGCACCAGCCCGTACAGCGCCGCCAGCTCGGGCTTGTCGCGCACCTGCTTCACGAACTGCTCGTAGACGAACTTGAAGCCCTCGGGCGTCGTCGTCACGCTCACGCCGTTCTGCAGTCCGTCTTCCTTCTGCCGCAGGCGGGCAATGATCTTGCGCCAAGCATGCTCGGCCTTGACCTTCGGCAGCACGTCCAGCTCGTCGACCAGCGCACGGCCGATCTTGAAGCCGACGATGCGGCCCGGGTCTTCCATCGAGCGGCAGATGACCGTGTTGCGGTACCGGCCGCCGCTGTAGAAGTGAACCTCCTTGTTCGCTTCCTTGATCTCGACCTCAAGCCCCCAGTCCTCGGCCACCTCTTCCATCGTGGGGAAGAAGATGTCGCGGATCAGCGGGTAGGTCGGCGCGAAGTAGCCGGCATTCACGCCGGGCCACTCCCACGCGAATTTGCACAGGTCAGCGCAGCCGGCCCAGGTCTTGCCGGTACCGAAGCCGCAGACCAGCGCCTTGAACTTCTTGTCCAGCCGCAGGAACTGGCCCTGCGGGACGTTGAGGCTAGGCATCTGGCACGCTGGCGTCGACGATCTCGACCGGCACGCGCTGCGGGGTCGGCTTGTCGTCCGGCGGGATCTCGGGGTCGGACCTCCACTGGCGCCGGTTCTTGAGCCAGAAGACCATCGCCGTAGGGTTCGGCGGGTAGAACTTGCGAATCGGCGTCTTGACGATGCGGTTGCCCACAACGCGGATGTCGATCTCGTCGTGTTCGTACCCGGTCGCCGCGGCGTACAGGCTTCGCGTGACGCGCTCGTCAGGCTCTTCCTTGCCCAGCCGGAACGCCTCGGCAAACTCGGGCTTTGCCGCCTTCCAGTCGTACAGCGTCCGCTTGCCGACCCGGAAGAAGTCGGCCACCTCCAGATCCGTGAAGCCGCGCTCGCAGAGCTTGCGGGCCTGCTCGGTGTACTCGTCGCGCCAGAGCGTGGGCTTGCCGGGCTTGCCGGCCGACTTTGCCGGCGCCTTCGCGGCGCGCTTGGCCGGTGCCTTGCGTGTCGCCATAGGCCTTCTCCCGCCGGCGGCATCCACCGCGGCAAGGTGCCGGCATCCACCGGCGTGCTGATGATGCGGCGCATCGGACTTAGGGCATCCGCCCCTGCGTCGCGGCCGTTCGCGTGCCTGCCAAGTCCCCGGGCTGCTACGGGGGGAGAATCGCCGCCCTGCTGGGCGCCCGCCTTGGCT
>ERZ650304.656-NODE-656-length-16383-cov-3.958966_pt1 | contig 16383 bp, 36 predicted proteins | sample MGYA00376240_ERZ650304 | MGnify/ENA primary metagenome ERZ650304 (study PRJEB26733, sample SAMN07839271) | wastewater metagenome | biome: small river; feature: stream; material: water | place: USA: North Carolina | collected 2016-03-01 ...
GATGCTGGTGCCCCGGCCATTGAAGCCGTTCTCGTTGACCGCTTTGTTGAGGGCGGTCCTGCGCTCGGCCACGGCATCGGCCTTCTCCCCTAGATACTGGCGGAACCAGTCCATGGCCGTGGTGGTGGTAAGGCGTCCGAAGGTCTTACCCTTGTTCACGATGGTGCCATCCTCCTTGGTTTCTCCGTAGCGACCGCGCGCCGCATACTTGATGAACAGCACCACGTCGGCAACGCTCTCATGTGGATAGTCCTCCATGATGGTTTCGGCGAACGCTACGTGCATCTCCGGGTCCATACGCTGGCTCTCGCTGAAGTATTCGGTGAACGCTTTGGTGATCTGGGCGGTCATCTGGATCAGCACATGGTCACTGCCGAGGGACTTCACGGCCATGGCCACCGTGGGCTGCTCGAAGGCTTCCACTACGGTCTTGGCCTTGAAGGCTGCCGCGAGGGCCGCCCTGTCAACCTTGGCGATCTGCGAGCTTCCGTGCGAGGGCGTCGGCTGAAGCGTTGATGTAGGATGTTCCATTGGCCTTCTTGCGTCCTTGTGATGACTGGATGATGCTGGACCCGTTCTTGATGAGGTAGTACATGTTGGTCATGTTGTGACCATACTTGACGTCGGCCTTGGCAACGTCGATGAGGTGGATCAGCAGGCGTACCTCATCCTTGCCGGGGAACCACTTCTTCATGCGGGCGAGCATGGTATTGCAGTGCTTCCGGTTCATCAGGTCCGAACCGTCGGTCATCCCGTTGTTCACCGCCTTGAGGTGTTCCATCACAGCATTGATGTCCGCCCTTCCGTAAGCCTTCGTGGTCATTGTGCTGGGTGCTGAAATTAAGGGATGTCGTTGACTTCATAGGACACTGGCTTCATGGGTACGGCCGCATTGGAGCGTTCCCGCCCCTTCAAGTATGGGCGCACCCATGTTATCTGTCGCTCCTTGTGCCCCTCGCCGCATGCTTGATTCCTGAAGTGCCCACGAACAGCCCACTTCAGAACGTGGGTCAGATGCTCGGCCCTCTCCCCCTCCGACGAATCTGGCGCCGAGTACAAGGACTTGTTGATGGAGATACTTCCGCCCACATGGCAGCATGGAAGGGCGCTATCCTTCCTGCGGAACAGCACGACCGGACGAACTTCCTTTATGTCGCGCTCTGTGCTATTCATGTAAAGCAGGAGGGCTCCAAGGAGCGAGAAGGCATTGATGTTCTCGTGTATGGCCTGCCGAAGTCCGGCATACCGAGCGCCTATCTGTTCCCTGATCTGTGTCCCTAGCTTCTTGTTGTCATCGAATACGAACTCGTGGAAGAAGGGAAGACCCTTGTCGCGCACGTACATGACATGTATGTGACGGCCGTCTTCTTCCATGTATTCGCTCACGTAGGCGTAACGTATCGGACTCCCTAGTATGGACACCGATTCGTTGTGCGGGAAATGAACGCAGATGGTCTGGAATGGCGGCTTGAAGAACTCGGCTATGACGCCTTCGATGTGTGTCAAGGCAAGCTCGTGGGTAAGGGCGCCTTGAACATGGAACATCTTCTTGCCGCACCAGTTGAAGTCGTGGAGGAAGATCAGCATTTCCTCTAGGATGCCGTCAATATTATCCTCTCCATTCATGGCGTACAGCCTCTTGCCAGTCTCCCTCCTTATCGCAGGCCCCTCCTTGGCGTGCGGGACTATGCTCAGTGGCATGGAGTTGCTGGATTGCTCCGACAAAGCGGGAATAGAGTAGTCTGGGTCAGCAGAGGATTGCTCGGACTTGAGCATGCCGATTAGGCGACGAATGCTCTGCATGTCCCCTTGCAGCGTCTCGGCACCGGACAGAAGCCAATCCCCCCAAGTAAAAGCCGCATCGGCAAAATCTTCCTTTTTGTTCTTGGGTAATTGACGGCCCTTTGCGTTGGCGATAGCCTCGTCCAGCGAGGCGTTTATTTGGGCGCGAAAATCTTCTATGTGGGGCTCCTCGGTGACAAAGAATTTGTTGCCGATGAACACCCGTATAGCATGAGCCCACTTCTCGAAGTGTGTTCTAGGGAATCTCATGTTGAACCTTGTGTTACTTGATGTACGGAAGACAGAGTTCGACGACTTTCTTGCATTGCCCCACATCCATCATCCCTATGTGGGTGTGCTCTTGCGGAAGGCCCATGGCGTCGGACAGCCACTTGTAGGCCGCCGCCCTTGCAAGGTGCTTCGGACATCCCTTGTCCATCTTCCGCTTCCATAGCTGGTCGAAGTGGGCGTGGGCCTCCTTCTTGGCTTCACGTAGCTCCGCATCGGCAAGCCTGCCTAGTGGTCGCCCATCCTGATGGGTGCCCACCCATGCCTTGCAGTCCAAACAGGCTATGATGGGACCGAAGGACCTTCCGTAGACCTTGGCGCTGTCCATCCTCTCGGGCTTGCAGCCACAGTATGGGCATATCTCTGCCTTGCGGATGGCCGCCTCTCTGTCAACAAGGGCTTTGGCAAAGTCCACCATTACGATAGGTTCGGTTTCTGAAGTATCACATTGGTCAGTTGCTTCCCACCACTGCTCACTATCCACTTTCCTTTCCAGTCCTTCTGCACCACTAGGTCCTCCACCTTCCCGAACACCTTGGTGGACCCCCACATATCCACGATGTAGGTGCTCACCTTGTCCGGGTGGGTGCGCAGGCCGCGGCCGTACCGCTGGTACCATTTGCTCATACTGGTGGTGGGCGCGGCATCCACGATGGTGTCCAGTGAAGGGTGGTCGAACCCTATGCCCAACACTTGGCAGTTCAGCACGATGGGTATGCGGTGTTCCTTGAAGTCCGCTATCACTTTCCGGCGCTCCTCGGGGTGCATCTCCCCATGTACGACCTTGGCCACATCGGGCATGAAGGACGCTATTCGCTCACTGTCCTTCACGAACGGGGTGAACACCAGTATCGACTTGCGCCCATGCTTGAGCAGGCGTTCAAGGATGTTTATCACCTTGGCCTCCCAGTGTCCGCCCATCATGGCCGCCCGAACGCTGGCATCGGTGTAGTCCGAGCCGGTCCTGTTCATCACTAGCTGCGTGGGGTCGATACCTCGGTAGTAGAAGTACTCCATGTTGGCGAGATAGCCTTCGCGCTTCAACTCCCCTATCTGCTTGACGTAGATCACCTCATCCCACAGGCTGTTCTTCATACGGGTGATGAACCGGTTCTCGGACCCCAAGCTGTTGGAGGCTAGGCGGAACGGCGTGGCGGTCATCCCTATCATCTTGGGGTTGCCTATGGCCGACAGGAACTTCTTGTACATCGTCGCCCCGGTTTCGTTCCCGCGCGTGGAGGTGGCGCCGTGCGATAGGTGGGCCTCGTCGATGATGACGTTGCGGAACCCCTTGAACAAGTGTGGCTTATTGACGGCGCTCCCTATGGTGGCGAGTGTCACGGGCTTGACCTCCTTGCGCCCCGCACTGGCGGAGAACACCCCCGCATTGATACCGTAGGCGTGCATCTTGGCGAGGTTCTGCTCAAGTAGCTCCAAGCTGGGCTGGAACACCAGCACCGGTTCCCCTAGCCGGGAGGCCACCGCCGCCGGTAGCAGGCTCTTCCCGTAGGAGGTCGGCGCCACTACGATGCCGTTCCCCTTGCCATGCTTGATGTGGTGGAGGATGGCGTTCACCGCCTCCCCTTGGTGTGGCCGTAAGGTGAGCATCGTTAGCGCGGCTTGTGGTCGTAGAAGCTGACATCCGGCCTACGCGCCTTCAACTCCCCGCCGCTGGCCATCCAGACGGTCACCCAGTCCGGGTCCATGGCCATGAGCATGGACTCTACGGGCTCCATCTTGGGCGTGCTGACCCAGTAGCGTTTGCCCACCTCGGGCTCCGTCACGCGCTGGGGTCCGGGCACTATCATATGGTCATTCACCCACGTCTTCATTTGCTCTGGTCGGGGATGATGATGTAGCGCCATGCCCCACGGATGCGCAGGCCATCACAATATCGCACGAACTCGCGGTCATCATTCAGGTACCCCGCCTCCCACGACCCGTCGCGGGCGCCCACGACAAGGGGCTGCCATGGCGGGGGTGGCGCTTCTGTGACGCCCGTCCAGACGGACGGCTTGGTGGCGCGCGCTATCGACCACTGTGCGGTGGCGCCGATGAGGGACCCGGCAATGGCGGAGAGGATGGCTAGGCGGATGCGGCGGCGCTTGGCGGCGCGGCTGGACTTGTCGCGGCCTTCGTAGAACTTTTCGTGGCTCATGGTGGCTATTGTTATCCGTAAAACAAACGGTTGCTGTGCGACTACTTCTTCAGTTCCAAGCGCACGCTCGGGGCGTACTTGTCCTTGATGTAGGACAGCAGGTGCTTCACCGCATGGGTGCCCTGTGCGCTGGCGAGGGTCGGTGCGCTGTCCTCGATAGCCTGCATCCATTCATCCCAGCGTTCCACGTCGGACAGGCGCAGCTTTCGGGCGGCTTCCGCCTCGGCCTGTGCTTGCGCCTCCTCCTTCATCTTCTTGGCATAGGCCACACGCACAGCCTCTTCCTCGGCCAACTTCTGTGCGGCCTGTCGCTGCTTGCGCACTTCGACGCGGTTCTTCACTAGGCCGACCTCCAGTTGCCATGCCTCTTCGTCGTACTGATGAAGGGGTAGCGCAGGGTATTCGATGCGGTCCGCACCCAGTTCTTGTAGCTCCCCTGTACGGGCGCGCTCGGACTCTTGGAGGGCGCGTTCCATCTCCACGCGGGCGATCGCCTCCTTCCGCAGTTGCGCAGCCTCCGCCAGTGACCACTTGACATCGGCGAGGACGCGGTTCCACGTCTCTGCGTCGTAGCTGGAAAGCACCTCGACCGGCAGGCTCCAGTTCGATTGCATGGGGCCATCATCGCCATGGAGGGGATAGACCACCTTGATGTAGTCGGCGCCGAAGTCGGTCGCCTCAACGCATCCGAGGGCAAGTAGCTCATTCTTGCGGATGGTCTTCACGGCGTCATTCATAGCCTTCTCGCGGCGCTCCAGATCGGCCCGTTCCTCCGCCAGCTTGCGCTCACGCTCCAGCCGCTCCTCTTCCAGCAGGCGAACACGGTCCTGCTCTTCCTTCCAAGCCGTTTCGATGCCGCGTAGCATGTTGGCCCATTCGTCGGGGGCGGACGTGGTGACCTGCGCCATGGTCAGGACGGTTCCCCCGGCATTGGCGTAGTGGTCGTCCATACCGATGGCCCCTGTGCGGCGGGTGAACCCGTACTTTTCGATGGCCACTAGGCGCTCACGGATACGCGCCTCTTCCGCCTGTGCCCGCTCTAGCTCGGCCTGCTCCTTGGCACCTACGTAGGCAGCCTTCTTGGCGAGCAGGGGTGCGGCGATCTTCTCGATGGTGCCGATGAACTCGTTCTCGTTGGACGTGTACGCCTTGTGGAGCGAATGCGCCCATTTCTTGCCCGGCGCGATGGCGTCGGCCACGGCGCTCTTCATGCGAACGCACTTGGTGATGACAGCCTGCATGGCACCAAGGTCCTTGTCATTGTTGATGTCCATATCCTTGATGGCATCCACCTCGGACTTCAGGGCTGCGAAGCTGGCCTCGGTGATGCCAGCGATGGATAACTCCTCCTGCACCCGTAGGCTCACCTCCTCGCGGATACGGCCCTTGGACTGCTGCTGTGGTATTGTGGTCTGATCGCTCATGGTCTGTCTAGTTGTTTGCTGTGTTGAACACACGGGGGTCGGAGCCCTCCTCACCCCAAGCGGCGAGTATGATGTAGCCACCATCCTTCTTGATGCACACGATGGGGTCGGATACCGGCATGATGATGCCGCGCTCCGCCCGCTCACCTTGATAGACTATCATCTGATCGGATGGGGCAGCTATGAGCAGGTTAGTCTCATAGGCTACCTGCCAATTGTTACCACCCATCCGGGCGCTCGCTGCCCTCTTCTCAGCTTCTTCCTTGCTTTTGCAGGGACTCAACGGGCTGCGGAAATGCGGCTCTTCTATCCTGTACCCCCACGTTCCCTTCACGAGCCCCGTCTTCTCGATGGCGTCAATCGCCCAGTTGGGGACACTTCCGGTGTATCGGTCGGTGCCACCTATCGTCAACCCGTATTTGGCGCACACGGACTCCATGACCTCCTTCAAGATGAACCGCAGGCCCGGGTACTTCAAGGCATGCTTGCGCTCGTAGGCGAGTTGCTTCTCGGCATTGCTCTGCTTCTCTCGCTTCTTCAACTCTTCAGCCATTCCTTGCGCTGCGGAGAAGCCCATGGCCAGAAGGCGGTCTGCCTTGTGCTTGTCGGGGTCCTCTTGGGGCGACCGCAGTATGTCATAGACCTCCTTCATAAGCTCGTCCTGCCTGTCGATGATCTCCATCTGGATCATCTCGGCGGTTACGCTGCCGTCCTCGGGGACCACTGGCTTCCTGCGCTCAAGCGTGACCGTTGGCGCCATCGCCGGTGTCGCTGTGAGTGACTGGATGGGTGCCATATTTTGCTTCTTCTTCCAGAACATGTTCATGGCTGTTGGGATTATTGGGTTTGCTCCTTCTTCTGTAACGACTCTAGGTAATTCTGGTAGTCCCTCTCACGGCGTCCGTCGGCAAGCTCCTGCGACATGGCGCCAAGGGCCCTGTCCGCCGCCTTCAGCACCGCCTCAAGTTCTTCCCATTGCGCCTCCGCCTCCACCTCCTCTTTGCGGCGTTGGAGCACATGGTCAAGGGCTTCGGTCCTCACCTCCAAGGCATTGAAAGGCCGCCTGCTGGACTTCACCTTACCGGCATCATCCTCTTGTGCCTTGGCGATCTCCCTTGCTACGGCGTACTTGCGATAGACGTAGGTGAGTGCCTTGCTGCCATACGCCTGCTTGACGTGCCTAGTGAGGGTGGAGTACGCCGCCGTCAGGTCGCGGCGCACTTCGTATAGCAGGCGAAGCTCTGCGGGGTGTGGCATCGCATGATAGGTGTCTATCAGCGCATGCACTTTCTCTATGGCATCATCGCGTGTCATGCTCACTTGACCATCACCGCTGTACTGGCGCCATTCGTTACGAGCGTGCTTGGATTCTTCCCATCCCAAGCGGTGACCTTCAGGTATTCCACGTACAGCGGAGTGACCTCCAGCTTGCGAATGCGCATAGCCTCTGCTTCGCCCTTTGCCTTTATGACCGCCTCGGCACTGTCTCCGCGCGCAGCCATCACACGGTTAAGGTTCTGCATTTGGATCGTGCGGTTCTTCGCCTCCATCTGCTGCGCCTCTTGGATGGCCCGTGTTTTCCCGTTGATGGCCTCTGCCAATTCTTTCGGGGGCTCTATGTTGGTGCGTATCTGCGATAGCGTAAACCATTTGCCCACACGTTTGTTCACCTCTGCCATGACGCTCTGCTCAAAGCCTTCCCGGTAGTTGAATATGCTATCCACGGCCCAGCGATTCACTACGTCATTCATGCTGCCTACTGCTGCGGTGTATAGCCATGTATCACGGATTTCCTCCAGTGTCTTGCGCTGACTCACATACATCTCACCTGCATGCTCTGGGACTATTTCGTAGTTGAAGCTGGGGGCTATTTGTGCGGCGAAGCCACCCTTGGTGAACACCACCACAGGCTTGTATTCTACGTGCTGCTGCGAGCTTGGTATCTCCACGATCTCCTCCGTGTACACATTGTACACCACCCACCCGGTACTGTACTGGTAATTGCTCATCCCTCGCTCGTCGCCTATTAGGTTGATCTTGAGGCCCACATGGGCCACGTCGATTTTCTCTACCGCATAAGGCTGGATCAGGGAAATAGCTGCGCCAGCTACCAGTAGTCCAACAACGACAACCCACGGCTTTACCTCATTCCAGTCGCGGTCAGAGGAAAAGGCATAGTACAGAGCAACGGCGATGAAGATGATGAATGTGATGATCCCGATCATGGTTTTGTTGATTTAGTGATGGATTCAATGGCTTTGAAAGACCCAATAGCGATGGCTATGGCAATCAAGAACAACCCTGAGCAAGCCACAACAATCGCCGGGGTCGGAAGTCCTTTTGAATGCACTAGCGCAGAAGCGGACATGCCAATAGCAAGGCCCATCATTATGGATGCTATCAACACTGCTACTATCAAGAGTGTTTTCCTCATTGCTGTGGGACTGATTGATTGATATACATGGCTCAGAAGGGCAGGTCGTCCTCGTTGCCACCCATGTCACCGGTGAACGGATTGGGCGGAGGCAGGCCGTCCATCTCGTCGTCCAAGGATGGCGGCGCTGCGGCCTTTGGCGCGGCTTGTGGCGCCGGTGTCTGTGCCGGTGTCTGTGCCGGTGCGGGTGCGGGTGCTGCAACGGGCGCATCCTTCATCGTCGCCTTGGCGATGCGGTCGCCGAGGGCCGGGATGACCGTCTCGCGCAGATAGGTGTCCCGGTCGTCGAAGTACCATGTGGTTTCGCCGCGCCGGTTCGTCTCACTGACGGCGGGTGGTAGCTTGCCGGGGTTCTCCTTCGTCCAGTACCAAGGAACCTGATACTGATTGGTCTTGGGGTCCACCTCGGCGCCCTTGGGGATGGTCCCGATGGCCATCTGGCGGAAGGATAGCCCCGCCTTGCGCACGCCGGACCCTTTCTGGTCGTAGTCGTAGGTTTCCACGCGCACCTTCTTGGAGATGTCGATGTTGGGGAGCGCCATGCAGAACGGAGCCCAGTGGCGGCTGTTCTGCGACACCTCCAGCGATACCCGCTCCCCCTTCATGTCGAGCACGAGGATGGCCGAATAGGACTTCTCGGGTCCGCGCCCCCAGTCCACGTCCCGCTCACGCACATAGAGCCCGCGGATGGACCCCGTGATGGAGGAGTAGGGTTTCTCGAACACGGTGACCGATTCCCCCTTCTTGTTCTCGTAGGTGCGCTTGATGGCACCCTCCTCGTCGCTGCTCACGCGCTCGATGAGCTTGCCGCGCAAGGGGTGTGTCTTCGGGGCGATGTTGATGAAGCGCCCGCTCTGTCCTGATGATTCTGTTCCGTCTTGGAAGTCGTCGTTCTCGTGGCTCATTGTTCTTGGGTTGATGGGTCGTTGGTATCGAGTATTCGTAGCAGGGATGCTATCTCGTCATTCTCCTTCTTGTCGGCCGCGCCCTCTAGGGCGTCGATGTAGAAGCGCAGCAGCTTCTCTATGCAGGCTAGTAGTTCACGTTCGGCCAGTAGCATCTGACGGACCTTCATCTGACGGACCTTCACCTCGCGTAGTGTCTGGGTCATGTCGGACTGGTCGTAGCAGCCTTCGGCTAGGCGGTGCGTGCGGTTGATGGCATGTACCGTCCACGGGCTCACCAAGTCGCCTTTCACTGCGCCAGACATAGCTTGATGATGGAAATGGCCAGACCTGTCATTGAGCACATGAACCCGAAGGACGCAATCCAGAACATCGGGAGGTTGGACTTTCTCAAATGTCGCACAACGCCCCATCCATTTACGAGTCCAGTGAAAGCGTTGAAGCCCACAAGAAAAGCGTACAATATCGACATGGTTCCTAGTTGTTGTAGATCCGTTCAGCCTCATTGATGCACATCTTGGCTGCGGCACCGGTGATGAGTTCCTTCCCGCCGAGCACATCCCTCGCCCACTTCGGCGAACAGCCAACCGCCTTGGCGACCGTCACCTTGTTGACCGACTTGTATCGCCGCACTAGAGCGTCGGACAGGTATAGCTTCTTGCTCATGGCACAAAGATACGCTGCTTCTTTCGTTCTACTACTACTTATCGGAACTTTCTTTTCTCGCCACGTCGCCAGCGGCCTTCTTCATGTCCGCTGCCAGTCGGTCGAAGTGTGCGCGCAGCACATCGGAAGGCCCTTGCTCATGGCCCTTGGCCGTCTCTAGGAAGTACATCTGCTCCATGTATTCATCATGGCTGTGGTCGCGTGCTTCCATTTCGCGCTGCTGGATGGATAATTCGTTCATCTTTCCCATGGTCCTATTTGTTCAGAAGGTAAATAAGGGTGACTATCAGGAACAATGTACCCTGCACGGCCATCAATGTGCCGAGGTACGACATCCACTGTTTCAACGGTCCTTTGTTCATTCAAAGATGGGTTCAGGGAAGTCGATCTCTTCCAAGCCCCGGAGCCGTCTGTGGTAGTTGACCGCGGCCTCACAGTGCTCCACTAGGTACTCCCTGTCGGGTCCGCTTTTGCCGCCCGTCACAAGGCGCACCTCCTTCTTGTTCCAAGCGGTCATCACCTCACCCAGTTCCGCACTCCAGTACTCTTCGATGGCTGGCATGTAGTACTTGGAGTGACAGATGGACTGAAGGTGCTCGCGTGTTCGGAACATGCGTGATGCAAGCCACGATGAGTACTTGAATCGCTCCAGCGATGTCATGGACTCCCACTGCTGCTCGGTAGGGCGGGAGTGTCTAGTGATGTTCATTGTGCGTTCTCTCTCTTTGATAGGTCAGGACCATAGGGGGATGCCCATTGTAGAACATCCCCCTGTACCTAGCTCGCCGACAATAACCACAAAGCGGCGTTCGCACAGGTGCAAAGGTACGGAGGCTATTCCGTTGCCTCATGGACATTGGTGACCATCAGTTCATTCAGTTCGTAGGCGCGGCACTCGGACCCATGCCAGACGCGGTGCCTGCCGTCGGAGTCGCTGCGCCAATAGAGCCCGGGCCCGTTGGGCGTATCCACCGCATCGCCCTTGGACGGACTGCTTTCCGGCCTCGTCCCAATACTTCTTCCAGACCCTTTCGCGCTGTTCTCCGAAGCAGTGGAACCAGTTATCGCCATAGTCTTGACAGGTCTTGAATCCTGCATCCCATGCGGCTCTTGCCATCGCTTCTTTTTCATTCATCGTGTACGGTAGTGCATCGCCCTTGTTGGTTGGAGGGGTCATGGCTTATTCTTTGAAGGTTTGGGCGACCGCTTCGATGACGAAGCGCCGGGCTTTCCGCTGCGAATCCTCGCCTTCGGCTGCGGCTTCTTCGCTGCAATCCCTGTCGCGTGCCACCTATCGTTTCGAGCATCATCCCTTGCGTTAACAAGCTGTCGGATTACGGAATCCAGTTTTTTCGAGAACCCAGAAAGGTGCATTTGGCTGATGCGGAACTCGTTCGGACGTAGCTCATCGAACATCCTGAAAACAACGTATCCGCGCGATGCAAATGGGGTAGCCAAGAACGATGTTTTTCCAACGTCGATTGACCTGTATTCGCGTGAGGGATGCGAAGGGCTTGGTCGCTTCTTAGCGACGGAGCGGAGCGACCCCGTAGCAGCCCGACCCGCTGCTTTTGAGCGGGACACGCCAAAATTCTTCTTCTTGCTCATCACTCAGTGGTGTTAGTGGGTGTGATTCCGAACTGTTCCTTAGCCTTGGTGATAAGGGCGTATTCGTTTTCGTATAGCTCCGCAATGGCTTCTTCGCTGGCACCATTGAAGCGATGTACGGATGATGCGCCCACTAGAAATAGAGCAAGCGCATCCAAAAGCTCCTGCATCATCCTGTCCCGTGGCTCTACTTCCTCGGTGTAGCAGGTGGAGAAGGCCTCGCGCACAACTTCCGCGTGGTCTTGAGCCTCGTCCTCTCGCTTGAACCAACAATCGTTGACTTCATAGTGCGATCCCGGCCCATTGAAGTCATTTTCAAGCGTGACCGGATAACGCTCTTCCGCCTTCTGCTCTGCTGTGGTCTTTTGGCTCATGGCTTCGGTAGGTTGAGGGAGGAAATGGCTTGTTCGATGTAGTCCTTCATTCGTGTGACCCGACGACGCCTTTCATTTGCGTATGCAAGTCCGACCTTATCCAGCGTCTCGCGCAACTCAACAGTGTCGTCTTGTGCTTCTTGCATCGCCTCCACAAGCGGCCACATGCGAAGTAGGGCGGCTTCGTAGCCATGTCTATACTCCTCCGTAAACGCATCCCAATACTCTGGGTCTTGTTCAAATCGTGGAGGGCAAGCGTACTCTCTCTCCGCATCTTCTCGCGCCCACTGGCGATATGATTCGATGGTCATGGCTTAGTTGGGTATTTGGCGAGAACCTGCTGTGCTACACGATGGAACCACGCCGTTCCTTCGTCCGGGTCGGTGTTGAGGATGTTCTCCAGCGCCTCACGAAAGGCATCCCTCTCGGCCTCAACTTCACGCAGCCTTCCCTTCAGTTCAATGATGCGCTTGGTCTCATCAACGAACATGTTCATGATCTCTTGGTCGGTCATTGCTTTGGGTATTTGACGAAGAACGTATTGATTCGTTCGTAGTTGGCTATTGCAATAGGGTCCATGGGGTCGCCGAAGGAGCGTCCACTGCCTTGGATTGTTCGCAGCAACTCAACAGCCTCATCCCTCTCATCCGCTATTGGCTGGGCAACTTCGCGGACGGCGGCGGCGTAGACCTCAGTGGCGAGGCGGCGTGGATGCAATTCAACCCCTGGGTTATAGGCAAGCGCCTCTGCTACTGATCCGTATCGCGGAAATCTTTCTTCGGCCAACTCCTCTGCATTCAGCTTGGTGCTCATCGCTTGATCCATTTATCGAGGTTCACATGGCCTATCACTTCGTATGTACCGTCATCCTTGGCCCACTCATCGCGGTCTATCCAACATGGCTCGGTGTAGATGTCTGCGTATCTCTTCTCAGAGACTATCACTCCGCCGAAGTCGTAGACGTCATCAGCCGTAGCTGGATCTAGTTGATGGAATGTGATGAGCATGTCTTCGTATGTGCTATCACTGCTCTTGAACCTCACCACGTCCCCTATGCGTGGGTCTGGGCGATTCATTGTCACTGTGTAGCCAGCCTTTTCAAGCAGCTTCTTAGCGGCGTTGATCTTGGGGAGTGTCTTGGTGCTCATTTCTTCTTGTTACGTGGTACTGGCTTGGTAAGCTCGATACACTTCACTAGGTGCTCGCGGCGGCGTGCGTTACCGGCCTTCGTGCGTGGCCACCAGAATCTATGGACCGCCATTTTGGGCTTCAGGGCATAGAACTCGGTCAGTTGCCATAGGTTAGTATGGAATCGCGTATCGGTGGAGTGAAGAAGCAAGTCACACAATCCACAAAACATCCACCCCTCATCAAACGCCATAAGCGCCTGACAGTAGATACGGTGCCTCTTACGCTTGGTCATGGCATCCAGTGCGTTGGGGTGTAGTACACGTACATGCTTCCATCGGGGACGTACCACAGGTTGCCCTTGCGTTTCAACCATGCGTGGTTTCGCTCTCCATTCGCATCGTCTATCTTGGTTCTGACCGTGGCTCCATTGGGAGGCATGCGGTCGGTGCATTTTATCCAGTTGTCCATGGTACTGGTGGTTGTTAGGAGTTCAAAAGCCCGCAGGTGCATATGCCTTCGTAAAGTCGATATGGTGTTTCGTCCATGTCCATCGTGGTTATGGATCCTCCACGAGCGGCGCAATCGGCTATCTCTTTCCGCATCTCTCTGTCAGGCTGTCGCGTTGTTCCATCCGAGTTCATCATAGCCCTCACCAAGTATTGCACGCCGCATGGACACGCCAGTACTTGAACCATGCGTTTGAAAGGCTTGCTCATAGTCTATTGGGGGTATCTGTTCAGGTGGTGGGGGAGCCTGTGGCCTTAGCGATGATGGCGCGGGCTTCGGTCATAAGGTCCGCCATGTCATACCCACCAGCGGCTACCTTTTCAGCAAATTCCAATAGGTTCGGAGCCTCTGCAATTAGGCAGGCATTGGCCTCGTCATTTGGCGCGTTCGATATGCCCGTCATGTCAGCAATTGACTTCCTGCCTCCGGGAGAGCCACTGCATACGGAAATAGTGCTGCCGTCCATGTACACATGCCAAGGTCCGGGGGTGTGCTTTGTGCTCATGGCGTGTCGTTGTTGGATCGTTTGCTGACGTGTTTCTCCCGTTTCCAGCGGGCGAAGGCTACTTGGTGGTGTCGCTGGGTGTACCGGGTATGATGCTCTAGCCTTTGTGGGTCCATGGCTACGGCTGTGCTGGCATCTTCTATCCAGCCGTCGGGTATGGTCGTGCGCCCCACGGCGATGCGCACCCCGCGACGGGCCCGTAGGTGTCTGGCCAGCGCCTCCGCCTTGGTCAAGCGCCCTGCCGGGGTGTGGATGGGGTACGGGTCGCCGTAGCCCCTGTCCGCCTCTGTCATGCGCACTCTGCCCAGTATCATGGCCTGCTCAGTTTGCGGCGCTCGATCTCCTCCTTGATCTTGCGTACTTGGTTCAGGTACTTACCAGCCTCCATGGGGTCGTAGCAGCCCGGCACTTGGTCGAGGTACCAGCGTAGGTCCTCGGCCAACTCTTGGTCCGTGTGCTCGAAATAGGGGCGTTCCGGGTCCTTGGGTGTCATGGCTCGGGTATCACTAGGGTCGAGTCCACTTGTATCTCCACCTTCCCGGTTTGGCAGTCGTTCACCCCTCGGTGGTAGCCCGTCCGGTAGAACCCATTTTTCGGGAAGGCGAACAGGATGCCCACTATCACGGCGATGCCGCATAGGAACCCGACTACGAACGGGGTCGTTCTCTCCTTGGTGCTCATCGGTATTCAGGGGGCGTTAGGTCGGTCTGGTCGCCACGGATGCAGGCTATGCAGGGGTAGGGCATGGTTTCATCCCCGTCGTCGGCGTATAGCTCATTCTTCGCCTCGTCGATGGCCTCTGCGGGCGTCTTGGCCCGGACACACGTCATGTATGTGTCCATTTCACCCCCTATGGGTGGGCGGGCAAGGATAACGGTGTATAGCATGGTCAGGCGTGTTGGGGCTTCAGGTCGTTCCAGATGCGTTCGGCCTCCCGAAAGTCATATCCGAACTCCCGGGCGAAGGCGTGGATCATGCAACCCTCGCTTTCAAGGGTATCGGTAGCGCCGGACCTGATCCAAGTGGCGATGGCGGTGGTCATGTCGCCCACCTTGCGCTTGGTGTATCGGGCGGCGCGTTGTGCTGTCGTCGTTGTCTGCTGTTTCATGGTATAGGTGTTGGTGTGTTATCCTAGAATACCCGAAAAGGTGCGTAGCTCTGCCTGTAAGGCGCTCACCACCCTGCGGTGTTGTTCCTCCCTCCCTTGTTCACAATGCTGGAAGTAGAGGCGGTTGACTGCCGATAGGCGTCGGCGAAGTTGCCAGTAGCGGCGATGTTCGGCTAGTACGCCGGTGAAGGCGGTCGGGGCTTGTATGCGCGGCGTGGTCATGGTGGTCGGGGCTTAGGACTGCGGCGTAGTGTCTTGGATGACTGCCCGCTGGCACTGCTCGGGCAACTTCTCCCATGGTATGCGCTTGCCGAGGTGCGCCCCGGGTATCGCTGGTCCGTGCTGGCCGATGCCGCGGAACGGTTCACTGTTCATGCTGAGGCTGTTGAACGTGGTCAGGTATCGCGGCCGGTTCGCCCGGTAATATGGCTCCTTCATATAGACCACGGTGTAGCGGTCCATGGTACCTCCGGCGTCGGTGCCGCCGTTGTCGTAGATGCGTATGTGCTTCGGGCGTTTCATGGCTTCAGGCTTTGAGGGTGTTGAGAAAGGCCCGGGTCTCATCAATGGCGACATACAGGCGCCCAAGCTCTTCGGTCCATGCCTCCTGCTTATCCCTGTCTCCATCCATCATGTCCTCCACCCTCCCGGCCGTCTCCAACAGGTCGTGGATGCGGTCAAGGGCTTTGGGGTAAGCGTTCCAGCGTTTGACCAGTTCGGCGGCGTGTTCCTCGGAGAACGTGTAGCCAAGGCTAACGAAGTCCTCTCCGGGGCTTGGGTCGGGTCCGTATATGATCTCCTGTAATTCGATGGGGCCGTCACCGTTCCCGATGTCAACGGGAGAGGGGCCGTAAATGCTCAGTTTCGTGGTGTCCATGGTATAGTGTGTGTAGGTATTTGGACCCCGGCCACCGGATCGCCCGGTGCATGGCCCGTCAACGGGGCCGGGGTATGGGCTTACAGGTGGCGGAATACGTGTCCGCTGTCGGTTATGTGGTAGTCGTGGCGCACGGCGCTATCCCATGTCCGCTCCCAGTCGATGACGATCCATGACGGGAAGTTGGCGGGAAGGTCAACCGTGTCTTGCGCGAACGCTGCCCCGCTGTCGTATTGCCCTTGGTAGGCTTCGTCGAAGTCGGATAGATCGTTGGCCCCCATGTCGTCCAAGTATTCCCCCATGGCTTCGCGCCGGTCCTCGTCCGTTTCGTTGTTCCATGCCTCGGCCAATTCGTCGAAGCTGTCCGAAACGGTGTAGGTGTCACCCCCTCCCGGTTCGCTTGGGTGCGTGCGGTCGAACAGGTGCACCGCAAAGCCCTGCGGGTTGGTGAACGAGACGGCCAGTTCATCGTCGCTCATTTGCTCCCCTTCATTGTCCGGGTCTTCGGCCAGTTCGCGCACACGTTCGGTAAGGTCCCCCAGTGTGTTGAGGCCGTCAAGGTCGATGGATTCTACCACCCCGCTGGGTAGCGTTACGTCAATGGTCGCGGTATTGT
>ERZ650304.657-NODE-657-length-16357-cov-5.088823_pt1 | contig 16357 bp, 17 predicted proteins | sample MGYA00376240_ERZ650304 | MGnify/ENA primary metagenome ERZ650304 (study PRJEB26733, sample SAMN07839271) | wastewater metagenome | biome: small river; feature: stream; material: water | place: USA: North Carolina | collected 2016-03-01 ...
GAACTCCAGTCACTTAGGCATATCTCGTATGCCGTCTTCTGCTTGAAAAAAAAAAAAAAAAAAAAAAAAAAAAAAAATAATGGCAACACCTCAATTCAGAAATTTAAATACAATAGATGATGATGATATCGATGAAAAACCATCAAATATACCAAAGAAGAATATCACACCTGCATTTGATCTTATACATCCAGCCATTGAAGAAGAACTGTTAAAAGCAACAGAAGAAAAAGAGAGATCACAAAAAGCAATACAAAAAGTAGAAGAAGAGAGATTTGGGATGTATAAATATGTATTTTATGGTGTTTCTATCGCGACTTTATTACTTTTTTCCCTTAAAAGTTGGTTTCCACTTGTGAAAAACGCATTCTTTTAATTTCACCCGGAGAGATGAACAACGAAACAAAACCATTCCCAAAAATGACACAAAGACCCGAAGAGGAGAAAGCAATCAATCCTCTTCAACTACTTACCATACATTTACTCAGTATCATTGATATTTTTAGTGGAAAAGTATTTTTAGATGCATTACCTCTAATTGGTGGAGAAGAAGCAAAAGAAGAACTTGCAAGTTGGAAAATTGGTGTACAAACTGGTAATGATGAAGTATTCTCAAATAAGAAACAAGTATCTACATACATGACAATTGCACTAGGTGCTTTCTCTGCTGGACAATCTATTTCATCTCATATTACTAAATCAAATGCTGATGCTACAAAAGCAATTTTTGAGATTGCATCCTTTTATGAAAGATTCTCTCCTGAATTGGGAGAATTAAAGAAAACGATCAAGAGTAAAGATCTTTCTCCTGAAGAAAAACTAGATGCACTTTGGTCTGTTTTAGATGTTCTTTATGAAGGAATGAAAGATAAAATCAATGAGAATGCAAGAGCATATCCAGAAAATCTTAAAGAGCTTGTTACAGATTTAAGTACAACTTTTATTAGACTTGATAAACTCACTGAAGGTGCTAAATACATTGGTTTAATTAAACCAGTAAACTCCTCAAACATCTAATTTATTCATGGTTCCTTGATATACAGTATAAAGTGTATTATTGGGTGTTTGTAATAAAAGTTTTTTGATTCCAAAAATTCCATCTTTTTCTTGTACTGCAATGAATGGTAATTTTCCTCCTTTCCCAATAGGCATACTAGGATCTAATTGAAGACTATCTAAATCAGAGAATAAATCTGATTTGGGAGATCTAGTAAAATGAAATCCTCCATAAGAAACTCCTCCTCCTCCAGACTCTTTCCTATTTTCTGAAATCATGTTATAAACACGCTCTTGATTTTTAGAGATTGCATAAATACTAGCACCAATGACCCCTAATACTAAAAGCCCTGCCATTTTTTTTTAAATGAAGTTTGATTTTTTTTGTTTTTTATTTAATTTATTAGATTTTTTTTATAATATAAAGAAAAACCAATGGAACATATGGTTCAACCAATCAATTATTACCATTCACCGGAAAACCCTGATAAATTCCAGTTGGATTAATCCTTGTTCCAGGAGAAGTAATAAAGACTTGAGTAAAAACTTTCTTTCCTGAACCAATATCAGGAAAACAAGGAGCCCTTCTAATTTCATTCACTGGTATAGAAACAGGAACTTCAAGAATCCTAGGGACTTGACCTTTCTCAGGAAACATTCCAGCTTTACCAAAAGGCCAAGCTTGAATAGAGTCTGGATTATATTGATCTGGAGAGAGTCTAGAGAAAGTTCCAGAGATTGGATCTAAATTCCAACCTTGTACTTTCTGTGTAGTTTCTTGATAAAGATTTCCCCCTCCAGCTATAGCTGGAATATTCCTTTGGGTAATAGGATAAATAGGACCCCTAGCAACAGGGTTAATGATACTTTCAATCCAATCAAATGTCTTTCTCATCTTTTTTTTTCTAATCTTCTTTTTAAATAGAAAAAAAAATATAATGGCAGCTCTTGCATTTAGTTCAATTGTAGGAATTGGTCTTATTGCTTCCTATCTTTCAAGATACGCGAATGCAGATCCACATAAACTTTCTACTACTACAATCACAGGAGGAGAAGTAAGAGATATGTTTCCAGATGCTCATTCTCTTTACCCTAAAAACTCTCAACCTTTTCGTCTTGATCAATTCATTCCAAAGTTTCCACAAGTTCAAGGAAATCCTTCCAGAGAAGATCGTATGCAAAATCAATTCCCCGATGTTAATTTTCAACAATCTAGAACCATAGATAAAACACATTCAAATTGGCAAAACTATGCTGGAGCAACCCCCAACGAAACTTTATTTGATATTCGAAAAAATATTGCACTTCATGAAGATAAATACAACAAAGATGATTGGTGTTGGGCCAATGGTTACTTTATGAGTCCTCTTTATCTTCAGCACGTGGGAACAACAGTGTCGGCGCCTCCGAAGATAAACCGGGTGTTTCTTTAAAAAAACGAAGTACTCTGATTGTTGATGTTTCTTCTCTTCCTTCGTCTTTTGGGAAAGACGGTAGAACGAGAGAAAATGATGAGACGGCTTTATTGGTTGATCTCATCTTTTTTGTTTCCTTGATGATCGTTTCTACTGCACTTCTTACAAGGTTATCCTTTTGGTCTTTCTCGTAGTTCTCTAAGAAATAGATCTTCAGGTAGTTGGCGGCAAATTCGATACTATCTAGTCTCTTGTCCATTTTGTGTGTATATATATATTTGAATGAGAGAAAAAAAAAATCCATTTCTTTTTAAATACCCTCGTACGGATGGCAGGTGTCCACGCTACAGAAATAGTGGCTCGTTTTCAAAACGGATCACCAATCACAGAAGTGGATTTAGGAATACTCGGATCAAACGGTCTTCGAAATGTGATTGGTGTATCCATCAAAGGATATCATATAAAAATCACGGGAACCACAAATATTCCACCATCTTTATTTCTCACAACCGATGTTGTCGGACTTTTCCCTAACCTCTGTAATCGATTCGGTCCGACTTTCGAATGTATACCTCTCACTGTTTACCCTAACTTTATTGATTCCGCTGGCAATGCTATATGTGTATACGATGCAGCGCTTGTACATGTCCCTAATAGGCAAACGTCTTATGAGAATTCATCAAGAAGAACTATTGATATCCCGAATAAATTGCGGTTTGGGCTTGGCCTTTACTCTGATTCCAGTTTCCCTGGTGCTGTTACCGCTGGGCCAGATTGGCCCTGCTCAAGAGTCTTGGATGTGGCTGGCGACTCCACTGTCACTTTTGAGTTTGTTATTTCTCATGAGGGGCATAAACTCTCCTTCCCAGAAAAACTCTCCATTGGTTATGGTCACAGTTCAAACATTTAAAGATCTTGAAGAGATCCGTATTAATGCAAATGAAGATGATGATGAAAAAAAACATTTCTAAACCTCTCTGTTTTTAAATAAAAAAAAAATGCAAGAAGATTTTCTTTGTTCTCCTATCAATCGTCAAGTTGGGTGTAAACAATTTACATCCAATGTAGTTGGTGGTCCTGCTACTACCATTCTCCCTGTTTGCTCTGTCTTTCTCTGTAACGATAACTGTACCACGGGAAATCTCACTTACCAGATTACTCCTCTTGAAGATTATTATGGGAAAAGACTCGTGATCATCAAAACTCTGGACACCACAGGAACGGGATTCAAAGTGAGACTTACCTCTGCTTCCGCTAATTTCGTTTCCAATGGTTCCGCCACTCTCGGTCTTCCCGATCTTCCTTCTACCACAGAACTTATTTTCCCAATTGGTCCAGGTGGAGAAATTGGAGTTTCCTCTTATGATTCTTCCTCTGGTGGTGCACCAGTCAACATCTATAACACGGATGGTACTCTTACCGGAGTAAGAACTGTCAATCTAGATGATCAAATTCTTCGTTTCCAAGGAACTGGGAATGATTTCTTCCAAGTAGAAGAGGTTGGAGAGATTGATATCACATCTCATGTGATCGCAGTCGATGTAAAAAAACTCATCATTGTTCCTCAGTTTCCATTGGATAACACAGTCGATGATATCGTAGTTCAAGAATCTGGAACAGGACAAATTAAGAGACGAGCTGCATCTACGATTGGATCTGCTGTCAATATCTATAATACAAATGGAACACTAACATCAGCAAGAACATTGAGTATGGGTGGATTTAATTTATCCACAACAGGAACTGGACAAGTTACTTTTGGTAATTCTGGAACTGTCAATCTAAATCCGAATGCTTCAAATGTAAATGTCGGAACAGCTTTATCTAATACAGTGAATATTGGAAGATTGACACAACTCTGTAATCTTCAATCCTCGACTTTACGATTTAGTAATCTCTCAGCAGTTACCAATCCATTACAACAACAATCTATCGTTTTGAAAGATGCAGTAATCGCAAATAATAATGTTTCATACGTTCCCGTTGAATCATTCACTAATGCTATGTTTTCGATGGGTTCTAATCCAGGTAGTGGAGTTCTTGCTATTGGTCCTTCAACCACCAATATCACTAATCTAGTAACTACAAATCCCACAAATCATCCCGGTTATTCTAGAGATCCCGGAGTGGTAACTACGGTAACCGGAGTATTTACTGTGCTTGCGACTAACCAATTTTTAATCGTTATGAAAGTTGATCTCAAAAACTCAGCAAGTAATGGTAGATATACATTACAGTTATATAATAATACGGGTGCGGTTGTTGTATCTGAATCAGAGCAGTTTAGTCCTATAACTGATCAATTTAATACATGTCAACTCGTTGACACTGTGATATTAAACTCTGCGTCACAATACGTATTTAGGATAATAAATCAGGATACTGCAGGTGTAACATCTTATCAAAAGACAGTGATCAGTGTAAATAGGATATAAAAAAAAATCTAACAATAAAAAAGGAAAAAAAAAAGATGGAGTTCTCAAATCTCTTTACTTTCATTCTCTTTGTTTATTTTATTCGTATTCTTAAAAAAAATACATCTCAACCCCCTACAGTCACTCCAATTCCACCCACTCAACCTCCTCCTCCTTCTATTGTGGGACCAGAAAACCCATTTCAACAAAATCCATCTGCTCCTGGTGGTGGAGTCACCATTGGACCTGGAACAGGAATTGGACAAGCAGGAATGCCAATTCACTCAACACTCACTTATCTATTCCCTGTAGTTTCTAAAACAGCGAGAGGCTCATTTATTGATACAGTAGATCGTGCTGCTCATGGTGATTTCCCTACAAAACAAGATGTAAAACAAGGATTTATTGATGATTATCAATATGCACTTCCTATTCAAGAGAATCTGGCATACCATGGAAATACTCAAGTTGCTAAAAAAGCATTCTCTCATAGATTAAATACATGGATGGATGAAGTAATGGGTTATTTTTATTAATAAAGTCCATTTGCAACAATGGGTCCATTATTATTTGAGTATTGTGTTCCTCCCACCATAGGTAATCCTCCCATGGAATCGTCCACGAAATCTGCTTTCTTTGTGAGTCTATTTGCATTCTCAACAAACGCTCTATTGAATACTCCCATTGGTCCCCAAGGATTACCAAGAGTATAGAGTGCAGTCATATTATCTCTAGGTAAATGATAAGGAGTAACAGATCCCCAAATATCTTTGTAATTTCCAACTTTTTGATCTACAAGAGAACAAGAACTCTTTCTGTCCATCTTTGTAAAGAATTGATTCTCGTAACCGGGGAAGATTCCAGGAGCAGGAATTAACATAGTGATGGGTTTCTGATTATATGCACCTACAGTAATGGTCTTTCGATTGTTTTGATTAAAATGAGTATCAACCCCTAGTTTCCTGTTTGCTGATCTTACAATCGATTGATAATCAAGAGCGTTTCCAATAACATCATATGCATCTCTGGGATCCGCTGCTCGAACAATTCTTGTGTCTGGATCATCTACTGCAGAAAAAAATGGATTGAGATTCATATTCAATTGAATGTTCCCTACATCTCGATCTTCATTCCTTTCACGTGTTTCACATCGCTTCAATGGAAAGTCAGTGGAAGTTCCAAAAGGACGTTTATCCTTGGATACAACAGAACTGAGTTCTGATTCGCTATTATACAAACTATATCCTATTAGCCCAACGGCTAAAGCCATAAGTGCCATGATCTTTACTTTGATTGGATGGAAAGATTAGATTTTTTTTTCGGGGGGGAACTATAAATTCAATTTTTTTTTCTGCTTCTTTCTTTATTCATGATACCTCTCTGGGCAGCGAAGACAACGACAATGGAAGACTCCTTAGAATCAAATGTTGCACTCGGAAAGAAAGTAAATATTGACCCAATTGATGAAAAAACTCTCAGAACAATTATCTCTACAATTGGAAAAGAAAAAAAGAAACCAGGAAGTGGATTAGTGGGAGGAGCAGGAAAAGGAACACCAAAGAAACCTGGACCTGTTTATGAACTCTGTTCTCTTCCAGATGAAGAGAAAGAAATTGTATGTGATAATTTTGATGAACAACTCAAAAGAAATGTTCTTCCAGACTCTATTGTAAGTGTAGGTGAAAATGCTTTTGTTGCTGATAGACTTACTGGTGTACCTTGTCCTCATTATTGGTTTGCTATTCCATCTGCTTCTACTCTTGTAGATATTGGTGCTGCTATCAATCGTGGAAATAAAGGAAAACAACAAAGACTCCATAATATCTCTGGAAAAGTAGATTCATTCCATGGTGCTTTTGCTACTGTTGATAATCTTTTTACTTACCTTCATTGTATTCTTGCTATCTCTGTATCCTCCCCTATTTTCCGTGATCTCTTGAAAGTTTTCCATATTGAAGGAGAACAACAAGCGAAATCATTTACTTCAAAGAAACTCCGAGAAAATTACGCTTCTGTCCTCAAATCTAAAGTCTTTGGTGGATCTTCTCATCTTATTGTTCCTGCTCAAGCTGCAAGACAAGGAAAATCCTTAAAGTCTCCTGGATGCTTCTTTTATTGTTCTGATAATGAAAATCCATTTGGTCATGCCACTGTAAAACATACAATTCTCTCAAAGAGACATAATCTCCCAGCAGAAATTAATTTTCCAACTTACGCGGATTGGGAAGCTACCCTTGCTGCTTCAAAGAATAATCGTTCTAGAAGCCTCGAGAATCATAATAAATGGAAAGAATTTGCAGAAACGTATGGAGAAGAAGCAACTGTCGATCTCTTCAAGAAACTCGCAGAGAGAAAGAAAGCAGAAAAATCGAGAAAGAGAGATGATGAAGTGGGTGTAGATGAAGGTGATGGTATTGTTGCCTATGGAGATGGTTCCAGTTTTAGAGCCACCAAGAAGCCCAGACTAATCCAAGACACAGATTCTGATGATGACGCCCCCCTTCAATGTTTCGTTGAGGAAGAAGGTGTGGTAAGTGTTTTTCAAGCTCAAGAAGAAAAAAAAGCTCGAGAAGAAGAAAGTGATAGACTAATACAAGAATTTTTAGACTCTATGAAAGAAGAACTCAATAACGATCTCAAAAGAAACCCAAGGCACTCTGATTGGGGAGATGATGGTGATTTTTTAGACATTGTTGATGAGATTGATTGGAGAGGAACAGATTTTGTGGACGATTCTTCTAGAAACTATAAAAAGGATGTAAGAAAAATACACTCACTCCTCTTAAAGAAGAAAAAATAAATTTATTTCTGTTTAAAGTCTTGAAATCTTCGTTCTTGAATATATTGAAAACTTTCAATCATTGTATCTCCATTCTCGTCGATCATATCAGCGAGAAGAGAAGGTGAAGGCATGACAGTAAGCATCCATGAAGGTAGCTCTCCTTCTGCCCAATTAATAAAATTTCCTTTGATGGATGACCATTCTCCTTCCAAGAAGTTCTTTAGAATGTCGAATACCCATGGAACAGCGGTTCCCCATCTCCACAAGAAAGGGCCCAGAAAAAACCAGTATGCAGATTTAATACTTTGAGATAAGCTGAAATCGTGATAAATAAGGTCACAGCCAATAAAAGAAATAGCGTAAGCAATGCCAATAGTAATTGCATCTCCGATAAGTCTACCAATAATGCCCGGTGAGTAATTTAGAATTTCTGCCATGTTGGAAACTGATAAAGTGATTTGTTCTTTGCTGTGATTTTGATTAGTTGTCCGATGTTCTTTGGTGTTTCAATTTGTTCACCTGCAAACTCTGCGATATTATCAAGTGCAGCTCTATGATCTTGATTGATGTGCGTTAGAATTTTTTTGAGTACTAAAAAATCAAGTCTCAGTGCATTATATTTCGTTTCTCGTTTTTTCTTTCTTTCCAATAGTACTTCACTCACAGTTTTATCCTCAAAGTCTGGAAGTGAGAATGTATATTGATGCATAATCTTCTTTACAAAATACCATCCATGTACTTCAAGTGTATCTTCTCCATCTGCAAATAGAATCATGAGAAAGAGTAAATCAATAGAAGGCATATTTCTTTTCTCTCCCTTTTTGGGTGGAATAGGATCATCCAAGTATCTATAGTCTGTGGGTGGTGTTGTTATTGTTTTCTTTCCTCCTCCTCCTCCAAGTGTAAGCCCACAACATTCAATCTCCTCTTCTGAGGAAGAAGTAAATGGTGTTCCCTCTTCTTCTTCTTCTTCAATCTTTAATCTTTTCTTGATCTCTTCAAGAAACTCTTCGTCTTCTTCTTCTTTTATATAACTATATCTAGAGGTAGCAAGGATATAGTTTCTTTGTTCTTTGTTATCATAAATGAGTGTTACTAGAGTAGAGATCTTAAAGATGAGATCAAGGATTCGTTCATTTGGTTTTGTAACTAGATCTGTAAAGTAATAACGGTCACCACAAAAGTATTTCTTGATTTGTGCCCATCTCTCTAGATATTTTTTCTTGAAAGATGGAAGCTTCTCCTGTTTCGTGATTCCTACATTAGGATCCATGGAATGATCAATGAAATCTAAGAGTGTTTTAATGTGTTGCTTTGTGATATCTTCTTCTCGATCGGTGAAAGTTCGAACGAGACGCTCGATATGTTTTTCTCTTTTACTGGCACTTTTCTTAAATAGAGGATGATCTTGATTAAAAGCCTCGCGGAGCCTAGCATAAGCGTATCTAATAATCTCAAGATCCGGTTCGGGGATCCTTGGTTCTGAGTCTGAGAATTGTCTAAGTCTTTCACCGAGATATGATCGTCGTTTATAGCCCTGTTTATTTTTCTTTTGCATTTCCTGAAGTTCATTTTCAAACGCAACTTCAGAAACTTTAACAACGCCACAATCTTCGCATACGGGACAATTTTCTTTATCTTTAAAGAAGCGAGACTGATCGTGATTACCGCAGCAATCGCAGATAATATCGTGATTGGATCCATCATACCACTTTGTTTTGGAAACAACGAAATTAGATTTTTTTTTTCCTCTTTTATCTGAAAGTTTCTTAGGAACAAAGTAACTAGGAATACAGTTTCTAATAGGTGTTCTTAGAGAGGGTAAATGTAAAGAGGGTGATTTCTTTGTGATCTCATAACCATCCTCTTCTTCGAGTTTCCTAAATTTGTATGGATGAGAGATCATGAGATCATCCTGATTCTCAAACTCTAGTTCCCCTTCAGACTCTATCCATTTCCTTTTTCTCTCTGATTGGTTCATGCGTGAGAGGGTTTATATTTTTTTTGGTTTTGTTTTTCCTTAGATTTTTTTTTTAAAGAAGGAAAGAGTCACATGCGCAACGTGATACTTTCTCTAGATCCGGGATGGATAAATCTTGGATGGGTTCTGACAATCTATGACGAAGACACTAAAATCCTTACTGCTTATACTGGAACCCATAATACAATGATAGATCATAAATCTTCCGATCCGGTTGCTTACGTGATTGGAATCTCTGGTTTTATCCTTAAAAAGATACTTCCTAAAATAGAGAAACCATGGAGAGCGATTGCATTGGCGATTGAGCAACAACCAAAAAAAAAGAAACAGTTTACGAAACATGAACTTCTCCAACAGATGCTAGAAGCTGTGACTTATACATATTTCGCAAAACAAGATTCTGTTCAAGGAAAAGATTTCTTAGTACACCGTTATAGTGCAGTGTCTACGAAAAAAGTGTTCGGAGTTTGGAGAAAAGGAGCAACCTATGAGGAGAGAAAATCCGAAATCTTTGATAAAGTGAATTCATTGGCGATCCTAGATCAGAACCAATCAGAAGAGGTAAAAAAATATCCACTGATTTTACCCGTTGCTACGCACCACGAAGCAGATGCATTGGCTTGTTTGAACGTCTACATCAATAAATCCCATAACCATGAGAAGTTTGACGTGGGGATTTATTCGAAAACAAAAGTACTCAAAAGAAAACTCTCAAGGAAGCAACAGAGAAAGACGGAAGATGAGACAAAAGTCAACCCCAGTAAAAAGAGCAGGACAATCAATCGTTGCAGCAAACAAAAGAAAGAAGGAGACAAGAGAAGATACGCCTTACCAACCACCGAAGAGACTCTCTAGAATCAATCGAGACGCATTAGGAGATGAATTGGAGGAAATCACTGAAGAATTTTATGAGGAATCAAAAAAAACAGACGACGACGAAGAACCAACAGCAGAATCCATTGAAGAAGAAGAATTTTGGGAAAACGACAAACAAACAAGAACACAATGGGCAGCAGAAGCAAGAAGATATAAAGTTCCTATTTGCACTAAACCTCTACGTTTAGCATGTCCTGCAAAAGAATGTATCGAGAAACGACATGAGATGATGCCTTCTTATATTAAATGCAAATCAAAACAAGGTGGAAACTATATTGCTATGATGTTTGTTTGTAACTATTGTTCTGCTTTTGCTCCTACAAGGGAAGAAGGACAAAAATGTAATGTATTTGCTGGTCATATTGTTTCCAAATTTGCTCAGAATTATCTTAGAAGAGCTAGAGATTGTGGTGTGGATGATATCTCTGCTATCCCATTACCAGATGGTTCACCAGTGGTTGTAGAAAACAATCATACCGACAGTATCCTCAATAAGGCATCTGATAAATTACCAAATAACGTACAAGATATTATAAAGAGTATGAGTGAAAAACTCAATGAAGTTTATTCTATCATTGTGGAAGAGTATAAAAAGAGAAACCCAGAAACTTTTGAGAAAGTAAATATTCCAGAAGAAGAAGAAGAAGAACCAACTCTCCCAGCAGAATTATTAGAAGAAGAAGACCCATCAACACAAGTTGATGATGATGATTAAAAAAAAAAATGTGTTGTTTTTTTTTTTTTTTTTAAAAAAAAAAAAAAAAAAAAAAAAAAAAAAAAATAATATTAAAAAAAAAAATGAGTGCACCAAAGAAAGGTTATACATCAAAGGATAGAGAGAAAGTCCATCAACAAATGAAAGAAGAAAGGGAAAATCCAAAGAAAAAGAAAAAGAAAGGACCCCCTGATGGATTCTTAGAAGAAGGAGAAGTAGATGAAATTGCTCAAGTATCACAAGAAGCACAAGATGTACTTGCATGGAGATATAAGAGAGCGAATCAATATGATCCTAGAGAACAGTATGTTCCTGATGCGGAAATGATTCAACTCTATAAAGAGACAGAAGTAGAAGATGCAAGAAAAAAAGATGACAGGTATTTTCATGATGGTGAGTTTTATGGAGATGAACAAAAACAAAAGACACAAGAGCTTTTAGAAGCAGATATTGCTGATCTTATGTATCTTGATGATCCTGATGAACCTGGTTATTGGCCTCCGATTCTTCACACGTGGGATAAAGATCAGTGGGGTCCAAAACCTCCGTATTACATGCATGAGAGAGAGGATCCCAAAACACAGAGACAGCGCGGTGGCCAGGGTGGGGGGGTAACAAAACAGTCCAGTGGAAATGGGCAGCAGCAGCAGCAGAAGCAACAGCAGCAAAATGGAAACCCTGCAACATGGGATGGTGGAGAAGACTCAAAAAATAGGTTTTATATATTTCCTCTCACGTGGGATCAGATTGGTACTGATTGGACCATCGTGGTTCTGGGAAAGAGAAGATCTGGGAAAACTGTATTCATCAAGTCTCTCTGTGGTAACTACCTAAGACCCTTTTTCCCTCGTGTTTATGTCTTTACAAAGTCTTTCTACTCTGGAGAGTATGCTGAGTTTGTTCCCGAAGCCCATATTTATCCAGGACTTACTCCTGATGAGGTAGATAAGAAATCAGGAAACGCCACAAAAGAGGGAGGGATCACAGTGCTTGCAAAGATCTTTCAAATGCAAAAGAAACTAAAAGAAGCAAGTAAAGCTGGGAAATTCCATGGGAATATGAATTGTCTCATTATTATTGATGATTGTCTTTCTGATGGTTTTCGTTATCAGAAACTCATTGATGAAGTATTCTTTGAAGGTCGTCATATGAATATCTGTTTTATTGTAACTTCTCAAGATTTTAAAGGAGTAAATCCAGCCTGTACAGGTGAGCACTTGATTTATAAAGCTGGTGTCATTTCACCACCCAATATCCATTATGTAGAATCGTGCCCTCCTAACGATTACTATGTATATTCAGGTAATGCTGATATGTGCACACAGTTTCGTTGCCGTTCAGAGAGAGACAAAGAAGCTGTGAGAACCAAATTCTGTGATTTCTTCAAGAATGATGAAGAGTTTGAAGCACTCACGGGTCAAGCCCTTCAGAAAAAATGGCACTCAGTTTCTTATATGCAAGATAAACCCCATATAGATCCTAGATTCACGATCTTTTGTGGTAGACCCATTGAACCAGAACCATTTGTAATGGGTTGTAAACGTTGGTGGAAATCCAATCAAAAACAGTTGTTTGCAATCATTAAGAAGAATCCAGAGTTGGCTTATTTGGTTGAACCAAATGCTGATTGGGGAATTATGGGAGAAGAAGAGATGGATGAAGAATTACATCATGTTCCTGATGGTTAAATTAAAGAGAAACCTTTGGCACAGTTGGATCAGACCAATCAAAAAAGTGTCTACATATAATATAAATACAAAGTTTTTACTCGTAAAAAAATCATTTCTTTTCAACCATGAGTGCCGAGAGCAGCAACAACGAAAACCCTGTCTGCGTTGAACCAGGATTCTTTTGTCCAGAGAAGAGGACAAGAGCAGAACAACTCCCCGTAAAACCAAGCAAGGTTATGGAGATATTAATGCAGATCCATGAAGCTATCGTTAAACAAGCTTCAACCTACTACTCTTCCACAGACAGTAAAGAACCTGTTTATACGGATGTTTGTGTTAATAACGATAGAATCAGATATGGTGTAGTGGGTGAATGCCTCTTTTTTCAAAACAGGGCACCGGACAATATAAAAAAATCACCCAATGTACAGAAACTAAGACAAGAACAGGCTTTGGATGTCATACGGATCCTAGAAGAAGAAGTAAACTTGGAGTTATGGGATGAAAAAGAAAAACCTACTCCAAAGTTGAGGAGAAGATATGTACTCAATAGTATCATTCAAGCATTCCGTGATAGAATGGATCCTCACATCAAGGAAGATCGATCTGAAATAGAGAATGCTTGGTATACTCTGGGATGTTTTATATTAGATCGAGTATCTGGTGCAGACCCACTTGAATACAAAAACACACTCACACCCTGGGTTCTTCCAATCATCGGAGAAGCATCTAAAATGCTTCTTAGAGGAATAGAGAATACATACTGGAAAGTGGAGTTGGCTCCTTGGTCCCCTGGAAAAGCCATTGAAGATGACATACAAGGAGAAGCCAGCTTTCATGATATTGAATGTCTCGCTGAATCAAGAAGCACGGGATATCAACCATTTGGTAGAATAGGGATATTTTCTCCTCACCGAGATGATTGCCGTATATTTTTCAGCAGAAAAAACAAAATCCCAACCAGGAGAGAGAGTGATTTTTATAGAGTGCTCTCTTGTTTACCCTGGGGTGAAGGAACGAACTGTTTTGATCCTGAACCAAAGGAAGGAATCAATGTACTCTCTACCATCCTAGATGTACTATTGGATTACCGTATTTTCTCTGAACCTTTGTTTAAAAACTACGGTGGTTATATGGGAGGTAAATGCACAACAATTACATCATCCACCTACTACTCATTCATCCGCATCATAGATGAAATCTTAAGTGATTGTTCAGAGGACGATGAAGAAACTAGAGATGCAAAACTTTTTGCACATGAAATCATCTGTTGTTTGATGATTTGTGTGAATCATTTTTGGAAAACAGTCAAAATCCAATCACGTACACTGTGGCGTGGTTCTGAGAACGTTGAAGCCCGTGATAGAACAGAAGAGATGTTTAAATATTTCTATCTTAATACTGCTATTAAGAAAACAAAATAAAAACAAACAACAACAGATTTATTTAAAACCCAAACTTTTGTCCTCTTAACTCTCTTACACTCTTTTGTGCAGATGCTACTTCTTTCTTTCTTCTTCTAAATGCTCTAAGATCAGAACGTTCCATTGATCCATCTTTAATTGCACGTTCTGCTTCTTCATAATAATTACTAATATCTCCTGCTTCATAAGCAACACCTTCTTCATCAAGATAATCATATTCATTTTGTGTAGAATCAGATGCTCTTTGTATTTGTACTTGAAGTGCTGCTACTCCACCAGTCTTTTTTTTAGTAAATCCCATCTCTTTTGCTATATCTTGTATAATCTCATTGATCAATGCATAATCTAAACGTATTCTACTATTATGGGTTACAGCTACAATTGTATGTGTATGTAATTGTCCATTCTCTCCTCTTGCTTCTTGTAATTCTGGTTTTGTACGAAACTCAATACGAGAAATTTCATCTAAACTATCATTCTCTGTAAGGAATTGAATATAATCAGGTGCAAAGAGAATCAATTGTCGATTGACCATTTGTTGTAACTCTGCTGCAAGATACTCTACTTCTTCTTGGGTATAATCCTTTAAAGTTGCATTAGATACAACTGTAATAAAATAATTAGAGTGTTTTTCTGCTCTTAATTGTCTTCTAATCACTTCTCTATCTGATTCTCTTCTTCTTTGTTGATAAATGGATTCTCCAATAGGAACTCTATCTTCTCTTTCTTCTTCTGTTTCATGTATTCTAGCATCTAAAAGATTCTCCATTGTAATTTGATCATATATACCCATTCCATTATTATTATTATTATTATTACCAGATCTTAATCTACCTTCTTCATAATGTCTTATGTAATCTTCTAGTCTAGGTTCATGTACTTCTTCTATGATAATTCCAGATCTTTCAGGTTCTATCTCTTCAGCTTCCATTATATAATCATTATCATCTATATATTCTTCTACTTCTTCTTCTTCTTCTTCTATTCTTTTTTTCATTTGTTTTTCTTTCTCTTTTAGTAATCTTTCTTCTTCTTCCCATCTTTTGAGTCTCTTATTTTCTACTTGAATCTCTTCTTCTTCAAGATACTCAATTACTTCTTCTTCTGGTTCAACTTCTCCTGCTGCTGGTTTCTTCTTTTTCTTCTTTTTCTTCTTTTTCTTCTTTGCTGCTGCTTCTTCTGCTTTCTTTTTTTTCTCTTCTGCTCTTTTCCTTCTATCTTCTTCTTTCTTTCTTGCTTGAATCTCTTCTAATCTATCAAGATCATTCTGTCTTCTATACTCTGCAATACGTTCTTCATTTGGGAAATATTCTACTCTTACTCTTTGTGTTCTAGTATTTGCACTTCTTTCTTCTGTGAATTGTACTATATCATAACAAGAATCTGGATATTTCCTTTTTTTAGGAGGCATTTATATTTTTTTTTTTCTAACTTTTTTATATTATTCATTAGAAAAAAAAAAAAATATAATGGCAGCGAGTGTAACGATGGATGATGTAATTGATGGTTCTTTTTTTAAAACAGAAGCACCAAAAGTAGAAGCACCTAAACCTACTACACCTGCACCTAGAAAAAATTCAATCATTGAGGATTCTTTTAATACATTAAAAGAACAAGGTAAAAGACTTTCTGATATTATTATTCAAGATAGACAAAGAGAAGCAATGGCTGGGAATCCAAATCCTTATCTTGTAGAAGGATTGATTGATCCACCAAAACCAATCTTAAAGAAACGTGGAAGACCTAAGAAAGTAGATTCTTCTTCTGTTGGTTCTACTACTCCTGATAGAACAGTTACATTTAATGATAGTGTACCTAAATTAAGAATATCAACACCAACACCACCATCACCTAGACGTTCTTCTACTCCTCCAGAACAACCACAAACAGAAGAAGATCAAAAAAAGAAACTAAAGAATAGACATAATATCATCATTCGTATTGAAGAATACATCAAACTCTATCCTAGTTTAGTAGCTAAACGAATTGCACCTCAACTTCCTTATGATTTTAGTGTTTTAAGTGATGATCAATTAGAACAACTCTATAAAGACTGTAAAGAGCATGGTTCTTCCTCTTCTACT
>ERZ650304.658-NODE-658-length-16341-cov-6.111445_pt1 | contig 16341 bp, 15 predicted proteins | sample MGYA00376240_ERZ650304 | MGnify/ENA primary metagenome ERZ650304 (study PRJEB26733, sample SAMN07839271) | wastewater metagenome | biome: small river; feature: stream; material: water | place: USA: North Carolina | collected 2016-03-01 ...
CTACACGACGCTCTTCCGATCTCGTTCAAAATGATGGGCTGGTATTTGACAATAGACCAAGCGGTACAGGATGGAATGAAATGGGAGGAGGTTTGGAAGATGAGGTTTGAAGATTTTGTTTTTAGAGGTGCCTTAAAAAATGCCAGAGTATGAGAGTGCTAACCATGCAGGACTTTTTAATGATTTGCCGTAAAAGTATCCAGCAGCTAGGAGATCACCCCGCTATGAACAGCCAGGGCGTCCCTAGGCGGATAAATTCGTTTGTCGGGTTGATCGAATTGAATATCAATTTGCAGCACCCCTCTTTTGGGGCAAATTATTCTGATTACAATGATGGGAGATTTTGGGCTAGGGATTGGGTGGCCAGCGGGGCGGATCCGAACACAATGAAGGGTAATTATCCGGTTATTATGTTGGAAGAGAAAGCGACCATCATGAGGGGTTTGAAGTCATCGACTGAAAAGAAGGAATTGATACTTTATTCATTGGATAAAAATGCGTGCGATGGTTGCCCGCCAGAGATAAGGAGCCCCCAAAGTGCCTACAAAACCGCTTTATTCTGGTTCAAGGCATTCAGTAAATATGTTTTGAGTCATGAGGTAATCAGGTTGTTGCCATCAGGGGAGGAGTTTTGGCTGACGAGGGAAGAGGCCCAGGTGATGAAAGACAATGAAGAGATTGAAGATTTCAGAGTTTCAGGGGTGCCAATGACCTCGTTGTGGTTGAATGAGGGAGAATTTAAATTGGAACCGTATAGCGATGGTGTTTTGAATGGTGTCAGGGGGTACTATACCAAAATATTGGTAAATGTTTGTGAGGTTGTGGAGGTTCAAAGTGATTTATCTAAGGTGGTTTGGAACCGGGTGGCCGTTCAAAATTGTGACTCATGCCAGTGATCGTAACCTATGAGGAGTTTGTAAGGATCGCACTGAATGCAATGGAGGATTTGGTAGAGAGTGGGGTGGCGGAGTTGACGGAGCAGGGGCACGTTGACACGGGTGAGGGGGTAAGGTCTTTGGAGGTTGAGATATTGGAAAAGGGAAAGGAGAAATTGAGGCTGGCAATCAAGGGCAATGACTATTTGCTTGATCTTGACCAGGGAGTGCCCCCGGATAAGGTTGATTTAAGTGCTGAAGCAGAGCAAAAAATGCTGGCATGGGCAGCCAGGAGAAGACCCGCGCTTTCGGATAGTAACCGGAGGCGTTTTGTGTTTTTGGTCATGAATAAAGCCGCAATTGTAGGTTACCCGCTTGATGGTGCATACCTGTACACAAAAAATGGCCGTAGAACGGGCTGGATTGATGCAGGAATAGAGAAAAATGTGGAACAAATATTTGAGGTTCAATACGCGATTTTTGAGCTTCTAGGGAATAATTTTGAAGGGTTGATGCAATCTTTGATTGATGATGCCAAAAAAGTATAGTCATGGCTAAGGTGTTCATTTATGAGGTGGAATTTAATGGGATCAAGGGGGCAATAACTGACCAGGAGAGTTTGGCCGCTGCCATTAAAAAAACGAATGAGGAGAGGAGAAAAGAGGATTTTGGTACGGATAAGTACAAGCAGCTCACCACGCAGCTAGGGGCATTAAAAGCAGTCCAGGAACAAGTAAGCAAGCAGGAAAGAATTGCCAAAGAGGCATTCAAACAGGCGGCTGATGCTGGCAAAAACAGCTACCGAGGGCTGAATGCTGAATTGGTGAGGTTGAGGAACACCTATAAGGATTTGAGCGAGGAGGAAAGGCGTAGCCCATTTGGTGAGCAGACATTAAAGCGGATCCAAAGTTTAGATAAGGAGCTGAAGGGCATTGATGAAACATTGGGAAACTTCCAACGGAATGTTGGTAATTATAAAGATGCATTCACGAACACTTTTGCGCAGTTATCCGGTTTTGATTTGGCAGCATTGGCAACGATACCGGGAGCGGTTACGGCAGTAGCTGAAGTATTGATCCAGGCAGGGCAAAAGGTTTTTGAATTGGTTCAAGGTATTCGAGAATTAAGGGGTGAAATATCTGTATTGACAAATGAGGGAGGGGATAACCTTAATAATTTCACGGCCAGGGTTCAGGCATTGGCCGACACGTACAAAGCGGATTCAAAGCAGATAGTTGAAAGCGCCAATAATGTGGCAAAAGCATTTGACATTTCTTTTGGTGATGCATTGACGAGGATCGAGGAGGGATTTATTGCGGGGAGTGATGCGAGTGGGGAATTTCTGCAAACGGCCAGGGAGTACCCGGCCCTGTTCAAAGAAGCCGGGCTGGATGTTGACCAGTTCTTTAAAATCCTGAATAGGCAAGCAACGGAAGGGATTTTTTCCGACAAAGGTGCCGATGTAATCAAAGAAGCAGGAATACGGCTTAGGGAATTGACCCCAGCAGCATTAAAGGCACTTGAAGGAATTGGTATCACTGAAAAGCGGATCCGCGAGGCAATAGGAGAGGGTGGCCTGGCTGGTGGTATTGCATTGGTAGCAAAGCAGCTTAAAACGGTGAAGGTGGATAGCCAAGAAGCTGGACGGGTTTTGGCTGATGTGTTCGGAGGCCCAGGGGAAGATGCCAGCGTTAAGTTTGTCCGTTCGTTGGAGGATGTGAACGAGGCAACGGGATCATTGATTGACACCACGAATGAATACCAAAAGGCACAGCTTAAGACTTTGCAGGTGAACCAGCAGTTTAACCAGACTTTGGTTCAATTGTCAGAGGAACTGGGGGGTGCTGGGGCAAATCTTGACGATGTAATTGTACAGATTCAGACGGAATTGCTCAAATTGTTGGTTCAGGCAATCAAAGGATTTAAAGAGCTTGGAGAGGTAATAAGCCCATTGTTTGACATCATTGGAGGATTGGCCCAGGGGATCGGGTTAGCTGATGAGAAGGTCAGCGGATTTGCGGCAACTCTTCAGGTATTGGAAAAGGCGGGTAAATTGGCAATGCTGCCTTTCAATTTGATCATTAGCACGTTCAGGTCTTTCTCTGGATTAATCACCGGAGCTACCAGGGATGTAAATAAATTTCTGGAAACATTGGCCGCTCCAATCACAAAGATTTTTGGTCGCCAGGGTTCAGGGGTTAAAGGGATGCAAAACTTTATTGATTTGGCAAATAATGCCAAGGGAAAAGTTTTGGAATTTGGCAAAGAAACGGAGGATAGTGGCACGGCATCGGAAAAGGCCACGAAAAAAGTAAATGGTCTCACAAAGGCGGTTAAAGATTTGAGTGCCCAGGCGGCTGTGGGTTCATTGGAGTTCCTTAGAAAGCAGGTAGCAGATTTAGAGAGCCAGATAGCAAAGGCAGCGCCAAAGGATCAGCCAGGGCTTTTTGAAAAGCTGTTTGGGGCAAAGGATAAGCTGGCCAAGGCTGAAGCAGCACAAAAACAATTGTTGCAAGATCAATTTGGATTTGTTGATGAGGTCAAAAAATTAAGCGGGCTCCTGGCCAAAGAGTTCACGCGAACGGTCACAGTAACGGAGGATGGTGTTTTAAGGCAGCAGCAACAAACGGAAAAGGGGCTTAGGGTAACATCGAGCAGCTTGGTCGAAAGGTTGTCAAAGATAGGGCTGGAAATCAGTGAGGCTTCAAGGCAGTTCACCAAGGATGCAACCGACAAGGTACGGAGTGACTTCCAAGTGAGTTTAGATGCTTTGCTTGATGAGTTTGGGGATTTTTTCACTTCTGGAAGAATATTCGACACGATCACGCAGGCGGGGGAGGCTATTTCTGGTTTGACATCAGCGAGGAATGAAGCTGAATTGAATGCGATTGAAGAGCGTTATGCCAAGGAGATCGAGCTGGCTGGCAACAATACCAAGAAAAAAGAGAAGCTGGAAAAGGAGTTGGCCGCAGAGCAGGAAAAAATCAGGAAAAAGGAATTTGAACAGCAAAAGAGGTTCAGGATAGCGTCAGCGTTGTCGTCACTTGCTTCAGGGGTTGTAAATATTTTATCTACGCCGTCCATTATACCGGATCCGCTGGGGGCATTGTACAAGGCAGCACAAATTGCTTTTCTTACATTCTCAACCACAAGCCAGATCGCACAGATAAGTGCGCAGAAAGCGGCAAGGGGTTTGTTTGTCCAGGGACCAAGCCATGCCCAGGGAGGGGTAAAGATGTTGCTGAATGGGCAGCCAGTGGAAGTTGAGGGCGAGGAGTTTGTGGATAGAGTTGAGGGTGGAGGTATTGCGGTGGTCAATAAGAGAAGCAGCAATATTTTCAAAGATGTGTTGCAGCGGATAGGGGGGACGGTGTTCCCTGGCAAGCGTAAATTGTTGTCGGATATAAACAGTTACGGAGGGTTTGGTGTGAGGTATGAACAGGGAGGACTAGTGCCGAATCTGGATAGGATGAAATTTGGAGTAGATGCAAGTACAGGCGGATCCGTTTTTGGTATGAGTGAGGAATCAGTGGCCGAGTTGAGAAACGCGGTATACAATGGAGCGAAAGAAGGGGTTTTGAATGCCCTTGTTACTGCGAATCGAGAGGATGAAAGGAATGCTTTAGCAAACGAAAATGAGCGAGTATAATGAGTTTGTCAATTATCCAGCAGCCAAGTACTGCCAACCCAATTCCAAAGTCAGAGCCATTATTTTGGTATCTTCAGAGTGATGATTTTGTGACGAGTGAAGGGGTAAAGGCGGAGTTTTCGGTGGAGTTCCAAGATTATGAGGAGACACCTTTTATTTTTTGCATAGTAAAAGGGGTTGGTTTCACGACTTCAGACGTGGCCCCGTTCACGGTTGACACGTTCAAAAGTGAGGCAATAGGGGCACTTACTGCGGTCAATTTTGGTGCCATGTTGGCAATAAATCCCAATTTTGCGGACTTTGTTATCAAGGTTCAAGGGGCAAAAGTTACCGTTACGAGTACAAAGGCCGGCACGTTATCACCTTGGAGCTTTGTTTTTGGTTCATTTGTGGTGCCTCCTACCGTAGTTCAAGCCAATGGAGTGGCGGCAGTGTATGCCCAGGACTTTGTTTTTTGGGATTTGTATGAAGGATCAACGAGGATAGTGGGGAGAAATAAAAATGACTTCACCCCAGGCACCGCTCCAAATGGATTTTGCAGCATTGAGTTTGATCAGTATTTTTTGTTTAGCAGGTATGAGCCAAAGACCAATTTGGTTTGGTGGCCAGAGGATAATTTTTGGATTGATTGCCAGTTCAGAGCATACCGAACGAGACAAAACATAGTTTGTCAGCAGACAGCCCAGGACGGAGCGTTTGGAAACTACACTTTGGTAAATTCTTTGTTTCAGGTAGAGGAAACAGTGGGTTTTGAAATTTACAGCGGGGATTTGCCTAGAAAATGGATCACTGGGAACCCAATCGAGCGGGTTTTGCCTAATAATTTCTTTGAAATTGTGGGTATTTGGCTGGAAAATAGGGGTGAATGGAGGGAAATAAACCCTTTTGCCATCGAAATGAAAGTGACTTTGATGGATGATACGGTGGAGCTTATTGGAAATTTCCCCAATCCAGCACATAAATTTTGGTTTGTGCCTACGGGTACACTGAATGGCTCGTACATTGGTTTACTGGAATTGGGCATAAAAAAAGTTGAAGTACAGGTTTTTGCTTACCCGGAGGTTGGGGAGAGGGTTGCGTATTCTGAAGTATTGACCCGCACATTCTCAAATGTCAATGATGATTGCAAAAAGCAGGTCATTTTTTTAGGGGATCGAGGAAGCTTTGATACATTTTTGATTGGTGAAGAATTGAGGGATCGACAGGAGGTTGAAGGGTTGAGCCGGGATTTAGCAAGGACGAGAAGTTTTGAGGATCAGGTGAGGCAGCTAAGGACGGAGACCAGTATTAGGAGCGTGAATTTGGCGAAGACGTACCGAAGTGAGCCAATAAATGGGTGGAACATTGATTTTGTAAAGCAGTTGGAGAGATCGCCCCAGGTGTACCGGATTATTGAGAATGAAGAGGGGTATTTATTGGAGCAAGTGAGGATGGCTAAGGGATCATTCGTAAATGTGGATACTGACGGCCTGCCAGTCTTAGAGTTTGAGTTTTTCAAGGCAACCGATATGAAGTTCCATAAATAAAAAAAAGGCCCCAAAGGGGGCCTTCTAGTGACATCGTTAAAGAGGATAAAAAAACTTCCTCACACAATCAAATAAAACACAATCACTTTTACTACCGACAAATGTAAGCCACGACAATGATAAAAGCAAAAAATATTTTCGGCATCCCTGCACGGTTTTTGACTGGGGGGGAATTTCTTTTTGATCTCAGTTCAGATTTTGAGATTAGAAGGACTAAGGGAGTAGGGAACCTGGACAATGAGAACAAGGTGGCGCAGGAAATAGTGTTTTCTGTAACCCTGCCATTTAGCACGAAAAATGACTTATTGTTGAAGGGTAGAAAAGAACCTATCCAGGTGGAAGTATACCAGAATGGGGAGCAATTGGAAATTGAAGAGCTGAGGGTAATTGAAGAGGTGGACGGAAATGGAGATGGGGCTGGGTATCAGGTTGACCTATGGGGGTCGAATTGGGCTTCCAGGTTGGAAAAAATAAAGCTGAGTGATTTGGATTTGGGCACATTTGAATACACCCAGGCCAATGCGCTGAATACATGGAGCGACCGGGAGGGGCTGGTGGTGGCAACGGTTGCGCACTATGGCAAATGGAACCAGGAGGGAAGCGTGACCCGGAAAGATTTGAGGATGTGGTTTAATTTGGGAAAGTTGGCGAAAGCAGCACTTTGTAAAATTGGTTGGGAGTTTGAGAGCCCCTATTGGGATAATGAACCAGGGAAGTATTTGTTTTCTTACTTGTCTGGAATCTATTGGTACAGTTATCGAAATAAAAATAACCAGTTCAGGGTGCATGTGGCCAATAATGTGAGTAAAAGCTACACTGGGGAGACCACGGATTTGATCTTTGAAGATACAATTTATGACCCTTTGGATTTGTACGACCGTACCACTTCCCTACCCTTCTTTCCTGGCCAATATTTATACCCGCCTGCAGGTCAGGAAAACATTGATTTGCATTTTAAATTGACGTGTACTTTGGTATTGCCAGCGACCCCGGCAAACATGCCCGCGCCTACTTTCCTGTTTTACATCTATCAAGATCGGCCAGCAGATGGTGAGTTTTTCCAGCCCATTGCGGAATTGTATCAGGGGATACCAGGACAAGCGCAGGAAATACAGGTCAACATCAACAAAAGGATCGAGGGCGTAATGCCTGGGGATTTGTTCGGCATATTGATGACGTATCACGACACAATCACACCGGGAGGAATAGACTACCCTTTTGAGATAAGACCAGGGGCCGAATGTAAGTTTGAGCCGGATCCACCCAGGTACATTGAGGACGATTTGATAACGTTGGGGGATTTGTTGAACCCTGAAATCAATGCGTTGCAGTTGATAAAGGGAATGCAACATTTGATAAATGGAGTGACGGAGCCCCGGTTCAGTGAGAAAAAATTGGTGATGCATGTGCCGTACAATACCATCATTGAAGGAAATGCAGTTGAAGGTTTTTATTTGGGAGAGGTTTTGGATTTATCGGAAAAGGTACAGGCAGGCAGCAGGAAAAGACGCAATTTGGAAGATACAAAGCCCAGGTTTTTGGATTTGCAGTTCAAGAAAAGCACGGACGAGTACATCATCAGCCGTAAATACCCAAAGGAATATTTCAGCAAACGGGTTGAGGTTGGGGGAAGAATTGAGGAGGTTTTGACGTTGGAAAACCCATTGTTTGAACCTACAATTGAGATCGCTACCACGGTGGAGGAAATTGGGATCAGACCAGATGCCAGCACGGTGAATGAGACCCCGGCACTGATGGCTTTATGGGACAATGACAATTCAGGGGATGAAAAGCAATTGAGTAGAGAGATAGGGCCACGGATTGCGTACCATTATGGATTTGTGAAGCAGCAGAAACCAGGGGGGACGGAAGATTTTGAATTTGTGTTCGAGGGGGTGGCCATACCTCAGTTTGGGTATTTATCGCAGTGGCCAACTCGAAAGATCACAGCCGATAAAATCTACCGACCTGTTTATGCGGACAGCAGCAGCGACTTTTACACAACATGTTGGGCGTATTCGATCTTGAAAGACATGTTTAAGACTGAAGAGTACAATTACTTGATTTCATTGAGCGAACAAGAATACAGAGATTTGAATTTCAGGAAAAACCTGATTATTCAGTACGAAGGAACAAAGTTATTAAGGGCAATAACGGTGCGGGACTTTCGGCCAGGGTTGTCTACTCCGGTCGTAGCATTTGAAGAATATGAAAACAAGGAGGAATGATTGACCAGGAATTGGCAAAGGAGCCAGGCACAAAGGAAGCCATTTTGAAAATGTATCAAGATGGGCCAAAGTTTGAGGATTATTTGATGCTTAAAACAAGTGGAGTTTGGAAAGGCAGGGAGGAATGTTGCTTAGACTGGAAACAATTTGAACAATGGGTAAAGTACACAGCCGAGGCTTTAATGATAGAGGAGTAGAGCCGGAGGACTATGAGGATGCAATAATGAAATTTTACAATCGAGTGGCGGGAAAAAATGTCAATTCGATTTGTGAAATACCCGACGATGCGTTGGAGTTCCTAACGTATATGTCATGGGCTGAATTGGTAAAACCGCTAGTGTTGGAACACCAATTCCAGGGGGCAACCCAGCAGCAAAGCAAGATAAAATTTGGGGTGAGCTTAATGCAGGTCAGAGTTTGGAGTGGGAAGAGGAAACGCAAATATCTGTTCTAAAGAACATTTGCAATTTGTATTTGATTGTGATTTCGGCAAAGCATGCGTTTTTTTGTTGAAAAAAGCACATGGCCGAAGTATTGGAGAATTTGAAGGTGGACACGGATAGATTCACCGAGTGGGCCTACAAGGCGGTAACCGTTCCAGATCGGCTTAAAAATTCAGTGCCCGAGAATGCAATCTATATCGAGGGACTTGCCAACACGACCGAAAAAGACAGCGACCAGGAGGTGATTGCTGCGAGTAATTGGTCAAAATCCATTATTGACGATTATCTGAAAAACCCGTTGCTTTTGTATGAGCATGACCGATACACGCCCGTTGGTAAAATCCTTGAGGCTGAAGGGGTGGCCGATGGGTTGTTTGTTCGGGGTTATGTGACTAAATCCTGGCCAGATCATTGGAAGGTAGCCGAACAGTTGATCAAAGGTTTTTCTGTTCGGATAAAATACGATTGGGAAAATACCAAGTATGAACCGGAGACGAATACTTGGTATGTCGCAATAAAAAAGTTAAGAGAAATTTCTATTTGTTCAATGCCTGCAAACGAGGAAAGTCTTTTCGACTTGCTGAAGTCCCAATTCGAGGGAGGCATAAAACCAATTAAAATGGCATTCACATTAAAATCTATTGGAGAGGCTTTGGGCTTCAAGTTTGAAAAAGAGCCCACAGAAGCGGAATTTATTGCCCTGGCAAAGCAAAGTTTGGAAGGGGCAAAGGGTGCGTCATTGGAGGAGATCGGGAAACTGATTGACGACAAATTGAAAGCAGCACAAGCGGAAAGTGAGGCGGAGAAATTGGCTGAGACAAAGGGTAAAGATGCTCAGGTGGAATTTGTTTCCAAATCTGATTTCGATGCAATGTTGAGCAAGCTGGACGGCCTGGTTACAAAGTTCGATGAACTGGCAGGAAAGAAAGCAGATAAAGAGCTGGGTGCCGGAGAGGGCAAGGGGGAAAAATCAGATGCTGGTATTTCTGAAACCGAAAAATCTTTTGGCGGAAAATTGCAAGCTAAAATCGAATTTAAGAAGGGCAAGCAGGGGTAAAATACTGATGTTCAGTGCTTAAAATTAGATAGTTTTTAACTGTAAAATACTGTTCAAATGGAACCATTTTTTTTGCAACCCGTATTTTTTGAGAACCAAAACATGATTGTGTTCGAGACTTCAGAGGTAAACATGCTGGCTGATCTGGAATACAATTCACGGTTTGGTTTCTGGCAACAAGCCTTTCAGATGTATGGTTACATGAAGTTAACCAAGGATTTGAAATATAAAATCCATTACATTGAAGGTTACCCGCATTTGTGGCAGCCGCACAACTCTTGCGCGTGGACGCCACTGGGGGTTTTTGAGTTTAATAACATTGAGATCGAGCCATGTAAAAGCAAGTTGAACCTTGAGTTTTGCAATGACGAGTTCTACAATGACCTTTTCCGCGCATTCCATGAGTGGAGCAACAACCCCCAGGTAGGACTCAGCGACGCTGGCCAAGCGGCGGTTAGTCAGTTGATCGAAAGCGTAATGAACAATGCTACTGAAGGATCGCGCTTGATGCTGACGGCTGGTAAGTTGTTCGACCTTTCGACGGTGGTAATTAATCCAGGGACGGCCACGAAGTTGGAGAATGCTTTCCGGTTGACAGCGGACACCTGCCGGGGATGGATTCAGCTTTGCCGTCAGACCGCGCAATTGGTCGGGCATAGTTACCTTGACCAGAGTGCCCTTTTCATCACGTCAGGGGTTGGCCAAAACATCTCCAATGATGGTACCCAGTTCACGGGTAGTGTCTTGAGCTTGTATGACAGCATCCGGACTAATGCAAAGCAGGCATTGCGCACGGCCATTATCAGCGGTGGCGTTGGTTCAAATGGTCGCGCATTCTTCCCTTTGTTCCTGACTTCAGCCTCGATTTATGAGCGGGCTTATAATGAATGGCTGGCAATGAAGGCAACGCCGATTGTGAACGAAATGCGATTGAGCAGCCGTTCAGTGAGTGCCGCAAACCAAACGGTGGAGGTCATGTTTATTGACCAAAACATTCCAATTATTCCAGTGACTGACGTGGATTATTATGACCGTTTGTTGACCGGGACAAGCCACTTTGCCTACCTGACCATCAGCGGCACTATTCAGTTGGGCACAAACTTTGCAAACATCCCTGAAATCAGAAATGGACGGGTGGCCATTGCGATCCAGCAGCCAGTTGATTTGGACAAGAACGAAAAAACCTTGTTCAAGGCTCACCAGTTGACGGCAACGGCATTGAAGGACAAAGAATACATTGCGGGCGCGTATAAGTACGCAATCGCTGCGTAATCAGTAACTAGTCAGAGGTTGGAGGACTGGGTAAAACCAGTCCTTATTTTTCAAAAGTCAAATTTTCCAAAATGCCACTTATAGTTTGCGAACCTAAAATTCTTACCAATTCCACGGGAGCATGTAATGACCTGGGGGGATGGTACAAAGGATTTTACACGAAGGTTTCAAATATCAACTGGGATGCGATTCTGGCGGATGTTGATGCGATGGACCAAGTTAACCGGGTAGTCCATACATTGACAGAGAACCCAGGCACCACATGGGCTCCAATCGAGCCAAGGGGGGAGGGCACGAATTATGCCTTTAACTTTGCCCGTCAAACTCGGTACGATTGTACCGTGAACTTTGTATTTGATGGGAAAGATGAGGTACGTACTGCCAATCTTCAGTCAGCAATTGCGTGCTGCGATATTCTTTTGGTTCTGTTTTGCAACAATGGCAAACACCGGATTGTAGGAAAGGACTTCAATGGAGCAGCATTTGCGAACCCTTACCGAAATTTCAACATTTCGACGCATAACGATAACTCGGGTACAATTGGAACCGACAATGCCAATGATGTTGTGGCGATGAATGGGGTACAAGTTTGGGCACCGTTGTATTTTGATGGGACTGAAGCGGATTTTCTTTAGTGCCAGATGAACCCACGGTGATCGGCGACCCTGAAAGCGGAGATGCTTGGGGCGATCCCGAATCTGGCGACGCATGGGCATTTCAATAAAAAAAACATCGAAAAGATGAAAAGGATATTTCAAATTTTGTTCTGGGCTGCCGTAATGGTAAGCCCTTTTGTTTTAGAGGCACAAAAACAAGATTCTGTGCGGTTGGTTGATCCCAAAGATTTTCCAAGTGATACGACTGTGGAAGACATGGACGAGACCTATGGGCGTCCTTTTTCAGCCAACAAAAAGTACAAAATGAAGTACATACGGAAGTATGTGCGTCAGGGGTTTGGCGGAGTCGTTACCGTGAATGCATTGACGGGAGAGGTCAATTACGTAGATGCTTCAATCAGTTGGCCGAAGTTGAATGCAGCGGTAAAGGATAGTATCAGGTACACAAAGAAAGATACTTCTGCGGTTGTGTTGTCCAGTTCGATTAATGTGAACACAAACTTTGCCGACACTAGGAGGTTTGCAAATGTGTTTTTCATTGCAAAAGGAAATGCAGATACGGCCAAGGTGAATTTTGATTTGTTCCCGGCATACAATCAAATAAAAACGGTGTTTCATGTTGTTGCCGACTCGGGAAAAGTCGCGCTTGACATGGGGGGCTGGCAGTCACTTTCAAACAAAAGGTATTATGTTTTGGAGCCAGGCCAAAGGGCAATGATAACCCCTTTGTATGACACCTATGCTGATGGAATTTTGTGGAATGTGGTCATTTTAAACAACAAAGGATTTGATGACCTCGCACAGAATACAGGGGTTTTGTATGTCGCGCCGTATGGAAATGACACTCAGACGGGAGCGGGTAGAGTTTACAGGCCATACAAGACATTAGCGGCAGCAGTAGCGGCGGCAAGTAGTGGGAATGTTATCTACGTTTTCCCTGGCACATATTATGAACCTAGTGCGAACCTTTGGAAAAATGGGGTGAGCTGGTATTTTGACAACGCAGAGATTGGAGAAACCTACGCAGTTTCAGAGGGATTCATAAACAATGCGCAGTTTGAAACGACAGGCGATAACCAAAAAGTTGTTATTCGAGGAAGCGTAAGGTGCTATCAAATCCTTGACATTAAGCACAAGAATATCACTTTTGATGCTGAAGGTGCTTTAGTTGGTCAGGTGTTTTTTAGTCCAGGTGCAAACAGTGCCAAAGTGACGATTAAAACGCATGAAACGCCGACAGCATTTTTCCAATACATGAACACGGCAGACACTGTAACAAGGAACACCTATTCATTGATCGCTGATGTTTGGGTGCCTTATGCGAAAGGTATTTCAATACATAGCCCTATTGGATATTTTAACAACACCAGTACCCGTTCAAAATTGAACAATTACAGCCTTAAAATTGGGAGCGTACACATGACCCAGTGGGGAGATTATAGTAACCGGGGAATTGTACAATGTAGAGGGGTAGGGGTTGCTTTTGATTCTACGTTTTTAAGGTTGGATATTGGAAAAGCTGTTTTTGATCTTGTAGGGGTTAACAGTCCGGCTTTTGGATTGTTGGCCTTTTTCCCTTTCCAGGCATCAACAGGAAACCAGTTTTATTTCAATTGTGATGACTGTTTATTGAAAAACAGGGCTGTACTTGCAAACAGCAATGTAATGCCTGAAAACACTGATTTGACGGTGATTTCGGGTAATTACAGGACATACAATAAACTTGACCCTTTTTTCATATCTGGCGGAAGTGGAGGTACAACCAACAGGTATGTGCTTAAGGGTAATTTTTACAGTCATGATACAACCCTGCTGATTTTAGGACAACGGGCAAATTGGGAGCTTGAAGGTACGTTTAAGACCAGGGAGGCGGATGACCTTATTTTAGTAGCAGATTGGGCAAATAGCACGTCTAAACCCATCCTGCGAAACACGATTTTCGACTCTCCAGCGACCACCCCGATGACAGCAAATACTGCAACGACTTGGTACACATCCAATGCAAGGTCAATGACGGCAATAACCAAGGATGCAGATATTACTTATTTGGGATTGCCGCAGTATGACCCAAATGATTTAACAGGTACTTCGAGGGTCGTGCCTTACATAAACACGAACGGCAGGGTGTACACCGGGAATGATTATTTTAAGGCAGACACAAACACCACAAGCGGCGGGCAGGCAAAGCTTAGGATTTTGATAAACAACCCCACGGGAGCAGTTGGTGAAGGGGACACGTACAGCTCGCTTTCGGTTCGCACTGGGGATGCTTTAGGCAGTGAAGCAATTGCGAATTTTGGTGATCAGGCAGTAACGCAAGCAACGACCGGATACGATGCAATCTTTCAAACGTACAGATCAGGAGGTAATTTCACGGCCAAAAGCAATTTGACCAACGGGGTAACAACTGGTAAGTTTCAGTTTCGAGGGCAAGTAAATGGAGCGTCCAGGGTGTTAGGCAACATCTATAATGTTTACACTGGGGACGGTACAACCATAAACTCACAAATTCTTGGTACATCAGCCGTTGCCGGGTCAATTGTTGCGGGCTGGAAACTTGATGAAACAAGCCGTTTTTGGTTGGGGAGTGGAGCGGATGATTTCTATTTTCCAACAACGGGGCCGACGTTGATCAATGGTAGGATTTATACCCAGGAATGGGCTACAACTGGATCAGCAAGTACTCCGGCATGGAAAGAAACCCAGTACGGTGTTTTTTCTGGCACAACGGATGCAAGTGGGGACATATCGCCAAGTTTTGCAGTGATGGCCGGACAAACTTATGCGGCAGTTGTCACAGTTGAGGGCACGACAGCGTACCAAGTTACCGTACACACAAAAGCTCAAAACACATTTAAGGCCCGGATTTTTGATGCTGCTACTGGGGCGGCAGTTGGTGCCGGAGTGAATGTAACGATCAGTTATATTGTAAAGCTGCCTTAAAATGAGAATCTTTAAAAGTAATTGGTTTTGGGCTGTCGTTTGGGCAGCCTGTATTGCTTACTTATCATTTTGCTGAGATGAAAAGCCTGCTCATTTTTATCTTCAGTCTTTGCTTAATGGCCGGATACTCGCAAGAATGCGGGATCCGGTTCATTTTGTTCAATGACGATTCTATTGTGGTATCACTTCCTTTCCTTCAGTATGCCTTAGAGGACACGGGGAATAAAGCCAAAATCTTTGTGGAGTACCCGCCTACATTCAATTTCAAGAAAACAAAGTACATCAATTGGGAGAGGCAAATTAGGGTGAAGGATAGCTTAAATTACATTCTGGAAAAGACGGGTAGAAATTTTGTGCAGTTCCACATAACAGGCACAAAATACTTGATCAATAAAGAATGGATTGAAAGCATCGAGCCAATTGATGGGGGAGACCATGCATTGATTGCGGGTAGGTATCGAGGGAAGAAATTCACCAGTGATGAGACCTACGAGTATATCATTGCTCAGTTGTTTGAATGCCCGTATGGGGCGGGGGGAGATAGTTTGGAGGTATGCGCTGACAATGGTTTAAATGTGGACATAGGGACGGGTTGCGTTGAGATTGGGGGCACGATGTACAAGACAACGACGACGGTGAATTTGAATGCAAAGGTTTTACAGTTCATCGGGAATAGATTTGGGGAGGGGTTGTTTATGAGTGACACGGGGGACAATTACAGATTAGGAACCGGGAACGGATCCACAACCCAGGATGCTTACACCAATTGGTACAGGGATATAGACGGATTTGGACGCATGACAATGGCAGCTTACCAAATTTTAATTGGTGTTCCTGCGGGGAATGGGTATCACCTACCAAACACAAGGCCAGGAAATAACCCAGAAACTTTTCCTTATTACGCGAAGTGGTACCCAGTATGGACTCGTTCAGGTTCAGGTACGGGAAGTATTGCGGGCTGGGAGTTGATCGAGCAAGATAGAAAAGGAATTTTCACGGGCACAGTTGATGCAAGCGGAAATGCATTGATAACGATTGCCTCAGTAATGCCGGATGCAAGTTACGTTGCATTGGTCACGCCGGAAACGGCCACCCCCTACCCTGTTTCAGTACATACAAAAACCGATGGATCGTTCAAGGTTGCGACGGGATTGGCCCCAGGCACAAGCGTGACGATAAATTGGAGAGTTGAAGACAATTAAAACTACTAACGCATGAAAAGCTTTTTAATCAACATCTTTTTAGATGTTCAGTTACAAGCACAAAGGCTGTTTTTAAACATTGGGGAAACATTTAGCTCAATGTTTTCAACGGTCGGTTCATCCTTGTTTTGGGTGATAACATTGATTGCGAATTATTTTGCGCCTGCTTGGTTCCCTTTATTGGGAATGATGTTTTTAGTCCTGGCAGATTGGAAAGTGGGGGTGAGTGCAGCGAAGAAAAGAAAAGAAGAAATCACGGATCAAGGACTAAGGAAAACGGTCGTTAAATTGACCTCTTACATATCTTTGATTTTATCCGCTTTGGTTCTTGAGACCAATTTTTTAAGGCCTTCAGGGTTGCAAATTTCGATGATCAGTTATGCTTCTTTAGTGTGTGCCCTGATCGAGTTTAGAAGCATAGCGAAAAATGTAGGAACCAGTACCGGGTCGAATTTGTGGGATGTTATCAGGGGAGTGCTGCCTGATCTTGACAAAAGCAAAAAAAAGAACGAGGAATGAAAAGGTTTTT
>ERZ650304.659-NODE-659-length-16335-cov-5.624754_pt1 | contig 16335 bp, 20 predicted proteins | sample MGYA00376240_ERZ650304 | MGnify/ENA primary metagenome ERZ650304 (study PRJEB26733, sample SAMN07839271) | wastewater metagenome | biome: small river; feature: stream; material: water | place: USA: North Carolina | collected 2016-03-01 ...
CGGCGTGCTGGTGGATGTTCTCCGAAATGCCGTCGTCAACTACGGTTTCTGTTGTCTCTTTGAGGTCGAACTGCTGGAAGGCTAAGCGGCGCGCATAGACGTATGCGTCGTCTGGTGGATACGCTGTTCCGTAGTCCCACATGGCGAATCCATGGCCACGATCAACATTTTTGCCGCAATTTTCAAGAGCCATAGTCGATACCCTAGGAGCTAAAGAATCTTTTCGGCGATTCTTTGGCTGCTATGTCTCAACTGCAACGTCTACGCACCCCCCTTTGATTCTACTTGCCTCGCGAATTGATAAAAAGAAAACTGCGGACTCTCCCATCTGCTCATCGTAAAGCAGCTACGGCGGCTGTTTGGCCAAATATCGCCGTCACTCTCAGCATTGTGCGAATCTCCAGCGGCTCCCATGTCCGCTTTCTGTTCACGGTTGGCCCGGAGATGGCCAGCAAGGACACGTACTAGGACACGTCCAAGACTTGCATGATCTGCGATATATTGCCCGCGTTTCCGAGCCATCCCATATCTCGCAACCATGCAAGGATCGGTTCCGCTAAGAACCATTCACCTGTTACGCGATGCTCTTGAAACATCGCGTGATAATGCTTTTCCATTGACCGAAGTTTTTTCTTCGGGTGATTGTCTATCGCTAGAATCACTGGTTCCTCAGCAAACTGCGTCTTGTCAATGTGACGCCCTCCGTCTTCTCGACTCGTCATTCCGATCTTGATACGACCTGCCATTGGTGCCAACTTGAAATAAATGTGCGGTTTATTGACGTTTGGCTCCCGAACGCCCTGCGTGGCATCTACTAGCTTTATTCCCGCCATCTCTGATTTGTACTTAATGAATCCGGCAAGAACAGACCACGGGAACGATTTAGCATAACTCCGAATTGTTAAATCCAATCGGATCGACTCAACTTTAGAACGGATTGCCTTGTTAACAACTTGACTCGAAACTTCGTGACATAGGGTTTTCATGCGACTGTTGCGTTTGATTGAAACCTTGTTCATGGCACAACGAAGCCTTCTTACATTGCTTCCTAGCTTGCAGTCTTGTCGTAAACGCTGGTAGGAACGGTCGGCTTCACTCTGCCATGACTTGATCACATCTGCGTTTACAACAAACGGGCGGTCCGTGTTCGGCAATGACGCAACAAGCAAGCTTTCTCGGCTCGATGCAACTCGCATTTCTCCATGCTGATCGACAGTTTCAGCCGCATCTAGCCTACAACTGATATTCAGTGTGGCTCGGTGCTTTGTGTCTAGGAAAATCTGCGAGTCACCATATGAACCGTCAGCTACGGCTTGCCGTAGTATGCGGGTTTGCGGTGCGTACTGCGGGCCATTTGATAGCCTAACCGTCCACCATCCATTGAGCAGCCGAATAGACGCAGCTAAATACTCGCCTTCGTCGATAATCCGGATAGTGCTGTAAGAATTGTTGCTTAGCAGAGGCCACGCAAAAGCCCTGTACACACGAACCGATCGCTGCCCAGTCTTTACCCGGTATCTGTCTTGCAAATACGCAGACTCAACAGACCGCGACAAGCTAGCCGCCGAATTAGTCGCACCTGGGAAAAGCGAACTAATTGCTGGGTACGTGTAAATCTTGCCACACTTTTCTAACTGCAAATCATCTTGGCGCACACACTCGGTTACACAAAGGTTTGCAGCAATACGGGATAAGTCTAGCGACTGCCGCAGGTCATCGTAAAACTCACGCCTAGTTCCACCGTGAAGCACCTCTGCTACGGTCAGTCTCATCATACGTATTGGCATAGACAGATCTCCTTTGTTGCTATCTATACCGACTCTCACTGAACCAGCCGTGTGTCACTCTATCTGAAAAGTCTGCTCAAATATTCCGCTAGTGCCCTCGCACCACGTACCATCTCCTTGGCACCACACCGCCGCCGAGAACCAAGAATCTTCCGGAACGTCTCGTAGTGTGGTTCAGCTTCTCGACCATGCGTCCATAATCGTTGTTCATGTGCGTTCCGAGCACTTGGACTGAGTACTTGGCTACCTTGTCGGCGCGAATGACCTCCACTGAATGCCCGCTGGGTAACTTCGATTCATCGCTCAGGGTCAGCCGGATATTTCCCTTAGACGCGTCTGCCAAAACTGTTCGCACTCCCGGTGGAATGACGTAATCCGAATTCACTTCCACGGTGAAATTGACCAAGTCCCGTAGCACTAGCACCTGGCCGCATTGCCAATTGCAGTTCAGAATCACGGCCGTCTCGCACTCGACGACGTTATGGCCTTCGATCACTTCTGGAGCGCGTTGGTTGCAACAGCTAATCATCGGTGGCTGAGATGCACAGGTCTTGATGAATCTCAATGACTCTGTTCGGCAGCCGCTGATGGTCAGTGCGTCCCCTGCCCCGCCGTGAAATGCCGAAATATCCCAGCCATCGTTTTTGACCTGCTCAATCCCAGTCGTGCTCTGGAATCCGACGCCGTACAGATGGAAGCTTCCGAATGTCGATAGGATTCCATGCTTGGTGTAATTCTGGAAGTTACCACCGATGAACTGATTGTTCAGCGCGTTGTAACCGTACTGGTAATAGCACGCTTCGTATGCGCCCTGAAAATGGCAGTTAATGAAACACTGCTCGGACCCCTGACCGTGTGAACCTGACGTCCGGTTCAGTGCAAATGCGTATCGTGAGCGCTGACCGTCATGCGTGCCTTGAGCATTAAATATGCAGTCCGAGAACGTATTTCCTTGCACCCCCAGAACGCCTGGCGTACCGTCGATATCAACAACCGCCTCATTGGCCAGCTGCGTTTCAAAAGCAATACCGCTGATTTGGGAGTACCACAGGCCGCGCGCTCTTAAGGCTGGCTGGCCCTTTACGTTAGAACGAATGAACGTCCGATTCCGACCAGCGCCAACTAGCTTGAGTCCTCGAGAACCTTCCGGGATGTCAATGCAAACCTCATGAACACCCGGTGGTATTGTGACCGTATCACCTGACTTTGCGGCTGATTGGATTGATTCTGTTAGGTCAGATGATTGCATTGCCATTGGGTGGACTCTTTGTGGCTATGGAACTAATCGATTAAGCAAACAGCATTGACTGAGCGGTTGAGTCTCGCTGACTAACTGCCGCCTGCAAATTCCGGTTGGCCTGACTGAAGTATTCGTCTTTCAGCTCACACCCATAGAACCGCCTTGCATCCTTGATAGACTTCCCGGTTTTTGGCGACTTGCCACCTAGTGCTATGTAGCCCTCTGATCCAATGCCAGTGAACGGACTAAACACAATCTCGCCGGGGTTGCTGAACAGCAGAATGCATCGGCGGATTACCTCAAGCTGCAATGGGCAAATATGCTTGGTGTCATCCTCGCTTTTGGCCGCTGCCGTATTCAGAGTGTCCGTCTCTTGAATGTCATGCCAGCAGCCTTCAGCCCAGTCAATCCAGTCGTTTCGGCTGACTTGGTTTTTGGTGTTAATGCGTACGCCGTTTTCTCCCGGCTTTCGGAACTTGATTAGGTAGTCTTGCAATGTGCCTCTCTGCGCCGCCCGATCGCTTTCAAGTCCAGCAAATTGAAGTTCACGGCTACGAGTGCGAATGGCTTGGCTTTGCGGATTCTTGCGCACCGACCAATCATATTCGTAGATCAGCCCCGCCCGCTCACCTATTCGAATGTTCATGCCTCGGAAGTCACACAGCCCGACACCGCCGCTTCGCTTCATTCGCGGTATCTGGCAGACGTGAACTATCGCTGCGCGGCCAGGCTTCAACACCCTTGCCAGCCCCCGAAAGAAAAATGACAGATGCACCTTCGCTTCCATGCCCGCCGAATCTACATTGCCGATATCTGACACCGAATCTGTATAGGCGTAGATTGAAGGAAACGGTGGACTGAACACAGCAAAATCGACAGACGATGCTGGCATGTCCTCAAGCATGTGTGGAATGCAATCGCCGTGATGAATGTCCCACTCTTTATCGTTGAATACAGGCATGACCAACTTCCTTAAATAGTTCCTCTTGTTCCTGCGTGTCCGCCTCCACTCTGGATGCTTTGCGCAGTACGTTCTCAACAAACGGCATTTCCAGTTCCGTCACTGGAATGTGAACATTGAGCGGCTTAGTTGAACCGATCCGATTTGACCGCTTCACCGCTTGGTAGTATTCCTCGTATGAGTCTTTTAATCCGCTGAAAACCTGACGGGTGCAGACTTGGAGATTCAAACCGAATCCCAGTATTTTTGGCTTACTGATCAAAACTTTCACCACGCCGCTCTTGAATGCGTCAATGCCAGTTTGTCGTTTGTCCTCCGGCGTATCTCCACTGATCGAAACAGCATCCGGAAACGTCCGCTCCATGCTTTCTTGTTCGTCGTTGTAGTGGCACCAGATGATTGTTGACTCGTCCGGCCATGATTCGACCATCCGTTTAATGAATGCAGGCTTGTTGGTCGCTACTCCGTTCTTCCCCTTGGCAATCTGCGACAGCTTTCCACGCTCGCCTAGTCCGCCCACGCTTGTGGTAATCAGACGCCCTGTCAGTTCCTGCGCCGCTTTGCGCTGGTCTTCTGTTAGCTCGACATGGTCAATGTGAACATGAATGGGTGGCGTTACGCCTACGTTGTCCTTCCATCCGTAGGTGGCTGGATTGGTAAGGAAAATCGACCAGTCAGCCAAGTTGCGATAGAACGACTTTAGGGCGTGAGGCTTTAGCTCCCATCTGTTTTGGGTTTCACCTCGATTGATGAAGTAGCAAGCCAGAAACTCATTGACTGTCTTGGCGCGATCCAAGAACACCGCATGATTAGCAAACTCGATTCGGTCATTAGGCGCGGGAGTTCCCGTGGCGCATAGCTTCCACTCTAGCCCTCTCCCAATCTCAATTAACCGCGTGCCCCACGCGCCGTAATGGCTTTTGAGCATTGAGGACTCATCTAGAATCAACGCCCCAAGCTTACCCGGCTTTAGTCCCTCTCTAATCGCTTCGTAGTTAGCCACTCCAATCTGCGGTCCATCACCACGCAGCCAGTCCGGTAAGTTAGCTGCTGCAACCCTACCGATATCCAAACCGGCATACCACTTGGCAGCTTCGTCTACCGTCTGCTTGCAAACCATTAGCGGGCTAACAATCAGCACCTTGCGTCTAGTTGCCGCCGCTGCATGACGGGCATACTCCAAAATACAAAAGGTCTTTCCAAGCCCGCAGTCCGCAAAAACAGCATACTTGCGCTTCGCGATTGCAATGCGAGATATGTCCGCTTGATAGTCAAAGCAAAATGGAGACGGCTCGTAAGTCAGCCTGCGCACTCGCCGCTTGACGCCCAGAATGGACGCATACTCGTCGGGCACAATCGCCTTTGTGCCACGAAACGAATAAACCGGGCACTTCCTGACAGATAAAAATTGCCGATATGACTCTACTGAGTCGTATTCAAAAGATAGTTCCACAGCGATTCCTTTTGAGAGTCGTTTTTCAGTCCTACTTATCAACGACTCGGAAGAAATCAAACCGTGTCACACAACCCCGATAGCAACTTCAGTCAGACACCGAACAATCAAAGTGGTGCATTCATAGGACTTCACCCACTGATCAGGTATGACCACCTGTCCCGGAGTGACATACACGTCGTAGATACACTGAAAATCAGGTAGCGGACTGATCGATAGAGAGGAAAGCATCTTCTCCCGGATATCCAAAAGCGTCGGCAATCCTTCGATTAGCTTCTGTGGAATTTTCCGGATAAATAAAACCTGCACCCCATAATCGACTGTGTTGTGATTCACGTCCGCCGTCTGTGCCGTCTCTGGCCTTGGGAAGTACATCACCACGATTTTTGCCGCTGAGATATCCGGCCTGCCAGCAAAATCAAACTGAAGGTCCGGCCTGTACGGTAGTTTGCAAATCAAATGGTCCGCTGGATCCGTCGATACCTGCGGTAGATTCAGGGCAATGACAAACTCACGAACCGCTTCCAGACACCGTAGGTGTTTCGGCTTTGAACTATCGGTGACCCTCAACCCTACCGGAGTTGCCGCGCTGGTTCCGTTTGTTGCCGTCACCAGATACGGCCCTAAAGCAATTCCCGGTAGCGACAGCGTTCCATTGCCAACGATGGTTCCCACATTCAGGAATGCCCGCTGTGCATTGGTCCCAGCGAATCTACTGAGCCAAATAGTGGACGTACCGCTACTGCCGCTCAGCGTCACCGATGCGCCCGTACCGTCCCCGTTATCTGTCGCTGTTAGAATCACCCTAGAATTGCCTCCCAGAACCTGCCCGCCGCCCTGCGCTGAAATAGCTCTACAACGGCCTCTCTGTCTTGGTCTCGCAGGTACATGTACTCGCGCTGTGGGATTCGCCCGCCGCCTTCGTTCTGAATGTCGGCATAGGGTATGTCCGAGCCTGACACGCCGAAGGTTACTCCACGGTCATCCAGTTCCTTGACCGCTCTCGAGTCGTCTGGATTGATAGCCGCCGCATACATCGCGCCAGTGAGCCTGAGCAGATCATGCACACCATGTTTGGCAATTGTCGCCGGCGCATGCGGCGCCCAGTGGTTCCCGTCGCTGTCTTCCTCTCTGACGAAGTTACCTTCGATCATCCGGCTAGCGTCGTGCGCAAGTAGATCAAACTCGTCTCGATACGATGTCCGCGCTAATCGCTGTGGCGCCGAATCCAAACGCATTAAAAAGTCTTCGACCAGCATTACAGTACCTGCAGAGTTGGTTTGACCGTCTGCGAACAATTGGCTTTGATCCGAGTGCCAGCCATTTCGACTGATAACGACTCAATCGTGTGAAACGTGCTTGCTTCCAAATCCTCGACAATGTCGCCCTCTTTGAGCTTCACGTTGCCGAGCTCGACTTGGAAGAAACAATATGTGTTTGTGGCCTGTTTGCCCGCGGCCTCAATCGACCTGACTTCCTTAATGGCCATCGGTCGCTTCTCTGCCGGAAATGTCCCGCCCAGTGTCGGTAGCGCATCCCTAGCCTGCGATATGTGAACCTTTACGCTTGGCCTTATTGGCAGAATATCCCGGCGTGATTCCAGGAACTCTTTATCGATCATTCACAGGCTCCTACCGAGCATATCGGCGGAATGTTGCCAATGCCGAACTTGGAATAGCCGCGGTCTGTTCCAGTGTCAGCCGAGTGTACGAGTAGTAGTCGTAGCTCTCGCTGGCAAAGACACCCTTCCTAGCTGCGGACTGCTGAATAGCCGCAACCAATTCAACTTGCGCTGTCTTCAAATCCGCCGGAACCGCCGCATAGAATCCGGCCACGTACTCCACTCGAATACTGTCCCTAGGAGTCGTGGGATAGGACTTCATTAACCATGGCGATGTCTCAGCCTGACGTGGTAAGCTACTGCTCTTAATGAAGATTCCAGCCTTGATTCCGTTGGTCTGAGTGAACACTTCGTAGGTCGTGTCCGCCAGAGTTGTAACTTCGCTCGACTTCCAGAGCTGGTCAGGACTGGTCCGAGTCTTTACGCTCTCCACGGCAAACAGCGGCCTTGGGTGACAGTACACATAACCGCTATTTGGCTGGCCGATGTACTCAACTATCGGTAGCGCCTTGGTCGGATTGATCGATACTGACGACTCAACCACAATCCACAGTTGGCTTGAATCGACAATGGTAAACGCAGTTGATGCAACCCCGTTACCTATCAGCCGTACCTTGTCGCCGGGATCTCCCAGTGGATAACCAGTGAACAGCTTGTATTGATTGCTGGCCATGCTGGTGACACTGGTTATCTCACAGCCGAACACTAGTCCCGTTAGCTGCTCCGTAATGGCCTGCGCTGCCATCAAGTAACTAGCTAAGACGTCGGATGCCAGAGTGCTCCCCGGCATCAGTGTTGCGTATTCAGCTGCGGTTAAGATCCCCGACATAGAACTAGCTCGCTACTGTTTCGGAACCCTTATCGGTCGCTTCCTTGAGCAGAGCCGCTGCCGTCATGGCTTCCTTCAGCTTGCCCAATAGCTTGTCGCGTGTTGCCGGTCCAATGCCTGGCAATCCGACAATCTTTCCTTGGGCGTCGGCATCGATAACCGCCTGTGCCGTCACATGGCCAGCAGCCGTTAGCGTCTCGACAATCGCCGTCGGTAAGTTGCACTGCTCAATAGCGACGTCCACTAGCTTAGGCGCATCCGCAGGCTTCTCCGGAGCTTTGACGACCTGCTTTTCAGGCTCACCAATCTCGCGCGATATGACGCGTTCAAACTCGACCGCCACTTCAATTGCGGCTTTGGCCAACTGACGCATCTGTGGATCTTGGTAATCGAACAGCCCGTCACCCAGTCGATTGGAATAGTGCGACAGAGCTACCATTGGGTTACCAGTGAAACCCATCTCCTCGCACACCTCGATGAAGTTTCGAGCCCCAGCAATCGCCGCTAAGACAAACCTCTCTGGCTTGAATGTCGAGTTCTTGACGTTGTTCTGAAACACCGGCGTGCAAAACAACTGCGAAGCCACGGCTATGAGTTTCTGGCTCACGGCTACCCCCTAGAGAATACATACGACTGAATTTGAATTGGACGCAATCAGTCTCTACGCCAGCACTTCAATTGCAACGCGCACCAACGAAAAGACCCCAGCGAAAACACAGTTCACCGGGGTCTCTTGAGTAGCCCGTGGCTAACAGGCAGACGATTAATTCAAGAACGAGTTGGCTGACTTACCCTTGTAGTGACGTCCCGATGGAACGTACAGGATCACGCCCAACTGAGCACCACTACCGACGTCCGCTACTTTACCGCGAATGAACTTGAAGCCGTTGTTGATGTCCAAGTCTTGCGCGAGGACGTAAACCAGAACGATGAATTCGTTCTCGGCGCCGTCCGTGTTGGTGTAGCTAGCCGCTGGGTTGTCGCGACTGATCGACGTTACTTCGACCCACACATCGGCTGCCGCGTTGATTGCAGTTGCACCGATCTTGTAGGCCACATAACGCAGCGTCAAAGCCTTGGCGCCAGTACCAGAAGCGTCCTTGGCCTGTTCCAGCGTGATTACTGGATCTTCACCAGCGGTACCCACACCAGTGACAATCAGGACGTTCATGGCTTCGGCTTCGGCCATGTTGACCCATGCGCCGTTGTTAGCGGCCGTTGCAAAGTTCACCGGGCCAGCGCCCAAAATCAGGTCCGACACTTGGCTAAGTGGACCAATTGTGTTCATGCCCATAACAATAACTCCGAATTCCTACGAATGATTTGAAAGTTGATAGACGGCTCAAGCTTCGATTAGCGGGTCACCCGATATTGAGCAACCCGCTAATCAGGTAGTTATTGTTAGGAGGCGCGAGCTTCCAGAACGATGAACGGCGAGCGTTCGTTTGCGCTGTTTTCCATACGGAACGGACGATCGTACAAGGGGCGACCATTCACGCGGAACGTGAACTTGATGCAGAGCAGGTCACGCAAGAACTGAACGTGCGGACTCGACAGCTGGTTCACTGCCCCCTTGTTGACCGAAATCATGTGACGCAGGTTGACCAAGGCGATGTCACCCTCAGAACCCAGCGCTGGGCAGTGTTCCGTGTTGATCACAGGACGGCCTTGTAGCGTGGCATACGGACGGTCTGCAAAACCTGCTGGCGTCATGTACACCAACTGACCGCTGGACGAACCAGTGCTCAAGTACAGCTTCGGTAGCTGGGTTTCAACGTCCTGGTTGACCAGCCACACCAGTTCATCACCAGCGCCAGCTTCCAATCGACGGCCCCACATCTTGAGGATGTTATCGGCGTTGATCGTGTTAGCCGCTTGCAGGCTTTCCTTCGGAACCACAACCCGGCAAGGACTCTTGAGGCAACCCAAAGGCTTCTTAACGCCGTCACCGATCAATAGCGAGCGGTCCAGCATGTAGTCCATTTCGGACTGAACAACTTCGGTTACGAACTGCTCAATCGCGTAGCCCGAATCCGACAGCATTTCTTCGGTGATAAACACAGCCACTGCGAGCTTGTTCAAGCCGATGTCGGTTTGGTCGAACTTCACCGCCGATTCGGTGATAGCGTCTGCTTCACCAACCCAGTAGGAAGCCACACCACCATGACGTGCGCCATCGCGTCGGTCTTGGTCACGCAGCCGTGGGAACGACATCGTGTTACCAGCGACCGTGTATTGACGCGTCTTCGACCACAGACTGTTGCTCTCATATAGCATCGTCATGATCTCGGGTGCGAACTCTGGCAGCACCAGAGCACCGCCGTCGTCAAAGGCAGTCGTGTTGATGTTGACCGCTTTTTTCAGCGAGTCGAAAGCCAAGGAATACTTTTCCATGAACTTCCGGCCGTTGTCCTGGCGGTCCATACCGTCGCGGAGCATCGTACCGAAGCTGTTGTACGCCGGAGCGTAACCCTTCGGCAAAGTAATCGGTGTCGCGCGTCCATTGCGACCCCGCAAGAACGGACGACCTTGAACGGCCTTGGCCATCGAAGGCATGCCGTCGTCTTCAAAGTACGAAACGACTCGGTTTTCACCGTTGAATCGTACGTCAGCAATCGTGCGTTGACCGGCTACAGCGTCATTCAACAGCTGGTCAACATCCTTTTCGAGAGTGTCACTTGACATTCTTAAACCCTAAATATGGAACCCATCGACCATCTGTGAACTCGCACCGTGCGGGTTCAGCTTCCTATCGTTCAACGCGCCGCCCAAAAAAGCGGCGCGGTTGTTTTGGTTAACCGACCGGCAGTTCTGCTGGTGCGTTCTTCTTTGCGTTCAGCACATCCTTGACGCGTGCCAAGTAGTTTTCGTGCTTGGTCTTCAGTGCGTCGTAATCAGCCTTCGGAACGAAGTCACCGCTTGGCTTGCTCGGTGCTGGTTTGAAGCTTTTCGCCTGCGTGGCTAACAACCTCAAGTCACGCACGGTACCAACCAAGAGGCTCTTGGCCTTGGCTGCTGGTACTTGGCCGCTAACAACCGCCGTGAGTCGTGATGCAAGTCCATCCAGTTGGAATTGCGAACGTGGCTGGCTGGCCCAACTCTTGGCCATCGCATCGGCGCTTTCGGCGTCGTCGGCGGTCGCACTGACCAGCGCTGGCTGGTCCGGATAGATCTTGCTGTACAGTCCTTCGACTTCAGCGAGCTTGGCCGTCAGATCGTCAATCAGTGGCTGAACACCGTTCTTGACGTCTGGGTTCTCGACCGACAGCAACTGCTGAACTGCCGATTGCAGACTTGCATTCAGTGCTGTGTGGAAGTCCGTCAGATACTGAGCGCCCATTGGAAGTGAACTCACTTCGGCTGGCGCATCGACCGGAACATCGGTACTCAGGTCCGGTGCATCCTCCGACTTGGCCATCGATTCGTCAGCACATGCGGCCTTGGCCATGTCGTCTTCTGGCAACTGCAATTGGTCGCCCATGCTCTTGGCTTTGAATCGCAGCTGCTTGACGGTCTCGGCGTCGTACGTCGCGGGCTCGGCCAATGCCTTGGCTAAACCGATCGGTGTTAGTTTGGCAATCTCTTCACTGGTCATTACTTTCGTGCCCATGGCTTCCTCATCGCTCTGTGATTTCGTCCAACCAAATTCAATTAACCGCTGCTTCGCTGGCTCAACGGCTTGTAAACACTTGGCTAAGGACGGTAGTAACCGCTGATTGCCAACCGTGCCGCGATTCAAAATGCGAACCCCAGCCTCCAACTGCAACGCCAGCGTTTGCGAAAGTTTGCTATCCGCCGTAAGTGCTTTCAGATACGCGCCTGGGTTCACTCCAACGGTGCACCATGAGTACTCGAGCATCGTGGAACACTGGACGTAGTGACCGTCGCTGCGCTGAACAAACCCCTTGGCTAGCGGGATCACATGGATACTTGTGGCGCGTAAGAATCCTTCTTCGATCAAGCAGAACATCTGATAGCTCAGATCGATGTTCGGACTGAAGTAGCTCCGCGCGTAGATTGCGTCCTCGTCAATCGAATACTCAAGCGTGAGGTTTCCTAGCGGGTCCACGCTCTTGGCGATTGGCAGAACAATGCCGCTGAATCCGTGCTCGTACTTCACTACTGGGTTGTTGGCATAGTCCGACCAATCAACTCCAGAGGGTTCGATGATGTCGCCCTGTCGGTCCTGTCTTGGGGTACCGATCCTTGCGCGCGCCGACATTGTTTGTGAGTCGATCACTGGCAGACAGTCTCCGCAGTCGATCATCGCCACACCGCTACCCGTTGTGGACAATTCACCGGGGCCACATTCGCCCCACTGCTTTAGACCGCTGATCAACTCTGTCATGATTACTCGGCGCCTTTGTTCTTCTTCTTGTCTTGGTTGAGCCAGTACTGAACTTGACGCGTGGTTACGTTGGTCAGTCGGTTCGCAATGTCCGGCGCTTTCATTCCAGGGTTTGCCTTGGCGATTGAAAGAGCACGCTGACGTACTGCTGGATTGGCGATGTTCTTACGACCGGTCTTATTGGCCATCTTTCCCTTCCAAGAAAATTGGGCGTTGACGTTGACACAGAGAATCTGGGCGCACTGAAACAACTACAAACCCAGCGTGGGGATTTCTTTAGATGAGGGGGCGCCATTCGAGCGAACATCTGCAATTTGGATGTTTTGGCGGGGGATCAACCCACACTCTTTGTGTTGTCCCATTTAGCGGCGCGCACTGAGGACATGCGCCGGGTTCGGCTCTCCATATCGCAACCAGTCGAGTACCAGCGCGGCTTTCGACGTCTCTGGCTGCGTCCATCTCACCTTGGCTGTTTGCATCTGTTACCGAAGTGACTGCGGTGCGCTCCGCATCGGCTTCGGTGTAGAGTGGCGCTGGTTCTTCCGGTTCCGGAGCATGGCGGTTCTGAGGAGCGGGCTGTTGCGATGGTTGCGGCGCAGGCTGCGGACTTGTTGCTGGTGGTGGTGGCGTCTGCCTGCCTGCTGAACTGGTTGCCGGTGGCTGAGTCGTCTGTTGATTTGGTGGCTGAGCGCTCGGCTGAGTCGCCGGCCGAGATTCCCAGCGCTTTGTGAATGAGTCCCACAGTGTCTGCTGAAAGCGGTCCATTGCCGCTTGGAGATTCGGCAGTGAGATTACTACTCCGCCGTTGCCATCTGGTCTTGATGGATAGTCCACTCCGAAGGTATTGGCCAAAGTATTGCGGGCCATCCCGTAGACTCGGGACAGTATCGGCCGCACATGCTGATTGAAGAGACCGCCGAATTCTCGGAAGTCGATCGACCGGACAGATTGAATCGATTCGTACAGCAGCCACATAGCAAGAATGGCTACCGCTAGATCCCGTTCGTATTCCTCGCGTGTCTTGTCGTCCATGCCAGAGAAACTACAGGACGAATACTCAATCTCAAGCCTTTCGCCATGCCTCTACAAACCGCTTCCATGCGGCATCCGCGCCGGTGTCATCTATCATTACGTGGTGCGGAATGGGCTCGGGTGGATTGTCGATCATCGCGGCAATGTCCCGAAGGTCGGCTTCACACGTCGGGTATTGCTCAATGAATTTTGCCAAGCAGTCTTGGGAACGGTCGTACTCAACTGCAAACGCATACATAATTTCGTCCATCGCTTTGGTGCCTCCCATATTGGTAATCGCACGCCAGTGGACGAAACGGTAAGAACTCTCAGAAATTCAGTCCGCAAAGTTCAACTGGATCCACAGATACCAGCACAGCCAATGGAACCCACCTACCTCGCGCACTAGGACCGGCTTCCATCGCCACCTACTCAGATCCAACTTGAACTGAATTGAGATACCCACTATTCGCTGCCCGTTGCACTTCCCTCTAGGCCAATAGGGGTGACGGTGCTTTGATTCACATATCCGGCAACGGCGCTTACCATCTACGACGGGGAACACACTGTAGCTGCACATACCGCATACTGCGCACTGGCATGGGTCATCTTGTGTGGCAGCACTCATGAATCCCCCTTGAGTAGCTTTACAAGCCTGCGCAGCTGACCGCGCGTAGTCACCGTATGAAAGTCCAATGTGAATCCGCTCATTTCAAGCTGAACTCCAAGGACTTCACCGAACAGAATCCGGTTGTCTTCGTCGATCTCAATTGAAGCTGAATCTCCTGTCAATTCCTTCCACCACTCTACCGTGACCGGCTCGGCATCATCGGGCAAATGCTCTGCGAGATACTCGTCTACAACTGCGTTCTTGTCCCGCTCATAGGGAGCGCCCCATTTGCCACCGTTGACAGATAGTTCTGTACGCTTACCACCGAACCGTTTTGTTTGTCGAAGCCGGCCAACTGATTGCTTAACGTCGCTCATTTATGGTGCCCCAGTATCTCATCAATTAAAGCTTTTTCACTCTCGCTAGGTTCGATCCATCTGCCTGCGTCTGCATAGGCACGTTCCTCAGTAGACGATCTACCTTTAGCCACTTCTCGGCCATCACGCATTACCGACCATTGCCAATACTCAGTGCCTGTCTTTAGGCGGAATACTTTGGCTACATTTACCGTGTATGGTCTGTTGTCGCTCATCGGCCTGCCACCTTTTCCAGAATTGCAAAGCACTCTTCCGCCCGTTCGCCCCAGTCCATGTAACGCAATCCTGCGCACTCAAGGGCATGCTTGATTGCGGCCTCTAGTTCCATAATGCGCTCACCCTGTTCAGTATTGGCGGCTTCGAGCTTTGGAACCTTCTCGTTACAGTGCTTCTCCCAAGCGTCCCTTGAGCGTTTCAGTTCTTCAATCCGTTGCTTCAGAGTCTCGGCGTCACGCACTCCGTTTTCACACAGATCCTTGTTGGCTTCTGGCGATGTCTTAACGAGTCGATCAATCGACGTGAGTACCAGCGCGCGGCAGTTCTTGGTTTCACCGCAAACCCAAACAAGGTCTTTGCGGGTCTCAGTGATGGCTGTTTCTAGCTCGGTGATTCGCTGTTGGGCGGCTGTGAGTTGGTCAGCCTTGAGTAACACAAGCATTTCTGCGTACATTGCTTGCTTGACTTCATCATTAGGGCACGTGTCGAAATCGAACTTGGCTATCCGCATAGTCCCGTTGAATATGCCGTGTTCACTCACTCGCCAATTGGTGCCGAAATACGGTTGCTTACTCATCTTCCGACCCTCTCGCAGCATGCATCGGAACAACAAAGTTTGTCAGCGTCTTTCGGGTGACTACTTGGGCATAGCATTGACTCGACCTTACACCACTTGCGGCATGCGCAGCACTGTTCTACATCGCCAGTATCGAGAAGCAGCTGTTCCATTTGCTCAATCGTTGATTGATACTCAGCCGCTTGCGATTCCAACTCACTGATTCGCTCGGCCATCTCTGGAGCGCGGGCGATTAGGGCGGCGTTGAAGTCTCTTTCTTCGTCACTGCAGGCATGCCCGGCGTAAATATGTAGCCAAAATCGGTTGGCCTTAACTGGTTTTCCTTTATGGAAATACTCAGTCAGTGCATAAACAGTGTTGCCGTCAATCTCCCATGGTCCTGGTGTATGTTTTGCTGGCTCACTCACCGTAGCCTCTGCTTTCAATCTGGTTAGCTGCTCAATCTGCTGCAACGTGAAGGCTGATTTGCGATTGAACTCACTCATTGTTGCCGCTCCCTGGTCGCTTTCTTTTGGTCCGTACCCCATAGAAACCAAGCACCTTTCTTATAGCGAAGTGAATGCCTTTTCCATCTCGCTGCGCCTTTTCAACAGCTTGAGCTATCTCATCCGCTAGGTCGTCCCATTGATACTTACAAACATGCGGCTTTCGCATGCAGACGCATTGTCCTTTGGGCATAGCGCAGTTTATGCAGCATCCGTTCTGCCTCAGTTTGTTCCGGCGTGCGCGGTGCTTCTCTAACTCTTTCTCATGGCATTCATTGCAGCGCGGTCGCGGTCCACTGTGAGGCTTCCGACGGCTAACACACAATCCGGTTAGTCGGTAGTGGGTAATGTCGTACGGCGATCCGTCATCATTCCAACAATCGCCATGTCGGTACGCCTCAATCCAAGTTGTATTTTCGTTGCCGTTGCGGTGTCTGGTTTGAACTAGTCGCGGCCCCTCGACCGGCATTCCCTTCCCGTCGTGTTTGATCCAACCATTTTGCTTCATCACGGCTTCGAATCGGTCGCGGTTATCAATCTGAACCTCATCGGAAAAGATAGCCTCAAACCGATTTTGGCCTGTAGCCATATAGCGATAGGCAACGATGTCGAGAGGACTGTTTTCCAACCCGTCCCACCACCACCAAAGGCGATAGTCCTTGGCCTTTCCGCTGCCTTTCATTCCGCAGCGTGTCTTGAATTCAACTAGCGTCTCTTCTGGGATTGTGCGTCCCTTGCCGTCGTGCGCAATCCAGCCACCGCTAGTAATGTCTTCTTTACTAGGATCATTTATTGGTAAAGCTTCTGGTGATTTGCTTTC
>ERZ650304.660-NODE-660-length-16330-cov-5.130077_pt1 | contig 16330 bp, 16 predicted proteins | sample MGYA00376240_ERZ650304 | MGnify/ENA primary metagenome ERZ650304 (study PRJEB26733, sample SAMN07839271) | wastewater metagenome | biome: small river; feature: stream; material: water | place: USA: North Carolina | collected 2016-03-01 ...
CCTCTTCCTCCGCAAGGGTTGGGATAAGGTGGTAGCCAAGCTCGTAGACCTTGACTAGCATGTCTTCTTTATTATTTTGCATGTGTGTAATATAGCAAAAAAAGCTTTATTCGTCAATACTTATTCCAAAGACTCTTTTTATGTTGTTTAAGATAGTATTTTGTACTATTTGTGGATCCAAGCCTTTGATTTCGGCTATTTTTTTATAGATAAATTCTACATACTGTGGGTAGTTTGTCTGCCCACGATATGGCACTGGGCTGGCAAAAGGCGCATCTGTCTCGGCCATGATATTTTGCAGCGGAATTGATTTAATTACATCATCATAATCCGATACGAATGTAATTGGCCCATCAAATGACATAGTCCAGCCTTTCTCGACTATAATTTTTGCTATTTCTGTATCCCCTACAAAAAAATGGAAATTTGCATGACCAGTAAAGTTTTCCTCTTCCAGTATTCGAATGGCATCCACATATGCATCCATACTATTTGCATGCGGCCGAGCATGAATCATCAAAGGTTTATTAACTTCTTTAGATAAATTTATATGCTTTATAAAAAGTTCTTTCTGTCTTTTTATTTCAATTTGTTTTTCATCTTCACTTCCCTTCAATCGAAAATAATCCAGTCCACATTCCCCTATAGCTACGACTTTGTCATTCTTTGCAAGTTCTAAATATTTATCATAATCAAAAGCTTCATCTGGATTATCGTTAGGATGCTGGCCAACTGTTGCCCATAATATGTCAGGATTTTCATTTGCAAAATCAACTGCTAATTTAGATGTATCATAATCTACACCCACAGTAATAGTACCCATGCCACTTTGGCGCATAGTATTTATTATTTCATCTTTATTTTCCAACAAAGGCGTTAGATTTAGATGCGAATGGATGTCAAAGTAATTTAGATTCATAGTATCTTTTTATGTACCCCCACCTGACCTCCCCCTTTGTAAGGGTGAGGAAAAGTTAAGAAGCTTCTAATATATTTATAATCTTATTAAGTACGTTATCTATACTAACATTTAATTCATTATTCCAGAAACGTAAAACCGTTATGCCTTTATATTTTAAAAAATCATCTCTTTCTTTATCGTAATCTTTATTATTTAAATGTTGGCCCCCATCAAGCTCAATTGCTAACTTGTTCTCTACACAATAAAAATCTATTATATATGGACCACACGAATACTGTCTGGAGAATTTATAACCTAACTTTTTTCTTCGTAAATTAGCCCAAAGAAAAGATTCTTCTTCGGTTTGATTTTTCCTTAGCTCTTTTCTTCTATATTTTAATTTAGGGTCATTATGCAAAAATTTCATTTTATATTTTAAATCATGTTTTAATATTTCTCCTCACCCTATTTTAGGGGGAGGTTGGGTGGGGGTACTTATTCCTTTCTTAAAAACAATGGCTGTTCTGGTTTTTTGTTAGCGCGGATATATTGTTTTAGTTTTATGTTAGTTTCGGGCATTACAGGGTTAAGCATTCGAGCAATAGTGTATAATTTAACAACTAAATCACTAATTAAAACTTTACCTAATTCAGGATTTGTTTTAATTACTTTAAAAGGTTCAGTTTCTTGGATACTTTTATCAAGTAGGCTAATTTCAGACCAAATATATTCCATAGCTTTACTAATTTCAAATGCTTCTAAATAATTAAAGAAAACTTCAGGGATAGAATGCTCGGGAATTTCGGGACATTTATCTAAATACTTTTCTGAAAGTGTTAGTATCCGTGACGCTAAATTCCCTAGCCCGTTTGCAAGGTCTGCATTATACGAATTTTTAAACCTCTCCATTGTAAACGGACTATCTTCAAAATTACTAATTTCTTTAAGTAAAAAACATCTCAAGGCATCGGTACCATATTCATTTACAATGTCTCTTGGGTCAGCAGTATTACCTAATGTTTTAGACATTTTAACCCCACCATCAGCAGTAATAAAACCATTAACTACAATTTGATGAGAATTAGGAACCCCCGCAGCTATTAACATGGCTTGCCACATTGCAGACTGAAAACGAGTATTATCTTTACCACAATACTGGGTTGGTGTACCATTAACCCAATATTTTATAAATTGCTCATTATTAATTAAATCATCAAGACTATTGATATCTTCAGCATTTAAACCTGATGATTTTAAAAATGTTGAAATATAGTTTGTTAATGCATCAAACCAAACATACATTACATGATCATCATCCCCTGGTACTGGAACCCCCCAAGACATTTTTGATTTTAAACGAGAAATAGAAAAATCTTGCAAACCCCCTTCTATAAAACTGCGGATTTCATTAAGTCTAAATTCTGGAGTTACAAAGTCAGGATTTTTATCATAAAAATTAATTAATTTTTCTCCGAATTCAGAATATTTGAAAAAGTAATTTTCCTCGTTAATTATTTGAAGAGGGATTCCTGGATGGTCAGGACAAAATCCATCCACTAAATCTGATTCGGTTTTTTCACTTTCGCAACCAACACAATATTTGGCTTCATAATTTTTTTTGTAAATATAACCATTCTCTTGTACCTTTTGCCAAAAAACTTGAGCTAGTTTTTCATGAACTTTATCAGTTGTTCGAATAAAATGAACATCGTCGGATATTCCAAAAATTTTTAATTGTTCGGTGAATACACTAAACCCAGCATCAACAAATTCTTGAGATGAAATACCTTTTTCTACAGATTTTTCATATATTTTAGCTCCGTGTTCATCTGTACCAGTATTAAAATATACATCAAAATCTTTGATTTTTTTATATCGTGCAATTGTATCAGCGCGTACAAATTCCAAAGCATGCCCCATATGTAGTGGCGCATTAACATACGGCAACGTAGTTGTAATATAGAAACTTTTTTTCATTGTATTTTTAAAATTAATTATTTTCAGTTAGTTTACGAATGGAATCCTTTTTAGTTTCAACATCATTCATAATTTCAAGTAGAAAAATTGCTACCGGCATAGCTAATATTAGCCCCCAAAACCCAGCCAACTGTGCTCCAATAAGCAAAGCCAGTATCACCATTAATGGTGAAATACCAGTCATTTTTCTATTAATTAGTGGCAATAGAACATAACCTTCTAATTGTTGGTATAGGAAATAAAACAAAAGAATAATAAGCCCAAGCTGCATTCCACCAGTAGTAAAACCAACTAAAACCGCTGGAATTGTTGCAAACATCATACCAAAAGGAATAAGCTCACAAATTAATGTTAGTAAAGATAATATCAAAGCATATGGAACATGCAAAATTGAAAGTACCGCAAAAGTAACAACAGCTGCAAGCAAAGCCAACATCATTTGTCCACGAATCCAAAGAGAAATCTTACGACTGGATCTACGCCATAAACTAACAACATATGTCTCATATTTAATTGGCATTATAAGTTTTAAGAAAGATTCTATTCCACCTTCTTGAACAGATAGATAAAATGATAAAACAAACATTAATACCAAGTTAGCCAAGCTACCAAACAATGTTTGAACTGTGCCATAAAAAGCTCCGGAAAAACTAGTAATTAAAGCCTTGGTACTACTAGCAACTTGGGATACTGGCATTTGGGTGCCAATATTATTTACAAATAAATTAATATTTTTAATTAAGTTTGGATCAATAATTGCATGGAGCTTATCTTGAGGAACATATTTACTAAGATTTGTAAGAGCATTTGAAAGTTCACCAAAAAGAGTAGGTACAACAGCATAAACCAACGCACCAAGCCCAACAATTAACAAAAGAAAAACTACAACCACACTAAGAGTTCGAGGGATTTTATATTCTTTTAATTTGTCTGCAATAGTATCAACAAATGTTGCTATAACAATTGAAACCAATAGAATAAAAAGTAAATCTTTAATTTTAAATAACAAAAAACCTAAACACAAAAGCATAATTATGCGCAAAATAGTGCTGGTCGTTATAGTTACATGGACTGGTTTATGGTCTATATTCATAATGATATTATACCATATATGTTAAAAATATAAAATCTAACTTAAATTATTTTTTTTAGACTATTCATGTTTAATTTTATATGATCCTTGGGCCCAATTGAACCAATATATAAATTATCTATTGTAAAAATCTTTTTAGCAATATTTATAACATCCTGCTGTGTGATTGATTCGATTTCTTTTATTTTTTGGTCAATAGTTTTAACATCATCATCTAGTAGTAATTGTGACCCATAAAAATATGCTCGGGCATCGCTGGATTCTAGACCCAATTTACTCATACCAGTTAAATAATTTTTAACTTTTTGAAGTTCAGCCTTATCAACCTTGATTGTTTTTATTTTTTGACATTCTTCAATTATTTTAGTAATTACCATATCAACTGATTCTTTAGTTATACCACTGGATATTAAAAACCGTCCTGAATGGGTATGTAAACTTTGCCCAGCTGTTACATAGTAACAAACCCCAAGCTCTTCTCTTAAAAGTTGGAAAAGTCTTGAGCTCATACCACTGCCTAATACTCCGGCTAGTAGTCTTGCTGATTTTGTTTTAATATCCCCTTTGGGATAACCACCAAAACCAATAACAGCATGAACTTGGTCAGTATCTTTAGTAATAGTTAAAATCCTGTTTTTATTTTCTTCAAATTTAACTTTTTTTAATTTTTTAATTTTTTTCCCAGTAAAATTTTTAAAATATTTTTCAACTTCTTTGTTTACTTCAGTATTTTTTACTGGACCAGCAACAATAATTACAGTATTTTGAGGATTGTATTGCCGAGAATGATAATTAACAAAATCATCACGCGTAAACAACATTACAGATTCTTTAGTACCTAATATTGGTAAACCAGCTGGATTATTCCCATACATGAATTTTTCAAACCGCTCGGCAATAACATTTTGGGGCATGTCTTCGTACATATTTATTTCCTCGCAAATTACGCCTTTTTCACGCTCAATTTCATCCGCAGGAAAAGTAGAATTTAAATAAACATCGGCAATAATGTCGACAAACTTTTTCCAATGCTTGGCGTCACCTTTGGCATAGTAGCCAGTTATTTCATGGTCAGTAAAAGCATTTGTTTCAGCACCTAAATTATCCAGCTCGACTAATATACTATGGGCTGTAGGGCGCTTAACAGTCCCCTTGAAACACATATGCTCAAGAAAATGTGATATCCCAGCTTCATTAGGCTGCTCATAATCAGAGCCAGTATTGACCAAAGTCAAAACTGTTACAGTTTCAGACTGTGGCAATGGTACCGTCAAAACCCGCATTCCATTTTCTAAACTATGTATTTGAAATTCCTTTTGCATATGGGGATTATAGCATATTTAAAAATAAGAAATTATTTTAATTATTTGACATAATTTCATAAAAAATGTATTTTAAAAAGAAAACATGAAAGTCTTAGTTATAGTAAAAAATGACCAATATGAATTAATAAAAAATCAAATTGAAGGATTAAAAGATCAAAAATTTGAAATTTATAAATTTAAACCAAAATCCCAAAAAAAAGAATCGACTATTCTTGAATTAGAAGAATTATGCAAAAAAGAAGATTTTAGTATAGCATTAGTTGGTTATTATTTATTTTGGGGTAAATTAACCGGAGAGAATTTTATTGAGACCTTAAAAAAATATAAAATCCCTACGATATTATCAAATATCTAGGATTTTATAAAACCTAAACCCGACGTTTAAAAAGCGAAGGGATTTTTTTATTATATAAAATACCTTATTATTGCTATAAGTGTGACGGTTATCCAGAATATCTCCAAAAATACATTGGAATAGTTTTTATCAGCATACACACGTATTCCTAATAAAATACCCGCTAAAAGATTAGGAATAAGATAATATAAAGAATTTGCATTAACTACCCCAAAAACATTAAGCATATATGTTGCCATTAGTAGCCCCGTCCCGAGCCAACCAAGAAGTTTGATCAGATTCATAAAACAATTATAGCACACCTCTCCCCAACCCCTCTCCTTGTAAAGGTAGAGGGGCTAGCTACAAAAGATTAAATCTTATTTTTTCTAAAACTTTATCAATATCATTTTCAATTTCACTATTCCAAAATCTTAAAACTTTTATTCCTTTATCTTTTAAATAATTTGTCCTGTCTTTATCATAATCTTTATTTTCTTTATGATCATTACCATCTAACTCTATTGCTAGCTTAATACTGGGCGCATAAAAATCTATAATATATGGGCCGATAGAATTTTGACGTTTGAATTTAAAATTAAAGTTTTTTCTTCGTAAACATTCCCAAAGTATTTGCTCGGCTTTTGTGGAGCTTTTTCTCAATTCTCTTCTTCTGTCTTTAAAAATTTGTTTATTGTTTAACTTTGTCATTTTGTTCGGCTCCCTCTCCTTTACAAGGAGAGGGAAAAAGGGAGAGGTCTGTAGTTTATATAAAAATTATAGCACAAATGATATAATCAGTTTATGAAGATTTCAGTATTAATTATTGCCCATAATGAAGAAGAATGGATAAAAAGGTGTATAGAAAGCATTTTAAACCAAACCCAAAAACCCGATGAAATAGTATTGATTGCTCACAATTGTACAGATGGGACTATTAAAATTGCGCAAAATTATCCTGAAATTAAACTAGTGGAATATAGTGGGCCAGTTGGTATACCCTATGCGAGAATCAAAGGCTTTGAAACTGTAACTGGAGACATAATTTGTTGCACCGATGGCGATGCTTGGGCTGATAAAAATTGGGTTAAAGAAATGGCTAAAACTCTTCAAAAAAATAATATTCTGGTTGGTTCATGGGTTAAATTTAAAGGAACTTTTTGGGGGTATCTTTCAAATTTATCAAACAAATATTTTTGTACAAAAAACAAAAAACCCGAGAGATGGGTTTGGGGAGCAAGTTTTGCTTGTTGGGGTAAAGATAAAAATTTAATTAAAGATATATTAGAAAAAAGTATAAAATTATCAAAAGAATTAGAACTTAAAAGAAACCCTGAAGATTATTGGATTGCATTATTTATGAAAAAATATGGGAAAATTGAGATTACAAACAAAACATATGTTAATGTCCAAACAAAAGAATTATCTAGTAAAGAACTAATAACTAGAAGTAAAGAAAATATTCAAGGTGGAAATAAAATAGAAAATTTTATAAAACAAAATCATTTATAATTTTGTTAAAAATTCTTAATACTCACTATCAGTATCTTCTTCGTCATCATCAGTTGATGAAGTAGTATCAGTATTTTCTTCTAATTCATCTTCATCACTTGGGTTATCTAAATAATCATCTTCAAACTTCATATTACTTAAACTTATCTTGTAAATAATTAACTAATTCACTAATTGGGATTCGCTCTTGGTCCATTGTGTCGCGGTCTCTGACTGTTACTGCATTGTCATTGATAGAATCAAAATCATAAGTAATACAGTATGGTGTACCAATTTCATCTTGCCGACGATAGCGTTTACCAATGCTTTGAGTTTCGTCATATTGGCACATAAAATAATCTGACAAATCTTGGAATAATTTATTAGCTGGAATAGAAAGCTCTTCTTTTTTAGAAAGTGGAAGTATTGCAACTTGAATAGGTGCAATTTTTTTAGGAATTTTTAGAACAATCCGGCTATCGTCACCAACGGCTTCTTCGGTATAGCTTTGGCAAAGTACAGCTAAAAATAGCCGCCCAACACCAATACTGGATTCAACAACATGCGGGATAAAATGTTCTTTTGATTCTTCATCAAAATATTCTAATTTTTGACCACTGTGGGTACTGTGTTGAGTTAAATCATAACTACCTCGGGCATGGATACCTTCTAATTCTTTCCATCCAAATGGATATTTGAATTCAATGTCATATGCTTCTTTAGCATAGAAAACTAAATTATCATGTTTATGCCATTTTAGATTCTCAGGTTTTAAGCCCATATTAACTAATGCATCAAATCGGTATTGTTTAAGCTTTTCATATTCGGACATTTCTAAATCAGGCTTTACAAAATATTGCATTTCCATTTGTTCAAATTCTCGAGTTCGAAATATAAATTGCCGTGCAGCTATTTCGTTACGAAAAGCTTTACCAATTTGGGCAATACCAAAAGGAATTTTTACATTTGTAGTATCAAAAACATTTTTATAGTTTACATAAATACCTTGGCAAGTTTCCCCGCGTAAATATGCTTGATCACTACCGTCATCTGTAAAATCCCCCAAGTTTGATTTAACAAGTAAATTAAATCTTTTAGCTGGAGTATATTCATCGATATCATAACCAATATTTTTTAAAGCAATTTTATTTTCAGCAAGAAGATTATTTATTTCTTCAATTGTCATTTTTTCGTCAGCCATTATACCAATCTCTTCTAAGATATGGTCGGCTCGAACGCGGTTATGGTTTTTCTTATGCTCCATAAGTGGGTCAGAAAAACCCCCAACGTGTCCAGAGGCTACCCAGATTTTAGGTGACATAAAAATACCACTATCCAGACCGACAATGTCGGATCTTTTTTGAACCATGGTTTTCCACCAATAATTTTTTATATTATTAGCTAACAAAACCCCCATTGGACCGTAGTCATATACCCCACCAAATCCACCATAAATTTCACTGGATGGGTAAACAAAACCACGTCTTTTAGTAAGATTAACTATTTTTTCGAATAAATCTGTATTTTCTTCCATTTGGGTATTTTAGCACAAAACTGTTTATTACTGAACCACAATGGCATCTTTAGATGTACCATTAGTTATTCTAGTTGTAATGTTATTAAAGCCAGCCTTTACGTCTTTATTAGAGAATAAATCAGTCCCACTAAACCGAATATTTTGTAAAATTTCCGGAGCAGAATCAACTTGAGAAAGTGAAGGTGAAATAGAAATTTGAATACTTGCTGAGCGTGCAGGATTAGTATTACCAGCACCGGAGACAACATCACCCAAGCTCCAAACAACTTCTCTGGTATCAGGATTATAAGTTACCTTTTCGTTTTTTGTAACTTTACCAACCCATTTTGCATAAAATGGAATTTTAGCAACAAGCTTACCACCGGTAATATCGTTATGAGTATTATTAACTGAAAGTTTAATTTGATAAACTGTTTCCTTTTCAATTTTAGGAGGCAGTTCACCATTTGCAAAAATTGTATCAACTTTTATAGAAGGTTCTGTTGTAACACGCACAGTTGCGTTTTCAATATTTTCTAAATTCTGGGTAATGTTATTACCATCATCTAAAATACCTGAAAATGATAATGACAAATTAACTACTGGTTCTTTAACTACAACTGGACCATCGATTGTTTTTGGCATTACTCTAAAAGTAAAAGTTAACCGGCCTTCTTTACCCGGAGCAATGCTACCTAATTCGGGATTTGTATTTTTGTCCCAGAACATTTCATTTTTAGCAGAATCATAAAATCCTTCTAATGGTAATATTGAAGCTTCATCAATGGCTTTGCCTTCGACATGCAAATGAAATACTGGTGCTACAACAGCAACACTACCCCGGTTTCGATAAACTAATTCACCAGATATTGAACTATCTGGATTAACGGCTATTGTTTTACCTTTTTCATTACCAAGTAATAAATATGCATCCAATATTGGTCTAGCTAAAGAAACAACATGGGTCCTTGATACATAACTAGTTTCAATATTTGTGCCACCAGAATCTTTAGGAACTCCAGCAAAAAAACGGAAAGATCTTTCATCGCCTTCTTGAGAATTAAACCTTCCTGTAACAGTAATATCTTCATAATCACCTTCTTTTTGAGTTTTCAAAGCCCAAGTACTTACATTAAAAGTTGGCTGGCGAGACATTGATTCAACATTAAAATCCCGAGGGAAAGTAATTGAAACTAATGCTCCTGGAGGCAAAGTTTTAGTATTTTGAGTTATCCGAAGACGCATAGTATATAGCTGACTTGGAGCAATTTCTTTAGGAGCATCAACTTCTAAAATTATTGGTGAGCTAGAAATAGTTAATTCGCTAGTGGATTCTTTGGTATAAGTTAAAGATGAATCAGGTAAATTATATTCTAAAGTTGATTTTATTTTTTTAGTACTGCCCTGTTCCCCATATAAAATAACTGATAGACTTTTGTTTACTTTTTCTCCGGGATTAATGTCGGGTAAATCTATTCGGATATGTTCAAAATCATCCCGAGTATCTTCTACACTACCCCTAGGGTATTCGACTTCTATATGAATATTTTTTAAAGCAACATTGTTACGGTTAACAATACTAATGGACAATGGCAATGGTTCACCTCCGCGTGAAAAAGGTGCATTTTCCATTACAATATCAATATGTTTAGAAATAAAGTCTTCGCGTGATTCTGAAAAAAACAAATGATACCCCGCATAAACTACAGCTACAATTAAAACCAAAATAGATAATAGGAAAAACTTTTTTGCAAAAGATGATTTTCTGCGGTTTTTATCTTTATCAATTTTAGAATCTATTGAAAATGGGGCTCGCAATTTAAAAGAAGTCCCGTTCAAAGGATGCTCTTTAAGTTTTGGAGCACCACGAGAAGTACTATAAAGACGAGTTTCTTCCTTGTCTATAAAATCTTCATCATTCTCCAATTTATCCTTCATATTTATATTATAGCGTAGAAAATATATTTCACCTAAGGCAAAATACACTTTTCTACATGACTTTTATGTGTTAAAAATAGCAGAATTTTTTAACCTATGATAAATTAATCATATCAGCTAAACCATTTTCAGTTAAGATATTTTCATATTCTTTAATCAAAGAGATTTCATTTATTTTCAAATCAAATTCATTAAAGTTACCTAATTTGGAACCTAAAATACTACTTTCCCTATACCCTAAAATTGCTAACAACCGCAGTGCTGTTTCGTAAAAAATTTTATTTATATTGTCTTTAATAATTAAATTATTTTCTAAATATTTACCCAGCTCTACAAACAATAAAAAACTATCATCATGCGGAGCATTGTCCGGTAGTAAGCCTTGGAATAATTTAGAAACACGAGAGAGCACAAAATAAGATTCTTTTTTGTGAATTAAAAATCCACCTATATTACTACGCGCACGAATAAGCCGATAGCCGGTTTTACCATGAACAATGTCTATTTCTATAAAACAAAACCGGTTTATAAACCCACGCATTTTTGATTTGGGTCTTTGGGTTCCTATTGCTGTAATATTTATAATTCCATATTCTTTAGAAAAGAAAATAAATTTTTTATCCCATTCTTTATGGTTCCAAACATCTAACACTACCCCTGATACTGTATATACGTCGTATGCCATAAATTAATTATACTAAAATATAGTATTGTTGATTAACACTTTTCTATACTAATTTTATATACTTGATCGTCAATAGTAATTTCATTTATACCATCTATAAATTCAACATCACGAATTTGAACAGTCTTTTTTAAATCATTCTCAAATCCCAAAAGTAGTTCTTTACTATTTTCTGAAATCTTTAGATTAATTGTGTCATCCGGTGTTAAGCCAGTTTCTTTACGTAAATCTTGAAGTGCGCGTACTAATTCACGGTAATTCCCTTTACGTTTTAATTCTGGAGTAATTTCAGAATCAAGGATAACATGCGCCCCATAAACAGAGAGGTTAGGATCCACCACAACACTTTCCACATTAAGTTCATCCATTATAATTTGATAGTATTTTTCTGAAATTGGAAAATCTGTTATGGTAAGTTTAGCTAATGGTTGCTTTACTGCAATATTTAATTTCTTGCGTAATGCATGACCCTCTGTACAAACATCGCGGACTTTTTGCATTTCAGCAAGTACCCCCTCCGCCTTCGGCACCTCCCCCTTATTAAGGGCGAGGCCAGTTAGTAATTCTTTTGGCCATTCTACTAAATGCACAGATAATGAATCTTCATTTGTTTTTAATTTTTGCCAAATGTCATCTGCGGAAAATGGTGCAAATGGAGCTAGTAATTTAGCTGTTGTTTTTAACACATAATACAATGTCTTTTTAGCATTAACATCGCCGTCTTTTAACCGATCACGAGACCGACGCAAATACCATGTAGACAAATCACCAATAAATTCTCTCAGTTCCCGAACTGGTTCAAGTAGTTTATAACCATCTAAATTATTAGTCATATTTATAACTAATTCATTTAATTTAGCTAATATCCATTGGTCTAAAACATTATCTGCATTTGGAATATCATTAGTTTCTAAATTTTTATCACGGTATAGGTCATAAAAAGATAATACATTATAAAGTAATGTTAAAATCTTACCTTCAGTTTCTTTAACTGTTTTCTCGTCAAAGTTTTTACTGTCTCCTGGTTGGTTAACAGAATACATCCATAGACGCAGTGTATCCGCACCATATTTATTCATCATACTCCATGGTTCAACAATATTACCAATTGATTTAGACATTTTTTTACCATTTGCATCAAGTAGATGCCCAAGACAAATTACATTTCTATAAGCTTTACCCTTACCTGTTATTGCACCAATAGCATGGAGAGTATAGAACCATCCACGAGTTTGGTCGATAGCTTCTGAAATAAAATCAGCTGGGTATTCTAATTCATCTTTATCAAATGTTTTTTGAATAATATTTTTATCTTTAAACATATAGTGACTCTGCGCAAAAGGCATAGCCCCAGAATCAAACCAAACATCCATTACTTCTTTTGTTCGATAATAATCTTTACCATCACGCTCTAATACAACATTATCAATAAATGGGCGGTGTGGGTCCAGTTCATAATTTGGATTATGTGGTAGTGGAGTAAATTCTAATTCTTTCCATTCGGCATTTTTAGGGTAATACAAATCTTCTACATTATTAGGAGTTTCATTAGCAGGAATCCCCATTGCTCCAATTTTCATATTTAAAATTGGGCTACCATGAGAAATTATTAAAATATTTTTACCTTGGTATTTTTGCTCGATTTCATACAAAAATCCCATCATTCTATTTTTAACATCTTGATAATTCTCACCATGTTCATTTTTAACTGTATAACGATTTTTATAAACTGGGAAAAGACCTAAGAATTCATCCAAATGTTTACCTTGGTAAATACCCCCTGGGTTTATTTCACGCAGTCTTTCATCAGTTATAATTTGTGATTTATCATAACCAATAGTCTCAGCTACTAATTCAGCAGTCATTTTAGTACGAAGAAGCGGTGAACAAATTATAATATCAATGTTTTTATCTTTTAAACCAAATGCAGAATCCTTAACTTGCTGTACGCCTTTATCGGTTAGTTTAACTGTACTGTTTATGTTTGAATCCCAAATACTTTTTACATTGTTCTCGGCTTCACCGTGGCGCATAGTAAAATATTTGTTGCCTGATTTTTTTGTATATTTTTTAAGTGTATCAAAAGAATCAACTACAATTTTATCACCATCACTAGATAGCCAAATAGGTAGTGGTGTACCCCAATAACGCTCACGAGAAATTGCCCAGTCTTTAATACCAATTAACCATTCACCAAAACGGCCTTCACGGATATGTGCTGGTTCCCAATTTATAGTTTCATTTTCATGAACCATTTTATCGCGCAATTGTGACATCGCTATATACCAAGAATCCCGCGCGTAATATATAAGCGGGGTTTTACATCGCCAACAATGTGGGTAGCTATGTTCGTATTTTTCTTTTTTAAACAAAAGCCCACGGTGTGCTAAATCTTTTATAATATCAATTGCAACTTCTTCGTCTTTAACAAATCGCCCATTCAAAAATTCAGTACCATTGATAAAGTGCCCTGTTTCGTCTACTGTGTGGAATTTAGGTAAACCAACATTTGTACCTAAAGCAAAGTCATCTTGCCCATACATAACAGCTGTATGAACTATTCCTGTACCATCAGTTGTTGTCACAAAATCAGCAACATAAACTTTATAAGCTTTATCCATCTTTTCAGATTCAGGACCAGAAATCATATTTTTTAAATATGGGTATAGTGGTTCATATTGCATACCTAACATTTCACTACCTTTATGTTCCGCGATTATTTCATATTCAGTATTTAATATTGAAAGTCTTTCTTTGGCTAAAACTAGAATTTCATTACCAACTTTTGCTTCAACATAAATAATATCTTTTCCAACAGCTAGCGCAACATTACCCGGTAGTGTCCACGGTGTTGTAGTCCAAGCTAAAAAATAAGCATCTTCAAAACCAACTATTTTAAACTTGGCATACACTGATAAATCTTTAACATCAACATAACCTTGGGCTAATTCGTGTGAAGAAAGCCCAGTTCCACAACGTGGACACCAAGGTACGACTTTGTAATCTTTATATAATAAATTTTGTTCATTAATATGACCAACAATGCTCCATAATGATTCAATATAGTTTGTATTAAAAGTATAATAGGCTTTTTCTTTATCTACCCAATAGCCAATACGGTCGGTAAATTTTTCCCATTCACCAATGTATTCAAAAACACTGTCTTTACATTCTTTATTAAATTTATCAACACCATATTGTTCGATATCTTTTTTAGAAGTTAAACCTAACTTTTTTTCAATTTGCAATTCCACTGGCAAACCGTGTGTATCCCACCCAGCGCGACGAGGCACATTAAAACCTTGCATTGTTTTGTAACGCGGAATTACATCTTTAAAAGCTCGCGCTTCAAGATGATGGAGTGCTGGTTTAGCATTGGCAGTTGGCGGACCTTCAAAAAATACAAATTTTTCTCCTTCTTTATTTTTCTCTAAAGTTTTTTCAAAAATTTGATTTTCTTTCCAAAATTCTAAAATAGACTCTTCACGAAGAGCTGATGCTGATTTATTTAAATTTGTGTTTTTTTCTTCTTCCATATGTATTATAAATAAAAAATTAATCTTTAATTAATAAATAAAAAACTCGTCCATATACAACAAAATAAATTGTTATATAAGGACGAGCTTCCACCGACTATGCATAAAGCTTCGTCGAGTCAACGCGTGGTACCACCTTAATTACTTCTCATTTACTGGGTTCTATTTATCACGCCGTAGTTTTAACAAAGGCGGACTTTCTTCCCAAAGCTTTATCCGCTAGCTGGCGGATAGGGTTTGATAGACCCTGTTGCTTATATAACTATATTACATTATTTATAAACATATGTAAACAAACAAAAATACCCCATAAATGGGGTATTTTTGTAATTTGATTTTAAAGGTTTATTGAATCTGTAGACATTGGAGCTTGTTCAGTGTATATCTCTGCACCAGAACATTTTTTGATTTCAGTATTAAATGTAGACCAAGCAGTCTTGCGAGCACTGCGTAGTATTTCATTAGCTGATTTCATACTTGATTTATATGTAGAATCTGCTGATTTGCGAGCTGTTTGACGATCTTTAGCAACAGCTATTCCCCAAGCTGAAACAAGCCCAGTCTTGCGAGCTTCTAACGCTGATTTTGCAGAAGCTGAAAATGTATCAAGTGCAGTAATCAAAGCTGTTTCGCGGTTACCAACTGCAGTTTGAGCACAAATAGTATCAAGAGCTTTTTCTGATAAACGAGTTTCTTTTTTAGCTTCTTTTAATTCTTTTTTAACTTCTTTACCCGCTTCTCTTAATTTTGCTTCAGCTTCACGCTTTTGACGTATCATTGATTCTTGGTTTTGTCCTGAATTTTGATTTTCAGGCATATTTGTTGTTTCAGCAAAAACTGGAACATAAGCAAACACCGCAATCAAAGTTATTGTTAATACTTTTTTCATAATTTAATTAAATACAACTATCTTGTAATAGATCTATTATACCATATCTAACTACGTCCAGTACTACCAAATGCACCACTACCACGGTCCGAGTCACTTAAATTATCTACAACTTCAAGATTAGCAATGGCTACAGGGTAAATTATAAGCTGGCTGACTTTATCCCCAGCTTCTACTGTGTATGGGACATCAGATAAATTAATTAACAGTGTATTGTATTCACCCCGATACCCAGCATCAAAAACCCCACCCATAGTATGTAAACCCGAATTTGAAATACTGCTTTTATCTTTTACTATTGCGGCATAACCATTATCAAATTCCATAGCAAACCCATGCCAAAAACGATATTGCTCTTTGGGATTAATTGTTACTGTTTCCATGGAATATAAATCCATACCCACATCCCCCGGCTTAGCATAGTTAGGTAACTTTACATCATCTTTTAATTTCTTAATCTTTATTTGCATAAAATAATTAATTAAAAATTTTAATAAAAAATTCGTCTAGATCCTGAACTTTTTGGTATTCAAAAACATTAAAGTTTTTATTACCTTCAATCATTGCCGAAAGCTTTTTATCAGCACTTGGTCGATAAAGACAGACAACTGGAATATTTAGTTTTTCAGCATAAGCTAATTCATA
>ERZ650304.661-NODE-661-length-16304-cov-10.324943_pt1 | contig 16304 bp, 17 predicted proteins | sample MGYA00376240_ERZ650304 | MGnify/ENA primary metagenome ERZ650304 (study PRJEB26733, sample SAMN07839271) | wastewater metagenome | biome: small river; feature: stream; material: water | place: USA: North Carolina | collected 2016-03-01 ...
ACCGAGGGGTGGTGACCAGTGGGAGACGTATCGACTGAGTCATTCGGGTGGGCGACCGTCGAGGTCGTACTGGACGAGGCGTTCTCCGATTGGGAGTACAAGCTGCAGGGCGCGGTGCCGTCCCAGCTGATCATGTTGGGCCAGGACTTCAAGAGCGGGGTCGACGCGTCGATCGAAACGAAACGTCTCGAGGAGTTCCTGACGACGGCCGGACTCATTCGGGTCAGGGCATCGACGACGCGCAATCGCTGGGCTGACAGCCTCACCGTGAACGTGTTCGCGACGGTGACGCAGGCCTTCCTCGATTCGTAGTCAGTCGAGCCCGACGCCGCGGATGTCGAGCCGGAGATCGATCTGCCGCTGTTGTACCCGACCTACGGTGGCTGGAAAGAGCGAATCCTCCGCGCTGTGTTCCGCGCGTAAGCCGGCGCCGGGCATCCGGTGGAACTGTCCCTGTGAGGCGAGCAGATGGGTGGGGGCGGGGTGAGGGGCGGAGCCCCTCGGTGATTCAGAATGCCTCGAGGATCTTCGGGAGTAGCCACGCCGCGCCGAACAAGACGGCGAGAATCCCGCCGAGGAACTGCCACCATTCGAGGTCGCCCATGCGGGCGAGGGTACCTCAGTCCTTGCGCGTCAGCAGGGCCTCGATGCGGTTGATCTTGTCGACGAGGGACAGCCCGCCGTTCGGATTGAACTGGTAGTCGACGTCGGCGCGCCACGCGACCAGCTCGCCGAGGTCCTTCGCTACCGTCTCCTGGGCTTCCCTCACTGGTTCGAGCTTGCCGTCGATCTCGAGGTCGAGCCGGCGCCAGAACGCCTTCGACACCCGCCAGACGACGCCCCAGGTGATCGTGCCGATGGTCAACATGCCGAGCACGATGCCGACGAGGAGCGAGGTCTTGGTGATCGAGTCCAGCCCTTCGGCTGCGATGATCCAGAGCACGGGTGTTGCCTTTCGGGGTGGGATGCGGTATGGTCCGGGTGTCTGGTTACCGAACGAGGGGCCGGATCGGGTGCCCTGTCTGGCCCTTGATCCGAATGGCCCCTCGTTTCGCGTCTGGGGTCAGGTGGCCGGACTGACCTTGCTGCGGGTGAACACCGCGGCGACGGCCTCGATCGCGACGCCGAGCGCGATGATCTGATCCGCGGTGAGCTTCAGCCCGAACGCGACGGCGCAGAGGATCACGGCCTTGATGGCGGCGATGATGAGTACGGGTTCTCGCTTCATGGTTGGTCCCTTCGTGGCCGAGTTGAGGTGGTCGACGACCTCGGCCCAATCGCCGGAGAGAGTCACGCGTTCGGGATGCTGGCCAAGTAGTCCGGCATCGTCGGGATGTCGGGCCCGCCGTCGGGGCGACGTGCGTTCTTGGCCTGGCCGAGGAACATGAGCTCGTTGAAGCGGTCGCCGTTGTACGGGACCGGGCGCTTCGTCAGGCCGTCGGTGAGGTGGATCTGCTGACCGTCGGAAATCAGGTAGCCGGGCATGTCGTCGTCCTCCTGGGGGGCGATGTACGGGGGTGGGGTGGTGGCCGGGAACATCCGCGACCAGTCGTCGATCGTGACGACGTCGGTGTGATTCGATTCGGGCACGAGGGCGTGGGGCAGGCAGCCCTTGATCCGCCGGCGGCCGCCGGTCGTGACGTACGTGAGCGGGATGTTGTGGCGCTCGCACACGGCCGAGATGATTCGCCGGCCGGCGTCGACCTGGCCGTACGTCAGCTGGTCCTCGTTGCGCCCTTCGAACTCGACGCCGATCGACCACATGTTCGCGCCCTTGGCGTGATTACAGACCGTGCTCGTGTCGTAGAACTGCACGGCCCGGCCGTCCTTGCCGACGAGGAAGTGGAAGCCGATCGGTTGCCCAGAGCGGCCGTTCTTGCCGACGGCGAAGTCCCCGGCCCAGCGTCCGTAGGTGCGGTGCAGCACAACGGCCGTGGGGACGAGGAGCCCGCCCGGGTGGCGGCCCTGAATGAACTCGACGCCAGCGACCTTCACGACGCCACCTGCGCCCCGGGCCGGTCGACGCCCATGGCCTTGTTCATCTCGACGAACACCGTCTCGGGCACGCCAAAGAACGCGGCGAGCTTCGCGATGTTGGCCGGCGTGATCTTCTTCCGAGCCGACATGTAGTCCGACATGGTGCGCGGATTGATGCCGGTCCCGGTGACGACCTCGACGACCTTCAGGCCGCGGTCGCTGGTCAGCTTGCCGAGCGGGGTGTCCGTGTAGAACGGGCGCCCCTTGCGTCCCTTCGACGGTGCGAGAGGGCGGCCGTCGGCGCTGACCCCGCCAGCCTGGCCGATGCGCGACCGGTCGGGCGCGGGACTCACGGCGGCCGGCTTGAAGTCGACGATGATTGCGCTCATCCCGTCATGGTAGGCGATGACGGGATGAATGGCGGTATAGCGAGACGATTGCTATGGTGGGAACCTGATCCGGCAATCTGGCCTAGCGAACCAGTCGGGGTTAAGTCCCTTATCGTCTCAAGTGCAAGACACCGGTGGATCGAGAAGCCCTGGCCTTCGGGTCAGGGCTCTCGTGTTTGTCAGCTCGTGACGCGGTTGTTGCCCGGGGTGCTCTCGATGGCCTGGACCTGCTGCGCGTACGCGTCCTGCTCGGCCGGCGTGATCGGGCTGAATCCGGCCTGGCCGCCGAGGGCACCGGTGATGAGCTGCCGGGTGCTCGGCCGGTAGACGTTGGGGCGGTAGCTGTCGAGCTGGCCCGACGCCTGGAGCTCGGCCAGCTTCGCCGCCGTCTCCGCGAATCGGGGGTCGGTGATGATCTTGTCGAGGTCGCCCGACTTGAGAGCGGTCTGCTTCTCCTTGGTCTGGGCTTCCTGACGCGCGAGCTCCTCGCTGATTCGCTTCTGGTCGGGGTTGTATGTCCGCATCAGGATCGGGAGCCCGGCCTGGCTGGCAATCATTCGTGCCGCGGCCGCCGGGTTCTTCGCCTTCAGCTTCGCGTAGTCGTCCTTGGCGCCCAGGATCTCGAGCGCGATGGCGCTCTGCGGGATCGTGTTCACCAGTAGGCCGGTGATCGGGTCCGACGTCTGAATCGTCAGGCCGCCCTTCATCTCGTCGTACGCCAGTTGCGGGAACAGCTCGGGCTGACCCGACTGCGTATCAATCCCGAGCTGTTCGATGATCGTCTTCGCGATCGGGTTCGTGGAGCCGAGCCACCCAGCCAGGGTGAACAGACCGGCAGTCGACGAGAAGGGGTTCAGACCGGCGAGCGACATGCCACTCCGCTCGCCGTTCTCGTCGGGGTCGCCCCAGGTGATTGCCTCGAGGAACGAATGAGGCAGACCGCCCAGCTGCTCGATTTCGTTGCGAGCGAGCGACGCGGTGATCGATACGCGGAGAGGGTGGTCGATCGGGTACTGGACGGCGTAGCGCATCACGTGTTGGTAGAAGTTATAGAAGGGGAAGATTTGCCGCATCACCGTCGATTCGAACGGCGTGAGCTCGGTCATGTCCTGCAGCACCTTCGAGGCTTTGTGTAGCCCCATCTGCACCGCTTCCTCGCGCGGCATACCCTTCGTGATCGAGGTGTCGAATCCGTCGAGGTAGGCGAGCGTGCGGTAGAAGTCGTCGACCATTTGGTTCATCTGGTACGACTTCGCGGTGACCTTCTGGAATCCCTGACGAATCGCGCCGGGCTCTCGAGGGGTGGTCAGCGAGCCGGGCGCGTTGTCGCCGTGCTGCACCTGGTCCCACATTCGGCGCAGCGTGGCGCCGGCGCGTACCTGATACTGGGCAGCGTCGCGCTCCATGCCGCCGAGCGACGAGACGAACTGGTGCGGGAGCCCGGGGTCCTCGCCGGCCATCAGCTTCTTGACGGCACTGACCGCTTCAGGCGCGTTCTTCCACACACCCCACGACGTCTGGGCCTGCAACATGATTCCGCCGCCCAAGATGTTGTAGATGTGCCAGCGCGGCGAGAGCGCGAGGAGCGACGTCCGCATGACCCCGGTAAACGGGTCGACGGTCGAGAAGATGTTGAAGCCGTCGCGGCTGAACATCTTGCGGAGAGCGCGTGCGTCGGTGCGCCGAATGTACTGCTCAGGTGCGCCGGTCATGGTCGCGCGCTCACCGCCACCGAACAGGGAGCCCGGGTCGTAGGGTTCGTAGACCTTGCGAATCAGCCGATCCTGGTGGGCGCCGACATCAATCGAGGGGTCGAGCTCGGCGGCGCGCTGGGCCCGTCGGAGGAACTGAGCGCGGAGGTCGTCGCCATTCACGGCGACGCGATTCGCCACGGTGTCGATCAGGTCGTCGGTGACCTTGTTCTTCAGGAGCTCGACCGCCTCGTGCTGCATGGCGACCGTCGCGTCCTTGACCGATGGCGTCATGTCGAGGGTCCGCTTCTTCAGGTTGGCCGGCGTGTAGTCGCTGAGCCCGACCTTCGGGTAGGCCATCGCCGTCGCCTGGTCGGGGGTGACGCGATGCACGTACGTCGGGTCGAATCCCTCCGCGGCCATCTGCTTCCACGTGCCGGCCGCGTCCTCGAAGAAATCGTTGAGCCCCTTCGTGACGATCTTCTTGCCCGTGACCGGATCGAAGTCGACGACTCGCTTCTTGCTGAAGCCGTCGATCTGGGACAGGAGCCCGTCGCGGTACTTGGCCATCGCCTCGTCGACCTTCGCCGCGTCGTCACCGAACCGGTACGCGATGTAGTCCTTCACGGCGCGGTCGCTCACGGCCGGCTGGAATCGCGCCGGAGCCAGATCCGCGTTGAGTCGACGGTCGAGCTTCTGCATCTTGCCGATCTCGCTGCGGAGGTTCTGGAATTCGGCGAGCGACGACACGCCTGACTCACCAGCTGCGCCCACCTTCGCGGTGAAGTTGGTCCGCGTGTTCGCGAGGCGGTTGGTGGCCTTGCGGAAGTCCATCAGCGTCTCGGGGCCCGGCGCCGCGGCCCACGCCTGATACGCGTCGAACGCGGGTCGGATCTGCTCGGGGATGGTGGCTGCGAGCTCGGGGGTCCAGCCGCCATTCATCGCGAGGTCGTCGGCGAACTGGCCGACCTTCATGCCGCCCCGGTCGACGTACTTCGCGAACAACCGGTCGGTGCGATTGATGACGCGCCCGACGCCACCCATCCACGTCTGCTGCGTCCGGGCGAGCGCCTGGGCGTCGGCGGGCAGGTAGAGCTCGTCGCCGAATCGCTCGAGCATCCCGGCCTCCTCGAGCCAGGTGTCCAGCTTGGCGCGCTGGGCCCGGGTGTCGGACACCCAGAGCGCTTCATTGTCGGGGAGCCCCTGCAGCTTGTCGGGCGCGAGCTGCAGATCCTCGGTGAGCTGGGCGATTCGTTCGCGCGGGATGCCGTAGCGCTTCTCCGCACCCTCGGCCAGCAGCCCATTCATGGTGCGCGCCGATTCGATGACGGGCGCGTACGACGCGTACTTCTCGGGGATCGGCTTCGTCGAGGTGACGAGGTCCTGCAGCTCGTTCGCGGCGAGCCCGACGGGCTTCACCGTCTGGCGGGTGCGAGCACCGAACGCCTCAGTCCACGCCTGACCGACGCGCGAATCGCCGACCATCGCCGCCGCGTTGCCGAGGTAGTTGCGGACGACCATCGGACCGTCGGGCCCCTCGACGACCTTCTTGCTGAGCACGTCGCGAATCGGGTTGGTGCGATTCAGGGCGATGGGTTCGCCGGCCGCGATGCGTGCGGCGTTCTCGGCCTCGGCGAGCTTCGCGACGCGGGTCGTCGCGGCGCCGGCCTTCGCGGCGGGCAGGACGTCGAGGAGGGTGAACAGCGGGTGGGTCGCGGCTTCCTTCAGCCCGGCCGTCCCGTCGAGGATGTTGCCGGCCGTGTAGGCGCCCGGGATGAGATCGACGCCGGGAAGCCGCGTGATGTCCGCGAGGTCGTCGACCTTCGCGAGCTCCTCGGGCAGGTTCAGCGCCCGCTTCCCCTCCTCGTACAGCGCCATAGGCAGCCGGGGGATCGACTTCACGAGGTCGGCCAGATCGTCGGTGAAGTTGCCGTAGACGTCGCCGACCTTGCGCTCAGGAGCCGGGGTCGGAGTGGTGCGATTCGTGGCAGCGTCGACAACCTTCGTCGTCTGCTCATTGGAGAGCACCTGGCGCCCACCCTTGGCCCGGTCGAGGTCGAACGCGCGGAGGGCGTTGTAGACCGCCGGAGCGATACCAGCGGACTCGGCCGTCTCATTCGCGTACTTCCGATTGAATCCCTTCGCCGTGGCCGGGAGCGCGGCGACGATCGGCGACCCTGCCTCCTGCTGCAGCTGGGCCGCGGCCGACGCGGCGAGCGGCCCGATGGGCTTCGCTTGCGGGACCTGGAACTTCGCATTGACGACGGGCCCGGTCGGCTGGGTCGACGTCTGGGCGGCGACGAGGGCATTCGCGAGAAGCGGGTTGTCGATGGTGGCCACGGCCTACCTCACAGCCCGGCGCTCGACGTCGCCTTGGCCTCTTCGAGCGCGAGCGCCTGAGCCAACTGCTGCTGTTCGAGCTGGCGGATGTACGCGGCCTGCTGGGCGGCCATAGCCGGCGTGGCGACCGCTTCCTGTGCCGCGGCGAGAGCGAGCCGGTCATTCATCTGGCGGTCGGTGGTGCGGGAGATCTCGGCGAGCTGGGCCGCCCGGCCGGTGAGCCCCTGGTCGTACTGCGCGTACGCCGCGTCGACCATCGCGTTGCCGGACTGGAACTGCTGGATGTACGGCGCCATCAGCTCGAGGGCGAGCTTCTGCTGGGCGAGGACGTTCTGCTGGGTCTGAGCCTCGTCGGCCGCTGCCTGCTGCTCCTGCTGGCCGAGAAGGATCTCCTGCTCCATTCGCGTCTGCATGTCCAGCATGACCGCGGTCCGAGCTTCCTTGTTCCCGGGGTCGTCAAGGTTGCGGAGCTCATCGGTGTAGCGCGTCGCGTATCGGGCGACCAGGTCGGGATTCACGTCGCCGTACTGAGCCGCGAAGCTGTCGAGGTATTCGGCGCCGATCTTGGATTCGCGCTTCACCACCGACTTGTCGTCGTCGTTCGAGAACATCGAGTAGATGCCGTAGCCGAGGGCACCGAGTCCGGCGACCGCCCAGCCCACCGGGCCTGACGCACCGAGGGCCACCGCTGCACCGCCGAGCCCAGCCGTGACGGGAATGGCCTCGCCGGCGCCCGTGAGCCCCTGTCCGGCGTCGTACTTGTCCCAGCCGGCGTTGTCCTCACCGCCCATCAGCGCCCCGCCACCGGCTTTCAGGACGGGCGCTACCGCCATACCGGCGAGCGCCGGGCCGAGGGCGCCCTTGCCGACCCCGGCGAGCGTCTTGGCCAGGCCCGCCTCGGATGCGAGAGCGGAACCGGACTGCACGCCCAGGAACTTGCCGCCGGCCGCCGCGGCCTCGGCACTGATCGGATTCACGCCACGGAGCGCCGCCATGTACCCACCCTCACCGGCGCGGGCGGCCATAGCACCCGGGGCAAGGCGCGTCAGGAGCCCGGCCCGTCCGGCCGTCGCCTCGGCACCGAGGGCGGACGCGAGGGGGGAGCCGGGGCCGAGGGCGAGAGGTTCGGCGGCGCCGGTGCCCTGGGCCCACACGCGACCGGAGGAGCCGAGATCATTGAAGGCCGCTCGAGGGGCGGCACCAGGGCCGAGCTCTCCGGCAATCTGGGACGGTGGGAGCGCAGCACGATTGGGGGCCTGCGCGTACACCCGGCCCGACGAGCCCAAGTCGTTGAGCGGGGCCGAGCGGGGTCCCGCTGGAAGCTCGTACAGGGCACCATTCGGCTGCCGCAGCGGCCGGTACGGCGTCGAGGCCGCCACCGGGGGCCGGAGTGCGCTGTAGTCCGACACCGGGTTCGTGGTGGGCTGGACCGCGCCCCACGAGCTGAAGGGCTGTGATCCCGTAGCCCGGTGCTCGATCTCGAGCATCACGTCAGCGAGGGAGCGAGGAGGTGCGGCCATGCCGGAATCCTACCTTGGCTGGACGAATGGCGGGATGATTCAGGCCGCCTCGACCAGCTGGCCGAAGTCGAACAGGCCGGCGCCGAGCGCGTTCGCCGTCGGCTCGTCCTTCAGCTTCGTCCAGCAGTCGATCGCGCCGAAGTTGATGAGAGCCGACACCGATCGATCCATCCGGCTACCTCACTTCTTGGGGGTGTTGGCCACGGCCTGCATGAAGATCTGCTGGGCGAGCTGCTGCTGCTGGGCGTTGCCGTTGCGAATCGCGTCGAGGAGCTGCCCCGTCGAGAGCTGATTCTCGAGGCCCAGCCGCTCGAGTTGGTTCTGCAGGTTGGCCTGCAGAGCGTTCTCGTCCACGCTGTAGCGGCCGGCTTCGAGCTGGAGCTGCTGGAGCCGGTCATTCGCCTGGGCCTGCTGCTGATTGCGGTCGAGCCCGGCGCGCTCGAGGTCGATGTTCATGTTCGCGCGCTGGTTGTCGAGCCCGGCGATCGACGCGTCGTAACCGGTCTGGAGCTTGGTCCGGTCCTTGCCGATGCCGGCCTGCTCGAACGCGTAGTCGCTGGCCGAAGCGCGTCGATTCAGGCCGACATCGCGCTGGGTAGAGGCGAGCATGTAGTCCGACTGGTCCTTGTCGGAGCGGACGCCGGAGGTCCAGCCGCCGCCGCCGGTGGCCAGCTGCTCGCGGATCTGCTGAGCACGTGCCTGCTCGGCCATGCCTGCGTCGACCAGGGAGTTGTCGAATCCCTCGTTGCGGAATCCGTAGTCCTGGGTCGACTTGGCCTGCTGCTGATTCAGGTAGTCCCAATCCGCGACGAAATCGCGATTCACGAACCCCTGCTGCTTGTTCACGTAGTCGTAGTTGGTCAGGTAGCCCTTGAGCGTGTTGTTGTAGACGTCGCCGTAGTAGGTGTTGTCCCGCTGCGCTGCGTTCTGGTCGACCGCGTTCCCGACGCGATTCAGCCAGAGGTTCTGCATCCCCTGGTTGTAGGTATTCGTGAGCGCGTTCCGGCTGTTGCCGTAGAGGGCGGGCTGGTAGGCGAGCTGGCGGTTCGCCGCGTCGACCGAGTTGCGGAAGCCGGCCATCTGCGACGCGTTGGCCGCCATGAGCCCGTTGAAGGTCGAGGTCAGCGAATTCGAGTAGTCCACGCCGGGCGTCTTGACGATGAGGTCGCCGGAGTTGGGGACCGCCGGGGGACGCGACCCGGGGCCCGGCACAGTGCCGAGGCCGGGAGAAGGAATCGAGCTCGAGCCGGAATTCTGATTCGAGCCGCCAGTGCCGCCCTGCTTCTTGTTCGTCGGGTAGGCGTTCGGCGGGCCGCTCTGGGCCGTGTACGCGCTGCTGAGGACGCCCATCACCAACCTCCGTAGCCGAAGCCGTCATCGAACGTGTCCGACGTGATGAACCCCGGCTGGTCGTGCCAGCGCTCGGTCATCGCCAACATGTCGCCCAGGTGCTCCTCGTAGATCCGCTTCGTGTCCTGCCACGACGGCGTTGCGTCGCGGCGCTGGGCGAGGTACGTCGCGTACTCGTAGACCAGGTCGTCCCAACCGGTCGGAAGGTCGAGCGCGAATCCGTCGCCGGAGCCGTCGACAGGTAGCGCCGCGGGTGAGGCGTAGTAGTAGACCTTGATCGTGGCGCCAGACTCGGCAGGGATCGGGTAAAGCGTGAGCTGGAGGTACGGCGGGTAGCCGCTGAGCCCGCAGTAGATCGGACGGCCGGAGCTGGTCTGCTTGCCGCCGTACCAGGTCGAATCGAGAGCGTTCAGCTCGCGGAGCTCGAGGTGCGACACCTGTCCGCTCGCCCCGGCCGAGATGAATTCGACCCGATTGAGGCGCAGCAGGTTCGTCGGCAGGTCGGAGTACTCTTGCTGGCCGGCGACGACGCTGATGGTCGCGGACTTCTGGATCGATTCGGTCCGGCGAGCGATGTCGGCGACACCCTCGTTGATCCATGCTCGGATCTCGGGGTCGGTCCACGACGTCGCAGTGCTTTCATCCAGCCGGGTTCGCACCGCTGCGAGAGCCGTTCCCATCGTGACCATGACGGGATGATACCGCGAATGACGGGATGAATGGCGGGACGCCGGTCAGGACGGGAAGTTCTCGTCGAGCGGTCGGACCCAATGCGCGGCGAATCGAGGCACCCTGAACGTCTGCGCTGACGGCGACTCGGAGTAGCCCTGCAATCGAAGCGTGCTCCCGATCTTCAGCGGCACCAGGACCGAACCAGGGTGGACGGAAGCCTGGGTGCCCGGGAAGTTGAGGGAGCTGCCGTGGCACGTCGCGTAGTCGGTCGGAACGTCGGTGAACACACACTGTGTCTGGCGGTATCCACTCTCGCCGTTCGCGACCGTCTGGATCTCCCATGTCACGAGATACCAGCCCGGGGCGCGACAGGTGATCGTCGTCGACAGTGACCCGATCGGAATGTCGAAGTCGATGCTGCCGTAGGTGTAGATGGGGAGCTTCAGGCTGGTGAGCGTCAGCGAGGGAACCGTCGTGTCCCGGTAGCCGGCGACCGCGAACATCGGAACATCGACCGGGAGCGCGTTGAATCGCTCGTCGAGCTTCGCCCAATTCTGCTCGTGCTCGGAGATTGATTCCGGTCGAGCGAAGGGGGCGAGGAATCGGAATCGCGAACCGATCGTCATTTCAGTTCCGATTCGCGACCGACGTCGTCTTGTAGCCGAGGGAGTAGCGATGCACGGTCGGAGCGACCACGGGCTCGGTCGTGTCGATCACCCCGGGCTCGACGTGGCCGATCTGGAACGTGCGATTCGAGAACTGCGTGACCGGCCCGACGAACGCCCCGCCGCCCGACTGCTCATTGCCGGGGATCGGTCGCCACGAGAGCCAGATCGGCTTCGCGCCACTGTTCGGCGAGCCGTGGCCGACCTCCACCATCGAGGCGTTGTAGTACGCCTGCTTGTAGAGGTAGCCGAGGTGAGTGCCGCCCGACGTCTGGATGTCGTAGCGGTGGATGTAGGCCGTGATGATGCCGCCGCCGTTGATGCCCGAATTCGGAGTCGAGAAGGAGTAGGAGAGCGTCTTGGCCGTGCCGAAGGTCGTCCAGCCGGGGTCGCTGTCGGCGGGGATGGCGAGCGCACCGGGGACGCTGGCCAGACCGCTGAACGTGACGCCCGTCGAGATCCGCATGGGGGCCGGGTGCTTCGCTCCCGCGATCGAGGAGGCAAGGGACCCGCTGACCGAGGAGCCCCCGACGAACTGCGCGGACTCGACGGTCAGTGTGCCGTCGATTTCGTAGGTGTCATCGAGGTACTTCTCGACACCCTCGCTCTCGATGAGCACTTCGATGTCGTACGCACGGAGGTCGTACTTCTTGACGAACAGGTGCGGTCGGTCGTGATCGACCTCGATCGTCTGATCCTCCTCCTCACCATTGATGCCGATGAGAGTGAACTTCACGGTGCCCTGGCCGCTGAGCACTACGTTGAGCTCCTTGAACTCGAGCTGGCGTCCGCGGAGCTGGCGGGCCATCGGCTGACTGCGCCACGAGAACTTCGACGATCCCTGCTTGGGATTGATCTGCACGAATGCGAGGTCGGTGTCGCGCTGGATGTCCTCGGCCGCGTAGACCCGGCCCGACGACGCGACGTCGAAGTAGGCCAGGTCGAGCCCGTCGGTCGATTCGAGCTCGCGAGTCGGGTGCAGCCGGAACCACCCACCGGTCCGAACGTCCATGATCCAGTTGTTCGGCGTGTAGATGTACGGGTGCAGGTAGGCGAACTTGCCGACGCCCGTTTCGGGCTTCCGCGGGGAGATGACGCCAATGACCTCGTCGGTCCCCTCGGCGCGGTCGCGGTTCTCGGGAGTGAGCCAGAACGTGCCGTCGAGCGACGCGCTGAGCTGCTGGGACTGATTGCCGCCGTTCCACGCAAACACGCCACCGACGCCGCCGTAGACCACGCCGAGCGTCGGCACCAGGACGGGCTTGTGCGGGTAGTAGCCGGTCGACTCGACGCCGGGGTACCGAGACACCGTCGGGCGCTCCATCGAATCGCGCACGATGACGCCGCCGCCCTGGGCCTTGACGATGAACAGCTGCGTCGTGTCGTACGAGATCAGCGCGCCGATCATGTCGGGCCGGCCCGAGTCGACGTAGACCTTGTTCCGCGAATCCCAATCGTTGATCGAATTCATCTCGTAGACGGCGAGGTAGTTCAGCAGCTCGTCAGAGAACAGGTCCTCGAACGTGTCGAGGTCGAGGTCGTTGTTGGCCGAGCCGAACGTGTCGCGCGTGATGACGAAGAAGCCATCTTCGGGGCGCTTGGGCGTCGGGATCGAATAGACGATTCGGTTCTGGTGGTAGACCATCCGGATCGGCGAGCTCGCCACGTACTTCGCCGGGAACACGCCGGAGATGGGCGGAAACTGCTGGGTGATCTGGACCCATTGCACGCCGTAGGGCGAGGGGGTCCCGGTGTCGCTGTAGGGGTCGCCGTCGGGCCAGTCCCAATACGACATGCAGAGCGCGATTCGTGCCCGGTGCGGGTACAGGAGCGAGTCGGTTTCGCCCGAGTCCGGATCGTAGGCGGACCGGCCGGCGATGATGTTGCCGATGCCCCAGAATCGAATTCCCTCGACTCGGTCGTCCATCAGCTGCTCGACGGCGAACGTGGGCTCCTTGGCCTCGTCGAGCTTGTTCATCGGGTAGGTCTTGGCCTTGAGGCGATTCGCGAATCGATCCGGCGTGATCTTGTGATACCGCTGGTGCGCGAGCAGAACGACGGTGTCGGGAGGGTTCGAAACGAATCCGTCGTTGTCCGTCTCGTAAGGCTCGTGGAACGTCTGCTGCACCACGGCGAAGTCGAGGATGCGAACGCCCCGTGCAGCGCCGGGAATCGGGGCGTACGTCTCCTCTGGATCGTCCTCGTAGGAGAACTCGGTGGGCGTGTGGCCAGAGACGGTGATCTTGGTGAGGTCGTCCTCGTGGCGGTAGGCGATCGCCGGCGCCGGCTCGAGCCCGCCGTTCGGATTCGCGACGCAGCCCCAGGTGTCACGCACCTGGGCGACGCCGTCGGTCGCCGACTCGGGCGTCCCCGTCGCGAATGACCGGGTGCCCGAATGGATACCCGGCGTGAAGTCCGCGACGTCAATCCATTCGGTGACGCCGTCGCCGGTCGCCATGATTCAGCCCTTCAGGCCGCGCCGACGAGCAGGGCGCTGGACTGCAGGAGGGTCGGAATCGCGACGACCAGGTAATCGCGCCGTGCCTCGAGCGAGAGCACTTCGGCGCGGAGCTTGAAGATGTCCTCGGTGATGTGGAGCGCCTGCACTGAGCCCTCGGTTTCCCGGGCCGTGTTCGAACGCTCGTGGGAGGCATTGAAGCCGAGCACCTTGGCGTTCTTCTCGGCGGCGAGAAGGGTCCCGAGCTCGACATGGAGCTGGGAGAGCCGACGCGCGTTGTCCTCGAGCTCGGCCAGGAGAGGGGCGACGTCAGCCACGAGCGCCAGCCTTGCCGCGGGTGGGGGTGTCGGCCGGCGGCTGGCCGGTCGTGTTGGGGGTCGGCTCGGCGGTGGTGGCCGGCGCGAGCTCGGACTGGGCCACGGCGGCCGGGGTGGGCGTGTGGCCCTTGAGCTCGTTCAGCAGTCGCTCGAGCTCGGCGATCTTGCTGGCGGTGTCCTGCTCGGTGAGGATCGGCGCAGCGGCCGACGTCAGGAGCCCGGTCGGGTCGTCGGCGACGGTGGCCAGCTGCTCGCCACTAATCCGCTTCGCGACGAGCTTCGGCATCGCTTCCTCCCAGGTCGGGCGATCGTCGCCTTCCATCGAGGAGGTGACCCCGTAGCGGAGGTGCAGCCGGGAGCGCTCCTCCTGCCGGGCAGCGTCGCGCCCGTTGTCGCGGGCTTCGGGGTCGCCGAGCCACATGCACATGATGTGCCAGGGCACGATGATCTCGAGGCCGGCGGGAATCGTGTACGGGTGGCCGGGCTGGCCATCGTTCCAATCGGTGTCGCCGATGTTCTCGATCTTGACGTACTGGTCGGTCATGGGGGAGAGCTCCTTGGTGCGGGGGTGATTCAGCTACGGGGGAGTGTATGCGATAGCGGGACGGTAACGGGATGATCGAATCAGGGCGCAATCAGACCTCTCAGCCATTGCGTCCATGTGTGCGCCCACGACATCCGACACGACCAGTCGTGAATGATGTGGCCCATATCGCAATGCGTGTACATGTCCGACGCGTCAGCCGCGGCGTAGGCGGCGGCGAGGGGGATAGCGTTGTAGTCGGCGACGACACCGTCACCCTTCGAGGTGAGTTCGATGATGGGTCGCAGATGGGGGGCGTCAGCGATCCACCCGGCCGGGTTCATGTCGTCGAGTTCAGACGGCGGGGTCCCCGCGTAGGTGGCGGTCCCGACGCTGTAATCCAAAGCGACACCGGCAAACATGTTGATCGCCGCCCGCACGTTCCCGACGCTCGTACCCAACCGCTTCGGCAGACTCTGATACGGGTGGGTAGCGTCCTTCAACCACGTCGCCGCCAGGTCGGTAGGCGGCGACCATGCGATCGTGCCGAGGATCGCCGGATCAGGGCCGGTCAGACCGTTGCCCGCGAGCGTCAGACTCTCCCCGTTGAACGTTCCCGGGTGGTCCCGCGAGATCATGATGGACTCAGCGACGTACGCGCCGGCGCTGTGCCCTGCCGTGAAGATCTTGTTGGGGTTGATGTCGGACCGGTTCGCGACGATGTGTTGGATTGCCTGTTTCCCGTTGATGATCGGCGTCGGGAACGTAACCTCGTCACCGCCAGCGTCGCCCGGGTCTGCACCTTGCAGGATCGCTAGGGCCGACAGCACACCGGCGTCAGCAGGCAGCGACGTCTTTACGCCGATCCCGGCGACTGCGATACCCATTGACAGCATCAGGTTCGACGCCGTGAAGTTGTCGACCCACGCCATCTGGTACGACGACCCGATGAAGTAGCCCATCCCGATGAAGGCGCACATCGGCCAACCGCCATCGGGCATGTCGCCCTCGGGGATGGCGATCTGGTAGCGGGTCCGGTTGCTGCCCCCCGACGATAGGTACTGCACGAGGGGCCCGTACGTGACGTCACCGGGCGAGATGTCGCGGCGCGACATGAAGTACTCGGGGCTGTTGATCGTGTCCTCAAGATCAATGTCGGACGGTGACGCCCGCAGCATCGGAGTCGAGACCTCGACATCCCCGCCAGCGGCCCGGAGGTAGCATTTCGTCTTCGCCCGTGCGGGGTGGACGTACCCGGTGGTCGGAAAGTTACCGTCGGCGTCGGCGGTATCCCACCATGCGATCCGGCGGACCGTGATGAGCATGTCTCGCGTCTGAGCGTTCTGCCCCGACTGGTCGACGAAATGGCCGATGTCGAACGAGTCGCCCGACGGGTCGGAGATCGTAGCGCTGTAGCTTGTCGGAGTACCGCCGGCCGACGACCACGCCGACCCGTTCCAGTACTCCCACACCCCGGTCGTTACATTCGGCGCCCACGGGGTCACCGTCACCGTGGTCCCCGAAACGGTGACCTGCCAGCGAACCCAGTTGCCGTATCGGTAGATGTTCAGCCCAGTGTCCAACACGACGGTGCTGGTCCCCGAGCAGATCGCGAGTTTCTGCGAGTACGACGCACCGATGAGCCCGATGCCCCACTTCACGGTGCTGCCCGACTTCACCTGAAAGATCCGCTTGAACACGCTCGTGTCGAGGAGCGGCCCGGAGAACGCGCCCGACGCCGAGAAGAACGGGATGTTGTAGTCGAACACGATGCTGTACGAACTCAACGATTCAGGGGTGTGGAGGGACCCATTGAGGTGGAACCCGACCGACACGCCGTTGTACCAGAGGGCCGGGATCAGCTTGAGGCTGCACGGGCTCGCACCGAATGTGCCGGTCTGGTAGAGCTGCACTTCGGAGCCGAACGGGGCGCCGAGAATTGATGTGCCACCGTCGGGGTCCGGGGCCTGCATGACACGAGCGATGCCAGAGAGGTCGCCGGCGCCACGGTCGGTCTGGCCCGGGTAGGCGCGCAACGTCTCGCCAGACGGACCCCATCCGTATAGATCTATCCGGCCGCGCTGCGCCATCAGGCGATCAACCGGAAGTAGACGGTCCCGAGCGGGAGGGTCGAGGCGTCCTCTTCGAGCGCTAACACGGTGACGGCGCCCTTCAGTGAGAGGAGCCACGCCGCCTCGTTGCCGACGAAGCCGTTCGCGACCGCGATCTGATACGCGCTGTCACCGGGAGGTCCAGCAGGACCGCCACCGCCGCCGCCCGGCTGGCTGATCGTCATTCCCATCTCGTCCTCCTAGATCAGGTACCGGAAGCCGACGCGACCACTGGCGGTCGCGGTCATCCCGAGTACGCGTCCCACACGGTGGACATCACGTACTCGAGGG
>ERZ650304.664-NODE-664-length-16220-cov-5.082091_pt1 | contig 16220 bp, 16 predicted proteins | sample MGYA00376240_ERZ650304 | MGnify/ENA primary metagenome ERZ650304 (study PRJEB26733, sample SAMN07839271) | wastewater metagenome | biome: small river; feature: stream; material: water | place: USA: North Carolina | collected 2016-03-01 ...
TCTCCTTAACACCAGAGAAAGCCTCCAGATTTATCTGCACCGCCTCTTTGTATATATGTTCACGACGCTCCAAAGATTCTTCAAGATCGATCCCCCACATTTCAGCCCAGTGCTCGGAATAGTCATCTACCTCTAGACTGGTTCCCCATTGCTTGTTGCTAAATGCCACAAACTTAGCAGCACTGTCTGCTAGTACGTCATCTAAATCAACGGCTATTGTTTTACGCTTCATCTTCAAACTACCTATAAAGCTAGTAGATATTCCTGCAGCTTATCAAGGGGAACTTTCTCTTCTTTATCCTTGAGGCGCACGCTCACTTCACCAGCTTCTACATCCTTAGGGCCGACAATAAGAACGGCTGGAATTTTCAGACCCACAGCATCACGAATCTTCTTACCAAGCGATTCATTACGTTCATCTACTGTGTAGCGAACCTCGTTGTACTTAACTGGCTGCATGAGTACCATACCATCTAGTATGTCCCGGATCTTACCCACGTATTCGTTAACCGAGTCATTAATAGTAAGAATACGAACCTGCTCCGGCGCTAACCAGAACGGGAACCAGCCACCAACATGCTCAATATATATACTAAGGAATCGTTCAATTGAACCAAGTAGCGCACAGTGAACCATTACTGGTCGTTTTTTGCTGCCATCTTCTGCCGTGTATTCGAGGTTGAATCGCTCTGGCTGCGCGTAATCAAGTTGCACGGTTGCTAGTTGCGTCTTACGGCCCAGCGCATCGGTAGCCATAAAGTCCATCTTTGGTCCATAGATAGCAGCCTCACCAATACCTACCTCGTATTCTAGATCAAACGAATCAGCCAAGCCTTGGATAGCAGACTGAGCCCGCTCCCACGTTTCCAGCTCACCCAAATAATTGTCCGCATCGTCTCTAAAGGAGAGACGGAGAGACAGCTTAAGATCCAATAGTGCGTACATTTCCTTAGCGCTCTCTAGCAGCTCGCTAAAGATTGCTTCTACCTGTTCATCGGTACAGAAGACATGAGAATCATCTTGAGTAATGGCACGTACCCGGCTTAGCCCACCAAGCTCCCCACTCTTCTCATCTCGGTACACTGATGTAGTCTCCATGTACTTAATAGGCAGTTCTTTGTAGCTTCGAGGCTGAGAAGCAAATATCTGCGTATGGTGTGGGCAGTTAACCGGCTTGAGGGCTAGCTCATCCCCTGACTCTGTAGAGGTAAATCGGAGGAGTTCTGGGAACTTCTCAAAGTGACCAGATGTCTTATAGGTGTCTATCTTGGCAATATGCGGTATCCAGACCTTAAGATAGCCCCGGTCTTTTCGGTAACCTTGTGCCAATTGGTCTATCTTATCTCGCAGTATCGTTCCTCTTGGGCTAAATAGCGGCAGCCCCGCTCCTATAAGTTGTGAGCTTGTAAACAAGTCTAGCTCCTTGCCTAACTTACGGTGATCCCTTGACCGTGCTTCTTCCAGCATTTGGAGATAGTGATCTAGCTCTTCCTGCGTCTCAAAAGCCACACCGTACAAGCGCTGCATCTGGGGGTTCTTCTCGTTACCTCGCCAGTAGGCACCTGCCACCCGCATTAACTTAAAGGCACCTACCTTACCGGTGGACTCTACATGAGGACCTCGACAGAGATCAGTAAAGTCGCCGTTGCGGTAGAATGAAACATTCTCTACCTGACCATCTCCTTCAGCTACGGTGCCCATTTCGTCAGCACTAAGATCCTTAGCAACAGTAGTACCAGCTCGCTTCAGGTCATTGAGTAACTCTTCCTTATATGGTTGTTTGGCTTCTTTAGCCCAGGTTATGGCTTCGTCTACAGGGAGTTCAAAACGCTCAAATGCCTGGTCCTGAGCAATAACACCTCTCATCTTCTTTTCGATTGTCCCGAAGTCTTCTTCAGATATCTTCTGCTCACCAAGGTCTATATCATAATAAAAGCCGCTCTCAACTACTGGTCCCACTCCCAGTTTAGCCTCTGGCCATAGGGTGGTTACGGCAGTTGCCATAATATGGGCGAGCGAATGACGCATCGCATGTAGTTGGTCTTGATTGTCTGCCATAACTTCTCCTTAAGTTTTAAGCAATTAAAAAACGCGGGGTTTAGTATTCTCGCATTACACTAAACGTATCCGCGTCTTGGGTCCTTAGTTTCAAGGAGGTTCCACCTAAGACTTTTACTCTTGTAAGCGCTTGTTTCCCTGCTCTTACCATGCCCGGGTCAGCTCAGCAGTTGGTGAGGCTGCTTCATAGCTAGTCACAGTATATCACATCTGTTACTTCTCTTATGGCAAACAAAAACGGTTGAATGATCTCGCATGCCATTCAACCGTACTGTTTGGGCGTCCAGCCCGCGATTCGTTTTCAAAAAAACTAATCTCAAAACTTCACAAGAATAATCATAACAAGGTTAGTACTATATGGCTAGTACATAAATGTCGTTATTTCTACATTTTCCACTGGGGATAACTATCTGTGGATTTATACCACGCATGACGTTATAACGCTCACCCGTCCTATCTGGCACTCCCCTCTGTTTTATGCTAAAGTATCAAGGCTTCCGGGCGATTAGCTCATTTGGCTAGAGCGCCACATTGACGTTGTGGAGGTGATAGGTTCGAATCCTATATCGCCCACCATCCTCTGTCACCTATATCTTTTGTAGGTCGCAGAGGATTTTTTTATGCCATATCCGTCCTCTTCAATCGTTGTGCAATCTGTTAGCATGATTGACTTTGTTGTATTTTTGTGTTAACATAAGCGTGTTAATTGAGGTGTTTTTGGTTTTGAGTACCAAGAAGCAAGGCTCACTTGAAAGCTTTCAACTTTTCTATGAAGAGTTGTTATCTCCCAAGCAACTGAGTCGAATCAAACGCGTTCGTACCTACATCGGCTAAGCCAGGTAGAACGATACGCAATAACGCATTTCTAACCTGTTTTGGGCCACACGGTATCTTTTGCGTTACCCAAATATCTAGACTCTAGTGAGGTACTTATCCTCACTATTTTTATACTTATCCACTAGCGTTTTGAATACCTATATGTCAATATGTAGACATGGTTTGTATATATTGTGGTGGGAATACGCAGGTTGGCAACTCTCGCCTGCAGAAGAAACAAAACTCCGTATGGCGCCGGCGCACCTGCGATGAATGCAGTGCAACCGTTACGACCCTTGAAAAAGTAGACTTGAGCAGCGCTATTATCGTTACCCGTGGAAGCCGTCATGAGCCCTTCTCACGGGACAAGTTGATGATAACTATTCATGACAGCTGTAAGCACCGTAAGTCCGCCCTAAAGGACGCTATAGCGCTTACAGACACTGTTATCTCCCACTTATATCCTTTAATATCAGAGGCATCTGTACCGAGGGACACAATAGTAACCGAAACGACCAAAATACTCACCCGCTTCGACAAAGCAGCAGCCGTACAGTACGCTGCGTTTCACCCGCTATAACCTATTGGATACGCCCACTTCTAGGAGTTAGGGTCTGTTACACCTTCTGGAACAGCATAGCCAGAGTCTGTTATATCGTGACGCTCCGTGATGCGTAGATAATACCCAAATGGGTCTTCAATTCGAAAGTCTTTCAGTCCCCATGGCCGCGTAACAAAAGGATCTACTATATTCGCAAACACCTCAACCTTTTTATAGTACGCATCTATGTCATCGACAGTAATGACAAGCTCTACCCCATAACCGCGTTTAGTATCTTTAGGAAATTGCTTGAAATATGATTGTTGGTAGACGCTTTCATTGCCTGGCCAGAAGTTAATAATGACACCGTCTCTATTCATCACTAAATAGTCAGCATTCGTATCTTCGCTCCGGTCCCAAACTGTCTCGAACCCAAGCTTGCCATAAAAATCTCGAACAATATCAAAATCTGGAACATGCAGCTCAACCTGCAATTTGTTATTAGTGTCTTTACTCATATAACCTTCTTATTGTCTTCGGTGATCATGGCCTTATCGGTCACGTCGAACTTGTCGAGATACTTACCAAACATAAGCCTAGTCTGGGCATTAATAGCTGAGAACGCGTTATACAGAATAGTTGTTACTGGTAACAATACCCACTGCAACACCATGAAGATAGTGCGGTGACGCTTGTAGCGAGCTGGCTTAGGTGGCAACGTCTTGAGGCTGAGATACAACGTAGCCAGAATACCTACCATAGCAACCGTCTGGATGCGCCCTGCTAGGATCGGTAACTGGTTAGACGAGTAGTCTAATGGATTAATAAGCTGTGGGATAAAACCACCTACGAGGAGGATAATCGCTGAAGTAGACCAGCTAATGTGTCCTTCGGTTAGCCTAGCCAGCTTCATGATCAGATCCTTCTTAGGTACCTTGTTCTTACTAAAGAAACCCTTATCTACTACGTAGGCAATGTCAGAGGCACCCCAGGCCCAGCGACGAATTTGGATAAACTGCATCTTGAGTGTTTTTACGTAGGAAGATGAGAACACTGCATCTTGGTAGATGGGTAGATAGAGTGGATACACTTCGTGCTTACCGTCAAAACGGAAGTAGGTCCGCCAGAACTGGTGACCATCTTCCACGACGGTACGCACACTCCAGTAATCTGTTTCGATAAGGGCAGCCATACTCTGAGCATGAGATGAGAAGTTGCGGATCATATGGGGGCGCATAGATAATACGATGTTCCAGAAGGAGTTTCCCGTTGCAATAACCCGCATTGGGGCTGGGGCATCCCAGATGTTATTAGTGTAAATTGGCACCGGCTGAAATGATGCATAGAGCGGATCGGGACATACTACGTATAGATAGGTAAGCGCGGCCAAGTACTCTTTATGTGGCCGGTTATCTGAATCAAGCGTAGTCACTACTACATTGATTGGATTGATCTTCTTATCTTCTAAATACTTCTCGAGCTCTCGGGCTGCATAGGTGATGTTACCGCCCTTACCTCGTACTTCCTTGGGGTTAAGTGGATGCTTCGCAGTCAAGGTGTGTGCAAAGTGGTTGCCATACTCCTTGGCCAGCTCTAGCACGGCCTTCTCAGACTGCGCCCCATCTCGACCTTCGTAGGCCATAACCAGGATAACCTTCTTCATGTCGTAATTAGACTCCAATACAGACTGAATCGTCGGCTCGAGCACCTCTTTAGTCTCGTTATATGCAGCGATGACAATGGCATGGTACACATCATCTGGCTTCATGGTCTTTACGAACCTTAGATTCTCACCGTGCCACTTAGGAGCGACCCGGTTCTCAGACACAACACCGGATTGCAGATCCTCGGTCATAGCCCGCCAATCGAGCTTTTTAAACTCTTCCATACGTTTCAACCCTTGGAAGTTACGGACTAGCATGCCAACCGATTTTACAAACCACAGAAGAATATAGGTAATAAATATAAAGATCAGGACATGTGGTGCAACAAAGGCTAGAACAAACGGGAGGATAAAAATACTCCAGGTCAGCACCCCGGGTAGAATTTCAAAAAACCTGTAACGACGGCTTCGGTCTTTCTCGTACGGAATCTCAATATCCTGTACTCGCATGGTTACCTCAGCACAAGAAGCGCATTACTTACAATAATGGTCAGAAGGCTTAGTAGCGTACCCATGCCAAGAATGGTGAGCGCGTAGCTACGATGGTGACCATACACCTTGAGGCTTAGTACAAAGTTCATACCAAGCATGAAGAACAAAAACAGTATAAAGACAAGGATGTCTACCGCTTTACCAGCGGTATAGGCACTGATACCCAGGTTAGCTCGATACTCAATAATATAGCTACTGCCCCGTCCACTCCCTAAACGGAGCAAGATAAGGGTTGTGCCGAGCAGTGTTAAGAAGGCGTTAACACTTAGGAGCAACAGAACAATACGATCACGAAGATAGTTCTTAGGAATAGACATGTATACAGATAATTCTACACTTTTTATATAGTACGAACCAGCAGCTTATGCACAAGAATTTTTGGTGCGAGTGGCGAGAATCGAACTCGCGACCCAACCTTGGGAAGGTTATGTTTTACCACTAAACTACACTCGCTGGAGCCACCTAGCAGGATCGAACTGCTGACCTACACGTTACGAATGTGTCGCTCTACCAACTGAGCTAAGGTGGCGTATCCGAAGAATTATATCAAAGTCTGTTGCTTTTTACCCCTTAAATTGGTATATTATCACCTGTCATTTTGAATTCAATAAGCCTGCCTTATAGATGAAGCAATAGACAAACAAATGCGGGCCCGTGGTGTAGCTGGCCTAACACGCCTCCCTGTCACGGAGGAGATCGCCGGTTCGAATCCGGTCGGGCCCGCCAAGTTGACTTACTACCATTTTTATGGTAGTATTTTTATATAAAGTAAAAACAAAAATATGACCTCACCTCAAGAGTTAACCCCAACATTAACCCCGCATATAGAAATGATGCCTACGCCAGCATTACTTGAACTGGAAAGAGTTCCTGAACAGAGCCTAGAAGACTTGGGGCATACGGCAATACTTACAGAGGTCCAGAGTCCAGAGGAAGCACACGATGCGTTAGTTGGAAATTATGATCACTTAACCACTCCCCTGACTGGTAACATAGACACAATAAAAAGAGATTTGGGCTTGAGCAACAGTCAGGATAGCGATTCATATCTACAGTCAATTACATGGCAGGCCGAACAAGACCGACCCAATGCAAGAGTCGCTATCAATATGCCAATTAACGCCCTGCCACGTTTTCTCAAAACTGGTGGGTACATCCCCGCAACCGAAAGCGGCGTTGGTACTTCATCTGGGCGCGCCGAACAGGAGTTAAAGCGGGGCTATAGGACCGCCGAAGAGCAGCCGCTAGTCTACGGCTACCTAACAACAGCTGATGCTTCAACAGTTGAGCAACCTGAAGTATTTGGATATGGCGGTGTTATCGCTAGGCTTACATCCGAAAAAACGGCTGACTCAACTTTTACCAGTTCAGATAGCATGGATATGGGAATGAACAAGAATTCCTTGCTCAACCTAGCCGATGGCCTACTAATTGAAGAATCCAGGCGTCTTCGGGTCCAGACTGGAGAAATTGGCAGTAAAACTCGTTACGTTGAATCCCAGATTCATGGTGGCGTTGTTACATCTGATATTGAATCAATCTCCGTACCGCTTGATACTACCGAAAAATCAACTGGTGATGCGTTAGCAGAGACTATGACTATGCTTGAAGCTGAGTTGCCAAATGCCGAGCGAATTGTACGTGTAGATGTCACTGACAGTTTAGAGAATGCAGCAAGGATTCTTGAGCTAGCTCAAGAGTACCCAGGTACAAAAATCGAGTTTGTAGTTCGTCCAAGCACTTCTGAGGGCGACATAAATCCAAGACAAGCACCTTTTATTGGCAATAAAGATGGAAGCCATCCCGAGCTGGCGGTAGCCCATGATCGAATGAATGAGAGAGTTAGTGAACTCACAACTAAACTGTCTGTATTCGCCCAGAAAAATGGCCTGAGCGAACTACCGGGTAATATCACGATCCAAAAAGGTGTTTACGATCAGAGCTTTTCGGCAAGAAAAGAGAGTCACGACCCAGCTGGCTTAATTAATAGGCAAGTTGCGTAAGACTAAAGTAGTTCCAGATCTCTAAGGTTAAGGCCCGCCAAGTTGACTTATTACGATTCTTATATAAGTAAATATGTACGCCTTTTAACCATATGTATTTTTGTTCTATACTAAACGTAATATGAACATCCAACCACTGTCCCCGGGTCCGATTCAACCCAAACAAAAGCCTCAGACCACCGCCACACTTCCGCTTGAGCCACAGCAACCGCCAGATGCTACAGAAAAACCCTTCCAGGACCTAAGTTCTATTTATCCAACTCCAAGTGCGGGATTGGCAGATTCCCAGCACAATGGACAATCGGGAGTATTCTTAGAGTCAAAGGAGACAAACTGGGTTGGGAGTATACCAAATGGTGTTGTAATCATCTGCGTTCTGTCGGTCATCAATACTATCGCAACCTTTTTTCAGTCCACTAGCCTGCAGACTTCAAACGGCTTAGTCAACTTCATGCTGATCTTAAACCTGCTACTAATCTTTGGGTTGTTCACCCTACATAGCTTCGCTAGAGTACTTGTCGTGATCTTCTCTTCACTTGCCGTTTTTTCTAGCCTTATGGGCTTATTCCAGATGGTGGATATCCAAAATCGCCTAGCCCAACAAAAGGAAACCTACACGCAACAGATTCAGCAGATAGAAATTCGTAAGAACCTTACGGCCGCGAACCAAGCAAAGCTCGACGCAGCTAGAGCAAAAGTTGCAGAAGCAGAAAAAGTAACTGGTGCAGCCATTACCCAAGCCTATCTAACCCTATTCTTCAGATTGGGATACTCAAGTTTTGTCGTTATCTACCTATTACGACCTTCTGTAAAACAAAAGTTCGAATAACCACTTCCCTATTAAAGTTGCAGGCTAGCGACTAGGGTTTGATATAGAGACTAGCCTTCTTCTTATCTTTGAGATCGTTCAGATACGCACTAATATCCTTAAAGGTAAAGGTAATATGTGCAGCTCGGACCTTATCACCCTGCATCTCCATGTTCTTTACAATCTCTAGGCTATACCCGGCATTAATCACCCCAGATACCTCGCCAGCTTTGAGCTTAAACAATGCCGCAGAGGTTTGCGCAGCTATATCTCGATTAGACTTGTCTATTGGGAAGCCATATTCTCCCCCGTTCTCTTTACTACCAAGATCATCCGAGTACTTCTTAGCAACGGACGCAAAGTCAGCTCCACCATCTAGTTCCTTCTTGGCTGCATTTGCCCGGGCCACGACTTCTGGGTCCATAACAGGGAGCAGCTTCTGAGCTAATAACTGCTGCTTTAAGCTTCGCTTGAAATCATTAACAGTCCAGCCCCAATACTCCTTAAGCACATCTTCGAACACCTTATCGTTCTCACCAAGTCGGTTCTGGGTACGCACAATCTGTATTTCAGTGTCCACTTCCTTATCGCTAACCGTTACCTTCTTCTCTTTAGCCAACTGCTTTACGTAGGCATCGTCGACAACTTTCTCTAGCGCACGCTTTTTAAACTGCGCTAACTGCTGCTTACCCGACTCTGACTTGAAGTCTAACTTCTGTTGATTCTGGTAGTAGTGGATGTAGTGTCTTAGTTCAAATAGGTAGTTCTCGTACGCCACAAAGCTGTTGCCTGCTTTAGCTACGGGGAATGGAATAACCCTGGTTACCCCATACAGGAAGGATGAGTGTGACTTGAGCTTGTACAGCGATACGGTTGCGTAACCAAAGAAACCGACAATGGTAGCGATAAAGATAGTAGTCGTGACAAGCACAATCTTGTGTTTAGACTGCTGTAAGGGGTAGATATACTTACGAGCACTCGAGAGCACTTCTTCTCGGTGCTCAGCTACAGTCTCGTTAGTAATGCGTGGCGCCTGGTTTGCCTGGTCGTCAGTACTGTTAGAAGATCTACCTGCCTTCTGCTTTATCTTACTTAGGTACTTTTTCATTTTTCACCCTCTTCTTTGTCATCGTTAGTGGCCTGCGGCTCAATTTCTTCCGCCACAATTCCCTGCTCTCGTAATACGGTAGAAAGCTGGCGTATAACCTTAGCGGGATGGTGGACTTCATGAATCACCATGTCCCCCATATAGGTTTGTATAACTATTGTACCAAACCCCAGTAATGTCGCTTGCACGCCACGCACCTCATAGTTGGTGGACTGAATCTTAGCCAAGCCAAGATCCACAACACTCTTATGAAACAGGCCTTTCTGGGTAATCTGTATAAACCGTTGGTCAGTCACGATAAAGACACTGTAGTACCAAGCAATCCAGGATGGCAGCATGAGGAGTAGTCCTAAGATAAACCCGATGCCTAGTCCGCCAAAAAACCAACCAAAGCCAAGGGCCGGTCGGATAAACGCCGGTATGATCCCAAACAGCGGTCCCAGGCAAGCTAAGATGAGTCCCTTGCGCATTACAATCGGGTGTTTACGAAAGAGAAACAGTACTTCTTCGTCATCAAATTGGTCATCAAAGTATTTGACGTGTTCTTTTTGTTTTTCTGCCATAAGCGCATTATACCCTAGACACTCATAACGCACACCTGTTATCTCCTGATAATGCTGTATACTGTCAGGGTAAAAGCCACTTGTGGCCACACCCAAGTACAGGTCCCCATAGTTCAATGGATAGAATACCTCCGTCCTAAGGAGTAGATAGCGGTTCGAATCCGTTTGGGGATACCAAAAAACCGGCTTTGAGCCGGTATTTCATTTTCTCACCACAAGTCAGCGGCCTTCTATAGGTCGGCTACTCTCGTTCGGAGGGAGCGTATACCTGGCTTAGGTGGTCTTTCTGGTAATCGAACAACTCTGTATCACTAAAGAAACGTTCTACTTCTTGTTTACCGTTCTCAACAGAATCTGAAGCGTGGATAAGATTTCGTCCATTGCCAATAGAAAGGTCACCACGAATCGTTCCAGCAACTGCCTGGCGTGGATTAGTAGCCCCGACGATTAAACGCACCGTATCAACTGCTTCGTAACCCTGAAGTGCCAGAATAACTACGGGAGAACTTTGCATGAATGACTCAACGTCTTTATAGAACGGCTTGTCAACAATATGTGCATAATGACTGCCAAGCAAAGCTTTATCTAGACGCATCATTTTCATTCCAACAATATCCAAGCCCTTGCGCTCTAGCCGCTGAATAATTTCACCAATTAGGTCACGCTGCAATGCATCTGGCTTGAGAATAATAAGTGTTCGTTCCACGTAGATCCTTTTCTGTTACAAGGGTAATTATACCAGAAAGTCCCGTTCAATAAGGTTATACTAATAAGTATGCTCCTATCTAAAGCCAAAACAGACTTTCTAGAATACCTCGAGATTGAACAAAACCGTTCACAGAAAACCATTGCTAACTATGATCACTACCTCACCAGATTACTCGACTATGCTGGTGAGATCAGCGTAGCAGAAATAGATGCCGAACTTATCCGTAAATGGCGGCTGTGGCTGAATCGCCTCGGGACCAACACCAGTGATGAACTTCAGAAAACTACCCAAAACTATCACCTGATAGCCCTCCGAAGCTTTCTTAAGTACTGTGCTAAACGAGATATTCCCGCCCTTCCCCCCGCAAAGATTGAACTAGCCCGTACCGTACGTAAACAGGTAACGTTTCTAACGCCTGAGGAGCTCCAGCGACTCTTCGACCAACCTGACATCTCCACTATCGGGGGTCTCCGTGATCGTGCAATCCTCGAATTGTTATTCAGTAGTGGCCTCCGTGTCAGTGAACTCGTAGGCCTGGATAAAGATCATGTGAACCTCAAACGTCGAGAATTCATGGTAAGAGGTAAAGGGCAAAAAGATAGGCCAATCTTCATTAGTGAAGCTGCCGCCAACTGGTTGCAGTCCTACCTAGACGAGCGAGATGACAATGTGAAACCATTATTTATACGTTACAGCGGTCAGAAAAAAGTAGATCTTAGCGGTAACTTCCACCGTCTTACTGCCCGCAGTGTTCAGCGACTTGTTAGTCGCTATGCCCTACTCGCAGGTATCACTAAACACGTTTCTCCCCATTCACTTCGTCACAGTTTCGCCACTGACCTACTCATGAATGGCGCAGACCTCCGTAGTGTACAGGCACTGCTAGGCCATAGTAACATTGCAACCACTCAGATCTATACACACGTCACCGACCCGCATCTAAAGTCAGTGCATGAGAAGTTTCACCGAAAAGAAAGCTAGGTTCGGTAACGGATCGTCTTAGGTTACGGTAACGTGATACCGCAGGCGCTGAGACTGGTTGCCTCAACACCACCAGGCCAGACTTCTAGTTTCTTACAGATGTCGTTCTTTGACTCAATACCAAACTCTGGGAAGTTATCCATATCGGCAACATCACTCACGTCGTCTACGCGCACCTTAATACGCTTCAGCACATCGTTAGCCTTACCTGTTGAATCTATTTCTGCTTGCGAACCCGTGACTAAGGTAATGCCGCCACATTCGTTCATACACATCTTAACGTCTACCGGGTTATAAATGGCTCTTAGTCGTACATAGTATGTACTTGCAGCGGCAAGTCCGCTAACAACAACCTTACACTCACTCGTACAATTAGCGCTAACTACGCGACCATTGCTCGATGGGCCCGCAGCACCACCGCTATTAGACGGATACGCAAAGAATGTCAGCATATTATTAGATAGACTCGTAGGACTCAAGCTACCCGACAGAGGGATAACGTCTACCCGTAGCGCACCAATATTACCAGCGCCCCAAGCGCTATAGGCCGGGAACTCTCCCACACTCCGACCAGTCAGATTGGCACCGCCGCCCTGGGCTGTCCAGGTAATGGTTAGTCCTGTTATGTTCACGGGTGCCCCGCCACTTACTGCATTCATAGGGATAATACGTGATTCATCTGGGGTGATAACATGCTGCGTAGAAGGTAGTTCTTGCTTTATAAGCAGACAACTGTAGCTAATTTGCCCGTCACTGCTAATAACGTTGTTCTTGAGGCTAGGTACACTAGCAATCGGGCCGCAATCAGGCTTATTCGTAGTAAAGTTATCGTCCTTAATAGCTCGTCGTGCATCATTAATGCCAGACTCTGCTGCGTAGAAAGCCTGTGTGTTAAGCTGACGATCGAGTGCTTCGCGCTGTTCGCGACGAGCGAGTTGTGCAAACCCCGTAACAATAAGGCTGAGTACGATCATTATGATCATTGTTACGAGTATTGATACAATGCCCTGCTCATTGCTTTGTACTAAAGATTGTTTTTTGTTCATACTTCTTATCCTTACCTATTGTATCCTACGCTGAACCGATGTGTTAAATGTAGACGTTGCACAGAATTGACTACCGGCTCCAGGGTTACATTTTCCAGCCGTCAATTGATCATCATCGCCATATGCAACCGATAAATTAATATCAAAGCTTTCATCATCCTTCTCTGTTATAGCCAAATCCACAATCCTCATGTTCTCACCGAGAAGCTCTCTGGCACTGCCTTTACTAAAGTCGAAGACACATCCACCACCAGTTGGCAGCTCATCCATAAGAAGTGCCCAGTTAGTACCCTGTACTCGAGTATTCCTATTGAAACGGTATCGAACGTTCCCAGTACAGAAGACGCCATTACTCTGGGTGGTGGCCACGATCTCTCGGGCAGGACCAGTCATGGTATCAACAGCGTTTGTCAGCACGCCTCGCCCACCATACTGAATAGCCTGCGAGATATTATCTATGGCGCCACGGTTGATATTCTGGGTCCTAACAGCAGTACTTCCCTTATAGAAGGTATTACCAATCTGGATAAGTCCGTAAGTGCACAACAGCAATATCGTCGAGAACACAGTCGTTGCAATAAGTAATTCAAGGAGTGTAAAACCATTCTGTGACTGACCTATATTCTTAATTTGCATTACGGAACCAGTTTCACCCTTCCGACACGGTAATCCATAGCCACTTGCTGTTGTACACCGGACAGACCGTCCCAGGTAATCGTTGCGGTGAAGGTATATCTAAAGGTCGTGGAGCCATCCCCTGGGTTTGGAGCTCGTCGGATAGTTATATGGTACAAGTCTTTGGTACAGTCACTTGCCGTATCAACAACTACTAAACCCGCGCTAGTACCGCAAAAGGGGCCTGGATCAGTTGGAGCAACAAGGGCGGTATTGGTATTTACCAGCGTATCAAGCTGCTCAACAGCGGACTGAGCCACACGTTGCGCTTCTCCACGTTCCTGAGACATCCGAATCTGTTTGTAACTACTGTTGGAGACTGCAAACGCCCCGGTAAGCACTAGGCTAACAATTGCCGCGGCAATCAGAACCTCAACAATAGTATCGCCTACCTGGTTAAGTCGCTTTATCATAGGTTGCACTCCCCTGTATCGATCACCATCGATGTAGAGGCGCCACTTCTACCATTCTCGCTACCTATAGTGATAATCGCCCGCTGTCCATCTGCCGAGCTACTATCTAGACAAAGTTTTATTGCCTTATTACTGTTCGCATCGTAACTTGCCTGCGTTAAGCCGCCAAGCACAGAGGCCACGTTACCATTCATGCCTAAAAAGTCAGTTTGCTGTGCAGATGTCTCGAGTTGATCCGTATGACCGGCAACCGTAGACCGTTTTCCAAGCGTACTAAAGAAGCCCACAGCCGTCAGGTTATGGCCGTCGATATCCTTTAAGCTGGCACCGGCTGGCGATACTCTAAAACGCAGACCGTTACGGTAGCTAACTACCTGTTCAGTTCCTGCGGTTCTAGTAATAAGTGTTGGTGAGGCACCGCTAATAGTAGTTACTTCTCCCCCTGAACTATCTGTTCGCAGCCCAACGACGTCACGTATGGTAAAGGAATCGGGGCTATTAAAGTCGAGAACGCGGCCGAGAAAGACGCAATCTTTGTTAGTACCTCTGGCCTTTGACCCACCGTCACTGGCAACGGGGTTACCTCCAGACACAGTACAGGTAACATCGTCACTACCTGTGTAATAGCCATTGGCAACATTGTTAACAACCGCATTAACCTGCTGCAAAACATCATTGGCAGCTTGCGTGAACTGAGTTTTGCCTTGTGTACCAGAGATAAAATACAGAGCACTTACTAATAAGGCTCCCGAGACAGCCAAAAATATCAAGACCTCGACAATAGTAAACCCTTGGGGTTGTCGCCCACGCTTCATGAGGTTAGTATAGCATAAGCATTAACGCCAACAGCTATATTCCAGCCGCAGCACGGTACCAGCCAACAATGTCCCCACCGAAGAGGTAGACCAATATTGTAGCCAAGATCAAATACGGACCAAAGGGTATCTTAGTAGACTTCTCTGCCTTACCAACCAGAACCAGTGGCAACGCCACCAAAGTGCCAAAAATGGAGGCCAAGAATATGCACAACAAGCTACGTACAGGCCCACCAAGCAGTAAACCGTACACTACACCAAGCTTTACATCTCCCCCCCCTATAAGACGCCCATTCGACAACTGGAACAGCAACCAGAATAAGCCTGCACCGAACAACACGCCCCATAACGCCCCCAGCAGTCTATCGACTCCCCCGCTCCAGAAGACCTCCACGACCACTTGGCCAAGTACTAGGGCCATGAGAACAAATACGATTCTGTTAGGTAACAGCTTCCACCGCAAATCATATATGCAAAGTGCCACAAATCCCACGAGCAGCACTAACCACACCGCAAACAACATAAGGCCTTTTGCCTCAAAGCCGTATGGCCAGAATGCATAGGACACTATAAACAGTAGTGGCGTTAGAAGTTCAGAGAATGGATTATCTGGGATCGGCTTATGGCAGTATCGGCACTTGCCGCGTAAGGTAATCCAGCTTAATACCGGAACTAAATCCTTAGCAGCCAGACCATGCCCACAATGCACACACATCGATCTGCCTCTAGATATAGATAGATCCTTGGGCTTAAACTTAGATCTCTTCTTTTGCTGCTCATACAGCCGCCACACAAGCGCATTAACAAAGCTGCCAAAACACAGCCCAAGCAGTACAAGAATAGCGATAACCATAACCTACACCATACCACAAAAGAAAAGAGAGCGACGAATCGCTCTCTTTAGTCCCTCAAGTCCTTATCTACTAGCTACCTAAGCAGCGAGGAGCGGTACCAGTACCTGAAGTTTCAACCAGGTAGGTAAGCGTAAATGAACGGCTACCACCGCCGGCACCAGATGTTGTGCCATCAGCACTACACTTTTGTCCGTAGTTAAGTAATGCACCATCCAAAGCTGCAGTTGTGTTAACGAGCTGTTGGTTATCAGTCATTGTGATATAGCTGTTTACTTTTGCACCGGTAAGCGAGTTACAGCTAGCAACTTTACCGTTGTTGTTGTTCAAACATTCGGTAACTGCTGCTGAGATACGTGAGGCATCGTTTGTTCGCTGTGAGTTACGGCTGTTTCGCTGCAATGCAGGGACTGCCAAGAATACGATCAACATGATCAAACCTGCAATAGCAAGGACGATCAAGACTTCGATGATCGTGAAGCCTTCCTGTTTACGGTTTTTGATTTTGTTTAGCATTCTTAATGCCCCCTTAAGATGATTAACGTTGTTTATGCTTACAATGATACTGCTTCTGCTTTAAAAAGCAAGCACTTTCTTCCCTGTACACCCATGCTAGTGGATAACCTACCCCGCGAGATTCTTGCCCGCAAGACCGTAGATCGGTAGCAGTAGATCGGA
>ERZ650304.665-NODE-665-length-16206-cov-9.032320_pt1 | contig 16206 bp, 19 predicted proteins | sample MGYA00376240_ERZ650304 | MGnify/ENA primary metagenome ERZ650304 (study PRJEB26733, sample SAMN07839271) | wastewater metagenome | biome: small river; feature: stream; material: water | place: USA: North Carolina | collected 2016-03-01 ...
TCTTTTTTTGTCCCCTTGACCCCGGCCCGTTGGGCTGCGCATAAGTTGGCAGGCCATTGGCGGCGCGCCATCGGGTCGGGGGGTGCGGTTCTCGGCAGAACCGGACAGAACCAGCGCCAGAACCAGCAACACATTGAAAACGCTAGAGATTTGCCTCGGTTCTCCGGGTTCTCGGTCAATGCCTCGCGTGATGCGTGTGCGTGGCCGTGTGTGCACATGCGCGCATATGTGCGTGAGGGATTTGCTGGAACTCAAGAACCATCATCCATTATCTATGTAAATCAATGGGATAGTGGTTCTAAGGCTGGTTCTCTACGGTTCTCTCTGGAACCGGCTGGCGCTGCATCGGGCAGAAACGGCGGATTTCTGCGGTTCCTGAATAAAATAGGGGGCGGATATTGCGCCTGCATCGATCGCGGGACCGCACGGGGCCTGATCTGCCCTCCCATGCGGGGGCGGGTGGCGCAAAGTTTCGGCGTTTTTGGCCGGGCGGCGTCGATCCGTGGCCGGTCGGCGTCGATCGGGCGGCGCGCGGTGCGGATCGAGCAGCTGGGCGGGGCGGTGGCGGCGTGCTCGAGCTGGTCGATCGGGCTGGTCGAGGGCGTTGACCAGGCGCGCGGCGCTGATCGGGCAGGAATGGCGGATTTCTGCGGTTTCTGGGGTGTGGCTCTGGGCCTGTTGGAAGGGTCATGTTGGAAGGGTGGCCGCAATCGCGCAGAAATGCGTGCTTTTCGGGCATCGGTCTTTAGCCCCTGTGGCTTGCGCGGCGGGCGGGTGGGTGCGGCTGGCGCTTGCCCTGGGCTGGTCGAGGCGGGGGGTCGATCGGCCCCGGCCACCCCCCCCATGCCCCCATCGCGGGCGCGCGCATTCCCCAGCTCCCTAGCGGACGCGATTTTTCCCTTAGGGATCGACCTATCGCCTGATCCCCTTTCAGGCATCCCCTGCCAGCCAGCGGGGAACGGCGAAATGGGCTGGCGCAAGACGGGGTCGGGGGAAGTCGCAAAGGCCGACCGGCGACCGTGGCGCGGCTGGCGCGCGGGTCTGGGCTCGGGTGCGGCTGGGAAGCTGCGGCGATGCGGGGACGCTAGCAGGGAGGCGCGCGATGTCAACGCCCTCTGGTGACCGTGCCGTGATCGATCAGGCCATGCGCGATGGCCGCGCCCTGCTGACGGCGGCGGCGGCCGAAGAGGAGCAGCTCGGCATGTTCGAACCGCTGTCGAGCGAGGAGCTGGTCGAGGCACGCGAGGCGCTTGGGCCTGGTGCGGGGCCATTGACGGTGGTTCGCCATGCGCGTGAGGCACGGCGCGGGCGGCCCAAGGGTGCGCGCAACAAGCGAACCGATGATCTGGTCGCCTATCTGTCGCAGTTCGGCCCTGATCCGCTGGTCGCGGCAATGCGGATCCTCGCCGAGGATGAGGAAATGATGATCCAGCGGTCGCGCGACAATGGCGACGGCAAGCGCACCATGACCTTCGGCGAGGCTCGGGCGATGCGCCAGCGCAGCATGGAGCTGCTCGCGCCCTATTGGCACAGCAAAAAGCCGGTGGCGGTCGATCATAGCTTTTCCGGTGTCGGGGATATGTACATCGATGGCGTCAACCATTCGACGCGCGTCGCGGAAAATGTCACCGATGCGGAGTTTCTGCCGCTCGATGACGGATCTGCGGAGGGCGGCGCATGAAGGCCCCCGCCACTGCCCGGATTTTGCGCTCGCCGGGGCCGGTTGCCGATGCATTCATGCGCGATCGGGCGTTCATCTGTGGCATCATCGGCCCGGTCGGGTCGGGCAAGACCATGGCCGCGCTGCAAAAGGGGCTGCGGGTCGGCGCGCTGCAGGGCGGTGTGCTCGATAAAAACGGGGTGCTGTGGCGCAAGGCCCGGATTGGCGTGATTCGTGAGAGCTATCCGAGCCTCAAATCGACGACGCTCAAAAGCTGGTTCAACATTGTGCCCGAGGGCGAGGGCAAATTCCTGTGGTCTGCCCCGTTCACGCACCATTTTCAGAAGATCCTGCGCCGCGAGGGCGGCACGCGTGCCGGTCGGCCGATCGAAGTGCTCGATATCGAATTCGAATTCCGCGCGATTGGCGATCAGACGGTCGAAGAGGCGTGTCGTGGCTGGGAAGTCAATGCGGTGATCGTCGATGAGGCGGACTTGCAGCCATCGGACCTGGTGCCGTTCCTGACGGGCCGCGTCGGGCGCTTTTCCGACCTCGATCCAACGCTGGTGGTCGATCCGCAAATCATCCTGTCACTCAATATGCCCGACCTCGAGAACCATGCCTATCAGCTGCTGATGGACCGGGTCATTGAGGCCCTGACCGAACAGGACAAAGAGGATTTGGCCGCTGCCCTGCAGGGTCGGCCGCTGATTTCCTGCCATGTGCAGCCCGGCGGGCGTGAGCCAGGGGCCGAGAATATTCATAACCTGCCCGGTGGACGGGGCTATTACGTGCTGCAGGTCGCGGCCAACCGCCACAAGCCCGGCTATGTTGACCGGATGGTCGATAACAAGCCGGTGCCCATGCAGCACGGTATGCCGGTCAACAGCGATTTCAGCTATTCCGACCATGTCCAGACGTCGATCGAATGGAACCGCCGGCGCAAGCTGATCCTGGGCGTTGATCAGGGGTTGTTCGCGGCGATGGCTGTCTGTCAGCGCGACGATTATGGCCAGCTGCGCACGCTGGGCGAAGTGGTCAACGTCACCGGCAATCGCAAGGCGTTGCTCAAGGTCGGACCGACTGCCTTTGGCAAAAAGTGCAAGCAATTTCTGCTCGATCGCTTTCCCGGTATCACGGCCGATGACGTGACGATCGTCTGTGACCCTGCTGCCTTTGCGGCGGATGATCGCGAGGATAGCGAGCATGACTGGGTTCGCGCCTTTGAGGCGGCGCTCGATCTGGGCCGGGTGCGCAAGGCCAAGACCAACGTGCAGAAACTGCGCAACATGGTCATCTGGAAGGCGCAATCGGAGCGCGGCGGCTATGAGATCGATGCCAGCTGCCGCCACCTGATCAAGGGGCACATGGGCGGCTACCGCTACCAGAAAGAGCAGATGGCGACCGGGGAAACCAAGGGTGAGCCAGAGATTGCCGACACGATTTACACCCATATTTGCGATGCCGAGCAATATGCCGCGCTGGAAGGCGAGCATGTGATCAGTGATGCGCGCGGCAGGCCACGAAAACCACAAGGTCATGTCGTGAAAAATGACAGTGATTTCGATGTGTTTGGCACGGCGTAACAAAGGAGAATGACGATGGCATTGATTAAAAAGGTGGCAAAAAATCTGTTGTTCGGCGGCGTTGTTGGCCTCGGCAAGTCATTGCTGGGTGGCAAAAAGAAGATGCCGCTTGCGCCGCTGCCGCTGCCGGGTGCGACGCGAGACGATGCGGCAGTTCTGGCCGCACGCGAAGATGAGCTACGCCGCCGCAAGGGCGGTGCGAGCGATATCCTGAACGGTGTGACGGGTGCCGAGGCCGCCATGTCCGCAGGCCGATTGATCCCCGGCAGCTGAAAGAAAGGTTAGACAATGGGCGATGTTCAAAAAATCGAAACTGGCGCTGATGATGGCGAGAAATCGCAGGAAACCGCCAATGGTGCGGCGGTCACTGTGGAAACTGATGCCGCAGGACGAGTATGCAACCTTGTCAGGGCGGGGTATCGGAACCTCGGACGGCTCGACCGGCGCTGCGGGAGCGGACGGAGCTGTTGATGTGAGGATGAGTGATGCAAGGCACTCTCCGAGCACATCCTCGGTATGGTCCCGCTGCGCCGCGTGGGCGAGCAGGGCGGCGCGGGCTTCTGCGGCTTCCTCGGCGGCCAATGCCGCCTGTCTGTGCGCAATAAAACTCGCGTCATAGATTCCTTCGTTGCGCTTATGCTCGGCATACTCGTCCGCCAGCCGCCCGAGTTCGTCAATCCATGCGCTCATTGCTGTGCCTCCTTGTTTGCTGCGGAACGTGCTGACATCGCCAATTGTAGTAACGCATCCCGAAACTCAACCGGAGTGGCGTTTGACTCCCTTTTGCTTAAGGTCGGCTTGTTTGCATCCTTTCCGCGCTGGTCGTTAAAACCGATCTGGTGCGACCCTTTCGGCCGCTCCCATCGCAATTCAAACGGCAAGTTCGTGCCGTGGTAGTAAAGCCATGTCGCCTTGTTGGCTCTATGACCGTAGGCGCTTTGCCACACCTCGCACACCCACCCGCCATCAATCGTTCGCTGCCATCCAATCGCAGTCGGTTGCGCCAATCCATGCGCCGCCCACGCCTTTGTTTTGGCCGGATGCTCAAGCACCCCACCAAACCGCCGAACGCTATTCAGCGCAGCGGCAAAGCAGCCGCCGTCATTGCCCGGTTTATTGTGGTCGCCACCCCATCTGGCGTAATTCACGTTTGCCATTGCGCCCCACAATTGGCACGGGGGGTGTGCAACCACCGGAAACGGGCCGGCGTATCTCCGCGCGTCCCGGCTCTCCGGCCAAGCGTCAATATCGGGCCGTCCGGAATAGCACCCATCTGGCTGCACAAATAAAGCAGCAATCACCGCTCTACCCTCCGTGTATCCGACACCCTTGACACCATGCTGACGATCAGTTCCTGTGTTGCGCTCATTTCTCGATTCCTTCCAGTGATTTAACGTAGTACCACTGTGGCACACAGAATCATCAGTGTCAAGCACTGCGATACAATTCTGTCCCGTGAAGCAGTTCGTTACCCTTGACCGCCTTCGGCTTGGCATTCGTGCGCCGATAGAACGAGTCACTGAGGCGCTGTTTCGCCTCGACAACCTCACGCCGGTATTCTACGAATTGATCCTTGAGTCCGGGGTTCACGGCCCACTGCGCCATGTGACGGTGCTCCATCGACCCATCATCGACCCGTACCACCCACCCTGCCTCCTCCATCAACATCATTGCACCGATGATCGCCTGATCCTGCTGCCATGTATTGAGGTGCTTCAACTGTACCCGGCTGCTGTGCTTCAGGTCCGCGAGACTGTGACTCACGATGTCGCAGTGGAAGATCACATGGTCGGCCAGCCACTTGTCGAACGAGTCGCCGGACTCCGGTTGATGGACGTACCGTAGTGTCGGGATCACGTAGTCCTTGACGAACTTGATCACCCTGGTCATCAGCGCCCCGGACACCTGCATCGAGTATGGTGTCTCGATGCAGTGCCAGACGAGGGCCACGCGCCCCGCCAGACCCTCGATCTTGCCGAATGCAGTCATGTAGGTCGGCAGCGCCCCGGTGATTCGCTCATCGTGCTTCGCTTGCTCGTACCACGACTGAAACTCACGATAGATCGTCAGTGCCTCGGGCGACAAATAGTAGGTCACCGGTGGCAGTCCATAGACCACCCGCACCACTTGATCGTAGGCGTTCTTGCTGGTCATGCACTCAGGCACCGGGTGTCCAAGGCGTGTGAATTTCGGACGCAGGACTACCGGGATGAACCGCTGAAGCAGACCGTCTTTCGATAACTGTGCCGCGTACATCTGCATCACTTGGGGCTGGATATTGCCGAAGATCGACAGGGCGAAGTTGCTGGCGCTGATGGTCCCGGCACCCACCCGGTCCATCTCGTACCATCTCGACTCGTACGCCACGGTCCAGGCGCTGCGGTCCTCACCGCTCCTTGTGTCGCTGACCTTCTCCGCCCACGCCGCCATCTCGTCGAGATAACAGAGCAGACCCCTCGGACGATCGGCGCACTGGCGCACGAGCTTCTGCGACGTGATGTCCGAAACCATCAACTTCGTCGCCACAGGCACCGCAGGCTCGGGCGGGATTGAGGGGACCACGGTGTTCTCAAGCAAAGATTCCGGCGTCTGCATATGCTCGATCATCTGCTTCTTTGCTGTCTCGTACCGCGCCTGAGACACCTCGTAGTCAATGCGCTCCTTCGCGTACCGGGGTCGATCCTCGGACTCGATCTCCCTGAGCACTCCGAACATGGGTGCTGACCCCGGTGTCTTCTTATCGGCCGGCTCCCCGATCGTCATGAGCCACAGCACCGGAGGCACCTGGAACTCGGGCATCAGTTCGAGTCGGGTCCGCGCATCAATGGCCCCGCACACGGCACCCAGACCCGCGAACAACGGTACCAGAGGATCACAGCCCACTCCGTCACTGATCTCCTGCGCACGACGAGCCAGTATCTCGGGGAACAGATCGATGTCCAGACTCGGAGGCTCAGGGCGCAGGGCTGCCGTGAATACAGCAGGCTTCAGCATGTCAGGGAACAGATTCGTCACGTCGGGGATCGGTGCAACCCATCCAGACTCACGGGCGAGGTGAAACAGGGTGCCCAGAGTGACCGCGACATTCTTGTCTGTACGAAAGCTTTTCCACTGCGTCATCAGCGACGGGGTGCCGGGGTACTTGCCGTCAGATTGTGCCGACCATGCGTCCCAGAGACTGAAGGCGTACTCCATTTGCCCGGTCACGGCACCGGCATAGTGAAGCGCCATGCCCACCTGTACCCACTCGGCACGAGATAGATCGGCGCTGATGGATTCCAGTGCGCTGATGATCTGCTCCCATGAGACCTGTTCGGCAGTCAGCGGTGTCGTGTTGCTCGGGGTGTCGGTGCCGATGAGGCTGCGCCAGACATCCAGCAGGCTCTCGGGGATCACCGGCAGCCTCATCCAGTTGCCCCGGCCAGCCCATCGATACGGCTGATGGGTGTCCGGGTGGATGCTCGGGGGCAGGATGTCCTGCACCGTGAGTCCGTTGGCCGTGCCGCAGCGGAAGTCGAGATAATTGAGGTCTTTACCGTCGATCTTGGCGCTCAGCTTCTTCTGCGGCAGCACCAGACCCTCGGGCATCGCGTACAAGAGCTTCCCGTGCCCCTGACGCCCTGAGTCGATGATCACGGCGTCCGGTGCGTCGTAGAGTGACTGGAGATCGACGCCCTGAAGCATCAGTTGAAATGCAGCCCGGTCCCATGAGTCGATGTCCAACGCCATCGTGCCGGAGTAGGCGTGAGCGAGTCCGATACCCCACCCCGAGGGTAGCGCCTGCGACGACATGAGCGCCTGTTCGCGTCGGTTCCACCCGTCAGTCGCCGGCCCCTTGGTGCCGGGGGGAATCGGTACAAGAGACCATCCGTGCCGAATGTAAGCATCGACAGATGCCGGGTGTTGCAAAGCATTTGATACTGTCATAACATTCCTTTGTCTCGCCTCCTCTTTCCCCGGCTCCCTGCACAGCAGCGGCCGGGGTTCTTTTTTAGGGTTGTTTGTTCAAGCCGCGCCACGGTGATCTCTGACGAGAACTTCGTAATTGGCTATTTCTCTCAAGTGCTGCTCTCTCAGGATTACTACAGTAATAGCACCAGTACTTACCATTCCAATGCTGGTAAGTAGGCTTACCTAACGACACGTCAGTTTCATACACACCAGTACGCACCGGCTTCACCTCAGGCGGGAACCACGGGGTCAGGTCTTTCTCGGTGTAGGTGGTCATTCGTCTGTCTCCTCAAAAAAGTTGCACATTGCGCTTGCACTGTAGCGGAACGTGTGCCATAGTGCAACTGTGTTCAACGGAGAAACACAATGGCTGACCCCAAAGGCAAGTTCGTAAATGTACGGGTGGACGACACCCTGCATCAAGCGTTTCTCGCCAAGGCTGCCCGGTTTGGTGGCAAATCGGAAGTCATGCGCGAACTCATCGAGGCGTTCCTGGAAGACCGCCTCACCATTCAACCCCCTGTAACCCCCCGTAAGGAGAGTCTGTATGTCACTCGAAGCAAAGATTGAAGCACTGACCGCTGCTGTTGCCAACCTGACCCAAGTGATCGTCAAGATCGAGGCGGCTGGCATGCAGGGAAACGCACCGTCTGCGACACCGGCCCCGGCCCCTGTCGTTACCCCGACTGCTCCCGCACCGGCCCCGATGGCACCTGTGGCCCCTACTCCTGCTGCGGCATCCCCTTCTAACGTGATGCCCCCGCCTCCGAGCTTCGCGCCGCCCGTGGCACCCCCGGTCGCTGCTGCTCCGGCCCCCACGTGTGTCCCGTTCAATGATGCCAAGGGTCTCATGGCCTACGTGATGGCGTCGTACCAGACCCTCGGGCCGCAGAAGGGCGCACAGATTCAGACGGTCCTGTCGGGCCTCGGGGTCCAGAACATCAACGACGTGAAGCCGGAGCAGTATGCGGCCCTGTACAACGGCATCGAGCAACTGAAGGGAGCAGCATGATGAGCGAGTTCACCATCGAGAAGGGCATCCCGGTCCCCAAGCTGGTCGGCACTGGTCGCAGGAACAAGTACCCGTTCGAGTCGATGGAGGTCGGCGACTCGTTCTTCGTCAAGGACGGCAAGGTCAAGACCCTCTCACGCTCCTGCGGCACCTACGGCAAGCGTCTGGAGCGCAAGTTCACCAGCCGCACGGTCGAGGGTGGCGCTCGGGTCTGGAGGGTCGAATGACCACCCATGCCCAACTCTCCCCGAGCAAGGCGGTGCGCTGGATGGCGTGCCCTGGCTCGATCAGGGAGGAATCTAAGTACCCCGAGGAACCGAGTGGCCTGCACGCCATTGACGGTACCCATAGTCACACGCTGCTGGAGCACTGTCTGAAGCATCGTCCTTACGAGTACCCGGTCGATCTGGTCGGCACGGAACTGGAGGATCACGAAGGGAAGTTCGTGATCGACGCCAACCGATTCGCTCGGGTCAAGGTCGCACTGGAGTACATATACGGTCGGGTCAATGAGTTCGGTGGCATCTGCACCATCCAGTCCGAGACGCGGGTGAGTCCCAAGCACCTCGTGGGTCGTGATGACCTGGACGGCACCTGTGACGTTCAACTCCACGGACCCGGTGTGCTGGAGATCATCGACTTCAAGGACGGCATGAACCCGGTGTCAGCCGAGGGGAACCCGCAGCTTGAGTTGTACGCTCTAGGGGTGCTCTCGTCATTCGAGTTGCCGGTGAATGGTACCTATCCTTTCCATACCGTCCGGATGACCATCGTCCAGCCCAAGCTGGCGCTGCGCAACATGGAGCCGGTGGTCTGGTGCGAGGTGTCAGTGGAGCAGATGATGGCGAAGATCGGCAGGTTCGCATCTGCCGCTCACGCCACCGATGACCCCGAGGCACCGCTGGTACCGGGTGAGGATCAGTGCAAATACTGCCCTGCCAAGGGGTCATGCAGTGCCCTGGCACAACAGGCCGTGGAGTCGGTGGGCATGATGTTCCCGGTGGTGCAGGCTGGTACTGACCCGCTGGACCTCGCGCAGCAGTCGGCAGGGCAGGAGCCGAACCAGATGAGTAACGAGCGGCTGTCCCAGATCATCGAAGCCGCGCCTCTCGTGCGTCAGATGCTTGATGCTGCGGAAGCCGAGGCTCAGAAGCGCATGGAAGCCGGTCAGACGGTGCCGGGGCTGAAGCTGGTTCATGGTCGAGGTTCGCGGTCGTGGAGCCTTGACGATGACCAGATTGCCGAGAAGCTGGTGAAGATGGGCGTACCGAAGTCGGCAGTCTATGTGACCAAGGTGGTCTCCCCGGCGCAGGTCTCAAAGCTCCAGTGGTCGAAGCGTGACGGTACGACGAAAACACTGTCGGAGCGCCAACTCAAGACCATCGACACCGAGTACATTGTCACCTCGAAAGGCAGGATCACGGTCGCCCCGCTGTCGGACCCCCGGCAGGCGATCACCACGAATGCAGCACCGCTGTTCAGTGCTGTCGAGAGTCCGGTGGCTGAGTTGCCGGACTGGTTGAAGTAACCCATCAAGGAGTAACAAGTAATGGATGATGTGATTTTTCTGTCGAATGTGCGCCTCTCTTTCCCGCACCTGATCGAACCCCAGAAGCAGGTATCCCCGGAGACGGGCAAGGAGCGGATTAGTTACAACGGTGACTTCATCATGCCGCCCGATCACGCCGGGTTCGCTCAGTTCATGCAGCGGTATGGCGCAATGGCTGCCGAGAAGTGGAAGGAGCACGCGCAGCAAGTGATGCAGATGATCGCTGCGGATCGGAAGTCTCGCTGCTACGGCTCGGGTGCCGAGCGTGTGAACAAGAAGACCTTCCAGCCCTACGACGGGTACGCAGGCATGGTCTACATCACGGCCGGCCGGGACAACCCGCCGCAGATGATCCAGGACAGTGGGCAGCCGGTCGATCCTGCGAACACGATGGCCTATCAGCAACTCGCACGCAAGATGTACGGTGGCTGCCGTGTCAATGTGGCCGTGAAGCCGTGGTTGCAGGAGAACAAGCACGGGCGCGGTATTCGCTGCGATCTGATCGCCGTTCAGTTCGCAGGCGATGACACTCCGTTTGGTGAGGGTAACATCGATGCGTCCGCGCTGTTCGGTGCCGTGAAGACCGGCGCACCGGTGCCGGGGTTCCTCGCGCAACCGGGCACCGCAGCGCCCGCGATGCCGTTGCCGCCATTCATGATCGGTCAGGGGTAGGGATAGCTGAGTGAGCTTGCGTGGCGCTGTGTCAGATCGCATCCGCTTGGACAACCATCTCCCCTGACCGGATGATGGGGTGGTTGTCCGTTCCTCCATCCTCGCGCCGAGCGGGGAACACAGCATCTCGGCACCCATAGGGGAAGCGGTTCTAACGACTTTGAAGGATTGCGGGTTCGCGGTCGAGTCTTCACCTGAATCGCTTCCCCTATGGGTATCCTCTAACTACAGGTAATCAGTGATGCAATTATACTTAGGCGATTGTATTGAAATCATGAGAACCCTACCCGAAAAATGCGTCGACCTCGTGCTGTGCGACTTGCCCTACGGCACGACCGCTTGCAAATGGGATGCCGTGATTCCGTTTGAACCGTTGTGGGCCGAGTACAAGCGTGTGACGAAGCCAGGCGCGGCAATCGTACTTACAGCAAGTCAGCCATTCACGTCGCTACTAGTGACAAGCAACCTCAACGCGTTCAGGTATCAATGGGTGTGGGAGAAGTCGAAAGCATCAAACTTCCTGCTGGCGCGAAAGCAGCCACTGAAAGCTCATGAAGACGTGTGCGTCTTTAGCATGGGGACGCCACCGTACTTCCCGCAGAAGACCCCAGGTAAGCCATTCAAAGGCGAAGGTCGATCCAAGAAAGGTTCCAAATCAGATGTTGTCAACGATGTACCTAACCCCACGTTCAGGAATGACAACAACGGAGATCGCTACCCGAGAAGCGTGCAGTATTTTGCTACATCGGAATCTGAAAAGGTCGGAGCACTACACCCCACCCAAAAGCCCGTCGCGCTCATGGAGTACCTGATCCGCACATACACCAACGAGGGCGACACGGTGCTCGACAACACGATGGGTAGCGGGACCACAGGTGTCGCTTGCATGAACACGGGTCGTGATTTCATCGGTATCGAGCGCGATGCCGACTACTTTGCGATCGCACAAGAGCGAATTTACGCAGCAATGCCTATACCTGAATGGTTAAAGTGATGCGTGACTTCATCTTTGACATTGAGACGTACCCCAATATCTTCACCCTTGCCGTGGAGCACGCAGACGCACCGCTCCGGTGGGCATTCGAGATCAGCGACTGGCGCGATGACTCCCGGCAGATCATCGAGTTCCTGATGCACCTGAAGGACACCGACTCCCGGATGGTGGGGTTCAACTCCCTCGGGTTCGACTATCCGGTCCTGCACACCCTGATTCGCCAGGGTAAGGCGACAGCACAGAACCTGTACGACAAGGCTCAGGCGATCATCGGCTCTCAGGACGACGAGGGTCGGTGGAACCACATGGTCTATGAGTCTGATCGGCTCGTGACCCAGATCGACCTGTTCAAGATTCACCACTTCGATAACCGGGCACGCAGCACCAGTCTCAAGGTGCTGGAGTTCAACATGCGCGCTGACTCGGTACAGGACTTACCGTTCCCGTTCGGTACCAGTCTGACCCGTGAGCAGGCCGAGGTGCTGAAGCGGTACAACGCGCACGACGTTGCCCAGACCAAGCGGTTCTATCACGAGACGCGCCCGATGATCGCGTTCCGAGAGGAATTGTGCAGCAAGTACCCTGGGCGCGACTGGCTGAATTTCAACGACACGAAGATCGGCAAGGACTACTTCATCATGAAGCTGGAGGAGGCCGGCGTCCCGTGCTACGACTTCGGACCCAAGGGGCGCACACCTCGGCAGACCAAGCGCCCGCAGATTCATTTGAAGGACGCGATCCTGCCGTGGATCACATTCGAGCAGCCCGAGTTCCAACGGGTGCTGGAGTGGCTGAAGGCACAGACGATCACCGAGACGAAGGGGGTGTTCACGGACCTCGTGGCGAACGTCGGTGGTATTGAATTTGTTTTTGGCACCGGGGGCATCCACGGCTCCGTCGAGAATGAGATCGTGGAGGCCGACTCCGAGTACGCGGTGATCGATCTCGACGTGTCCTCCTACTACCCGAACCTGGCAATCAAGAATCGGTTCTTCCCTGAGCATCTGGGTCAGGGGTTCTGCGACATCTACCAGCACCTGTACGAGCAGCGGAAGAACTACCCCAAGGGGTCGGCTGAAAACGCGATGCTGAAGCTTGCGTTGAACGGGGTCTATGGTGACTCGAACAACGTCTTCTCGGTGTTCTATGACCCGCTGTTCACCATGAAAATTACCCTGAACGGTCAACTTCTCTTGTGCATGTTGGCGGAAAAACTAATCAAAGTTCCGGGCGTTGAGTTGGTTTCTTGCAATACCGATGGTCTGACAGTCAGGGTGCCTCGTGACCTGATCGGTGAGGTCGAGCGCATCCGAGGTGAGTGGGAGCAGATGACACAACTGACACTGGAGGAAGCCCTGTACTACCGGATGTTCATTCGTGACGTGAACAGCTACATCGCGGAGTACATGGATGGGAAGCTCAAGAGGAAAGGGGCGTATGAGTACGACCTTGAGTGGCACCAGAATCACAGCGCCTTGGTTGTCCCAAAGGCGGCAGAAAAGGTACTAGTTGAAGGTGCCCCGATCCGCGAGACGATCGAGAATTGGCCGGATAAGTATGACTTCATGCTGCGCGCCAAGGTACCGAGATCAAGCTATTTGGTCATCGACTACGGTGACGGCGAGAAGCAGATTCAGAACACCACGAGATATTACGTGGCGAAGGGCGGTGGGCGGCTGTACAAGTGGATGCCCCCGCTTGCGAAGAAGCCTGACCAGTGGCGACGGATCGGAGTGGAGAGCGGGTGGGGTGTCTGTGTGTGCAACGACATCAAGGATGCCACGGCACCTGTGGATTTTGATTACTACATTCGAGAAGTGGAGAAAATCACATTATGTCTGACATGATAAATAACCCACTCCAGACTCAAGTATCGGGGAGTCATTACAAGGACTTGAAGATACAACCGGTCGAGTACATCCACGGTAACGGGATTCCGTTCATCGAAGGGTGCGTCATCAAGTACGTGACCCGGTGGCGTGCGAAGGGTGGGGTTTATGACTTGAAGAAAGCACGACATTTTCTCGACATTCTCATTGATCTGGAGACTCGTGATGCTGGAACGTGACATCGAGAAGAAGGTATGCGATTACGCCAAGGATCGCGGAATCCTGACGTACAAATTCACCAGCCCCTCCAGAGCCGCTGTGCCTGATCGTCTGTTCATCGGACCCACCGGGTACATGTGGTTCGTGGAGTTCAAGCAGGGAGGAAAAAAACCGACTCCTGCGCAAGAGCGCGAGCACCATCGACTCCGGCAGCAGGAGGTCGAGGTCTGGGTCATTGATTCTGTGGATGCGGGGAAGCTGATGGTCGATGGCAAGGTTCGGGGTCTGTGATGATCAAATCCGTGAGCGATAATCAGACAGAAATCATTACGTCTATTATGGCATTGTGCGATATCGAGAGATTTGATGTTGATCTGACTTACGGCAATGGTGAGTTTTGGAAATCATTGCCGCATCCGTTGGTAAAAATCGACATTGACCCGCAACAGGAAGATGTATTGCGTGCAAGTAGTACCTCGGTTCCTTTGCCCGATGAGTTTGTCAATTCAGTCATGTTCGATCCGCCGTTCATGACTTATGTGCGAGCAGGTCGAGATGGCAACGGGCAAATGGTAATGGCACGAAGGTTCGGCGGCTATTGGAAATACTCCGAACTGGTCGAACATTACCAAAACACCGCAAGGGAAGCCCATCGATTGCTACGCAAGGGTGGGATTTTTGTCGTCAAATGTCAGGATATTGTTCACAATCACAAGCTACACTCGACTCATATATTCATGAATCAGTGGTGCGAAGGAATGTTCAGGTTACGGGATTTGTTTGTGCTGACTGCCAAGAACCGCATGCCGATTCCTCAACAAAAAGACACTGCAACCAAAATACAAAGACATGCTCGGATACACCATTCTTACTTTATGGTGTTTGAAAAATGCTGACCCCTGACAAGCTCCACGGCTACCAGCAAAAGGCTGTCAATTTCCAGTGCTCCATGCCGCACTCAATGCTGTGGCTGGATATGGGCTTGGGGAAGTCCGCCATCACGCTCACCAGCATCGTGCATCTGCTGAACGCCGGGTTCCTGCGCGGCGTGGTCATTGTCGCCCCTATTCGCGTGATCCGGCTGGTATGGCGGCAGGAAGCAATGAAGTGGAGCCACACGCAGCACCTGAAGTTCTCGATGCTCACGGGCACACGGGATCAGCGAACCCGTGCGCTCCTGCGGCCGGCTGACGTTTACTTGGTGAATTACGAAAACCTCGGCTGGCTCGCGGAAACCTTGGACACCTACTTCATCAGCAAGAGCCGACAGCTACCGTTCAATGGGATCGTCTGGGACGAGATCAGCAAGTGCAAGAACAGCAGCACCCAGAGAGTCAAGAGCGTCAAGAAAATCCTGCCGCACTTCGATTGGGCAACAGGACTCACGGGTACTCCGGCGTCCAATGGGTACAAAGACCTCCACGGTCAGTATCTCGTGGTCGACCGAGGTCAGCGCCTGGGCACGTCGAAGACGGCATTCCGCACCCGGTTCTACAAGAAAGAGGGACCGTACAAAGAGGTGCCGTTCGAGGACACCGAGGACGTAATCAAGAGTCTTGTGGGCGACATCACTCTGGAGATGTCGGCCGAGGACTACAACCCGCTCCCGGACCTCATGGTCAATGATGTCGAGGTCGAGATGCCCGAGACGCTGCGGGCGCGCTACGACCAGATGGAGAAGGACTTCTTCCTGCAACTGGACTCCGGCCAGTCGAAGGAGATGTTCAACCAGGCCAGCCTCACGAACGCATGTCTCCAGTTCGCCAACGGTGCGATCTACCCGATCGCAGGGATGCCGTTGTGGGAGGCGCTGCACGACCTGAAGCTCGATGCGCTGGAGGAACTGATCGACGAGGCGAACGGGGAGCCGATCCTGTGCGCCTACGCCTACCGCAGCGACGCAGAGCGGATCATGACAAGGTTCAAGCATCTGGACCCGATCAACCTGACCGAGTGCAAGAGTGAGCGGGCGCTGGAGAACGCGATGACTCGGTGGAAAACGGGCAAGTGTGCCTTGATGATCGGCCACCCGGCCAGCATGGGTCATGGCGTGGATGGCCTTCAGGATCGCGGGCACATACTGGTCTGGTTCGGACTCACATGGTCATTGGACCTGTACAAGCAGTTCAACGCGCGTCTGCGGCGCCAGGGTCAAGGGGTGCCGGTCATCTGTCATCGGATCATGATGCGCGATACCTTGGACCAAGCACAGTCACTGGCGCTGGCCGAGAAGGACGAGAGCGAGCTAAGTTTGAGGTCGGCCATCAAATCGTATAGACAATCCCGGAATATGTGATACAGTGTAGTTACCCAATCACACAACAGGAGAGCGACATGGGCAAGTCAGTCGTGACACGTAACATCAACATGGGACTGGTACTCAGCGCCATAGAATCAGCAGCCGAAGCACTTAGCGTCCCTGAGATCGCGGTCAAGACCAAGCTGACAGGTCGAGCAATCAGCCTGCTCTTGAATGATCTGGAGATGCAGCGCAAGATTACGAGGTACGGTTGTCGGCTATCTCGTGGGTCGGTGCGTTTCGGACCGTTCGTGACGCCCGAGGTGCGCGTGTACGAGTTCCGACCCTGGCGCCCGCAGAAGCAGACAGTCGTGCCAATCCGGGAGCAGGGGCGCATGGCACCGAACATCTACGAAGGTGTGATTTTTGAAGGAGCATCGAAATGATCTGGATTCTCGGATACCTGATACTTAGCATCACGGTTGCTTATGTCTT
>ERZ650304.667-NODE-667-length-16089-cov-12.785206_pt1 | contig 16089 bp, 16 predicted proteins | sample MGYA00376240_ERZ650304 | MGnify/ENA primary metagenome ERZ650304 (study PRJEB26733, sample SAMN07839271) | wastewater metagenome | biome: small river; feature: stream; material: water | place: USA: North Carolina | collected 2016-03-01 ...
GTGACTGGAGTTCAGACGTGTGCTCTTCCGATCTGGGCCGAGGGCGCGGATTTCGACAGTTTTTCGATTCCCTTGGTTACAACTACAACGGGTGAATAGTGGGCTCCGTCGTTGGTATCCATCAGATTCTGCTGAGCGTGTCTCAGATCGCTTCGGAATTCGGGATGGGCAGGGTAACGGTGTCGAAGCGGATCGACTCCGCGGGCATCAAGCCGGCGGGCAGGCGCGGTGGGCACCCGGTGTACCGCATGCGGGACATTGCGCAAATTGCGGTCGACATTCCTGGCGGCGCGTGTGATCCAGCGATGGACCCGATGCGCATGCGCCCAACCGATCGGCGCGCGTGGTTCCAGTCTGAAAACGAACGGCTCAAGTTCGAGCAGGAGCAGGGGTTGCTGATTCCTGCCGGAGAGGTTGAAGCCGAAATGTCCGAAATAGCGAAGGTCGTGGCGCGAGCGCTCGCAACCATGCCGGACCGGATGGAGCGGGATCTGCGACTGCCGCCGCTCGCGATCGAATACGTGGCGGCACAGTGCCGGGCGATTCGATCCGAGATTGCCGCGGCGATGGCTGGCGAGGAGTCGGATGCTCGCCTCAGCGCGTGAGGTCAGGCGGGATGTGGCGGCGATGTACGCGCCACCGCCGCCGATCACCGTTAGCGAAGCAATCACGAAATCTCTGGTGACGGGTGGCGGCCCCTACGATCCGTCGCTAACGCCATACATGCGCGAGCCAGCCGACATGCTTGGCTCGCGGCAGTTCCACACGGTCTGCGTCATCGGCCCCGCTCGAACCGGCAAGACGGTAACGCTGATCGACGGATGGATCGCGCGGAACGTGGTTTCAGATCCAGGCGACATGCTGGTGGTCCAGTCGTCGCAGGATCTCGCGCGCTACTACAGCAAGGTCCGCATCAAGCGGATGATCGAGGCGTCACCCGAGGTTCGGCAGCGGCAGAGCCCGCGCCGGCAGGATGACAACACCTACGACAAAATTTTCAGGTCAGGCATGTGCCTGGCCTTTGGCTGGCCGTCTGGAGCGCAGTTGTCCGGGCGCGACTTCCGCTATGTCGCGCTGACGGAGTACGACGCGGCGGCTGATGACATCGATGGCGAGGGATCGCTCTACGTGCTGGCGCGCAAGCGCACCGAGACGTTCCTAAGTGCCGGCAAGGTGCTGGTTGAATCCAGCGTGCGCCGGGAGTATCTGGACCCGGCCTGGAAACGCACAGCGCCACACCAGGCGCCGCCGGCGACTGGCATCACGGCGATCTACAACACCGGCACGATGTGCTGGCTGTACTGGCAATGCGAGCACTGCGGCGAATGGCTCGCGCTCGATCCCGACGTGCATGTGATGTTTGGCCTGCCGCCGTTGGCCGAGCTATGCGAAGAGCTGAAGGAACTGGACGGGGCGAAGTGGGCGCGCGAACACGCGCACATCGCGTGCCGATCCTGCGGTGTCGAGTTCGACGAGGGCCGAAAGCGCGAGCTAAGCGCGCAGGCGCTGTGGGTTCCGTCCGGCTGTCGAATCGATGGCGGTGAGATTGTTGGCGATGCCCCCGACTCGGGCATCGCGAGCTATCACATCCCTTGCGTCGCTGCGGCCTATCAGTCATGGGTTGCGATCCTGACGAAGTACGCGACGGCGATTCAGGATTTCAACCGCACCGCCGATGAGGTCGAGATCAAGTCGACGGTCAACCTGGACCAGGGCCGCGCCTACCTGCCGATGCGAGTCGGCCGCCGGTCCGATGTTGGCGCGGTTGAATCGCGTCGCTCCGATCTCCGTCAAGGCACCGTCCCGCGCGGCGTTCGATTCCTGACGGCGCAGGTCGACGTCCAGGCCGGCACGCGCCGCGGGTTCGTTGTGCAGGTGGTCGGCTGGGGCGCGCATCGCGAGCATTGGATCGTCGATCGGTATGCGCTCAAGTCCAGCGCGCGCATGGGCGAAGACGGGCACCCGCTGCCGATTGACCCGGCCGGCTACGTCGAGGATTGGGGTCGGCTCACAGAGAAGTGCATCGACAGGCGATACCCGCTTGACGATGGCACGGGCCGCACGATGGGTATCAGGCTCACCGTCTGCGACTCGGGCGGCGAGGATGGCGTCACGAAGCGCGGCTATGACTACTGGCGTCAACTGAACCGCGACGGCAAGGGCGGCAAGTTCCGACTGGTCAAGGGGCGTGACTCCGGGCCATCGATGATCGAGGCGTTTCCAGAATCGCGCGGCAAGGCCGGCGCCACTGGTGACGTGCCGGTGCTGATGTTGAACACGGACGCGCTTAAGGATGTGCTGGCCAACGATCTCGCGCGCACTGCGCCGGGCCCGGGCTACTGGCACATCCCAGCGTGGATGGATGCCGGCAACGTGCGCGAGCTGACCGCGGAAGTCCGGACGAACAAGGGCTGGCGCAAGGCGACGGCCAAGGCCAAGAACGAAAGCGTCGACCTGTGCGTGTACGGCGAGGGCGCCTATGCCAGGCTGAAAGGCGATCAGATTGACTGGCGAACACCGCCGGCATGGGCCGCTGAATGGGATAGCAACAGCGAGGTGTCTGCCATGGGATCAGAAGCACCCACACCGCGCCCCGTGCGTCAACGCATCGTCATCCGCTCCAAACACCTGGGCCGCTAAATGCCAACCCTCGCCACCCTGCAAACCTGGCTCGCCGAGGCGCACATCGCAAGGCACCAGCTGCGCACGGGCGCCATGAAAGTCAGCCTGAGCTACGCCGGCCGGACGATCCAATACACGGCCGCCAATGCCGCGGATCTCGACGCCTACATCGCTGAGCTGGATGCGCAGATTGCGGAGGCGTCCACGGGCACTACCCGCAAGCGCGTCTATCGCATCAAACAGACTGGACAGGGTTACTGATGACCGACTCCGCGCCACTGCAGCCGCATCAAGCCAGCGGCACGGGCAGGCGTCTGGCGATGTTCCGTGCGCCGCTGTCCGGGCCGAACCAGTCCGGCGGCATTGACACGATTGTCAATCGCTCGCGGCACATGGGGCGCAACAATCCATGGGTGAAGGCGTCGGTCGACAAGTACGTCGCGAACGCGATCGGCACCGGCATCCAGGCGAAGTGCATCAATGGCACCGCCGAACAGAAGAAGGCCCGGCACAAGAAATGGAAGCGTTGGTGTAAGGTCGCCGACGCTGACGGACAGCTGACGTTCGAAGCGTTGCAGGCGCTGGCGGTTGCCGAGTATCGAGAGGCCGGCGAGTGCTTCGCGCGCCTCCGTCCGCGCCGTCCATCTGACGGGCTGCCGGTGCCGCTACAGGTTCAGTTGATCGAGTCAGAGCAGTGCCCGCGCCACTACTACAGCACGGCGCCGAACGGCAACGCGATCAAGGAGGGGATCGAATTCGGCCCCATCGGCAACCGCGTCGCCTACTGGTTCTATCGTGCTCATCCTGGGGACCAGAATCCCGGCACGGTCAACGCATCCGAACTGGTCCGCATCCCGGCCGATCAGATCGTGCACCTGTACCGCCCGCTTCGCGGCGGCCAGTTGCGCGGCATCCCCGCGATCTCCGCTTCGCTGGTCCTGATCTTCAATCAGGACCGGCTGAGCGACAACATCATGGAGCGGCAGAGCGTCGCCAATCTGTTCTCCGGCTGGTTCACCAAGGGGTCGGACGCAGCGGAGCAGTCAGTGCTCGGCGAGATGGCCGAAGACCAAGAGGCCGAGGTCGACGGTACACCAGTGGCCGGCATGGAGCCCGGCACCATGTCCGAACTGCCGAAGGGCTGGGACGTCAAGTTCAACGACCCGCCCGGCCCCGGCACTGAGTTTGCCGAGTACATGCGCCTGAACCTGCTGGCGTTCTGCGCCGCTTCCGGCATCCCGTATGAGGTGCTGACCGGCGACCTTCGTGACGTGTCAGATCGCGCGCTGAAGTTGATCCTGCTGGAGTTCCATCGACTGATCGAGATGGACCTCTGGCTGCAGATCATCCCGATGTTCTGCCAGCGCATCCGTGATGCGTGGTGGGATGCCGCCGTGCTCGCTGGCGCGCTTGATGCGCCTGGCTATGACGTGGACCCGGAGGAATACACGGACACGCTGTGGGTTCCGCAGGGCTGGCCGTATGCGCACCCAGTGCAGGACGTGGATGCCGACATTAAGGCGGTGCGCGCAGGCTTCACGTCGCTGACCAAGGTGGTCCTTGGGCATGGCGAAGACCCGGAGGAAACGGCAGCCGAGCAGGTCGCCGACAACGCCCGCGCCGATGCGCTTGGACTCAAACACGATTCAGACGGGCGGCAGGCCAAGAGTGGCCCTGCGCCAGCGCCAGCCGAACCCGCACAACAGGACCAGAACCCATGAAAAACCCACTGGCCGCGCTGACGCGGTTGCTTCGTGGCGGTACGCAATCGCCGGTTGCCGCACAGTTGTACGCTGCCGCGATCGGCCAGCCGCTGCTCGTGCATCCCGCCATGGGTGAGCAGTTGATCGCCGCCTACATGAAGGGCGCTGTTGACTTCCGACCGCCGACGCTGATCATCGGAGAGATCGCGCCCGAATCTACGGATGCACTCGGCGTCATCACTCAGGCGCGAAAGGTCGCGGTGCTGAATGTGTCTGGTGGTCTCGCCAATCGCTACGAAGGTGACATGTGCGACCCCGGTCCGCTCAGCTACGAAATGCTGCGCAAGTCGTTTGACATGGCCATGGCCGATCCCGCGGTCGAGGCCATCGTGCATCGCATCGAATCGCCCGGAGGCATGGCGTCCGGGTTGTTCGATTACACCGACCACGTCTACGCGAGCCGCGGCAAGAAGCCGATCTATGCTGCGATCGACGACTACGCCTATTCTGCCGCGTTCGCCATCGCCTGCGCCTGCGATGAGGTCTGGATCACGCGCAGCGGCGGCGCCGGATCGGTTGGCGCCATCGCCTACCACTACGATCAGAGCGCCTGGAATTCCAAGGTCGGCGTGAAGGTCACGGCGATCTATTCCGGCGAGCACAAGAACGATGGCAGCCCGCATGCGGCGCTTTCGACAGAAGTGCGCGACTGGCTGCAAGAGCGAATGGACGCCATGCGCGCCATGTTCGTTGACCGGGTGGCGACGTATCGAGGCCTTGGCGCCGACGCGGTAGCGGCCACCGAGGCGCAGATCTACCAGGGTCAGGCGGCGATCGACATCGGGTTTGCGGATCGACTCGGAACGTATGCCGACATGATGGCGCACATTGCTGCTGGCGATCAGGGGGAAGAAGACGCGCCAGATGACGCCGCGCCAGCATCGGCGGCAGCTCTTCAGGCTCTGGCAAAAGATGGCGCCGACGCGGCCAAGGCATTGACTCAACTTCTCGCTGTGGCGGACGCAGCGCCGACCATGTCCGCAGAAGACCGCGCCAATATGGACCGCGCCAAAGTGAGCGACGCCGTCATGGCCGCCGATCTGGCCCCTGCCCTCACCGTCGCCCTGCTCAAGTCAAGCAAGCCCGCGACCCCGGAAACCGTCGACGCCCGCATCGCCGAAGCTCGCGCGATCTCCGTGATTTGCGCCGCTGCCAAGCTCCCCGATGTGGCCGCCGACTACGTCGCGCGCGGTGTCGATCTGGAGACCGCGCGGGCGCAGTTGCTGGCGGTGGTCGCGGAGAGCGGACCGGAGTTGTCGACGAGCCACCCGAAGCAGGACGTCGCGCGCAGCAAGACCAAGGCGCAAACGATCTACGAGCAGCGAGCCGCTGCCCGAACCTAACGCGCATCAAGCGCTGTACCGAAGCCCGCGCCTTGCGGGCTTTTTCATTTCTGCCCGCAGAGGGCTAGGAGACTGCAAATGGCACTCACTGAAACCACCCATGCCGGCGGGCACATTCTGTCGGAGCCCAATGGCAACCGCGGCCGTGAAAACGGCACCCTCGCATCCGGTCAGGACTTGGCCGCTGGCGCTGTCCTTGGTCGCATCACCAAGGTGCGGGCAGCAGGCCCGATCCCGACCATCTCCGGCACCGGCACCGGCGCCATGACGGCGCTTTCCTTCGGCCCCGATGTGCAGGTCGGCGTGTACACGATCACCCTGCTGGCCACCAGCGCCACGGCCGCCTACTCGGTCACGGCTCCGGATGGCACGACGCTCCCGAACGGCGCCGTCGGCACCGCTTACGTGAGCACTCACGCGAGCTTCCTGATCTCGTCCGCCGGCACGATGACCATCGGCGACTCCTACGCGCTCACCGTGACCGCCAGCGGAACGCCCGCAATCGTCGGCACCGGCACCGGTCTGATGTCCGCGATCTCCCTTGGTCCGGATGCGCAGAACGGCGGCTATCGCGTCAACATCCTGGCCACGTCCGCAACTGGTGAGTTCGAAGTCATCGCGCCGGACGGCACGAAGCTCAAGCGCGGCCAGATCGCGACCGCGTACTCGAGCAGCCACATCAGCTTCACGATTGCCAACGGCGGCACCATGACGGCGGGCGACTACTACAACATCGTCGTTGCGAAGCCTGCGGCCGGCTCGGACAAGTTCACCGCCCTGGCGCCGACCACCTACAACGGCTCGCACATCGCAGCCGGTGTGCTCTACGCCGCCGTCGACGCCACCAGCGCCGACAAGGCGTGTGTTGTGAGCGTCCGCAACACCAAGTGCAACACCAATGAGCTGGTCTGGCCGACGCTCGGCACGGCCGCCAAGGCAACCGCAACCGCGCAGTTGGCGGCCAAGGGCATCACGCTGCACTGATCGGCCATCCGGCCAAACCGCTGAACCAGAAGGTCCGCCAAGTGCGGGCCTTTTTCATTCCCGACCTTTGGAGATACGCCAAATGCCTTCTTTGAACGTTTTCGAGCAGGACGCTTTTGGCGTCATCTCGCTCACCGATGCAATCAACGCCATTCCGTTCACCCCGGGCCTCGCCGGTCAGGCGATCCAGTGGAACGAGCGCGGTGTTTCCACCACGTCGATCATGATCGAGCAGGTCGACGGGACGCTGAAGCTCCTGAACCCGACCGCTCGCGGCGGCAACGGCGAGACCAAGGCCAAGGACAAGCGCAGCGTGCGCTCGCTCCTGGTCCCGCACTACCAGCATGACGACGCCATCAACGCCGACGAGGCGCAGGGCGTCCGCGCGTTCGGCTCCGAGACCGAGGTCCAGTCGGTTCAGGGCCTGGTGAATCAGCGGCTCGCCGAGGCCGTGACCAGCGTGCTCGACCCGACCCTGGAATATCAGCGCGTCGGCGCAGTCAAGGGCGTCATCCTGAATGCGGACGGCACCACGCTCTACGATCTGTTCAGCGAGTTTGGTGTTTCGCAGATCTCGACGATCGACTTCAACCTGGACGGTGCGTCGGACACTGGCGCGGTGCGCGGCGTCTGCGCCGATGCCGTGATCGCATCCCTCGACGAGCTCGGCGGGCTGCCGTCGTCGGGTCTGCTCGGCGCGTTCTGCGGCAAGACGTTCTTCAAGTCGCTGCTGTCGAACATCGAAGTCCGCAACAGCTACAAGGGAACGCCGATGGCGCAGGTGCTGCGCGAGGGCTACATCATGCCGAACGGGCAAAAGATGTACGGCGCTTTCGAGTTCGGCGGCATCGTGTTCATGGCCTACCGCGGCAAGAACGGATCCACCCCGTTCGTTGGCGACAACGCCGTCCACATGTTCCCGCTCGGCGTGCCGAATCTGTTCCGCACCGTGTACGCGCCGGCCGATTACGTCGAGACCGTCAACACCGTGGGCCTGCCGCGCTACGCCAAGCAGTGGATGAGCCAGAACGGCAAGCGGATCGAGATGGAGTCGCAGAGCAACCCGCTCTCGTACTGCACCCGCCCGCGCGTGCTGCTGCAGGGCACCACCACCTGAGCGTAACCAACCAGCGTACCACCCCAAAGGCCCGCACCAGCGGGCCTTTCCTTTTCCCCGCACCGAGGCCACACATGCGTCTGATCCTCCGCCTATGCCTGCTGCTCTGGCTCGCCCCGGCACTCGCGCACGTCCCCTCGTTGCACATGGTCGCGCCCGTCATTACTGGCGCGGTCGTCTCGAAAGACATCGTTGTCTATCAGGGCCAGAAGTTCGACAGCCTGCTGGCTGCCCCTGATCTCGAAACCTCCGGCCGCGGCTTGCGCGCTCACATTCGCAGCGCCACACCGACCGCCACGGTAATTCAGATCCTGACTTACAACGGGTCAGCATCGGCCCGTGTTGCGTTCGCGACCGGCGGCGTGCAGATGACCATCGGCGCGGCGGTCTCGTCGCTCTGGCTGGTCAATGCAGACCGCGTGGAGTGGGTGTACGACGTCGAGTCGTACTCGCTGAGCGACACCGAGGATGTGCTGCAGGTGCTGCGCGGCAAGGTGGTTGTGTACGGCAACCGCACCCGGGAATCCGACGTCACCCCATCCGCCCAGATGCCCTCGGGTGACGGCCGCTATGTGCGCTTCGACACCGACGCGCAAGGACTGTCCGACGCGCAGAAACTGGCCGCGCGCACCAACATCGGCGCCGGCACTGGTGGCGGCGGTGGCTCCGGCGACGTCGTCGGACCCGCATCCGTCACCGACGATCGCATCGCGGCGTTCGACACAACCACGGGCAAGCTGATCAAGCAGGGCAGCGTGACCGCCACCGCGGTGGCATCGCACCTCAGCGACACCAGCAACCCGCACAGCGTCACCGCGGCGCAGGTCGGCGCAGATCCGGCGGGCACCGCCGCCAGCGCAGTCAGCGCGCACGCGGCCCTCACGGAGACCCACGGGATCAGCACCTACGGGGCGTCGCTGGTCAACGATGCCGATGCCGCCACCGCGCGCAGCACGCTGGGCCTGGGCACCGCCGCCACGAGCGCAACCGGTGACTTCGAGGCCGCTGGATCGATCGCCACGCATGCCGCCCTGACAACCTCCGTGCACGGCATCACCGCCGCCGGCGCCGCACTGATCGACGACACCTCGGCAAGTGCGCAGCGCACCACCATGGGCGTCGCGATCGGCAGCGACGTGCAGGCGTATGACGCGGATCTGACCACGTGGGCCGGGGTGACTCCGGGCACTGGCGTCGCGTCATGGCTGGCGACTCCGAGCAGCGCCAACCTGGCCACCGCGCTGACTGACGAGACTGGCAGCGGTGGCGCAGTGTTTGCCAGCTCGCCGACGCTGACGACGCCCGCACTCGGCACGCCGTCTGCGCTGGTGCTGGCCAACGCGACGGGTTTGCCATTGGCAACCGGCGTGAGCGGGCAACTGCCCCTCGCAAACGGCGGCACCGGCGCCGCGCTGACCGATCCGAACGCCGACCGCATCGCATTTTGGGATGACTCCGCTGGCGCGGTGACATGGCTTACCGCCGGCACCGGGCTCACGATCACTGGGACCACGATTGACGCGGCGGGGGGCGGCTCCGGTGACGTGGTCGGCCCCAGCTCGGCAACCGACAACGCCATCGCGCGCTTCGACGCCACGACTGGCAAGTTGTTGCAGAACTCGGGCGTCACTGTATCCGACGTGTCCGGCTCGTCGGTCACCGTTGCGAGCACCGCAGGCAACGCGCTGGCGCTGACAGCCACAGCTCCGGCCGCGACGACTGGGGCGAGTCAGGCTGGCAAGGACCTGACAATAGAGGCAACGGATGCAGTTGCGTCAACTGACACCGCTGGCGCGGCGGCGGGCGGCAGCGTATGGGTTCTCGCGAAGGACGCAAAACGCAACACGTCTGGGAATGCGAACGGCGGCAATATATATCTGACCACCGGCGCTGGAATTGGCACGGGAACTGCTGGGCAAGTGATCGTCGGCGCAGGCAGCGCCGCAAAACCTGCCATTTCGTCATCCGCAGATGCGATAAAAAACACAGGAATCTATTTTCACATGGACGATTACGTATCGTTTTCAGTTGGTGGAGCTGCATTTGCCCACATGGCAACCAACGAGGGCGGGTTTACGCTGCTTGGCAACGGCCTCGTCGGCTGGCGTTCGCGCGTGGCGGCAAAGACAAGTAGCGCAAGTGAGGCAACGGTTGATCTCAATGGCGTGCTGACAAACGAGGGCGCCACAGCTCTAATCACGCGCACGATTACGGCATCCGCAGGGACTCGATACACCTACGTAGTGCAGGACGCCGATGGAATACGGGTGCAGGCGGCCTCTGGCGACACCATTAGAGTCATGGATAAAGTGACGGCAGCTGCTGGGTATATTGAATCGACAACTATTGGCTCTGTCGTTGAATTGCTTGCAATTAACTCCACAGAGTTTGTCGCTGTAAGTATCCACGGCGTCTGGACCGACGGCACGTTTAGTTACGATGACACGTCATTAACTACGCCATAATGCACGAATGCAAATAACAGCACGCAGAAATAATCAAATTGACCTAGTTGCGTGGGTCTTGTCGATGGCAGTGGCAAGCCCGGAGCGCGGCTGCTGGCTCTGGGAAGGGCTTGTCAATAATCAAGGCTACCCAGTGACGTCTGTTAAAGGGCGAAGGGTGCCAGTCACCCGCGTTGTTATGGGCGTTGACAGCGCGAGCAGAAGCATCGTTGTTTGCCATAAGTGCGACAACCCGCTATGCATCAGGCCGGAGCATCTTTTTGTTGGAACGCAAAAAGACAACATCGCAGATTGCATTAAGAAGAAAAGAAAAGCTAATCCGCCAATTATGCGGCGCGGCGTACACCCGAACACAAAGATACGCCCGGAAGACATTCCGGCACTCATCGCGCGACGAGACAGCGGAGAATCGACCGAGCGGATTGGTCTATCCATCGGATGCTCCGGGAGCATTGTCCGTCGCGCAATCCGATCTGTAGCCAATGCGACCCCATAAGGAGCAACCCATGTCCACATTCACACTGACCGTAATTGGCCCCAGCGTCGGCACGCTGCAAAAGGGCTACACCGTGCCCGATTCCGATGCCGGCCTGATCCTGCAAGCCTGGGGCGCGAAGCTCGGAAGCGCCGATCCTCAGACGATTGTCGAGGGCATCGCTCAGGAGTTGATGAACTACGTCAACCGCGAAACAGAGCAATATCATCTGCGCCAGGATCAGGCGGCAGTTGCTGTGCGCACGATTCGCGTCGAGCCGGTCTGACATGACCCAACGCGCCACCCTCCAAGCCCTCGATGCCGACATCCTGTCGGCGTTCGCGGCTGCGGGTATGGGTGACAGCGGCACCTACCGCAGCCCTGACGGTGACGAGACGCCGGTCAGCTACCTGTTTGACGACGTGCAGTTCGCCGACGTTGGCGAGGCCGGCGCCCGGGCGATGGTGCGTGAGCGGAAGATCGGCCTGATGTTGTCCGAGGTCACGCCGGTGGAGAACGGCCGCGTGATCGGTGACGACGGCCGCACCTGGCGCCTCGTGGCGCCGACGTCCGAGTCTGACGACAGCATGTCGTGGTGGTTCGTGGCGCCGGTGCGGAGTGATGGCGCATGAGCACAGAGGCAGACGCCCTGCAGGCCATCGGCGCGCTACTAGCCACCGTGCGCACCGGCAACGGTTACGCGACCGAAGTTGGCGCGGACATCCGCCTGTCGCCGCTGTTCGCCGAGCTCGCCGACGATGCCGACTGGCAGACGCTGGTCTACACAGCGCGCGAGTTCTACGGCGCCAAGCCGGAGGAAGACGTCGGCATCGATGGCGGGCAGCGCATCTACCAGCTGGCGCTCGATATCAACATCGATGCACACCAGCGACTGAACGCCGCGCTCGCCGCGCAGGATGCCGCGCTGATCAAGGCCGATGTGCGCACGGTGATGTTGCCGCGCTCCGGCCGTCTGCTACTCGACGGCGTGCTTGTCGGCGCCATCCGCTACCTCGGAAACGAATTGATCGTCGACGCGCTCACCAAGGGCGTGCTTGGCATCCGTACGCGCGTGCGCGTCATCGCGCAGCAGACGGTAACCCACAACTAACCCAGCCGCCCACCCGGCTACCACAGAAGGCCCGCCAAGTGCGGGCTTTTTTCATTTCCGGCCGCTGGCCGCAGGGAGTTTCCAATGGCATTTCACATCCCGCTTACGAAAACCGAAAACATCGTTTTGGGCCGTGGCATCTGCTACTTCGCGCCGTTCGACGCTGCCGGCGTGCCCATGGGTGAACGCGATCTCGGGCAGGTCGAGTCGCTGTCGCTGACGATCGAGCAGCAGGTCGAGTCCTACTATTCCAAGCGTACCGCGGTCGCAACCAAGCTCGTCGAATACGTGACGCAGACCGACTTTGCCGGCGAATTCGTCGTGGCCGATATGTCCGCCGACAATATCGCCATGTTCCTGGCCGGCAGCCGTTCGACGGTGACGCAGGCGTCGACGCCGATCACGAACGAGCGCATCTACAACGCGCAGAGCGGGCGCGAGTATCAGTTGGGCGCGCTGGCTGGCAGCCCGGCCGGTGCACGCAATGTGTCCAGTGTGTCGGTGAAGCTCTACGAGCTGGCCAACGCTGCGGCGCGCGTGGACTCGACACCGTATGTGGTCGGCAACATCTACAAGTCCACCACCAACGTGTTCCTGGTCACGACTGCCGGCACCAGCGCGGCCAGCGCCCCGAGCTTCGTCACGACTGCGGTCGGATCGCAAACGACGGACGGCGGCGCGACGGTCAAGTTCCTCGGAACCACCGCCGCCTTCACGGTTGCCACGCACTATCTGCTGTCGGCAGAGGCCGCCCGCGTGGGCATCATCGCTGGCGCCAATCTGGCCCTGGCCTGCGATCTCTACACCGAGGTCACCGGCGACTACCTGTCGCTCAACGTCGACTACACCCCGGCCGCGGAATCGCGAGACCGCATGGTGACCAGCGGCGGCGGATCGATCACCGGGCAGTTCCGCCACGTTGCCGACAACAGCATCGGCACCAACCGCGACACGTTCATTTCGTCCTGCAAGCTCTCGACCAACGGCGAGATTCCGCTGATCGGCGAAGGCACGGCCGCGGTGACGATGCGCCTGGGCGTCAACGAGCTGGACAGCAGCACGCCGCACATCTTGGTCGAAGGGCGCGCGGTGTAATGACTCTGGCTGAACTGCTGGCCATGCTCGGAATGTGCGCGCCGGGAAAGCTGCGCGCACTTGATCCGATTGTGGCCGCCGTGCCGCTGCTCGCGCAGCGGCTCGGCGCATCCATTGACGACGTGTACGCGATGCCCGTGCGCACGGTCGCGGACGCGGCGGCCGTCGAGTTTGCCGACTGGATCTCCGACAGCGTGATCGCCGATGCGGCCGAAGCCATGAAGGCGGCAGAGGCCGCGATTGACCCGGCTCGCCTGCGCGAACGGATGATGCGGAGGGCGGCATGATCCCGATGAACTTGATTCGCAATATCCCGCTTGAGCCCGGAGACATCATTCAGAACAAGGGCAGCGGAACAGGCTATGTGGTCGTGTCTGGCGGCGATGTGTGGGCTGGAGACAAGGTGCTCGCGGTCCGGACGATCGAGGTATCGAACCCTTCCGAATGGCTGCTTGTGCGAGCGGCGTGCGAAATGAATCCGGAGCCACAATGATCCGCGCCGACTCCGTGGGCATCGGCAACCTTGCGCGCGATCTGGCGCGGGTTGTGTCGGATGCGCCAAAGGTTTTCGCGCAGGCCGCTTCGTCGGTTGCGCGCGCGTCTGGAACCGAGGCAAAGCGCGAGATCACGGCGATCTACAACGTCAAGCAACAGCGCGCCGGAGAGGCGATCAAGTCATATGCCGATGGCTACGAGGTCATCACCACCGGCAAGGCCAAGGGCATCACGCTGCAGTCATTCGGCGGCAGGCAGACGGCCAAGGGCTATGCCGCTGCGGTGAGGAAAGGCCGGCGCAAGGTGATCCGCGGCGGTTTCACGCCTACCAAGTTTGCCGGCGTGCCGTTCAAGCGCGAAGGGCCTGCACGGCTGCCGATCCAAGTCCTTTACGGCCCATCCGTCGCCTCAATGCTGCGCAACCGCGAAGTGTCCGAACGCTTCGTGCTGCGCCAATCCATCCGCGCGCGCGATGAGTTGACGCGCCGCATCTTCCGCGAACTCAAGGCACGCTGATGGCCCGCGACGAGACCATCAAGCTGTCGCTTATCGATGGCGTCACCAAGTCGCTTACAGCTATTCAGAAAGGCGTCGGCGGCGTCGGCGCTGAGCTGGCGAAACTGAACCAGGTTGCCGAGTTGGCTGGCAAGGGCTTCGCCGCGCTCGGCAATATCGCTGGCGGCATCGGCGATGCAGTTTCCGGTGTCGCTGATCTCGAAGTGGCGCTTGCCCGCGTGGTCGACATCACGCAGGCCACCACGGAAGAACAGGTAGCTCTACAGCAAGCCGTGCGCGATGCAGCTACCGAGGTCGGCGTCACTGCCGATCAGGCCGCTGGCGCGCTGCTGCTGATGGCAGAGGATGGATTCAGCGCATCCGAAGCGGTCGCCTCGCTGAATACTGTTCTGAGCTACGCCAAGGCGAACGCGCAGGACGCAGCCACGGCAACACAGGCCCTCGGCGGCGTGCTCGACACGTTCGGCGAGAAGCCGCAGATCATCGCCGCGCTGGCCGATCAGCTCACCGCGGCAGCGCGTGCTGCCGGCGTCGGAACCACAACGCTGCAAAACGGCTTGGCTGCCATCGGCGTGCAAGCCGAGCAAGCCGGGCTTGGTGTATCGCAATCGGTCGCCGCGCTGGCCGCGCTGGCTGCGCGCGGAATCGAAGGCACGCAGGCTGCCAAGCAGCTCGGCATCGTCCTGACGCAACTGAATGACCCGGCGAGCAAGGCCGGCAAAGCACTGGATGAGGCCGGACTAGCCGGCAAGTCCTTCGGCGATATCGTTGACGCGCTCAGCAAGGACAGCGCCAAAGCGGCCCCGGTGCTTGAGGCTCTCGGCGCCCGCCCGCGTGCCGCGCTCAAGGTGCTGCTGGCCGAAGGCGGCGGGGCGCTGCGGGAGTTTGGCGCCATCGTTGACGGCGCTGCAGGCTCAAGCCAGCGCGCCGCGGCAGTCATTGACGAGACGTTCAACGGTGCCGTCGCTCGGCTGCAAGCCGCGGTCGGCAACCTGCGCAACGAGTTCCTTTCGCCGATCCTGCAGCCGCTTGCAGATGAGGCCGCGAAGCTCGCCGAGCAGATCAACGGACTGGCCGATTCCCCGCAATTCGCCCGCGTGCGCGAGCAGTTCGCGGCGATGGCGACCGGCGCGATTCAGTCGGTCGGGAACCTGATCGCGAATGCCGACCTTGAGCAATGGGCCGGCGATATCGCCAACTTCGCTGCGGATGCCAAGACGGCGTTTGAGGCGCTCGTCGTCGTGGTCCAGGCGACTGCGGACACGATTCGCGCCATCGGGTCTGCCGTGGAGTACGTGCGCGAGATCACGGCTACGCTGGATTCGGCATTTGCCGAGGCAACGGGCGCAACCAATCGGCTTAATGTCGCGTCACGCGAAGCCGGAAAAAGTATCGATGGGCTCGGGGTTGGGCTCGACAAGAACAAGAAACGCACACGCGAGCTGAGCACGGAAGTAGACGGCGCAGCAGGCAGTGCGCAGGTGTTCGCCACGGCCGTAGATGATGCCGGGGCTGCTGCATCAGGCGCCGCGGAAGACATGGCGCCAATGCCGCGCGCCGCGCATCTGATCGAGGTGTCGCTCGGAAGTGCTGCGGCTGCCGCGGATATGTCGGCGCTGTCGCTCAATGCGCTGCAAAAGCGATTGCAGGCAGTACGTGAGGAACTGAGCGCGGCGGCTCCCGGTTCGCCGCAGTTCGTGAAGCTCGCTCAGGATGCCGCGGCGCTGGAAGCGCAGATTGCGAAAACCAAGCAACAGATCGACGAGGCATCCGGCGCCAACGAGAAGTTGGCGGACAGTTCGGACCGCGCTTCCGCTTCCTTGCGCAACCAGGCAGCCGCAGCCCGTGACGCTGGCAACAGTTCGCGCGACGCCGCGGACAGCGTTTCGCAGGCGTCCGACGAGTTCGGCAACATCGGCAACCAGTCCAGCTCTGCCGCCGTCAGCATGGGCACGCTGACGGAAGAGTTTGTGCGCAATGCCCTTGCCGTGGCCGGCAACGCCAAGAGCGTGCGCGACTACCTGCGCACGATCAACGACTTCTTCGCACAGGGCCAGGACGAAGAAAACCAGCTGCGCGCGATGATCGAGATTCGCGAGCGGC
>ERZ650304.669-NODE-669-length-16049-cov-22.753658_pt1 | contig 16049 bp, 17 predicted proteins | sample MGYA00376240_ERZ650304 | MGnify/ENA primary metagenome ERZ650304 (study PRJEB26733, sample SAMN07839271) | wastewater metagenome | biome: small river; feature: stream; material: water | place: USA: North Carolina | collected 2016-03-01 ...
CCTGCCTGCTCGCACGCGACGAAATCGCAGCCGACAAGCTCTCTTTGGAGAACACTGTTTCTGGAACCCCCAGCAGATAACAAAATCCACAACTCACGCCGCCGCCGCCACTACGCCAAAACCAACCCGCCCCCGCGCCAAGCCCTGCCCACCGCGGGGCTTTTTTGTGCCCGCACCGCCTGCCGCTCGCTTCCTTCCTGTTCCACCGGTTTCCATGAGGTGACGCCCCCGCCTCAGTGAGGCCCCTGCGCCTCCTCGAATGGCCACGTCACCTCACCAACCCAAATCCCTTTCCGACCGCATCACCGAGCTCAAGGAAGAGCTCGAATCCAAGAAGGCGCTACGCGGCCAGATTGAGGCGCTTGGCCAGACCACCTCCGGGGCCGGTATGTCCACCACGTTCGTCGGTTACGCCGACCTCTGCGAACGCATCTCGTGGTTGGAGGCCAAGATCGAGGCGCTTGTCGCCCAGCTCAACGGCGACCCCGTCCCCGTCCCCGGCATCGTCCTACAGCAATACCGCAGCGACTACGCCTGATCGCGCTGGCAACCTCGTTCCTCACGCTCGCCATGTCTACTCACCGCTCTCGCCTCTCCAAACACATCGCCGAGGAAGAGCGTCTTGTCGCGCTCCGCGCCCAAGCCGAATCTGCCATCGCGCAATTCGCCGCGCAGCCCCTCCCGTTTTCCAACGCCACCACCTACCACGCCGCGCAGACCACCCGCGCGCGCCACTTCTCCGGTGAGGGCATCTTCGGCGGACGCCCCCAGCACGAAGACAAGATGCTGGCCCCCTACGACCGCGCCCGGATCATCTCCCGCGCGCGTATCATGATTCGGAATAACCCGTGGGTGTCCTGCATCTTCCTCGCTTACGTGCAAGAGATCGGCATGCCCACCTACAAGAGCACCGCACAGCTCGCCGATGCCACCGCCACCGCTGCGTATAACGACACGCGCGAGCGCCTCATGGCCACCTGGGCCAGCGATTGCGAGTCCGACGATGATCTCTCTCTCGACGAAGTCCTCGAAATTTGGGGCTATGAATCCATCATCGCCGGCGAGATGTTCGTGGTGAAGCTCTACGATGGCGCGCTGCAGATCATCCCCTCTGAACTCTGCGGTTCCGAAAAAACCGGTATGGTCGCCGCCGGCACTACCTTTGCCGACGGCACGCCCGTCCCTGCGGGCACGCGTGAGAAAGACGGCCTTCTACGCCTGAATCGCCGCGTCATCGGCTACCGCTTCGCGCAACGCGATCCCGACACCGGCGCCGTCGAATTCACCCCGGAGAAATCCACGCTCGTCCGCCGCGACTACGTGCACCACCTCTACGATCGCGACCGCTGCGAGCAGGGCCGCGGTGTGCCGAAGACCGCGCCCATCCTCGCCAAACTCCAAGACCTTTTCGAGACGGGCGATGCGCGCAGCCAGCAGGTTAAAAATGCGGCCTGCCTCTCCATGTGGATCACGAAGCACATGGATCCCTACGGCTTTGCCGAGTCCATGAAAGGCGCCATGCGCACCGGCCAAGTGCAGGACGCCGTCGCCCTCAAGACCCTCGCCGAGCAACGCAGCCAATACACGGAACTTCGGGCCGGGGCCGTCTACGTCGGTGCCGTGAATGAAGACGTGAAGCTTATCGAGCCCAAGCTCGGCTCGAGCGATTGGCACGAACACTACATTGACCTCGCGCAAATTTGCTGCGCCGTCCTCGACGGCATGCCCGTCGAAGTCGCCTTCGAAGGTTTTCGCGCGTCGAATTATTCCGGCAGTCGCGCCACCATGAACAAGTGGAAGCGCAACGTGAAGCGCGTCCGCATCCGCCGGGAGCAAAAGCTCCTCAATCCGCTCCAGCTCTGGCAGACCCGCCGCTTTGAGCTCTTTGGCCAGCTCGATCCTATCGAGCAGACGCAGCGCGAAGAGTGCCACTGGGGCTGGCCCGCCATCCCCGATATCGACGGCACCAAGACCGCCGCGATGAACGCCTTGGAACTCTCCAATGGCTCCACCACGCTCCAAATCATCTGCGCGGACAAAGGCCTGCACGCCGACCAAGTCATCACCCAGCGCGTCTCCGAAAAGATTTCGTATATAAAGCAACTTGCCGCGCAGGCAGAGCGCGAGCTGGGCCTGAAGGCCGACAAGGCCCTCGCGTGGGCGATGACTGCCGCGCCCGACAGCGATAATCCCGCGCTCAGCGCCATCCTCGCCGATGCGTTTATCGCAGCGGAGCCGGCCACCCCCGCCAAAAAATAGGGAATGAGGCGGTTTTAAGATTTTACTGTTAACAGTAAAATTTATCCCGCGGCCGTTGACGCGCCCGGCATTTTCAAATGCCGCGCTTGCACTTTGCCTCTGCCCCCGCCCGTTTCGCTGCCGCCGCTCCCGCTCCTGCCGCTCTAGCCGCCGAGCGCGCCCGCCCGCCGGCTGATCCGCACCGTCTCCGCTTCCGTGTTACGAGTGAGGAGGCTCCGCCCACCGTCGACCTCGCCGCCGGCACCATTCGGCGCGTGTCGCTCATGACGGCCAATCGCGAAGCCGCCGGCCACGGCGTCTGGATCGATCAGCAATCGCTTGCCTCGTTTCAAAAGCTCCTCGAAGGCCGGCGCTTCAAATCCTATATCTCTCACGGCTGGGGTGATCAGACCCTTGCCGAGCCCGGCCTTTGGCAGTCCTCCGTCGTCGACGGTGCCCATCTCCGCGCCGATTTCGTCGCTCTCGATGCGTGGCGAAAACACTCGCCCGATAAATTTGAGACCCTCTTTGAGCTCGCGCAAAAGCTCCCCGGCGAGTTTGGCGTGTCGCTCTCGTTTCGGATGGCCCTCGCTTGGGTGCGCGCCGATGGCACCGAGATTCCCACCCGTATTCGCTACCGCGATATTGGCGGCTGGGATTACGAAAAATTTTTCGACCCCGCCGCGCCGGCCGATGCCGTCCGCACCGATATGCCCAGCGTCCGCGCTGTCGAAGTCTACTCCGCGGATTTCGTCGATGACCCCGCCGCCAATGACGGCCTCTTCCGCGCCGCCCCGGTTGACGTGTCTGCCTCCGGTAACTCTTCCGCCACCACCATGCTCACCACGAAACAGATCCACGAGCGCTTCAGCGCCAACCCCGCCCACGTTGCCCGCGCCATCGCGCTCTCCGTGGCGAATGATAAACTTTCCCTCGACGAGATCGCACTGTCGATTGCTCGCGAGGACGAAACCGCCGAGCGCGATACGCTCAAACTTTCGGTGAAGAAGCTCACCGAAGAGGCCACGGCCTTCAAGGGCCAGCTCGAGGCCAAAGACGCCGAGATTAAGCAGCTCAAGGCCGACCTCGCAAAGAAGTCTGCCGACTTCGACGAGTTGAAAAACCTCGGCACCAAGAAAGTCCCCACCGGTGAAGCCGGTGCCGAAGGCGGCGATACCGATCCGGTCGCCACCCTCCGCGCCCAACTCGCCGCCATCAAAGGCACCGATGAGGCTTCCGCGAAAAAGCGCGGTGAGATCAACGCCAAGCTCCGCGCGCTGAAAAATAAAAAGTAATCCCCGCGCCGCGCCACCACTCGCTCCCCGCCACCACCACTCAACCGCCACCTCAGCCTTTTCTTCCCGTGAAAATCTTCCGCAACATTCTCGCCCTTGCCGCCCTCGTGGCGCTCTTCGCCATCGCGGTGCCCCGCGGTTACGAAGCCGCCGGTCTTGTCGGTGCTGTCACCGCTTTCATCATCGTCAATGCCTTCGGTTTTCTCGCCGTCGATCCGCGCAAAGCCCTTGATGGCCGCGCTCGCCTCACCCTCAGCGTATCCGAAATCCTTGACGATCTGATCGTCAGCTTCACCACGGAATTCCCCATCCTCACAAAGATGGGACTCGATCTCCGTGGCACTACCCTCAAAAAAGGCAAAGCCGAGATCGCCCATATCACGACTCTGCCGACCACGAGCACGTTCAACGCCGCCTCCGGAGGCTACGGCTACGGGGCTCAGTCTGCCCGCGCGCTCTTGGCCGATGTCTCCGTCACGCCCGATCAGCACCCGACCTGCCCGCTCTATTGGGAGCACATCGACCAGATTTCGGACGATAAGAACAAGTATTCCGAGGCGATTCGCCTCACCGGCTACGTCCTCGTGAAAGGCGTCATCGACAACATCCTCGCCGGTGTCACCACGCGCAATTTCTCGAAAGAAGTCGTCATCGCCGTGGCCGATATGGATTACGACGGCGTCGCCGCTGTCACCACGCAGGCCAATCGCCAGCAAATGCTCCCCATTGGCCGCGTGATGATCGTCAGCTCTGCCGTCGCCGAAGTCCTCGACCGCGATAGCCGCATCACGTCGAAAGATTATTCCGGCCAGCAGACCGGTGGCAAAGGCATCCGCGCTTTCAAAAACGTCGGTGGCTTCGAACTCATCCAAGAGTATCCCGATATGCCGACGAACAACGGCACGGCCCTCACCGGCGTTACGATTGCCGCCGCGGGCGATCTCGCCACCAAAGCCGCGCACGGTCTTGCCACCGGCGATCCTATTATCTTCTCGTCGCTCACCGGTGGTGCCGGTCTCTCGACCAATACGCGCTACTGGGCCATCGTCGCCTCCGCCAGCACCTTCAAGATCGCGTCTACCTACGCGCTCGCCGTCGCCGGCACGGGCATCGATATCACGACCAACTACACGGATGCCACCGTCACGCTGTCGGAAAATCTCATCGCCTTCGCGTTTGATAAACGCGCGATTTGCGTGCTCGCCGGCATCCCCGATGGGTTTGATTCCGAGCTCATGTCCCAGCTCAATATCCCGCAGGTCATGGGCATGGTGCCCACCACGGAAGAGCAAAGCGGCATGACGATGGCCGGCGTCTCGTGGCAGGAAGTCGGCACTGGCAAGCTCCTCTTCACGCCCACCTTCATCTGGGGCAAAGGCCTTGGCCGCCAAGCCGCCGCCGCCAGCACGGCCAATGTCGGCACCGATTACGCCGGCCTCCGCGTCGTCAGCTCGTAATCGTTAGTCTGATACCATTAACCAGCCCGCGGTCGCCTCGTGCGCCGCGGGCTTTGTCGGCACCAGCCCAAGCTACTCGCTACTTCTCCCGCCATGTCCTCCCTCACTCTCATCATCGGTCGTGCTACCGCCAGCCGCCAGTCGCCGCCGTTTCCCGTTTACATCGGCGAGAGCGGTTCCGCCGCCAATGCCGCGATGGACCGCAGTGCCGCCGCCACCTTCGAAATTTTTCGGAGCGTCCACGGCCTGCGCAAAAACAATCCCCATGCCGCCGCCAATGCCGCGCGCCTCGCCGCCGAAGGCCAAGCCGCGCACGAGAGTGCGGTGGAGATGGTCGCCGAGCTCAACCGCGTTACGGAAGCACGGGTGAAATTGCAGCAGGAAGTGGAGCAGCTCACGGCCGATCTGGGGCGCGCCTCCGGCCTGCGGGCCGATCTTGAGACGCAGCTCCTCGTTGTCCGGCGCAATGCCGATGCCCAGGCCGCCACTATCGCCGGCCTTAGTGCGGAAGTAGAGCAGCTCAAGGCCGCGGCTGCTGCCTCCGCTCCGCCTACCAAAAAGACCAAAGGCTGATCCAGCGGCCCGCACTTTCGGTTTCGTCGTTATTCATCGCACTGCGGGGCGTGGGAAAATAATCCCGCGCCCCGTTTTTTTCTGCCCGCCGGCTCCTCGCGCCTCACGCCCCGCTCCTCGCTACTTCCGCCGATGATTTCCCTCCTCACCCGCCGCACCGCTGAGCGCCGCCTTGTCGTCGCCAAGATCGCCGCCACGCCCAGCGCCGCGCGCTTTCGCAAGCTCGCGCTTGATGTCCTCTTCGGCGAGCCGGCCAAGGCGCGCGAGATGAAGCTCGCCGGCTACGGTGCCGCCTACACCGCCGAGGCTACGCTTGCGCTCCCCCTTGGCACCGCCCCGCCCGAGTCGGAAAAAGATACGATCGATGTGCAGGACTTTAGTGGCCAGACGCACACCTACACCGTCGCCACGGTCAAGCCGCTCCTCGCGCTCGATTGCTACACCCTCGGCGTCCGCGCCCGCACCGCGCGCACCACCCGCAGCGCCGTCCCCGGTCTATGATCGTCACCGGCACCATTCGCACCGCCGGCTTCCGCGCCATGTGCGGCGAGCTGGCCCGCATGTCGGGCAAAGAGTATCGCGACGTGCTCGCCATTCAGGCGGCGAGTGCCATGAAGCGAGCGGCCAAGACGTCCAAGATCGCAAGCAAATCCAAAATCGAGCGCCAAGTCGAAGAGCGTATGCGCGGGGGCTGGCAGACGAGTCTTGGCGAATGGTCCGTGAATCGTGATACCGCTGTCGGCCGCACTTGGTTTTGGGATAAGGATCGCGGCGTTGATCGCGGTATCCGCGCCCATGGCCCTCTCCTGCCCGGCCGTAAGCGTCAAATCGTGCAGCACGGCGGATTTTATCTTGTCTATGATACCGGCGGCTCCCGCGGGCATCACGTGCCCGATGCCATCTGGGGCGATTATCTCCAAAGCCGTGAGCTCCTCAAGGCTCAGATCAAAGAGCGAAAAAAGGAACTTGTCCGCCGCCGGGGCATGGAGCGGCTTTCCTGGCTTCAGATCGGCGATGCCCTTGGCGTGCCTCTCGCAAGCGTCGCGCCCAATAATTTCGCGTTGCAGGAAAACATTGCGCGCGGTGCTACGGTGCGGGGCCGCACGTTTGCCAATGGCACCGCCTTCGAATCCACCGCTGGGCTCCGATTTCAGATCACAGTTGAAAATCGCAGTCCCGTCGCCCTTAAGCGCAACGGCGAAGCGCGCCTGCAAAAGTCTGTCGATGCCGGCGTCAAAGCCTTCGAAATCGCGATGAGAAAAGGCGTCTTCGACAACCTCGCCGAGCGCGCCAAGCGCTACCCCGGCATCTTCGTCAAACCCGCCTGAGCGCATCCGCCTCCGGCTACTCGCTACTCACTACCCGTTACTCGCTACTCCACCCGCCATGCCTGCCACCCAACTCTCCGAAATTAAAAATATCGACGAAGCCATTGAGCGTGCCCTCTGCGCCCAGCACGCCGCGCTCGGCGGCACGCCCTCCGTCCCCCGCAGCGACGAGGATGGCGACGATCTCTTTATCGTGCCCAATTTCACCCTTGGGGCCGCCAGCGGCCACCGCTACAAGCGGCCCGACGGAGAGTATGACTACGATCTCTATCAAGACTGCGTGATCGAGTGGGAACTCTCCGTCCCCCGGCTCGCCGCCTTCACGCCCGCCACCTTCGCCGCCACTTACACGCTCCTCGCGCAAGAGCTCACGCGCCTCCGCCTCGCGATGGACCCCGCGCGCTGGGCTGCGCTGAACGGTCGCCTCCCGTATCACCACCTCACCAAGCTTGTCCCCGCCGGCGGCAGCAAAGGCTTCAATGCCGACCGCGGCGAAGACATGGCCACCCTCCGCTTCACGTGCTGGGTCGGCATCAAGCCCGACGCCTGGCCTACCGACCTCGTCGCCTACAGCGACCCCACGCTCTGATTAAATTCCGGCTACTCGCTACTCACTACCCGCTACTCGCTACCCGCCAGTTGACGCCCGCGCCTCCTACAAACCATGAGCGCCATCTCCCAAACCACCGACGGCATCCTCCCCCACGGCTCTTTCGAAGTCACCGTCCTGCAGGATGGCCAAGTCTACGTGGCTGATAATTTCTCCTTCGACGAAAACTCGAAGAAGCTCCAGTCCATGTCGCCCCGCGGTCGCGTCAGCCGCCAGAAGATCATCCCCACGGATGTCACCTTCAGCGCCGATTTCCAACTGGCCGATGAGGATACCGATGCGCCTCGCCCCCGCCACGCCTTCGCCGTGGATGCGGATCGCGACGGCGTCGTCGAGCCCTACCAGATCGAGAAGTCCGGTCGCGTCTACGCGAGCGAGGGAGAGTATAAGTGCAAAGTCTCCGGCTTCGCGATGGTCACGCCCCTCATCTACATCCCCACCAGCAGCCGCACCCCGCAGGATGTCACGAGCGCCAGCGGCGGTGCCATCACCCCGATCACGCTCGGCGCATACGTGCCGCGCGATGTCGCGCTCGCCTCCACGCCCTACACCGCCACCGGCCTCCCCACGGGTATCACGTGCTCCACGGCCGGCGTCTTGAGCGGCACGCCCAGCGCTCCCGGCACCTACACGCCCACCGTCAAAGTCACCTCCACCCGCGTTGTCGACGGCGTCTCGGAGACTCTGATCGGCGTTGCGAAGTTCACCTGGACCATCACGTAATCCCTTTCCCATTACGCCTGCTCCAACCGCCCGCTCCGGCTTCCCGGGCGGGCGTTTTATTTCACGGTTCTCCGGCTCCTCACTCCCCGCTCCTTCCGGCCATGACTCCTCTCTCCGAACTCTCCGCCGAGGCTCGCCGCGGCTTCCGTGAGGAGTCGCTGCTCGGCTACGCCTTCCCGCTCCACGATACCGGGGGAGCCTTTGGCCCGCCCATCCTGCCGATCACCCCCTGGCATCACCTCCACCTCGTGGCGCAGGGGAATTCGGTCTTTTGCGGCGGGCCGCGCACCCTTGCCGCCGTGCTCACCTACCTCTGGTTTTGCTCGCCCGCCTATCGCCCCGCCGCGCCCCTCCGCGCCGCTCTTTTCCGCGCGCGCTGGCGCCGCGCCGTCTCGCAGCGCACCGGCCTGCTCGGCCTCGGCCCCCGCGTGCCCACCCCGCGCATCCTCGCCGCCCTTGAGGCCCACGCCGGCATGATCACCCTCGACCGGCCCGCGCTTCCCGTGGAGCGCGACCGTGCGCCCTCGCTCGCCCACCACGATGGCCCCCACGAACTCGCCGCCCTGCACCTCACCTGCCGCCGGCACCTCGGCTACACCACCGCAGATTTCTGGCACACGCCCTACGGCCATACCAACCAACTCCTCGCGCTCTTCTTCGCTTGCCGCGATCCCGCCGCGCCGAAGTTCGACCGCACGCGCGACAAAGCCAAAGGCGAATTCCTCCGCAGCCGCACTGCCCAGCGCCGCACCGCCCCCCGTTAATTTCCGCCCTTCGCCTACTCGCTACTCACTACCCGCTACTCGCTACTTTTCCCTCCCATGCCCTCTCTCAACAAAGTCCTCCTCATGGGCCATCTCACGCGCGACCCCGAGCTGCGCGTCACGCCCAGAGGCACGCCCATTTGCCAATTTTCTCTCGCCATTAATCGCACCTTCAAACTCGAGAGCGGCGAGACGCGCGATGAGGTGATCTACGTCGACGTCGAGGCCTGGGGCAAGCAAGGCGAGACCATCGCCAAGCACGTCACCAAAGGCCGCCCCCTCTACGTCGAAGGCCGCCTGCGCCTCGATCAGTGGGAAGACAAAAATACGAAGGAAAAACGCAGCCGCATGAAAGTCGTGCTGGAGCAATTCCAGTTCCTCGGCAGTCCCCCCGCCCAGGCACCGGCCAAGGAACCCGCCCAAGCCCCGGCCAAGGAACCTGCCCAAGCCCCTGCCAAGGAAGCCGCACCCGCCCCCGGCCAAGCAAGCTCTCCCGACCAGGATGAAGACGGCCCCTTCTGAGCGCCCCGCGCCCTCGCTACACCCTACTCACTCTCCGCTACTCGCTACTCACGCCAAATGATCGCCGCCTCCATCCAAGCTGTGTTCGGAGCCGATACCGCGACCCTCGCCAAAGGCTCCGCCGATGCCGAGGGCATAGTCGCTGGCTTTGCCTCCAAAGCTTCCGCTGCGCTCGGCGCTCTCGGAATTGGCCTCGGGGCTGGCGCCATCCTCGGCTTTTTCAAGACCGTCATCGACAAGGGCGGTGCGCTGCAGGACCTCAGCGAGCGCCTCGACGTCAGCACGGATGCGCTGCAATCCTTCGACTTTGCCGTGCGGCAGGCCGGCGGCACCACCGAGCAGGCCAACGACGTATGGGATAAATCCCGCAAAGCCCTCGATTCGCTCAACGCCGGTCAGGAGGCCGCCGTCAAACAGTTCGCGGCCATTGGCCTCAGCGCCGCCGATTTTATCGGTCTCGATCTCCCCCAGTCGTTGGAAAAAATCACTCGCGGCTACGCGGATAACGCCGACCGCGCCGGCGCCTACGATGCCATCACCGATATCCTCGGCTCCAAGACTGCTCCCGCGCTCAACACCGTCCTCCTCAAGCTCGCGTCCGAAGGCTTCCCCGCTTTTACCGCCGCCGCCAAAGAAGCCGGCCAAGTGATAGAAAAGGAAACGATCGCGCGCATGGATGAATTCGGCGACCGCGTCGATTCCCTCAAGGGCCGCCTCACCACCTGGGGCGCCACCGCATTTAATATCTTGGGCCGCGTGACCGATGGCCTCGGCGCACTCGGCGCAATGGCGCTCAATGCCTTCGATGGTGTTGAAACCTCTATTAACCGCACCGATTTCGCAGCCGAGAAAGCCGATACCGCCATTAAAAAAATCCTCCCTGCGCTTACCGAGACCACCGAGCAGCTCAAAGCCCAAAAAGACATCCAGACCGAGCGGGCGAAATATGATGAACTCATTGCCAAGGCCGCCCTCGACCAACTCGAGCCCACCGCCAAAATCACCGAGTTGAAACGCCGGCTCGGCGAGCTCGCGGCGGATTCCCTCATGGCGGCGGGCGGCGAGTTGGAATTTCAAAAAGCGCTGGTGAAGCAGGCGGAACTCGTGACCGACATCCGCAAACTTGAAGCTGCCGAAACTAAGAAAGCCGCCGATGCGCTGCGCCTCGGCAAAGAGCAAGAGCTCGAATACGCCAAACTTGTGATCAAAGAGGCCAAAGGCCTCACCTCCGAGGAACAACTCCGCCTCTCTGTGCTGCGGCTGCAGCAGGCGGAGCAGAAAAATGAATACGAGATTAAAGAAGTCCTCGCGAAAGGCGTTAAAAACCTCACCGCTGCCGATAAAGAGCGCCTCACCGAACTTTTCAAACAAAAGACTCTCCTCGAAGCACAAAAGACCGAGGCCACGGGCCTGATCACGCTCGCTACCACTAACGCCAAGTCGCAGGAAGAAGTCACCGCCGCGCTCGACGCCCAGTTAAAAAAGGCCAAGGAAATCAAGGAAGCGGCCGATGCTGCCTCGCGCTCTTGGGATAATTACTACATCGCGGTGCAGCGCACCGGCAAAGGTTACTCCAGCCAATCCACCACCGCCCTTGAGGGCGTGCGCGACCGCCTGCAAGCCCAGCTCGCCGCCCCCTCGCCCAATACCGGGCGCGCCGTGAAAGATGCCAATATGGGCCAAGACTACGGGGCTTGGCTTATGGCCGCCACCTACACCGCGGAGTTAAGTTCCGTCATGCGCGAACTCGACCAGCGCAAAAGCGTGGCCTCTTACGCCCAGCGCTACGGCGAATCCGCCGCTATCTACAAATTTGGCGACGATCTCACCAACCGCGCCCTCGCCGATCTCAACAGCACTCAGCAGCGCACCACGAGCGCCGTCGAAGACATCGCCCTCCGCCTCAAAAAAATTCTCTAAAAGTCGCCCATGTCCTCCCTCCCGCACCTCACCGATGGGGATTATTCCGTGCGCCTCCTCATCGCGCCCACCAAGATCACGTGGCCCTTCCTGAACTGGCCGGTCAAAGATACCGCCACCAAGATTTTCGAGCGCCTCTACGAAATAGATCGCGCCAGTTATACCCCCTTCGCCGCCCTGGCCACCCTGCCCGACGATGGTGCCGCCGACCCCGCCGATGCCGCCGCCTACCTCATTCACGAATCCGAGCCCGAAGTGCAGCCCGATGGCACGCAGAGCGTCCGCTGCCGCTTCGCCCACATCCCGCCCACGCAGACCAAGTCCGGCCTCAGCCTGATGGTAAATCTCCCCTCCCTCTCCGGCCCTTTCCCCAAGGTCTTTGGGAGCTACCGTGTTTTTCAGCCGGATACCACCCTTGGCCAGTTCGATGGCTATACCGCGCAGAGGGTGCTCAGTGATACCGGCGCGCTGGCCTTCTACCCCGGCGGCGGCACCTACACCCTCACCTTTGGCTCCGATACTACCGGGGCGCTTAATTATAACGACTCTGCCGGCACTGTGCAGACCGCCCTCAACGCCCTCGCGTCGGTCACCAATCGCGGCGGCCTCACTGTCGCCGGCTCGTATAATTCCGCCGGAGGCCTCGTCGTCACTTGGAATAGCTACGCCGCTGTCACCCGCGGGCTCGGCTCGATCACGTGCGTCTTGGGCACGGCCACCTCGGCGATCGTCGCGCTCAACTCCGGCTACACCCAGCAAATCCGGATCCAGTCTACCGATGCCGCCTACAACGATGGCCGTGTGAGCGGCGGCACCTACACGATCACCGTCGGGGCCGATACCACTGCCGCCATCGCTTACAACGCCGCGCCCGCCGCCATCGCGGCGGCCCTGAATCTCCTCACCTCGGTCGTTAATCGCGGCGGCTGCACCGTCACTGGCATGGGCTGGGATGGCGGTTACAACTGGATTGATTTCGTGATCAACTTTGCCGGCAACGCCGCTTTTACCGGTAACGCGTCTGCGCTCACTGTCGCGCCCTGCACCATCACCGGGGCGCTCAGCGATAGCGTGGGAGTGCTCCAAACCATCAAGTTTACCGGCGGTGCGGCCGTCCGCACAATTTTTTGCCCGGGCCATGGCTTGAGCGCGGGCGATACCCTTTATATCAAAGGCGGCTCCACCTACTACGTCGGCATCGCCGGCACCTTTGTCGTGCCTGATGCCAATACCATCACCCTCACCGTCTCGCCCTCCGCCGCCTACGCCGCTGCCAGCACGATCACCGAGGTGGGTAAGCGCACCAAAGCCGCCTACATCCCCGGCTCAAAGCCTGTCCCCTGCACCCAAGTGACGCGTTTTTCCGCCACCGCACTCTCGCTTGATTCCTACCAAGGCGAGGGCGACGGCTTCCTGCAGGCCATCTTTTCCGGCGATACCACGATCAATTATCGCGTGGGCGATGCCACACCATGGCCCAGTGATCCCAGCCCAATCAAGTCCCTCACCACTACGATCATCTCCGCCGCCGATCTATGAGCGCCCCCCTGCCCCCACCGCCCGCCGCCGGCGAGCTCACCCTCAGTTGGTTTATTGATCAGCGGGCGACCGTGGCCGCCTACTTCGCCGCCATCTACGCGCTGCAAAACCTCCAAGTCGTCGTCATCAAAGACGGCGTGCGCCTCCCCCCCGTCTCGATCAAGGCCGGCGGCGTCAATGCCGTCATCGAGATTATTGTGTAGGCCGCAGGCCCGTAGGCGGAAGCGCGGCCCTGGCCGCATGAGGTTGACGTGTGCGGCTCCCGTAAGCCGCCGCGATGAACCTCTCCCTCTATCTCAACGTCGACGAGACCGACCCGCGCCTCGCGCGCGTCGTGTCCCTCACCGATCTCAGCCGCCTCCCGCTGCCCATCTTCAACTTCGGCGACCGGCTCAACGTCTCGGTCTACCTCGTCACCAGCGCCGGCGCCTACCACGCCGATTCCACGGATAGCTCCCTCGCGCGCACCCTCACCCTTGGCCTCCGCGGATCCAGCGCCGTCGCACAGACCTCCACCTTCACGGCCATCCCCAATGGCTTTAGCTGCGTCCTCGACCTCGACAGCACCCAGCTTGCCCTGCTGCTCCGCTCCGCGCGCACCGGCACGCTCGCCCTCGTCCACAAGACCACCGGCACCGGGCCGAATCCCACCCGCCGCTGCTCGCTCGATGCCACGATCCTCGGCGACGTCGAAGTGGTCGACGATGGCACCACCCTCAGCGCCGCCAGCTACTACACCGCCGCGCAGACGGATGCGCTCTTCACGGCCCGCACCCTCGGCTACACCGAGACCACCAATTCCGAGGGCAATACCACGCTCACCCCCGTGGCGACCACGCCCCTGCCCACCGCGGTGATCGCCTTCAGCGGTGCCGGCAGCACCACCCGCGTCGTGATCTTGGCCACTACCGGCCGCATCGCCGGAGATCGCCTCCTCGTGCTCGCCGATCTCCCTGCCACGGCGGATATCACCGTTGAGTTTCGCAACGCCACCAGCAGCGGCACCCTCCTGCATAGTGCCACCACGGATACCAGCGGCGATGATCTCGCCGTAGAATTTATCTACACCGGCACCGCCTGGCGCTACGCCCGCCGCACGTTCCCCGCCTAAGCCTTTTTTTTCTTCCGATGAAAACCCTCCTCCGCTCTTTTGTGTGTTTCGTGTGTTTCGTGGGCCTCGCCGCCCCCGCCCACGCCCAGAAAAACGTCCAGAAGTCCGACGCCACCGCCACGCGCGACGAAATCACCGGAGACCTGAAATTCGGCACCGGAAAGATCGGCACCTTTCTGACCGGCTCGACGCTCACGCTCAACGGCGCGCTCACCGGCACGCCCACCGGCGGCGCGCTCAACCTCTCCGCCCTCACGCTCACCCTCCCGGCCACGGTGAGCGGCGGCACGTCGAGTCTTCAGCCGCTCGACTCCGATCTCACCGCCATCGCCGCGCTCACGACCACGGCCAACGGTCGCAGCCTGCTCACGTCTTCCGCCCTCACGCTCGCCGGCCTCGGCATCACCAACGGCACTACGCTCGACACCATCGGAGCCAAGACGCAGACCGGCACGGGCAACCTCGTCCTCGCCACCTCGCCCACCTTCACCACGCCCAACATCGGGGCGGCGACGGGCACGAGCCTCGCGCTATCCGGGGCCATTAGCGGCGTCACCACTCTCTCCGCGTCTGGTGTTGTCACTTTTACAAATGCTACCGCCGGCACCAGCACCACTTCCGCCGCGATCTTGGGCAAGAGCATGGGGCTGACGGAGAATCTTTTTGTGGGGGGGACGGGTAACTTTGTTGGCGACGCCATCGTGACCGGCACCGCGCAGAGCGTATTTCGCGCGACCGTGGCGAATAACAACGGCATTGCCGGAACGGTTCTGACCACCGGTAATGGAGGCTCTCTGCAAGCGTGGTTGGTCGGCAGCAACATTAGTGGCGCAAGTGGGGAATTCGCTATTCGAGACAGCACGGGGACGAGTAACGCCCTGACAATCACGAAGGGCACCCTAGCCGCGGCCTTCGGCGGCGTAACTGTCCTGAAGAACTACACTGTCGCCACGCTTCCCGCCGCGGCCTCCTACACCTACGGCACGGCCTTCGTTTCCGATGCCACCAACGCAGCCGGAACCGGAGCAGGCACCGCTCCCACGGGTGGCGGCTCGGTCAAGCGCATGGTCTATTCTGACGGTGCCGCGTGGCGCTTGCTCTAATTTTACAACCATGAAAACCAAAATCATCTTCCTCCTCGGCGCACTCTTTGCGGGTGTCGCCTTCGCCGCCGACGCTTCGCCGGCCGTCTTGGCCTCCTCCACGAAAAACGGCGTCACCACGCTCGTCACCACGGGCCGAGTCCAAGCCGAGGCCGCGGTCAATGCGGATGGCACCGTGACCGTCATGGTGTTCCCCAACGTCACGCTCCTCGACTCGACCGGCACCGCGATTGCGCCCGCTCAGCTCGACACCGCCAAGTGCTTTCCGGTCAACCTCTCCGCCGAGTTGGTCGCCAAGGTCCTCGTCGAGGTGAAGGCCGCTTATCTCGCAAAAGTCGCCGCTGAGGATGCCGCTAAGGCTGCGCCTACTTCGGGCACGATCACGACCACGATGCAGAGAGCGCCAGCGTTCAGCACGTCGGCGTCTGGCGAGTTCGATAAATGTTTGGTCTCGAATATCACTTTCTTCGGCAACAATCGGGCTTCGAGCCTCACGCTTACGGCCGACGGAAAAGCGATCTACAAGGGCACGCCCGATGAAGCGACCGCTGCATTCATTTCCGCGCTCCGTCCGCGGCTGGAACAGCTCTACGCGAGCGCCAAGTAATTTCCCGCCGTGCTCCTCACCCGCACCCAGCTCAACGCCGCATTCGCTGCCGCCCAAGTCCCCGCGTGGACATGGGCCGGCGCGGCGTCGATTCAGGGCAACACCTTCGCCACCGTCTCGCGTGAGTGGGTGGCCAGCGTGTGGGCCGCGGGCCTCGAAGAGCTGCGCCTCAATGCTCCCGAGCTGCTCGACACGCGCGCCCTGGGTGGCGGCAAGACCCAGCTCGTGCCGCGCTACGATCCCGATGCCTTCTGCTGCC
>ERZ650304.671-NODE-671-length-16026-cov-37.837706_pt1 | contig 16026 bp, 15 predicted proteins | sample MGYA00376240_ERZ650304 | MGnify/ENA primary metagenome ERZ650304 (study PRJEB26733, sample SAMN07839271) | wastewater metagenome | biome: small river; feature: stream; material: water | place: USA: North Carolina | collected 2016-03-01 ...
CGCACAACCACCTGCCTGGTGTAGCTTTCGTCGTTCTGTGCCGCCACAAACGCATCTTCCATTTCAAACAGCGTTGGCATGTCCAGAATGTCCGCGCAGAACTCTAGCGCGTTGACGTGGCCGGAAGAGAAATTGATGGTGTTGAGTTTGACCAGCTCTAGGGGCACACCATCAATACCGACCAACTCGGTCACCGTTGTTTCCTTGCAGGCATTCGCCAAGATCTGGTTGTTTGGGTAGGCTGCCGCAACGTCCAGATCGGATGTCCCCATGTGGATGTTGGTGTCCTGCCATGGGTTTTCTAGAATACACCGTAACCCACGACCCGCCAGCTTGTGAGGGTAGAGCATGGTGATCCACCCTGACAGCGGGACGGTCATGTTGTCAAGACCATCCGAGTTATCTGTCCCACACGCTGCGATGACTTCTTTTCTTTTTTCCTTCAAGAAGAAATGGAGGTGGTCAATCTTTCTTTTTGGCTCTGAGTTAAATCGATCGAAGTCAGAGTAGCCAGAGTACATGGACAACTTGACGGTCAAGTCAAGCGTGATCTCATCGAGTATTTCGCCGCCCACACAGTCAAACAAGTTGTACACTGCGTAGTGCAATGGGTACTTGGACTGCATCTCCACGTGCCAGGGTAGACCAGAAAGATGTGAACAGACGTCAAACTTGAGCTTGCTGATCTTGGCGTACTTCTTCAAGATCTTATCGAGTGCATGGCTAGGCTCTTCTTTTCCACCGGTTCTGATTTGACGGAAACTCCCCATCGCACAAACCCAATAAAAAGAAGCCGGAGAATACACCGTGTGCCAGCGCTCAGCGGGTTTGAACGACTTGTGCACCCCACTGGCAGTCACTCGTGAGGCCGGGCCTATTTTGAGGTAAAAGCTGCGGTATTCTTCTGGAATGCTTGGATCGTTGAGGATGTCGGCTGGGTTGATGTTTGCTCTCTTACAGGCATCTACCACACGCTCGATATCGTACAACATGTTCCAGCAAGCCAGGAAGTCAGGCTTCCACTCATGTGCCTTTGCGATTGTAGTTTTAATCACGTCGATTTCTTTGTCGACAATGACGATTTCCCAATCGATTTTTCTGGTTTCTAATGTTTCCTTGATGTTTTCATCGGCGATCCTTCTGATTTGCTCGATCGCATCTGGATACTTTTCAACGAAGCTTTTTTGGATGGCAGTGACAGCTTTTGTTTTGAACGTGATGGTCGCCATCACGACTTCTTTGACCTTCGGATTGTGCAGTACATCCGTTTCCGTGTCGAAGTACGCTACGGAATAAGGCGTGTTGAGTCCGGGGAACTTCTCCGCATAACGGCGCTTGATCACCGACGATGTCGTGATGTCACTGCCGTAAAGATAGGGGGAATTAGAGAGCTCCTTGAGCTTACCTTTGAACCAGGGTTGCTTGAGCGCTGCCGCAACCGAGCGCAACTTGTCCCGTTCAGTGGTGACAAAGCGATCGAGTTTCTCGATGCTTTCCTTTTCTTTTTTCGACTTGTGCTGCCTTGCACCTGGCTTGGTGACGTAGAAGTCTCGCTTGAAGTTCTTGATGACTCTGATTTGCGGCACTTTGGTGCCGTCTGGCATGTGTGCAATTTCTTTGACGAAATGGGCGTCATCACCGTTGAATTTGCTGTTCACATGAAAAGCAAATCGGCATTCGTACCCTAACGCTGCGTCGGCCTTGTTGATTCTCATGATGTTGTTTTAATCTTTGGAATGTAATGAAGAGTTTTGGACAATGGAGTCCACTACCTGATGTTTGTCTTCTTTTTTCTTTGGGTGACTGCGATGCTGAAGCTTGTCAAAAATTTGGATAAAAATCTCGCGATGGAGAGCATGGCTGGAATGGCCTTGAAGTTGGCTTTCTTCAAAGAGCTGGTGGGGCATGTGAAGGAGTGTCGTGAGAAATTGAGAGAACTCAAAGGTGAGTTCAAGACCACCGTTTTTCATGAGGTGGACTTTGTCTCGAAAGTCAGCAAATCGGTGGCTGAGCACACAGGGATGTTGATCAAAGACATTTTTGTTGGTGAGCCGGCTATTTATGTTCCGCTCACCGGCGATCATATTTTCATGAAGGAGATCAAAAACCGATACGCTGGGGATTGGGAGCAATCTTTCAATGACAGAAAACACGTCATTGACTTGATGACGTCCTTGAAGAAGAAGTCTTTGTCTGCTGGGGTGAACGTGAAAGCTGGGGTGGTCACCGGCGCATACAGAGAACTGCCTCTGGACATGATGATGGACCCGAAGATGTTTGTGGAGAAGCGATACGATGACGAAGAAATCGCAGCCATCATGGCACACGAATTTGGTCACGCGTACACGTTCTTTCTTTATGCTGATCGCACCATTCTCAACAATCAGTTTTTGTCCGCAATGACGAAGACCTATGAGAGCGGTATGACGGAACAAGACAGAGTCTACGTCTTCGAACACTTTTGCAACGAAAACAAAGTCACGCCAGAACAACAAGCGATGATGAAGAAATGTAAAAACGAGGAGGAACTCACGGTCGTTTACATGTCGAGTGAAGTCACCAACTGCATCAGTGAGCTTGGGTACTCACTCTACGATGTCACGTCGTGCGAAGCGTTGGCGGACCAATACGCATGTCGCTTGGGTGCTGCCAGTTATTTGGCTGCTGCGCTTGACAAACTGTTTGTAGATTATCATCAAACGGACCGTGGGCTGTGGTATTTGCGACTCATGTCAGTCGTGATGGTGTTCGTCAGAGCGGCGATCAACAATCTCAGAAACATCCTTGTTGGGGCTGTGATGGGGATGTTTCAAGCACTCGTGGCCAGCATACACGCCAGTGTGTTGTTCATCATCAGCGTGGGTCTGATCGTTTATTCCATGGCGTTCAGCGTGGACAAACGGGATGAAATCTACGACAACCCCCATGCCAGACTCAACCGAATCAAGCTGAATTCCATTGATCGATTGAAAGACCAATCGATTTCCAAAGAAGAACGCGCATTGTTTTTGCGAGACGTGGAAACCGTCGAGGCCGTCATTGACAAGTACAGTGATGGGCTGAAAATGGGTGAAATCGTGGCTTACGTTTTCAGACCAGCTTACCGTAAAGCACACAACTTTGAGATGTTGCAAAAAGATTTGGAAGCCATGGCTTCCAATCAACTCTTTGTGGATGCTGCGAAAATGAAAATGATTTGACACACTTCCTTCAGGACCAACTGGTACCGCCACCATGATCAACATCAAATTTGCCGAATTCTTAGGTTACATCAACGGGAAAATCCCAGGTTCAACCGAACAACAGCGCGCTGTAGCGATTGCACTCGGCGTGGCCACAGCACGCATGCTCCCCCCGTTGCCGGTGGGCAACGACGGCTCCACCTACCACTATGACACAGTGGTGGTGCACGCGGCTGGTGGCATCATCAGCGCATTCAACGAGAACGTTCTCGTGGACACCGACTTGGCGGAAGAAACTGCCAAGGCATTCTGGCTGATGCGGCAGTCCGTGATCGATTGTCACAACACCAGCATCATCACCCCACAGGGGCACGGCTCGTTCATCGAAAAGGTCTTTGGCATGAACCATCAAGCCAACCCGAAAACGATATCTTTTCTAAATCGCAACAACGAGATCATGGCGGCGATTGTCAATCGCATCAGCTTCCTGATCGCACAGTGATGTTCTGAGTTTCGTTGCTGTTTTTAAGTGGTGGGTTGGACCCACCACTTATGCCGTTAAATAACTGGTTGAATTTATTTTGTGGCACTTACCACAACTTAGGAGAACCGAGCATGTCGAACAAACCGCTTTGCAAAGAAGAAGCAGATTGGAACAACGCCACCACTGGTGATTGGTACGGTAGAACCAAATCTGAACTGTACGGTGCTTGGCCTGGTAGAGAAAACTTTCTACGCGAGCAAAGAGAAAAACAAGAAGAAGCTGCGCGCGATACCCTCGCACGCAACGATAAACAAACCCCTGAGGTCAAATCTCCGCCGGCGTACTACCGAGAAATACTTGAGCCAGAATTACCCGAAGCGTTTCTCAGGGCTTGCTCTGCTCGGAAAAAAGTAGCCATTTCCGATTTTGACAATGCTTATGTGGGGTTGTTTGGCTGGTCTGTTGGTAGCGGCAAATCACTGTCGAGCGTGGGTTTCGAGCCCTGTCTTTGGGAAGAGTTTCCCGCCAGTAAGTCAGAGCGAGCGATGGCTGTTTCTATAGACGACGTTCGATTCGCCGCACCTTGCCCGATAGACTTTCCACTCAATGTGGAGATCATGTTGGATGGTCACTGGGTTTTGAAACTACCGGAGCAGATCATCCCAGCGAACACACTGCACCTCGAAAGAAAAGATGGTAAAATGAAAGGGTTCGATGCCGTCTACCTGGATAAAAGGGTTTTTAATAATCCCTCCGGTATTCACGTGCGGATAACCTCACCGCTACAATCAAGCGGAGTTCCTTCATGGTTCCATCCATCTGTGGGAAACGCTGGTAATTTAACAATAAGCCTCACGTTGTACTACAAAAACAATTGAGCTAAATGCAGTAAAATACAATCCTAGATCATCTTGTTGGTAGTGCACACGCTGTGTGTGAACACCTTTACCCCGGAGATACAATCGATGAAAACGAAAACCCTGGCCAAATGGCTGAAGGGAGCAGCATACGTTGCCGTTGGCGGCGTGCTGCTCTATTCGGCAGTGGCAATTCTGACGTCAGTGGTTGCGCTTGTGGCAGCACTGGCCATCGGTAGCGCGGCATGGGCGTTTGCGCCTGTTTATTTGGAGTTGCTGGCGTACGGCCAAGCAACGGCCATGTTGAGCATCTTCAAGGGTGATCCGAAGTACGGGCTGCGTCGGGTGAAGATAGACATGATTCAAGAATACGACCAGCGCAAAACCGCCGTGCTGTCGCTCGGTGAGTCGGTGAATTTCGCAGAGCAGGGTCTGCAGGAAATGCGGCGGAGTGCTCCCGAAGATGTCGCACTATTTGAAGGCAACGTCATCAAACAACGAGAGGCTTACGAGCAACAACTGACGTTGCTCGATCGTGCCAAGTCGGCCATCGAAGCTTTTGACATCGTGATCGACCGCGCGTCACGTATCTACGACCAACACCAGCGCATGAACAAAAGCCTGGGCTTGCTCAACATGCTCAATGGTGGTGCGCGCGCTGAGATGCGCCAACGCATCGAAGACACGTCACTCATTGCAATTCAGGACGAGGTCGCCAAAAGCATGGCACAACTCGACATGGCCATGCGTGGGGAAACCATGGGTGTGACGAAAGCCACGAAGGCCGAGTTGAATCGCAAAGAAAAGAATGGCGAAAAGGCGTGGACTACGGGTCAACGCCACGACACCGCGAGCATGGCCGCTATGGCTGACAAGGTGTTCAAGCTGGACAGCGTGGGTGAGTTGTCGATCAGCAGCATCACACTCGACACCGCCCCCGCGAGGAACATCCCGTTTGAGATTTTGTCCGTCGCGCCGGATGGGCGTGAGCGAATCGCGTTTCTTGGCGAATTGCAAGCGGGCGTCATCATCCACACACCGAAGATGATGAACATTCGCCCCACATCGCTGGAGCACACGGACGTGAATACCAAATATCGTTTCTCTGCGCACGACGTTGCGTTCGAAGAAGACAAGGTCGGTGTTCACATCAATCTGGACGTACAGCCTCGCCTGAAGAACGAATCTCCCTACGATCGATTCAGCAAGAACTGAAAAAAGGAATTGTGATGAAATGGTTTATCTTTGTGGCCATCGTGGTGATGGCTGTGGTTGGGGCTGTTGCGTTGAACCCCAGCATCGAAGCTGAGATTTACGGGAAAGCTTCTGCATCCAAACCAGCCGCCCCTGTTGGCGGTAGTGTGTTTTGATGATCAACGCCGCATGCGCTGTGTCGTGTCTGGTGACCAGTTTTGCTTTGGTGACCGGCGACAACACGAACAGGGTGGTGACTGACGTCGAGACGTTCAAACCGTCCTGTTTTACAAACCGCCGCGTCGCGACAGCGGTGCGGTTGGTTTACGATCAAGTGGATGTGGAGGAAAAACCCCTTCTCTTCATCCGAAATAACGACGTGGAGTTGTTTGCCGTTGGCAAAGATACAACTCGTGTCGTGAAACTCACCCCGGCCAACAAACGGGTTCTTCAGCAGGGCAATCTCGCCCAATGTGTTTCCAAGGAATGAAGCGTATGTTTGCAAAAATCGTCTGGCTACTCGCCCTCGTGTACTCCACCCTCATGGTCCCGGCCAACGCAGCCGAGCCGTTCAACCTGTGCGGTGGCAGCTCGGCAACATCCACCTACACGGCCATGCTGAACGACGTCGGGCGTCTCTGCCCTGGAGCCAAGGTCATCTTGGTCCCTGATACCATGACCGCCATCGAATGGTTGAAGAAGAAGCAGTGCGATGCCGCCATGCTCCAAGGCGACATCCGTGCGCTTTACATGAACGCAGACCCCACCATGGGCGACGGACAGATGTTGGTGGGCGGCATGCACCTCGAAGCCTACCACTTCATCGCCCCAGGACAGGTGAAGTCTGGCTTGTTCAGCAAGAAGACCATCACCACCGTGGGTGATTTGGCTGGCCTGCGGGTGGGTGCTTCGCGTTCCGGTGCGGTCAGCATGCGCAACTACATGCGGCTGACAGGCATGCAGGTGGAAGTCACGGAGTACGCCGATGTTGCGGCTGTGTTGGCAGCGGTCGACAAGGGAGACGTTCAAGCCGGCTTGGCTGTGATCGGTGCAGGTAACGCCAGCATGGCGAGTGTCTCCAATGCGCTGAAGTTCCTGCCGATACCGGCTGACCACATGGCCAAACTCACGGCCAATGGCTACGTCATGCAGAAAATCTCCTACGCCGGCAAAACTGCTGGGCCCATCCCCACGGTGGCTACCCGCGCACTGCTCGTCCAGCGCAAGCTGAACGAAGGTGATCTCAAGGAGACGCTGCGTTTGCATGCCAAGTGCATCTCGAAAAACGTGGGGGTGATCGCTGACTATGCTGGAAGCAATCAAGCATGGGAGACGGTGTTCTTTGGCGCCACGGTGCCGGGTTTGCCCAGCGTGAAGATTGACAACTAAGTCGATTCAACTCGACGACAAAAAGAAGGGGGTCGCACCCCCTTCTTCCACCGCATTTTTAACCGCGAGATGAAAAAGAATGACGCCGGAACAAATAGCAAAATTGCTGACGTATTACGTCGTCAGCAGTGGGTGTGTTTGGATTTACAAAGACAAGGTGTACCAGAAACTGATTGATCCGGTGTTGGTGTTCGGCACCGTCAACGGCGTCATGACACCGCTGGCAATGACGCCAGATGAAGAACACCCGTGGTTGGTGGAATTCCTTGGCAACATGATTGTGGCTACAAAACCGCACAAGGGAATTCGTTTTGAGAAGAAGAAAACCGTCGCAGAAAGATTCGCCGACGGTAACGTTCACACAAGAGACTACCTCTTTCGTGTGGTTTCCTATCACGTCCAAGTACCTTTTAACACGAGTAACGAATATGACGATCCAACAAAACCCTGATTACAAGTCAGACCAACACAGAAACCGTGTGCACCTCTACACCGAGATGAGTAACGTTCGTCGTCAGCTCACTGGTTTTGAGAGCACGGTGTGGGCACCTGTGATGCGCGTAATGGTCATGGCTTACTTGGCGGTGATCTGCGTGCTTGCGCTGTTCGGCAAGAACGAGCCCATCTTCGGCACGCTGACACTTCTGAGTGCATGGTGCTTTTTGACCATCGTTCGCGTGATCTATTGGTTGAAAAAGTTGGCGGTGCCACCGAGTGAAGCGTTGTTGATCGACCCCGTTGATCTGGCGTTTTTGATGATGGTGAAGAACGCGCTACATTTGTCTATCGTCATGGTGCTGGTGGTGGCTGTGCTGTACTTGACCAAAAACACTGGCTTGGGTGGATTGTTCACCCTGCTGATCATTTATGCCGCTGTCGTCATTCCCGTACTCATCAAACACAAGCCAGTAATTGCGATTTACAACGGAACTTACAATCCGCCACTCAACCAGAAATATTCCGCCTGGGCTGAAATCTGCAAGCCCTAATTTCGTAACCACCCAACCAAAGAAGAGACTCACATGTACCCGAAAACCAAAAGTGAAACCAGTGCTGAAGAAATGCTCCTGGGCATGCTGTTCACCAAAGCCAGCTATGTCCAGGTGATGTCGCTGGCTGATCAGGTGCAATTCCTGTCGCAGCCGAACAGCTCGAATGTGATGGGGAACTTCGCCAGATCGTGTCGCTATCTGGGAAACTATCTGGACGCGTTTGACACGCTCATCGAAACGCACGCGCAAACTATCGTCATTCAACAACTCGAAGCGTACGTGAAGTACAAGCGCACCAAGCATGCCAAGATCGTGATGCCGGCTGTGCGACCTGCGGAGTGGCAAGAGTGTCGCGAAAAAATCGTGCGGTATGCACGCGGTGACCAACTTGTGGTGAACGCACAAACCAAGCCACTGGAGGTGCATCTGCGAGCACTGGGTTACAACGTGGACACGGTGGCTTACCGCGTAGCCATGCTGGCAGTCCAGCGGATGCGCTCGGAGATGAACGTGGATCAACGACGCAAGCTGGTGCCCATCGTCAGCTTCATGGAGAGCCTGCAGGTGATCACAGCGGTTCCGCCCGTGCTGCCACCCGCCAATTGATTCACCAAGATTGCGGCACAAAAAAGAGAGGGCACGCCCTCTCTTTTCTGCTGCTTTTTTCTTTTTTCTCAAACGGACTTGCCGTGGACTTGGAAATCCACACTGATGTCTTCCTCCACGGTGAGCGTGCCATCCGGCAAAGCAACCAACCGCTTTTTGATGCCGAGCCGTGAAACAGGGTCAAGCACCGTGAGGATCGGGAACTTCGATTCACCCGTCACGCCAACCAACTCTATGTTGTATGTGTCGCCCTTGAGGACTTCGCGGAGTGCGTCTTCGATTTCACTCACGGCGACCATCGTGTTCTTGAAATATTTGTCAATGGCCAACACCGACAGTCGGATCATCTCCGCACGCAACGGGAAGTTCTTCGCCACCATGTTGGACACGTGTAAAATGAGCTTGAGTGACTGTGCCGAGTCAATCACCGCTTCCGTGTTACTTGGGGTGAGTACACGAATTTTACCGCTGGTGGTCTTCGGGTGGAAGAAGATCTTCGTTTGCTCCAACATCTTGTCTTCGAAGACTGGCAACTGATTGATGATCCACTCGACTTGCGATTTCTTGATCTTGTCTTTGTAGGCCAGGGCGATTTTGTCGGTGACGAAGTAGTACGCACCCTCGATCATCATGATGTCAACGTACCGCGTCAGGTACTTCTTGAAACCATCCAACTCGATCGAATTCCCGGAAGAGTCCTTGATGGTGTCCCCCTTGCGATGAGCGATGACTGGCGTGCCATCAACATCGTAAACAAAGTCACCTCGTTTGTGCAGCACTTCTTTGACAAGTTCACCTGCGGCATTGAACGTGAACTCCCGACCCAGGTTGTCTGTTTTGTAGACATCGTGGTCGTAAGTTGCGGGGATGTCCATCTCGTAGGTTTTGTACTGTGTGAGCCCCACGTTCGAGCGCGATTGTGACCAGAGGTTTTTCAAGTGGTCACCAAAACGAACCGTCATGGTCTCCATGCTAATCACATAGGGCGCCGAGTTGTAACTCTTATCCTTGAACAGTGAGTCTGAGTTGGTGGGCTGGTAGTTGTCAGCCACCCCAGATGGTACCTCAGTAACGAGTGTGTAGATGTTGAAGTTGGCGGTGAGTTGCGTGCGGGGTTTTTGCACAGCAAACTTGGCACCTTCGAACTCGTTCGTCCACTCGATTTCGTTGTCCGCATTGATTGCGAACTCAGTATAGAGTCTGAACTGATAGGTTCTCTCACCGTCCATGATGTCGGTGGCCACCCAGTTCGCAAGGAAATGGACCTCCATGCCGTTGATAGAATTCGTGGGTACAAATCCAACGTAGACTTGAATCTGTTCATTGGAGAGTCCTTTGAAAACCTCATTCGAATCAGTTTTCACCTCTACCACGTAACCAAACTTGCCGTCTTCCGCAAACGTGAACACCCCATACGACTGGGTGTAGACACACCGCACATCCAGGCTTGTATTACCGTGCATCAGTGTTTTGGTGGTGATCGTGGGTGCGTCCATGTGGTAGGGCCTCACTTCAAACGTGGTGCTCGACACATCCAAGACGTAGTAGTACGGCGAATAATGATAGCTCGACTCGTTCACCTTTCTTGCCCGGCTGACGGGATCGAGTGCGAAAAGCTCCTCACGTTGGATTTTGTCCACCACGAACACACGCCCGTCCACGTTCTTGTAAAGCACGTCGCTGGTGAGTGTGACTGTTTTGTCGGAGTAGCTCACGCCAGGGAAGGTGGCGACTTCAGACATGTTGATCGGCACTGTCTGCATCGAAACCGATGCAGGTGTGAGCAGTGAGGGGTCGCTGGCGTTGGGCGTTTCTTTCGATGCTTGAAATACACGGTTGGTCACGGTGTCGATGTCGGCCTTGATTTCGAAACCAAAGTCCACCAGATCGCCACTCAGTTGGGCGTTGGTGATGGGCAGGTTCTGCCGTCCAAGTGCGTTTTGCATCACGCGGTCTTTCAGTTCATCGAAACTGAGTGCCGCACGCCCACCATCCACAAGGGTGTCACTTCTGAAGAAGATATTTTTGATTCTATTCAAATAACCGTTGTGGCGAATATCCTCATAAACGTCTTCCGGATACCACGTGATTTGGAATTGTTCCGGATTGTATTTGCCAAGATCCATACCCAATCTACCCTTGGTGCTGTAGACTTCGTATTTTACCTTCCCTCTGATCGTGGTGGCGTTCTCGGACGAGTTGATAAAAACGTAAGGTATTTCAAATCTGGCAGTTTGCCCCAACACACGCAGCAGAACCATCGGGGTGGATGGGTTCACCACTTGCACATCGTGGCTAATGGGCACCTCGTTCCAAATATTAGCGTAAGTGTCTTTGACGTAGAAACGGGCTTTGTAAAACTGATCCGGGAACTCGAATGCAAAATACCGGCCGGTGGCATAACTCACTGTATCGTAACGTGTCTCAATGGCATACTGGTGAGCCGTGACTGCAAACCGGATGTACCGCACCTCGTTGGAGGATGTGATGATGTCGTGTTGAATGGTGGGCGACGCTGGTAACTCCAAGCTATCGTCGCCCATCGTGAGGTATTTCACTTCCCAACCAGAGCTGTCGTAGCGGGAGATGCTGACGCCATACTCAATGCTGAACTGCACACCACCCACTTGGAAAAAAGTGTTTCTCGGAATGATGACCTGGTAACTTCCCACCCAATCATTTCGCAACTCTCTTTCGAAAAACAACTCTTCGAGGTCAGACAGCTCGATGGCAATGGTGAACATCGCGTTGGACGGCAATGCAAACCGGCCCACATAGTCCTTGTCGGACATGTGTTTGTAAAGGTCTTCTGGAATAAGGGCAGAATTGGGATAGAGCCTTCTCACAGAGGACTCGTGCTCGTCGATCACCATGGCAGTGTTGACCGCTGTGCAGTCGAGCGCAAACACGAATGGCGAAGACGGGTCGATGTCGACAGTTGCGCCGTCGAGCATGGAAGTGAACAACTCCAAAGTGCGGTAATGCGCTTGCGTTGGGTTGCGCTTGTACTGTTGGAGGTCGCCGTAAAATTCACTCGAATTGATCGTGGACATGTCTATTCCTTGGTGACTTGATGATTCACAGGCCCAATTTGGACGAGAGCTTGGTGGTCATGGTGTTGTAATACTTGACGATGGCTGCATACTCAGCGTTCGGCACGTACCACTCTAGTTCGTAAGTGCCTGGATGAATTCTAGGGTAGCCCCTGCAATTAACTTTACCCAGCATGGCATATGGCACCTTTGTCATTTTACGGGGACGCTGCGCATCGCGCATCGAATAGTTGAACGTTTGCACGATGACGTTAAACTCTTTGATGAGAATAGGATCATTGTACTCCGCACCGATACATTGAAACTGAACATCTATTTGAGAAGCAGGGGAGTTCAGCGGAGCTTCTGTTTGATAATCGAAACTGCGACCATAAGGGACTGTGGTGGGGTATGCCACACCTGTGCAGCCGATCTTTTGCACGTACGTTCTGGTTTGGTCCAACACCAAACGCCAAATGCGGGTCATGTAATCGATTTCGTTATCGATCAACAAATCCCAATACGGCACCATCTTGCCGATGTAAACATTGGCCGCATAACGACGCCAGTAGTCGAAAATTGAAGTGATCAAATCGCCCGGCATGTTTCTAAAGGAAACCGATGCTTGCCAGAGTCCGTAGTTGTAGGCGTGTGAATCCACGTGCGCGTAAGATTCACCATAAACACCAGGCGTTGAGGTATAAGACTCCACCACACTGTCCGGCCAACCAGACATCGTAGTGACATGGTTGGTGAGAATTGGGATGAAGCAACTATCGTGGTCCACGAGTGTGGTGGATACACCAGCCAAATGCAGACGCGGATCTAAAGTACAGGAGATAATCCTTTGAATAGAGTCCGCTTCGAATGTGGCTAATTTGTTAAAGTACCGGTCATGCCGGATGTTTTCCAAAGACAGGTTCAAACTCGGTCTGGTGAAGAAGACCAGGCCGTAGTCGTCCTTGTTAATCGGAACAGCAGACGGCATTTTTCTGTGGTTAATCCCCCAGATGCTCTGACTGATGGCGTTATCGGTGCCACCGGTTGGTCCTGTTCTGAGAATGTCACTGACGTTAAGGTCTATGCGCGTCGCCATTTTTGTACAACACTTTCTTTCTAAGAGGTTTTTGCCATGGGTCCGTTCCAAGAAGCCACCACAGGCGCCGTTGGCCTGGTGCAGCAAGTCGTCGAACTTTTCGACAAGGTCAACTCTTACGCAGGGCGTAAGAGCCTGATTGACGTATCAAAAGATGCCAGGGTGGAACCCACCCTGATCGTGGATGCTGCGCTGATGGGCACCGACTATCTGCCGGCCATCACGCAAAACATGCAAGCCATCTTTGCGGGGTACTACCTGCAAGCCATCGAGATGATGCATACCATCGACGGCATTCAAGTCAAGCAAAAGCTCGCCCCCCTCAACCCCAACCGCACGCCCAATGTGGCTTTGATGAGCCATGCTGGGGTGGACTTCGGTGACTGGCGCATGCACAAGGCCAGTTACGCAGTGTCGTTGCCCACCCGCAAGAACGTTTCCGCTCTTGGGTTGGAGTCCTTCGCTGCCGCCAAACGCACACCGCATTGGGGGATTGCTGTCGAGGCTGCGCAGAACAACCCCAACATGGCGGGTCAGCCCAACAAAGGCAAGCGAAACCCTGGTGATCCGCCGGAGTACGACGAGCTGGAAAAAGAGCGCGACGATCTGAAGAAGACGAACAAGAAGCTGCGCGAAAAGCTGGGTGAGTTCCCGGAAGAAAGCGCTCGCGTGGAGAAGGATGTCACCAAGATGGTGACGGATGTTTCTCCACTGTCGGTGGGCAAGCTCTATGAAGTCACCTTCCGTGACGGCAAGGAAGTGGCGGTCATCAAGGTGGCGATTCGCCTGATGGCAAAAATGGTGCCGACGTCTTCGATTGTTTCGGTCTGCACCATCGACTCGCATCGGAAGAAGGACATCGTCGAGCGTTTCCATGGAGTGCGTTCTGGCGAACTGGAGTTCATCGATCACTTCGTTCTCTGTAACGACCTGATCGATGAACACCGCCGGGCAGCCATCAAGGACAAGTCGGGTCTCTACAAGGAAATTCTCGCTCGCCGCAACAAGAGCTTGCTCGCTGGTCTGCTGGAACGCAACCCTTCCGTGGCAGTGGCTTCCAACCTCGTCATCATGGACTCCACCACAATGGAGACCATCGAGGCTGAAATGGGGGGTAGCTTCAAGAACGACAAGATCCGCAACCAGGTCTTCGAGACCACCTCGCTGATGATCCTGGCCGTCGTGGACCGTGGTTATGACCGTGTGCGCTTCTATCACCGCGGCATCGACGGTTACAGTGATGTCAGCGTGAAGGAGATGAAGGCTGGGCAAAAAGACGATGGCAACCAAGTGGCGGACATCATGAAGGCGTTCCTCAAGGGCTCTGCCCCGCAACTCTGATTCCTTATTACCCCCTATTTCAAGAGAGTAACTGATCATGGATTTCAACTTCTACAACCGCCTGGCTGATTTTTTGCCCACGTTCAACAAGCGCGAGGTGCTGATTTCGGCTGACAAGACCCACGAGTTCATCGTCAAGCACACCATCCCGGTCATCGAGAGCGCGGCCCAGGTTTACCAAGGCCAGAAGTTCAAGGACAACGATGTCAAGCGCATGACCAGCAACATCTCGGCTGTCATCAAAGGCACGAACGCCTTCGACTCGATACTGACGTGCATGCAAAAGGCGGCCGCCATCGTGATGTACTGCAACGATTATGCAGACAAGATCTTCAGCAACACCGAAGCACGCCAAGGGCTGACGTTTGCGAAGTTCACGCTCATGCGAACGACGCAGGCCGCAGAGTTCGCTTCCAAGTACGCACGCAAGTTCCTCAACTTCGTTCTGGCGCGTGAAGCACAAGCTGCTGGTGTGGACGGCTTGGAGTGCAGCAAGAAAGAGTCGGAGTGGGTGGATGCCAACTTCAGTGACTTCATCATCGCGTTGCGGGCGCTCGACAGGGACGTGGAGCAATTCAAAGCTCACCTGAGTGGCTTGCCGGACGCCATCATCTCCGAAGCCACCGAACGGACGTTTGTCTCCACGATTGGTCAGAGCAAGTACGATCCGATGAACCTGCGCAACTTCAGCGTCGCGTTCAACCCGTTCTACTTCTTTGGCATGCTGCGTGTGCAGTGGCAAGAGCGTTGCTATGAATCGGCACAAGCCGATCTCGCGCTGATCCAGATGCGCATCCTTCACCTGCGGCGGCTGCAAGAAAAGCAGAACGACGCCAAGCTGGAAAAGCAGATCGAGTACCATCAGATCCGTGCCAACAAGTTCCAGCAAGAAATCGACGAAATGGAACGCGACTGGAAGCTGGAGGCTTAAGTCATGAACAAGACTGTTGTTTATTGTTCTGGCTTTGTGGGGCAGTTGCGCAACATGACAGCGCCTCTCACCACCACCCAGACTGCGCGTTACGTGATGGATAATCAGGAGATCCCCAAGCATCTTCAGTACCCGTCCAGCACCGACATCGACGACCTGTGGAAAACATGGGTCACCAAGAACGTGGAGAAGACCAAGTTCTCCTACGTGATCAAGGTGGTCACAGAAGCACTGCTTCACTTCGGTGACACCGATGTGATGTCGTGGATCAACATGCAGCTTCAGAGCAAGGAGGCGTCGCCCCAGCACGAGCAATGGTTGCAAGAAACGCTCGGCTTCGTGTTGTCGGGATACCGTCGCCACACCAACTACAACGCGTGGTGTTACGTGTTGAGCGCTGGCGGTAACACCCACAGCTTCAACGTGCTCTCGGAGAAAACCCGCAAGATGCTGGGCGACAAGGTCGTCTACGGTGTTGAACGCATGACGATGCGTGAGTTCGTTGTGATGTGGATTCGCCGCGAAGGTGGTTTCAACGACCTGATCGAGAGTCTGCACGTGCTCTACGGGCGCCGCTAATCCAAAGCACTCACTTCTAAGGAGGATTGTCCATGGTCGATCTTGAAACAAAAGAAGGCATTGCGCTGGAGTATCTGCGGCTGAATCTCGCACAAGAAAGCCTGCAATGCGCGGTTCAGGTGTTGGAGCCAGAAGAGCTGGTGGAGATGGATGAGCTTGACGCCGCGGGGCGCAAGCTTTGCGGTGACTTCAACACGTTCACCGACTCCACATTGTCCTTGGAGGGGATCACCCACTTGCTGGAAGATCGCTACATCAAGGGCACGCTCACGCAGGACACACTCACTGTCAGCAACGTGGCGATGGAGACCTACTTCGATCGCCTGGGCATGCGCATGGTCAA
>ERZ650304.672-NODE-672-length-16005-cov-10.237618_pt1 | contig 16005 bp, 12 predicted proteins | sample MGYA00376240_ERZ650304 | MGnify/ENA primary metagenome ERZ650304 (study PRJEB26733, sample SAMN07839271) | wastewater metagenome | biome: small river; feature: stream; material: water | place: USA: North Carolina | collected 2016-03-01 ...
GATAACCGCTGAAAGCATCTAAGTGGGAAACTTGCCTCGAGATAAGATCTCCCTGAGTATTTAATACTCCACAAGGGTCGTTGAAGACTACAACGTTGATAGGTCAGGTGTGGAAGCGCAGTAATGTGTTAAGCTAACTGATACTAATTGCCCGTGAGGCTTGACTCTATTATTTTAGGGGTTTACTGAAATGTGAACTTGATGATCTAATAGCGAATAAAGTCGATACAATATGAATAAATATCTAACAATATCCATCTGTTAAAACCAATATGCAGAGATAAATAAATTTAAAGCAGAACTGTTTTAAATTAACTATCAAAGCAACATGAATTGCTTGGTGACATTAGAGACTTGGACCCACTCCTTCCCATCTCGAACAGGACAGTGAAACGAGTCATCGCCGATGATAGTGTGGTTCGCCCATGCGAAAGTAGGACATTGCCAAGCGCCTTACAAACAAAGCCCAGATTAGTCTGGGCTTTTGTATTTCTATACGTTAAATAGAATAAAGTAATAATTCTATTTATTAATACCAGTAATATCAAAAAACTAAAACAAATACCATCACAAACCAATCCAAACCGTCATATCTCCCTCCAAAGACCCAGAAACTTTATGGGTCACATTGGAGTTAAGAGAGTAGAAAACATCTATCCAATCTAGATATTTTTAATAATCACAGTGCCTCAATCAAAGATACCAATAGTTTCCAGCTCTTAGCTACAGACTTGATGTTAACCTTCTCATTCGGGGAATGCGGGAAGCGTATAGTCGCACCTATCGATACTGCATCTACTGTAGGGTATTTATCCATTATTAGTCCACATTCTAAACCACCATGAGTAGCTCCAACGTGTATTTCTTTATTGAATAAAGATTTATATGTTTGCTTTACAATTGCTAAAGCTGCACTCTCTGTATTTGGTTGCCAGCCTGGGTAGCAGCCTGAATGTTCTACCTCAGCACCAATTTGTTTAAAGCAGCTTGCAACACTATTTGCCGCCTTCATTTTAGGTGCATGCATTGAGCTGCGTTGTAACGTAACTATTTCTATCTTATCTTGATGCGTGCTAATTACTCCAACGTTGCTAGAAGTTTCTGCAATACCCAATTTATTATTCATGCGCCATACGCCATTAAAAACGCTAGCTAATGCGCGAATTAACTTTTTACTTTGTTCAGGATTAATTATTTGTGATGTAGTTGCTATCACGGAACTCTCTAATTTTAAATTTGGATCAGTTTCAGCAAATTCTATAGTTAGATCATTTGAATATTGTTGTATAAATTCTTGAATTCTAATAATTTGTTCATTTGAGGCATTGATAACTGCTTCACAATATGATGGAATTACATTGCGTAATTTACCACCAGATATTGAAACTAAATCAAAAGTAAATTCATTTTGTAATTGAACTAATAAATTAGCAATTTCTTTAATTGCATTAGCACGCCCTAAAGGAATGTCTACGCCAGAATGCCCGCTAAATAAATCTTTAAGCTCTATTTTTAAGGTTTGTTGATTTTCTTGGGGAGATTGATATGTAATTGGATATATAGCATTGGTATTAATTCCACCAGCACAGCCAATACAAACTTCATCATCTTCTTCAGAATCAAGATTCAATAGAACCTCTCCGCTAAGCTCAGTACCCGTAATTCCAAATGCACCACTCATTCCGGCTTCTTCATCGGTGGTAATTAATAACTCGATATCATTGTGTTTTAGATCAGTTGATTTTAACACGGCTAAGCCCATTGCAACTCCCATTCCATTGTCGGCGCCAAGAGTTGTTTCATTGGCAGTTACCCACTCACCATCAATATAGGCATCGATTGGATCAGTTAGGAAGTTATGCTTAGATTCTTTAGTTTTAGATGGAACCATGTCCATATGGGCTTGCAATATGATTTTCTTGCGAGTAGGAGATTTATCTGTGGCTGGTTTACGTATAACAACGTTTCCGATTGGCGTAACGCTATAATCACAATTCATTTTGGTAGCGGTAGCAATTAAATATTGACGAACTTGCTCTTCCTGTTTTGATGGTCGCGGAATTTGAGTTAAATCTTTAAAATATTCCCAAACAATTTGTGGTTCTAGTTTTTCAATGTTGCGATCCATACTTTAGCTCCTAGTGTAGTTAAATGACATATTCTAAGTCTTTATTATAGTCTAATTGGCTTAATTTAGTCATAAATTCGGCTTAAAGCCAAGATTTAACTGGTATATTGTTATAATAATGGATAATCATAAATTTGAAAGTTAAATTATGAAGAAAAAATTACTTGGGTTAATTCTTGCTGGATTAACTAGCTCAGTATTGGCATCTCAAATTGAGCAGTCTGAAATTAAAATTGATAATATTGAAGTTGGTAAAATGGATGGGGATACCCAAGCATCACAATTTTCTCTGCTGGTTAATTTTCATAATGATGGCGATGATATTGATAAATGGAAAATTGGGTTTTATATGCCACGGAGCTTTTTTAGCTTATCCGCGCAAAATATTAATCCTGAATTAGAAATGCAGGTTTGTGATGCAGTTGGTGTCTGTGCCAATTTACGCTATGTAAAGTCTGGTTCAATTACAGCTAGTGATACCAGTCAAGGTTATTTTACTATGTTGGAGCCACTATCTAATTTTACTTTAAAGAAGAAAGGTCGTTATTTTCTTCGATTAGCACATAATAATCAATGGTCGCCTGGAAATGTATCAGCGCTACCACAAAGCTGGTTTATGATTGCTGATGATAAAGTTAAAGATGGTGTACCACGGATTTATACGATTCAAACTGAAATTAATCAATACTCAATACTTGGTTATGATCAAAATCAAGTTGATGAAAAATTGACTAAATATATTAATGATAATTGGCAAAATAGCTTGCCTGTACCAAGTAATTTGATTAATATTGTTCCTGCTCCAGTTAGTATCTCTCAACCAAATTTAGGTGATTATACATTACCAACTAAAACCGTGACTATTCACAATCAATTAAATACTGATAATGTGGTTGCTAATCAGTGGGCCACAATTATAAAGCAGGATTGGAAGATTAAGAAAAAAGTCTTAGTCGATAATGATGCTAGTGCCAATGATGGAATTGTGATTACTACAATTAATGACCCTAAATCAATTAATAATAATCCAGAAGGTTATCGTTTAACAATTAGCAGTAATAGCATCGTGATTGAAGCTTTGACGGATGCCGGTGCTTATTATGCTTTGCAGACTTTACGTCAATTATGGAGTCAAAATCCACAAAATCTGCCAAGCTTGACAATTACTGATTATCCACGCTTTAAATATCGTGGAATCTTGCTAGATGTTGCGCGTCACTATTTTACTCCTACTGAAATTAATAAATTAATTGACGTTATGGCTAGTCAAAAATTAAATACCTTGCATATTCATTTCTCAGATGATGAAGCCTTTCGTTTGGCTCTGCCAGAATATCCAACTTTGGCAAGTGTTGCAACTAAACGTGGTTTAGGGCAGCTTGTTGGTCCAAATATGTTATTGCAAAATAATTTAGATACGACCAACATGAGCCAGCAAGCATATCCGGCAGCAAATAGTGTGTATGCTGGAAGTTATAGTGCTGAAGAAATTAAAGCTTTAATTAGTTATGCTAACGCTAATCAAATTACGGTAATTCCGGAGATTGATTTGCCAGGGCATGCACGAGCATTAATTAAGGCATTGCCTGACACTATGTCAGATCCAAATGATAATTCACAATTTATTTCTGTACAGGGTTATACTGATGACGTGTTACCTGTGTGTACTTACGGTACAGATATTTCAGTCGGTAGTCAGTTTACTGCATCCATGAATAATATTGTTAATAGCGTGGCAAACTTATTTAACCAACAGACTTCAGTCTATGCCATAAATAATGAGGTTAGTGTTGGCGGTGATGAAGTTAGTCCAAATGCTTGGTCGAATGATACTAGCTGTCGTAATGAATGGAATAATTTATCTGCATTGGATAAATCACATTTGTTCTTTAAAAAGCTTGCTCTGGCAAATAATAATTTGATGTTATCAGGTTGGCAGCAAGCAGTTCAAACGGATGGTTCTGAACTTGGAAAAAATCTTATTCCTGTTGCACAAACTGGGCATGTTTGGGTTTGGAATCCATCAGGCGAAGGTGTAAAACAAGCAGTAACCTTAGCAAATAATAATTATCCAACAATTCTGGCATACGCAGATAAAAGTTATTTTGACTTAGCGTATACACCAAGCATGTATGAGCCTGGATTTACTTGGGCTGCACCTAATTTGGATACGTATAGCGCGCTAAGTTTAGCGCAAACAGCAAGTAAAACTCAGTCATTAAGTAAGCAGCCACAAAATATCCTTGGTCTTGAGGGAACTTTATGGTCAGAAAATTTAGCCAGTTTTGATCACTTGATGTACTCCGCATTGCCAAAAATGCCTGGTTTGGCTGAGGCTGCTTGGTCGCCAAATTATATTACGGCGGATAAACAGCAATTAAATTGGCAAAGCTTAGCTACTCGACTTGGTTGTGGTGAAACTGGATTCTTGGCATACTTAAACAAACTATATGGTGTTAATTACCGTGGTTATCCAAATGGAATTAGTAAAGAAGTTCCTGATGGTAGTTTATGCCAAGAGAAATCTGCACTGATACCACCAAGTTGATAATTCATTCAGCTTGAAAGTTCACCAAGAGGTGGACTTTTTTTATTGTATTTACATTAAAATTTAAAAAATCTATCTTGGTTTGACAAAATGAATATAATCATGTACTTGATTAATTTTGATAGAGTTTTTCAATCAAGTTAAACTAAAAATTAGCATTGATTTAGGTCGTTAATTTAATATTATTTGTCGTGCTAAAGATAAATTAATAACCTAAGTTAATGTATAAATTGGAATTTTAAATATTTATAGTAAAGGATAAAGTTATGAATAAATCTAAAACATTACTTACTGCTGCGGTAGTTGCAAGTTTATCAACATTGCCAACTTTATCGGTTGCTGTATCTACGCCTGCACCATCTCCAACTAGCCAAGCAACAAATAATTGTTGTCATGCTAAAAAATCTAAAAGTGAAAGTGGTACAGTGAATAAAGCTGCTGTTAAAAAAACTAATTCAACCAATTAATTTATTAATAGTTTTAAATTAAATAAAATGTCACTATTATTAAATGGATTTGGAGTTAAACTGCGGCATGAGCACTATCAAGAAATTTTAACTGATTCACCACGAGTTGACTGGTTTGAAATCTTAAGTGAAGACTATCTTAATGTTGGTGGTAATAATCGTTATTATTTAGAGCAAATTAGTCAACGCTTTCCAATAGCTATGCATGGCGTATCTTTATCTTTGGGTGGCTGTGATCCATTAGATTTAAAGTATTTGGCGGAACTTAAGCAACTGTCGCATGATATTAGAGCTATGCATATTTCTGATCATTTATGTTGGACGATACGAAATCAAATAAATAGTCATGATTTATTGCCGATGCCGTATACCGCTGATGCGGTGAAGCATATTTCTCAGCGAATTCGCCAAACGCAGGATTTTTTGGAACAAACGATTTTAGTTGAGAATGTTTCGAGTTATTTAAATTACACTAGTTCCGAATTAAGTGAGTGGGAATTTATTAATGCGATTTTAGCTGAGAGCAATTGCTTGTTATTATTAGATATTAATAATGTGTATGTAAATAGCGTAAATTATGATTTTGATCCGCTAGAATATATTCGTGGGTTAGATTTAAGCAAAGTTGCGCAAATTCATTTGGCAGGGCATACGCAACAAGGTAAATACTTAATTGATACGCATGATGCGCCAGTTACTCAAGCTGTATGGCAGCTTTATCAAGATACTTTGCAATTACTTGGTCGAGTTCCTCCAGTTTTATTGGAGCGTGATGATAATGTTCCGTCATTAAGTGAGTTGGTGATTGAGTTAGATATTGCGCGAAACTTAAGTCATGGATAAATTAAAACAGTTGCAGAGTATTTTTTTGCAATCATTGCTTGAACCAAATTTGGATTTAATTCACGAAATTGACGGAGCTAAACCTGAAAAATTAGAGCGTTTATCAATTTATCAAGATGGCTATTTTTATCGTCTTTATAATGCGTTGGTCAATAATTTTCCATTGCTGGCATCAATAATGTATGAAGATGAATTTAGCGAATTAATTACGGCATATATCCGTAATTGTCCATCACATTGTCATGGTTTACAGTTTTTTGGCCAGTATTTACCGGATTTTATTTGCCAATATTCTTTGGGTCGTAAATCTCCATATTTAGCCGAAGTTGCTGCATTAGATTTAGCTTTATTGATTGCAAGTATTGCTGTGAACCAACAGTCAGTTAAACTGGAGTTGTTATCTAAACTATCTGACGATCAATTAGGTCAATTAAAAATACAATTGGCTGCACATGTTACCCGATTAGAGTTTAATTATAATATTCTTGAGTTATGGAATTCATCACAGTTAAATTTGCTTGAACCAGTGAAACTAGACTTAAAACAGCAAGTTTTATTTTGGCGTAAGGATTTAATTAATCAATTTAGAGTTATAGATAATGAGCTAGAGCAGCAAGCATTGCAGTTTGTGCAAACAGGCACTAATTTTACTTCTTTTTGTGAGTATTTAAGTGCTGACTTAAATGCGAGTGAAGGACAAATTGGATTGATTGTGCAGCAATGGGTTGCCGATGAGTTATTACTTGACGATATAAGTTTTATTACTTGAGTCCTTATTCTTTCTTTAAGAGTGATAAGCGTAAGGACTCTGGGTTTTATTGATTAAATTTTATAGTTTTACCTCAACAGCTGGATATTCTTCCTCATAGCTTTCATTGTATACGCCATAATACACGACTCTTCGTGCTGTAAAATCAACTTCATAATTAATTACACCAGCATCCCAAGTTGCTTGAAGAAATTCAGGAAAGGTACTTTTTCCTGCCTGATCATGTCTAATTGCGGCAATTAATGCATCTTGATTAAATTTTGGAATTATGTGAGTTCCTGTGACCAATGGAGTACCTTGTTGCACAATTAATTTGTTATCTTTCATTAAGTAAATTGATTGGCAAGATGGCAATGACCAACGGTTAATCAAAACCCCAGCTTGCCTGAGAACCTCTGCAAGTACTGGAAATCCACCTACGGTTGGACGAATTGACATGGCATGTTTTTGAGCTTCTATAAGCTGGTTAATCGTATCTTTCATTTAACTTCCTTTATATATTTCATTTTTTAAAAACCTCTCTATAAATTGCTATTTATTTTTAGGCTGGTCGTATTATTTATAAACTAAATTATAGTTTGATCACTATGGCGTTTGGCGTAACCTAAGCCAACTGCACAGACAATTAAAATACACAGCATATAAATCAATGGCGTTGCGTATATTCCATAGCCAGCTTTAATTCCACTACTAATGATAATTGGAGCCATGCCGCCAAAGATTGTGAAACCAATGTTGTAACACATTGCAACTCCAGTTAAACGAATTTTGGCAGGGAAGAGGCACGTCATTAAATATGGAATAATCATTGCTGCAGCACCTTCTAGAATTGCTAGAATAATTGTGCCTGCCGCGTAAAATTGTGAGTCAATTAACCAATAACTGCATGGAATAAGGATAATACAAGTAATTATTAAGTTGCGTAAAATAATGTATGGTGAGGTGGTATTGGCAATTTTTCCTAAGATATAAATAGTGAATACATTACTAATCATCGCAACAGTCATGATTGAACTTATTACTTTATTGTCAACTTTAAGGATGCCGTGTAAATAAGTTGGCATGAAAATAATTGCTACCACGACTAAACCTGACATAATTGCAGTAGTTGCAATTCCAGCAATCATTTGAGGTAGATGGTGTTTAAATAGAAATGCTAACGGAAACTCTGGTTTATCTTCAATACGTTTAAACGCCGCAGTTTCATGCAATGTCTGACGAATTTTATAACTAATTAGGCAAATTACACCACCTAAAATGAACGGAATTCGCCAACCATAACTGCCTAATTCAGCGGGAGTAAATATATGGTTCAATAATTGATTAATTAATCCGCCAAGTAAAAGACCTGAGTTCACACCAACCATGGTAATTCCAAAGCCGCTACCACGTTTTTCAGGCATTGTTTCGCTAATGTATACGTAGGTACTAGGAAGTTCACCACCTAGTGCTAAACCTTGTAGCAAACGGAAGACAACTAGGCCAATCGGTGCGATAATTCCAATCTGATTATAAGTTGGTAATAATCCAATTCCCAATGATGAAATACCCATCAAAATGATAGTAATTATCAAAACTTTTTTACGTCCATGTTCATCACCAATATGACTAAATAGCATTCCACCAAGTGGACGTGACAAATATCCTAACACAAAAACTACATAGCTTTCGATAATTGAGAGTAATTGATTATCACTTGGGAAAAATTGATGTGCAAAATAGACTGAAAACATTCCATAAATAATAAAATCATAAAATTCTAACATACCACCTAAGGCAGCTAGTCCAACGATTTTACGTTCCTGCGGATTGAGGCGAAATTGATTTGACATATTGGCTCCTAAAATTAGCTTGATTGTAACAAAAAAGCAATGCAGCAAAACATTATTAGCAATGTTGTCAACCTTGTGTTTTTATGGTTAACTACATTAGTTATTATGCTAATGGTGGATTCATTCTATTTTTTTAAATAAATGATTAAACGGATATAAAATAAAAGAGTAGCATTATGCTACTCTTTTATTTGGAATAGTAAATAAAGGTTACTGACAGCTTTCGCAATCTGGATTATCAATTGAACAGAATTGTGCATCGGTTGCTGGAATATTATTTTCCACATTTGCGCGTGAGCTAAATTCGCCAACAGTTCCATCTGCCGTAACTGCATTTAATTCACCACCACGTCCAGTTGATTTTTCAGCTGAAGTTGCCGATAAAGTGCGTAGATAGTAAGTGGTTTTTAAACCACGTTTCCATGCTAGGCGGTAAAGTTCATCTAATTTACGACCTGATGGTTGTGACATGTACAGATTTAGCGATTGTGCTTGATCTAGCCATTTTTGACGACGACTTGCCGCTTCAACTAACCAAGTAGTATCCATTTCAAAAGCAGTTGCATATAATTGACGTAAATCATTTGGAATGCGATCAATTTTTTCTAAGCTTCCATCAAAATATTTGATATCACTAAGCATTACTTCATCCCAAATACCACGTTGTTTCAAATCTTTTACCAAGAATTCATTAACCACGGTGAATTCACCAGATAGATTTGATTTAACAAAAATATTTTGGTAAGTTGGTTCAATCGAAGCTGAAACTCCAATAATATTTGAAATCGTTGCAGTTGGTGCAATTGCCAAACAGTTTGAATTACGCATACCGTAAGTTTTGATTTGTTCGCGTAGGGCATCCCAATCCAAAGTAGTTTTGGTGTCTACTTGGAAATATTCAGGATTATTACGAGCATCTGCTAATAATTTTAAACTATCTGGTGGCAAAATTCCCTGTGACCACAAACTTCCTTCGAAACTTGAATAACGACCACGTTCACGTGCCAATTCACTTGAAGCCCAATAAGCGTAATAAGCAATCATTTCCATTGATTTATCGGCAAATTCAACTGCTTCAATTGATGAATATGGTAAACGTAAAACATGCAAGCTATCTTGAAATCCCATGAAGCCAAGACCAACTGGGCGGTGTTTCAAATTAGAATTCCGTGCTTTAAGCACAGGATAGAAGTTGATATCAATTACATTGTCTAACATTCGCATTGCTGTGGTAACTGTTTGACGTAATTTTACGCTGTCTAGGCCATTTTCAGTTAAGTGATTAACTAAGTTAATTGAACCTAAGTTACAGACTGCAATCTCATTTTCGTTCGTGTTCAAGGTAATTTCGGTACATAAGTTTGAACTATGTACTACACCAATATGCTGTTGTGGCGAGCGAATATTACATGGGTCTTTGAAGGTGATCCACGGGTGACCAGTTTCAAAAAGCATGGTTAAAATTTTACGCCATAGTTGTAGTGCAGGAACTTTTTTGCTAACGCGTAATTTACCTTCAGTAGCTAATTTTTCATAGCCTACATATGCTACTTCAAATTCTTTTCCAAATTTATCATGTAAATCAGGTACTTCATTTGGCGAGAATAAAGTCCATTCGCCTTGTTCGTGGACACGTTGCATAAATAAATCTGGAATCCAATTCGCAGTATTAATATCATGGCAACGACGGCGATCATCACCAGTATTTTTACGTAAATCTAGAAACTCTTCAATATCTGCATGCCAAGTTTCTAGATATACGCAGGCTGCTCCTTTGCGTTTACCGCCCTGATTAACGGCAACAGCAGTATCATTAACTACTTTCAAAAATGGAATTACACCTTGGCTTTTACCATTGGTGCCTTTGATGTGCGCACCCATGGCACGTACAGGCGTCCAGTCATTACCCAAACCGCCAGCAAATTTAGATAATAATGCATTTTCTTTGATACCATCATAAATGCCAATTAAATCATCTGAAATAGTAGTTAAATAGCAGCTGGATAATTGAGAATGCAAAGTTCCTGCATTAAATAAAGTTGGAGTTGATGACATAAAATCAAAGCTAGATAATATTTTATAAAATTCAATGGCACGACGTTCACGTTCAACTTCATTTAAAGCTAATCCCATTGCTACACGCATAAAGAATACTTGCGGTAATTCGATTCTACGGCCATAAATATGCAAGAAATAACGATCGTAAAGTGTTTGTAAACCAAGATATTTAAATTGGAAATCACGGCGTCCATCTAATGCTGCACCAAGTTTAGCTAGATCAAATTCAGCTAAACGTGGATCAAGTAATTCAGCCTTGATACCTTTTTTGATATATTCGCCAAAATATGTTTTGTATAAATCCTGCATCTCAGCTTGGGTAACTTCACGTCCAATAACTTCATGGCGAATTGTATGTAGTAATAATCGTGAAGTAACCGTATTATATGCTGGTTCACCTTCAATTAATTGACGTGAAGCAAGCACTACCGATTTGAATACTTCTTCCTCACTAACTCCATCATAGATATTTTTAATGGCTTCATCTAAAATTAATTTTGGTTCAACATCTAGTAATCCTTCACAGGCTGCCTGAATTACACCGTAAATATGCTTAATATTAATTTCTTTACGGCTACCATCAGCATGGGTTACGTGAATTTTATGTTCGGGGCGTTTCACACCATCGAGGTCACGCTCATGGCGGCGCTCTTCACGATATAAAACATACGCTCGTGCTACATCATGCTCACCGCTACGCATTAAAGCCAATTCAACTTGATCTTGAATTTCTTCAATATGAATTGAACCACCTTCTGGCTTTCTTTGCTGTAAAGCAAATACGACTAAATTAGTGAGTTGTGCAACTTGATCTCGTACACTAACCGACGAAAGGCTATTAATACTATGCACACCAATATAGGCTTTAGTGATAGCAACTGCGACTTTACTTGGGTTAAATTCGACGGCTTCTCCATTGCGTCGAACCACTAAATACATCGAAAAATCACCACTAGGTGCCATTGCTTGCCCATATTGGGTAGCTAGCATATTGGCTTCGTTATTCAGATTCATATTCTTTAGCCTTTATTAAGCTTACATCTGTTTTACTAGATATAGGTTATTTTATATATTTTAACACTATAGATTGTGTTTTACAGAATGGATTATACCGATTAAGTTTTAAAATCTCAACTAAAAAGCACGATAAAAAAATAAAAAAACAGATTGACTTTTGAAAGTGTAGTAAGCGTATGGGTTTGCGTTGAATCTTAAAATAAAATCTTGAAAAGTAATTTGTAACACTTTTGTAAATAAAAAATCACCTCAGATTTATTTGAGGTGATTCCTATTTATTTGCTCAGTTTGGTAACTTAACGTTTATTACCACGTGTTTGTCCTGCACCGCCAAATAATGCCGCAACTGATTTTTTAGGAGCAGAATTGCGCCCATCAATGTTTTTATTGTTATTTGGCTTATTTTTTTTAGTGACTGTGCTTGCCGTTGTTTGTGGACGTGATGGCGATTTTCGGTCATTACGTTCTGTAAATACTGGTGCAGGTGGATTAGCTTTATGGCGACCATGTATTATTGGTTTTTCTGCCGAAACTTTTGGAGCAAACCGTGGATCAAAACCTTCTACAACTTCGCTAGTAATTTTCATGCGCAGTAGTTTTTCAATTGCAAGTAATTGTTTAGTTTCATCACTTGATACTAAAGACACCGCATCACCTGGTTTGCCAGCACGACCTGTACGACCAATACGGTGTACGTAATCTTCAGGTACGTTGGGTAATTCATAGTTAACTACATGTGGTAAGTCAATAATATCTAAACCGCGTGCAGCAATATCAGTTGCCACTAGAACTTGCAGTGAACCATCTTTGAAGTTAGCTAAAGTACTAGTGCGTGCCGATTGACTTTTATTACCATGAATTGCTGAAGCAGATAGACCATGGTCAACTAGGTACGCTGCTAAACGGTTTGCGCCATGTTTTGTACGTGTAAATACCAAAACTTGGTACCAGTTGTGTTCTTTAATAAGGTGAGCTAATAACACTCGTTTTTGCTCTGTGCTAACTGGGTGAACTTTATGAGTAATTAAAGCAGCGGTAGTATTTGGTGCTGAAGCTTGAATTAATACTGGGTCATTCAAAAATTGTGCAGTTAGAGCTTTAATTTCAGTGGAGAATGTTGCAGAAAATAATAGAGTTTGGCGTTTTTTGGGTAGCAATGCTAGAATTTTTTTAATGTCGCGAATAAAGCCCATGTCTAGCATACGATCTGCTTCATCAAGCACTAAAGTTTTAATTTGACTTAAATTTAAGGTGCCTTGTGCAACATGGTCTAGTAGTCGACCTGGTGTTGCAACTAAGATATCTACACGGCTACGGAGAGCCTTGATTTGTGGGTTGATGCTGACACCACCAATCATAACCATTGAAGTTAATTTGAGATGCTTACCATAATCAATAATGCATTCCTCAACTTGAGCAGCCAATTCACGAGTTGGTACCAAAATTAAGGCACGAATTGGTGGGCGACCTTCAGATGGTCCCTTGACAGATTTATTCGAGAGCATATGTAGAATGGGAAGTGTAAATGCAGCAGTTTTACCGCTACCAGTTTGTGCGCCAGCTAAAATATCACCGCCAGCTAAAATTGCTGGAATCGCTTGTTCTTGAATTGCCGTTGGTTCAGTATAACCAAATTCTGTGACGGCATTGACGATTTCAGGCGCTAAACCTAATTTTGCAAAAGACATATTTGTAATTTTCCTAATTTGCCATGAGTTTATGTACATGACTTTCTAATTTGTATGTGATTTATAATTTTAAACCAATGTGTTAAGTATAATAACCGTTTTAAACGGTACGATATTATTACATAATATCATCATAAAGTAAGATAAATAAATGAATTACTTAAATATTTATAATTTAATCTGTGTAAATTTATTCTTAAAGCGTTATGCGATAAAACTATGGTTACCTTTATGTTCTTAAAGCTGCAAATGGTAAAAATGACTGTTTTGTTCATTGCCATCACGATTAAGTACTGACATAGATATGCTAATTAATGTGCTGGAGAGTTAATTTTGATGTCAAGTAATTCAGTTGAGATGTTCATTTTTAATCAGTTTTATTAAGAATTTTACTGCAAATGGAACTGGTAAAAGTGCGCTCCACATGCCTGGAAAATAATGGTAGCCATTATGATATTGCATATTTTCTACTATCGGATAGAGGATGATGTGCAGGGGTTGATTTAATATTAAATAAAGTGATGTTGTTCCTAATAGAAGATTCCCCAATGAATTATGTTGCCATAACTTAATTACACCAAATATTGCGATGATTATAATTACATAATTTTGTATTATTGAAGGGGCTAGATAATCAAAGCACATTAAAAGTGTGGTAACATATTGTTATGGTTCATAAAAATAAGTATATTAATAGTTCAAAAATTTCTGAGGTTAAATTTAGAGAAATTATTAGCTATTTTGTCGCAGATTTATCTGCTACACAAATAAGCATTTTATCTGGAATTAGCAGGAATTCAATTAATAAATATCTCATGGCAATCAGACAAAGAATCTATGATTATTGTCTTATTGATTCTCAATTTGGAGTCTCTGGTGATATTAAATTAGATGAAAGTTACTTTGGAGCTAAGATAGTTAGAGGGAAGCGTGGTGGTAAAGTTTACACTGAAATAGTTCTTGACTGTAAAAGTAAGACATTGTAGGATATTGTTAGATGTAAGGTATCGAATGAGTCAATCATTCATATTGATGGTTGGCGCGGTTATGATGGATTAGTAGATATAGGATATGATAAATACTTCCGTGTCAATCACGGTAACAATGTAATGGTCGAGTATTTAATGAATTTTGTGCTTTGACCTGATTTTAGTTAAACTACCGTTAATTAAAAAGGACAAAAGCAATGGCAAAGAACCCACATCTTACCCAAGATAAATTAGACTTATTAGCTCAAATACCCGAAGAGGTAATTGAGCTAATCTCCTCAGGTGTAAAAACCCAAGCTGATTTGGCAGCAATGTTTCATGGCTTAAAAAGCATGGTTATAGAAAGCGCTCTGGCTGGTGAAATGGACTACCATTTATCCAGCCAAGCAACATCTGAAGTACCACGAGTTGATCCAGATCTTCGTAATCGCCGCAATGGTTTTAGTAGTAAAACAGTTAAAACTAATGGTGGTGATATTCCTATCAATGTTCCTCGCGACCGCAATACTGAATTCGAAGCATTATTGATCCAAAAGCATAAACGTAGACTTGAAGGCATTGATGATGCCGTGCTATCTCTCTATTCTCGAGGGATGTCGATGCGTGATATTCGTGCGACCATTAGTGAGTTATACCATCAAGATCTATCCGAAGAATTGCTCTCAACTATAACAGATAGTGTTAATGATGAAGTAAAGGAATGGCAGAATCGTTCATTGGAATATCGTTATCCAATCTTATTCCTGGACTGTATGGTGGTGAAAGTTCAAGAGAATAAATCTATCCTCAATAAAGCAGTTTATCTGGCTTTAGGGGTTGGTACTGATGGGAGTAAAGAGCTCCTTGGCATATGGATTTCACAAAATGAGGGTGCCAAATTCTGGTTAAGTGTTTTAACCGAGTTAAATAACCGTGGAGCTAAAGAAGTATTTATCGCTTGCTGTGATGGTCTAACTGGCTTTCCTGATGCGATAGCAGCAGTATACCAAGACTGTCAAATTCAATCCTGTATTGTACATATGGTGCGTAACTCATTAAAGTTTGTACCATGGAAAGATAAGAAAGAGGTGGCTGCAGATTTAAAAACTATTTATCAAGCTAATACTGAGGAAATAGCTATTCAAAATCTTGATGAATTTGCCATAAAGTGGGATGTCAAATATCCAGCTATCAGTAAATCATAGTACAATCACTGGGAACAGGTAAATACTATATTTGATTATAATAAAGATATTCGCAAAGCCATTTATACTACTAACGCAATAGAGTCGCTAAATATGAAATTGCGCAAAGTAATAAAAAACAAGCGGTCATTTCCTAATGATACTGCTGTATTTAAAGTGCTTTATCTGGCTATTCAAAAGATAGCGACTAAGTGGAATATGCCCATTCGGGATTGGCAAATTGCATACCAGTAACTGCTTATCAAATTTGGGAAAATCTGAGAACCACTAAATCATGAAAATCAGATTGACACAAAATTCAGGACACACTCGGTTGAGAGTTTCTTGTGTAGAGAACTTAAACCAAATCAAACTGTAATGGTCTAATATTTCTGTAGACTATTAAAGCCAGTTTATTCCCCTAATTATACTCAGAATATTTCTGATATGGTGTTAAATATCCAATTGCTGAATGTCTCCTTTTATAATTGTAAAACTGTATG
>ERZ650304.674-NODE-674-length-15943-cov-10.295003_pt1 | contig 15943 bp, 17 predicted proteins | sample MGYA00376240_ERZ650304 | MGnify/ENA primary metagenome ERZ650304 (study PRJEB26733, sample SAMN07839271) | wastewater metagenome | biome: small river; feature: stream; material: water | place: USA: North Carolina | collected 2016-03-01 ...
CGGGGACATGGCCAGATCAGAGGGGTAGGGAGTTGGTGTTAAAAATGGTCAGAACCAATCTGGGTACCTAGATTGGATCTGACCATTTTTGACAGTGGCCTGTTCTTGAAGATTGGCGAGAGATGGAGTTGATTAGAGATGGTTGAGTGAGTGCGAGGTGCACATAATTTCACCTCGCGAGTTCTCAACGTGCAAGTCATTTTTAAAAAAAAACAATAGGGTTTGGAATGTTACACTTTATTCGAGTGGTAGTGGCTATTTTTATCTGTATTAATTTGTTATATACTAGATTTTTGTATGAGCGATATCCAGATCACCCAGACTCTATATGGTTTCAGAAAGCTCATACAAGGGCGGCATTGTTCGCTCTCATTATTTTATGGGTCATTTAAAGACGAATAAAAGAAATATTTTTTAAGGGAATTTTCTTCGGTACGGTGCATTCACGTCTGGGGCGACACCAACCTCCCGGGGTTGCTGTTTAATGAACCAACGGCGATAGACTTCATCGACTGGAAAGGGAGACTCTGAACTCACGCATTCGGCCACAGTGCGCGTGGTGTGGTCATATCCCCACAGAGACTGGCCTTGCTCATCGCGTTCGAAAATGTTTGGGTAGCGCTCATAGTTGCGCTTCCAGGCGTTGCGCCAGTACATAATGTTTTGGTGCAAGTGGGACACGAGCACGCGCATGGTCTGTTCCGAGAGAATACTGTTTTGGTCGCGGGGTTTTGCCATGGACGCCTGAACTTTGGCAATTTCCTGCGGCGGACTCGATGTTTTGCGAAGCTTTTCCAACTTTTTGGAAAGCGTTTCCAGACGCTTCTTTTCACGCTGCTCAAACTTGGTTCTCAGCTCCTCGAGCGTTCCCTCATGCACTTGAAGGTAACAAGTGTTGAAAAAGCCAATGACAGCGTCCTTGTCAATGACAATTTCCCTCCAGGCGTCGGGATCAGGAGGGTGTGCCATGGACGCTTGAATCATGTGGGAGAACTCGGATGCGTGCTGATACAGTGCTGGCCAAACGATGCGTTGCTGGCCAATCCCTGGAAGGAAACTGGCTCCATTTGCACCTCCCCCAAAGTAGTCAGTCCCTCCCAAAATAATCCCCATAATGACGTAAACGACTGGGTTTTGAACCTTGCTGAGCCTTGGATCACCCATTATGGCCTTGAACAACCCGTTGACATTGATAAAGTACTCCTTGGGTCGTTCACCTTCAATACGAGACCAAGGTTTCCCCTTGGCCTGCTCAATGGCCTCCAATTTTTCCTGGTCTCGCACTTCGTCCTCTGACAGCTTTTTGCCATCCTTGAGTTTTCGCTCTCGAGCCCTACGTTTAAGTTCCTTTCCCGAGGCACCCCGGCGTGGTTTGCAAATGTAAAAGGAGCGCTCACCCAACGTTCCATCGCTTTGAATGCGATCAAAGGTGTGCAAGAGGGAGATGGGAAGCGCATCTCCATCGTCCATGAAAATGATCCAGTTGTCCTGGGGGAAGAATTGCCAGTATTTGACAATTGCCAAATCCGCCTCCCCAATCTCATTCTTAGCGTCCTTCCATTCCATCTTCAACCCTTTGGGTCGAATGATAAAGACCCGATTGTACAAGTCTGGGTCCAGCTTCTCGTGAAGCGGTGTAATGCGTTCTCTGGGGCACATACTTTCCAACTCTCGAGGTGCGCTGGGGTCATCGGAACTCATTAAAAGTGGGTTCCGAACCATTTTCCACTGGCCCGGCAACCCATGAAGAACAAGTTGCTCCCCTGGAGATGGTGAGTAGTACTTTTCATCCATGAATGCATTCCAAATGATTGGATAGAGCTCTCTTCTCACGAGTTCTCGGTTGGTTGTGTATGATTGCCACTTGTCGGGATGCAAAATGTCCAGGACCTTGTGTGGTTCTCGCTCGTCGAGAATGGGTTTCTGGGCATCATAAGGAACTGGTTCAATGCCCTTGTCTCGAGTCGCGTGTGTCTTTATGGCCTTTGCGTCAGGTGTCCAGCGGTCAAAAAGACAGATAAAGAATGGACAGGGCAAATCAGCACGCCGCATTTGGTTGACAACAGAGTCCACAATGAACTTTTTGAGCAAATGAACAGTGTTGACAAACTCTGGATGGAGTTTAATGAGAAACTGATTGTCTGAAATGCCAATATGACGCCCCTGGCGGTATTCAGGAGGGATAATCTTGGTCATGCATTCTGGATGCGCCAACTTGAGGTTTTTGAAGATCCACCCAGAGATACCCATTTGTTCTTTAACAAATTTTTATTACACGTTTCGCGTCCCCTGGGAGTGCTTGGTCAACCTCCATGGAATTATGGTTCAAAAGGATACACTCCCCTATCCGTTTGTCCAGGGAAAACTTCCAGCGCTCTTGAAACGTTGGCAAGAGTTTGGAGCGCATTCGAGTCAAGTCAAAGGACCCAATGGAAAAGACTGAAAAGCCTGATTTGACTAGTGGGAGGCTCACTTCGCCAATGGAGGACCCCCAGTCAATTACACAGGTGGCCTTTTCGCGCTTTAAATCCTTGACGAGCGCTTGGACAAAGTCCTTGGTTGCAATGCAAACACGCTTTGAGTCCCACTTGGGTGGTTGAGAGTGGACATGTTCCACTTGCCCAACGGGTTTTGACCAGTTTCGTTGCACCATGAGTACCACTTGGATGGACATGGTGGAAAAAATGACCAGGCAAAAAAACACGCCCACCAGCACAATGAGAATGGGTTTCATTTTTTTTTTTAAAATTGGGACCCTGCTTCTATTTAATAAAACCCAATATGGCTTTGATTTAAAAAACCTGTGAGTTATGGGAAGAGATAACGACTGGGATCACCCCTACGCTGATGTGGATGCTCCGGCATTCATGGGACCTGATGGCACCTTTTCGTCCCCCACTGAGTACCGCGATATGCTCTTGTATGCGCCCTACGGAAAGGGCAACATGGGCTACTACTGGCGCGAAATTGTCGCCAATGTTGTCCTCAAGGAGGGTTTGGCCGTCCTCTTTGTGTCCTTTTTGCTGCCGGCCATTGTTTCGACGGCCCCTGGACCTGACCCAGTCTCTCGTGCCGTGTTTGTTGGGCTCATTGCGGGTCTTTCCATCTTTGTCATGCTCAGCTGGGGCTACAATGATCGCGTTCCGCGCAACTTGACGCTTGGAGCAACTGTCAGTGAGTTTATTCAAGGTCACATTAACTGGTTCCTGGCGCTCCTTTATTTGGGTGTTGGGTTCGCTTTTGCCACGTGTGGTGCCGCTGTGCTTTACACGACTGGCACCAGCGCCATTCCGATTATTGGAACACCCAACAACCAATGGTGGGTTACCGCTGGTATTCTCCAATGGTTGTTTACCACTGTCATTGCGCTCACAGTGCAGGACCAGTTTACCACCCGTCGCGGCAAGCCGCGCGTCTTTAAGCAACGCTCAGAGGCTGGTGCGTCTGACATTGCACCCAACCGGCCTTACCAGGAGGATATTGGTGCTCGCCCCGTGGTCTATGGATGCGTTGTTTGGTTGATTGTCGCCGTTGGTTACCTCAAATGGGGCTTGTGGTCCTTTAGCTCGTACACGTACTTTGCCGGAGCCCTTGGTTTGCAGTTTTTGGGTTGTGGAAACAGCTTTAACAATGTTAACTGCTTGACGTCAACCGGAACGTTTGTCGGTGGAGCCGCGGCACTTTTCATCTTGTGCGACCTTGCCGGATGGCTCACGGCAGCTGCCATCAACGCAGTCTTGTACTACCTTCACAATAACGAGCCCCGACAGGCTGACGATGACTCCTCCTATGGACACAATATGAAGGAGCGCATTGAAAGCAACGTGGCTGTTGAATCCAAGCCCAAGAAGACTGCCCGAAAGCGCATTACTGCCAACAACACGGCGCCCATTCGTTCGCACTTGAACCTTGACGCAAACGCTTGGATGTGAAATAAAGAATTTTCTTGTTTTTGAAATGGAGGGTGATGTAAAGCGCCTGGAAGAGCTCATGGAGCGTTTACCAACAAGTGTCGTGTGTGACAGCTTTGTTAGGGTCAAGAGACAACGCATGACACGCGTACTTGAAAGGGTGTCTAAACGCTTAAAAAGGGACACTAGTGATCTGAGTATTATTGACGATGAAAACACTGGGATGGTATTTTCTTTCAATTTGCTAAATGACTTTAAAATTAACATTTATGGCGATTGTTCTGCTATTGGACTGAACGCAAGAATGGCAAATATACCATACTTCAGACTTGCGTATGACGATTTGAACATGAATGGGCTGAACGAATTCCCAGAGCATGTCAAGAAGAAATTCTTAACGGTGACGGGTCTTCGTCAAGATGTACCGTACACCCCGGATACGTTTATAACAACGCTGGAAATGTCAGTCATTGGTCGCACAGTGTTAGATTTTGTTCGAAGGTTACATGATGTTGCCACTGTGCCTTTGTACTACATACGCCAGGAAGCGTACACTGTGCTTGCAATCCATAAATTTCGGCGGGATTCAGTCATTGCCAGGCTTCCCAAGGATGTCTTGAGGGTTATTTTAGAGCTCTTGTGGCCATAAAAAAAAAGAATTTAATCAATTTTCATCCACTTTCCATCCACCAACACATCCACTTGTTCTTCCTCTTCTTCTTCAATCTCACGAGGGCGCTTGGGGCGTCCGACAAAGTCCTCTTCTTCTTCCTGGTCAAAGTCACCAAAAAACATGACAAGCTCCTTGTGAGTGGGCTGAAGGGCCGTCAAGGGGTTCCGGTCGAGAAACTTGGTCATGTACTCGGCCACCTTGAGCGATTGGTTGTGAATCAAGGCGGCTTTCGCAACCAGCTTCTTCATGTCCTGCAACTGTCGCATGGCCGTGTCCACACTATTGGCAATGAGCAGCCGGTAAATGCGCGGCGGATCACGCGCTTGACCGTGTCGAACAATGCGTGACACGCATTGCGCGTCAACCGCCTCGTTCCATCCAGGCTCACTGACAATGCATGTCCCTGATGTGTCCTGGAGGTTCAGTCCGACGCCCCCCACGCTCTTGACGACGCACATGACGCGAATCTTCGAGTTGTTCTTGAACGCTTCCAGAGTTCGAGTCTTTTGTTCAACCGTTCCGCCACACAGCAAAACGGTTCCAACACCTCGCTGGCGAAAGTAGGGGACCACGCAGCGCTCCAAGTAGGCTCGGGACTCGCTGAAAATGACCAGCTTGTCGTCGGGATCGCGCGCAACCATGTCCTTGTAAATGTCATACGATGCCAGCAACTTGGGGGACGGCTGAACAATGGTCGACTCCTGGTGGGCCCAAATGGTGCAAATGAACCTCATCAAGTCGCGCACTCGATAGAAAAACGGGAAAGCTCGGCGCATCGTCATGAAAAAGTGCATGACGCGATGCCGAAACCATCCCGGGAACTGCAAGTGGGTTCGAGCGCTCCACTCAACGGGAAAGGCAGGAATTTGTGCATTGGCCACTAGTCGACCGTCCTCCTCTCGGTGCTCCACATAAAGGTCCCTGTGCAGTGTCAAAATGCGCAAAGCAGCCGTGTTGGAAAAGAACTTGCGCGTCGCCACTCTCTTGGCATCCCCATTATTATCCACGACAGCCTGCCTCATGTCGGCAACGGCTCCCTCAACCATTTGCAGTCTTTGAAGATACCAGTTGCGCTCCAAGGGAAAATTCTTGTCCAACTCAAGCATAACGTTCATATCCCAAGGTTTGGGAATTTGAACGTGCTCTCGGACCTGGTCTCGAGTGCGTCCCATTTTGCACTTGCGGAACAAGTCGGACCCCACAAAGGTCGCGCCATCTTCCTCAGAGTACTGCAGCGCAAAACGCAAAATATTGCAGAGCTCGTTCACCTTGTTCATAATGGGCGTTCCCGTGAGCGCAATCCGAAACCTTGACGGAAGCAGGCAAACGGCCTTGGAGACCTTGGTGGATGCATCCTTGACTGCGTGCGCCTCGTCAAACACCACTGTGACCCACCTGTCCCCAATGTCATACAGCATGTCTCCATTGTAAATTGTGTGCTCGCCCTTAATCTGTCCCGGCCGAGACCCGTAATAATACCGAAAGTCATCCATGTCCATCTCTCGAGCAACGCTCAGACGACGTCTGAACCCCGCATCATTTCGATAACGCTCGGGAGTCGCTCTTTCGTGCACCCAGGCCTTGAAGGGATTCTCCAGCGACTTGTAGGAAATGACAAACACCGTGTTGGGATGCTCAGTGACACTGGGAATCTTCCTGCCATTCTTGAAGACAATGACATGCAACTGCGGAAAATTTCGACACTCCTCGACCCACGTGGACACACAGTTGGGTGGACACACAATAAGCGCAGGGAAAACATTCAGGCGGGTGACAATTGTCAGCGCTGATGTCGTCTTGCCCAGTCCTGGGTCATCGTGAATCAAGACGCCGCGAAGCGGCACTTGTCTGTTCCTGTCGGGTGACACGGCTGTCCCCGTTTGCAATGTCCCCACAGCCCAGGTGACAATTTCGTCCTGATGTCCAAGCAAAGGTCGCCCCTCCATATTTCTTGTGCTTTAAAAAAAAAAACACAAGAAATGGAATCACGCTTAGGGTCTCTTTGGATACGCCAGCAGTCGTCGCCTGATGTCAGCAGGTGCAAAACACTCATCAAGCACGCCATGAACGCTGGTCAATCGTCAGCAACCATTATGCGACTCGTCTTGGACCAAGATGTATTTGTGGACGAGTCCTCATCATCCTCATCCAAGGTGCGTCAGGTCATTTCCAAGGAACCATCCAAGACTATCTGGGGGTATCGATTACATGAGCGATTGTTACCTCTTGTCACCAGCCTGGAACAAGAAGGGCTTGGATGGTGCATTTGCAACTCTGTCAGGGGCGTTAACGAAGTGTCTGGACAACTCATTGTGGACCTCATTCACACGCTTCTGGTCTATTGGCACCCATCGACAGCTTCGGAGGGACAACGAAATGGTCTTTTCAAGTACTACATGACACTGGTCATGCAGGCGCCAATTGACAAACAGCGCCTCAAATACTACCATGAGCGCATCAAGGCAGCCATGGACTCTGGCCAAACGTCTTGTGTCATTTCGTGTCTCTGCTTCAACCAGTCATACAGGATTGGAGGTGGCGAAGGTAGTTTGCTGGTATGTCGCGAAACGCGCCATTATTTGACGGGAGCACACATTGTCCTTCCCAAACACTCCCCAGTTTGGGTAGTGGACGAAAAGTTTGCTGCACTCATTGAATGGGTTGTCAAGACTCAAGAGTTAAGTTGGGACTTGAGATTTTGCCCCATGGATGAGAGCAAAATGGTTTTGGATGTGGCAACTCAATTGTTTCCCTGGGCACTTTTGGTAATTTATTGGTAAAATAGATGGTCGGTAAACCTATGTACAAGAGATGTGTCCTTGAGGTGACCGATGTTGCCAACGAACAACATTTTCAAGTCGAATATTGGATGATCAAAAAGACACTTTCTGTGTGTATTTACAGCAAGAACAGCTTATACCATGAGTGTTCAGGGACATGGTCAAAGTTTTCACAGATTCAAAAGTGTCGGTCGTCTGCAATGTGGATTCGAGCATTAAATTTGGCGGGCATTTGTTCGCGTCCAAACGACGATGGTCTTGAATTTGTCAGCGTGAGAGACGCCCGCAAACTCGCAACGACATTGATTGCGTTGCGGAGACGCGGCGTGTCCGCATTGGAGCGTTTGGATAAACATGTCATTTTTCAAATTGCTCGGTACATTCAAATAAAAAAGGAATAATGTTGGGTCAGGTTATCAACTCTGCCATTGTCTACCTGTGTGAACAAAACGTGACTGAACTGTACGTGCGACCTACGGGTCATGTCATAACTCACATAACTGAACCAGGTGTAAAGTTTCGAGTGTCGCGCAAGGAATCATCCAAGTTTTGGAATGATGATTTGATAAAGTTTGCTGAGCTCCTTCAGGCACACGTAGTGTCCTGCCCGAGGTGCAAAAGTGAACCCCTGGGAATTCGTGCACTCCAGTGTTTTGAAAAATAAAACTACTTGATCAAGTTTTGTAAATCCCCCAAGTGAAAAACAAAGCGTGCCAAGTGTTCCACGAGGCGCTTATCAGAGTTCTTCAAAAACACGCCGCGACGTCGCAACGCTAGTATAACAATTGCGCACTTGCGGCTGTATCTTTGAAAGAGAAACTCAGGTGCCCCATTTTCGCTGGGGTGTATTCCGGCATGTGCAAAAAAGACATTTTGGTGTGCGGTAATGTTCGCATGTCTAAAGTTGTCAAAGGGATGTATCCAGACAATTGAAGGAGTGTGCATCACCCAAACAACAAAATGTCTCTTGCTTTTGTGTTTTCGACGGATGACAATGAGAGTCCACGACAGGTCATACCAATCAAACACTTCACCGCGACTGTATCTCCGCATGTCATGGTCAACCTGTGTCCATTTTGAGAAATTTAAGTGTTTCAACCTATTTGAACAGAGGTCCATTTGGGGGAAACCCTTAGTAAAAAAAAGAGGAGAAAAAATGAGTACGGGAGGTGGACCCATTTCTGGATTGCTTGGTGGCATGACACCTGGGGTCCAGGCAGTTCCCTTTCGTGGACCCGATGGACGCTTTGCGGGTGGTGCCATGAGTCAGTCAACATTGGTTCCATCAGTCAGCTTTAACGTTGGGCCAGGTCGAAATGGCGTTGGGCAAGTCCCCAGCATTTCCTTTGATGGTATGGGAATGCCCAAGGGTGGTTCGTTCAACTCCAATGGGTTTAGATCAAACACCTTTGTGCAGAAGCAGTACATGGTCAACTCGTTTCGCAGCAACATTCACTACCAGATGATTCAAGGACAGTTTGTTTGGTTGTATCACAATGTCCAAGAGATTACCAATGATCAAAAGAAGAGCCTCGTGTACACGGCAGTGACGCTGCCCATGTTGAATGACTTGCTCAACAAGGCTTGGAGAAACTACGATATTCTTGTCAAGCGCAAGGACCCTGAAGCGCTTGAGGTTGAGGATTTGCGCCAAAAGGTGCCTGAGGCGGTCTTGGTGGAGTATGCACGAACTCAGCTGCCGATGAATGACAATTTGCGAAAGGCCCATGAGTATGAAGACGATGAGAAAAGACATGGCCAACCCCTGGTGGATGATTCGGATGTTGCCAGATTGTACTCGTACGCCATGAAGAGTGATGCTTGGGCGCTCATCTTGGCACCTCACTTTGTTTGGAAGCGCTACGTCTTTGCTGGAAGCATTCTCTCACTCACTCACGGAACGTCCGTGGGAGATTCAGCTTCCTATGACCGCACTGGGCGCATCTCGGTGCTCAACTTGGTGGTTTGCAACATGGCTGAAGTACACGATGTGTTCACACCCGTCAAACACATGCAAGCACGCGCCAAACTCTTTTTTCATCTGAAGCGACGCCATTCAGGCGCCTTTTTCATTGACCCGATTGTCGTTGCGAACGCCCCCACACCCGAGGGAAACGCCACGTATGCCTACTATGACGCAACTGGTTGCGGTGCCACTGGCCTGCTCTACGAATTGGGTTACGTTCACCAAGAACCCGATGGCGACGACAATGAAACTGTGCACGAACGCGCGTCTGGAAAGGACATTATTGGTGACGCAGAGTCTATGAAAAAGGCCACGGCCTCGTGCCGAAAGATTTTCATTCAAATGCACAAGTACAATTAAAGGGGTTTAAATGCAAGTTACAATTTATGACATGTTACTGGCCTGGAACAATTGCCAAATTAGCACAAGCGCCTTGTTGAACAAATGTCAAGGCTTTTCTGTGCGCCTATGCGACGTGATTCAAGAGCACGAAAGGGGACGCGTGTCACTCACTGACATTTTCCAAACGTACACTGAATGTCACCAAGCTCACGGGTTACTGGATGCCGCCAAACGTCTGGGTGGTTGGAGAGGTTGTAATATGCTTGTCAGTACATTGTGGCCGCAACGGCGTCAATGCCCAGTCATTCAAGTTGACTTGGGGGAGCTCACACGCGTTGGTCGCGCAATTTTTGAGCGCGACGGGTTCGAAGCGATGCAACATTGGATGGAGGGAGAATTTTTTCCAGTCAAATAAAAAATGTTTGGATCAGAGGGTGGCTTTTCCTATCTGACAACGGACGAGCAGCTCAAATGCATCCAGAAAATGTTTGAGAGTTCCAGTACGTTGCTCTCGACGGACATTTTGAGAGCTGCGATCCAGGACACACAGCCCTTGTCATCCTACTGGACCAAGCTGGACGCTGATCAGACAGTCATGGGCGTCGCGATGCGTTTCTTTCTGTGTGAAACCCCACCAGCAGGGGTCTATGTGTGGCGCAACGACGAGCACCTGGTCACGTGTCATTTTGACAGGAGTTCCAGTGTGTACATTATGAGAAACTTGGGAACTTCCGAAACTTTCTCCGTGGCTCGCCAGGATTGTCCAGACATGTTGCTCACATCTGGTAAAGTTCCTGGAGTGCAGGGGAATTGGACCATTTTTCACTACTTGCCCAAGGAAAAGCAAGAAGAAGTGCAGGAGGAACCCAAGAAGATTCCAGCGCCTGAACCAGTGCTCAAAAAGGCAAAGACTTCAAGTGGTAGTGGAAAGAAAAAGGCTTTGCCAGTTATTGAGCAAACTCCAGTCGAAACTACTGGTGGGACAAGTGTATAATAAATAAAATTGAAAAAGTTTTTTTTTTCCAAAAAAAAAAATCTCTCTCTCCTTCTCCCTTCCATTTTTGTTCCTTTTCTCTCTTTTTTTTTCTCTCTCAAATTTTCTTTTTAAAAAGACTACTCGTGGTTCTGGTGCTGACATTATCCTCTTGGATGAGGCAGCTCACATTGACCCCAACTTATTTTACAAGACAATTGCTCCCATTCTGCAGCTTAAAAATACGTCGCTGCTTGCTCTGAGCAGCCCAGAGGGAAATGAAAACTACTACTCACAACTCATTAATTTAAAGGACAATTATGATCGACCATGGTTCAAAGTCATCAACAAGAAGTTTGTGTGTGAAGAATGCATGAAAGGAGATCGAACCAAACAATTATCATGTGATCACGTTCCCAAAACAGAGCATTGGATATCCGAGGAAAAGAGTGATCGCCTCAAGGTTCTTTTTGGACACATGGAAGGCGTTGGATTGCGCGAGTTGCAAGGTATGGTGGTATCAGACTATCAGCCGGCTTTTAACTCTGATGACATTGCAAATGCCTTTTCGGCACCCCGGGTGGTTACAACATCTCCACCAGGAATCATGTACATTGGTCTCGATCCAACACAGGCTGGACCATCAAAACTTGGTAAGAAAGATGTGTGTTTTTTTTCTTATCTCAAATCTTCTCACTCTTTTTATTCCCCCCAGCGATTACCACGGTTTTCTTTGATCAGGCTCAAAATTGTGTGGTAAGTTTTTTAAAAACAGGCTGGAAGCACGACATCGTCCAAAATGTACTCCCTTGCTCGAAGCACCTGAAAGGGTCCCAGCGTCGAATTGAGAACCGCTTGAACTTCCACGTTGATTCTCGGGAAATGCCTGTTGAATCGAATCAATTCTGGGCACCCCTGACCACCTGGGAAAAGTGTCTTGAACAGGTCCAAACAACCTTGATCCAAACACAAGAGAAGGATGACAAAGAGCTGTTTGGTTCGAACGTTAACTTGAGATGAGATACAGAGTTTGAAAACGCGCGCAATCAACGGGTCCTGCTGCAACTCGTGTCCAACGCGTCTGGTACAAATGTCAAACATGGTCTGCAACACACGGTCAACAAAGGGCATTTGAGGGATGACAGTGCGCCCAAACTGATCGTAAACGTCGTACTTGACGTTTGGATAAAAGATGAGATGATACAATGGACACGCATCGCGTCTCGGGTCGTCCGAAATGGGCACGGAACCAATCTGGCGCTGTGCCTTGTCCACTAACACATTCCAAGCCTTTTCTGAAATGACCTTTAACATATTTTTTTTTTCCTTAGGTTTGCGGTTTGGACTCTGAGGTTGTGCACAATGAGGAAGAGCAACACCAGCTCATTGATCGCCATATTCGACGCCTAAATGAGCATCCCATGTGGAAGCAATCGCACAAAATCTTCATCCCCGAAAACAACTTGAAAATGGCCGCTTCACACTTTGAGGCCTACGTGCGTGGGTTCAAGGACGTGACAACGTACTATAGGAATGGAAGGGACCCGGGCGTCCTCAAGACGGAGACGGCAACCATTGCGTACCAAAAGCAAATGGTGGGTGCTCTCTACAGAAAAAAACTCCTCTTTGAGCGCGACATGTTTACATCGTCCAACAAGTATTCAGTCGATCACATTCTCAAGAACCTCCGCGAAGAGTTTGAGAGATTCCACTGGGACCCCCGAATGAACGCCAAGACGAGCGAGGTGACGGGCTTTAAGTTGACTGGAAAGCAAGGACATTCCAAACAGGACGATTCGTGCGTCACGATTCAAATGGTGTACAAGTATGGACTCGACCTGCACAATGATCCACGCGACGAAGTGTTTCGAAATGTCAATCAGGCGCTCGTGGCGAAAATTGGACTGGTGAAAATGTGTGGATAAGCTGGTTTTTATTCTCTGCAAACAAATCTGGGCAGCAAGTGACAGACTTCTGGGCTTGGATCCTTCATAAAAGGGGTTCCGAGAAACAAGACAAAGTCTGTTGCAATGACTGATGGTATCATGAAAGCTGCCGCGATGAACGCCAAAGGTTTGTTTTCAGCAGCCAGAACCATATCCGGTACATTACAAATTATGCATCGCGGTGACAATGTAACACATGATACAAGCAATAAACATAATAGCACCTTAAACATTCGTTTTTTTATGAGGGTTCGCAATCTCATTGTCAAGCGTCTGCTGCAAGTCGAAGAAGATTCAAAAGTTTGCGTCATTCACCTATTGACCCCCAACATTTGGGAATACATGTTCAAGCGCAAGTATCTGCTCTTTGGGCACGCTTGTATCCTTTCGTGTGTCAATAAACACCTAAGATATGTCATGATGAACCGCGTCGTTTTTGAACCAATGCTCGACAGGTTTTCCAAGTTTCGCAGCGTCTTTTCAAAGGACTTGTGTCAGCAGTGCTGGTCTGACACAACCTACTTGATCCCTGCTGCGTGGAACTGGCACTTGTGTCGAAATCCCCTTCCAGTGTGTCACGCGTGCTTGAAGGAGTCCTGTTGGGAAAACACTGTACCCAACGATACTTACAGGTCGCTTTGGAAGGCCTTTTGTGGCGACAGGAAACTATGGAAGTGGCACCCAGACAATATTGAAAGCAGCTTTGATGTGCATCCAATCATTGTAGAAGCCTTTGTGAAGGAGTGTGTTTTTCCAAAGGTGTTGCCGAGTTTGGGAAGCGCTCTGATTGAGAGGTGTGCAAAGAAACTGGTCAGATTGATTGCTTCCAAGGCTCCAATGGGTGACAAGGAGAAGGCTGAAGCAACGATTAAGAGTGTTTTGACGCGCACAGCATTTGTTGCGTGTGTCATGATTGAAAGTAAATGAAATTGTTACAAATTAGTATTAAGGCATTTCGTTTAACTTGAAAAAAAAGGAGTATGTTGAAACTTGTTCGTGGTGGTAAAACTTATAAAAAATTTCCCCTCGTTCCGCGACATCGTGGCATGTCTGAGATGCAAGTGGATGCCAGGCACATTTCAAGTGGTGTGCTGGGGGAATTTGAGCCAGTGTTCCCGGACCATACGGACTTGCCAGAGGAAAAGGAAAGACGCATTTATGAGTTGGACAGACTTCGCAAAAATATCCAATGGGCATATCGCGCAAACATTGGAACCATTGCGGCCATTTGTGCAACCTTTTTAATTGCGGCGGGTGTGTATGGGTGGAATGCATGGCTGACAACACGTGTGAATCAAATTGAAAGCAAGGTGGACAATGTAACGGGGTCCGTGGGGCCCACTGGTCCATCTGGTGCAACTGGAGCAGGAGCAACTGGTGGTGGTGGTGGAACGCCTTGGGATTTTGGAAATTGTTACAACAACTCTGGCGCACCCCTACCAAACTTGTGTAACTCTACACATCGTGGAGGAACGTATCTATGTACTGAAAATAACTACCTTTACACTTGCACCAACTCTGATTGTCCAGACAATGTCACTGTTCCCTGTTGGATTTTTGTCGACGACTTTACAGGCGCTTCAGGAGGCACTGGAGGAACTGGTTCCAGTGGTGAGTCGGGTGCGACTGGTGTTAGTGGCGCCTCCGGCGCCACGGGAGAGTCGGGCATGACTGGTGGAACTGGATCAACTGGCGCCACAGGATCAAGTGGTTCGACTGGTGTCAGTGGCGCCTCTGGCGCCACGGGAGAGTCGGGAACAACTGGTTCTTCTGGAAATTCAGGAACGACTGGTGGAACTGGTTCAACTGGCGCCTCAGGAACAAGTGGTTCCACGGGTGTTAGTGGCGCCTCTGGCGCCACAGGAGCGTCGGGAACAACTGGGGCAACAGGATCATCTGGTTCGACAGGCGTGTCAGGTACCTCAGGATCATCTGGTTCCACGGGTGTTAGTGGCGCCTCTGGCGCCACGGGAGCGTCGGGAACAACTGGTTCTTCGGGAACAACTGGGGCTACAGGAACAACTGGATCAACAGGTGTCAGTGGCGCTTCTGGCGCCTCAGGAACAACGGGAAGTAGCGGTTTAACTGGCGCCTCTGGCGCCACAGGAGCTTCAGGAACAACTGGGGCATCAGGATCATCTGGTTCGACAGGTGTTAGTGGCGCCTCTGGCGCCACCGGAACTTCGGGAACAACTGGTGCCACAGGATCAAGTGGGTCGACGGGTGTCAGTGGCGCCTCTGGCGCCACAGGAGCGTCGGGAACAACTGGCGCATCAGGAACAACTGGTGCCACAGGATCATCTGGTTCGACGGGTGTTAGTGGCGCCTCCGGCGCCACTGGATTAAGTGGTTCTTCTGGAAATTCGGGAACAACGGGTGGAACTGGTGCAACCGGAACCAGTGGTTCAACGGGTATTAGTGGCGCCTCTGGCGCCACGGGTTCGTCGGGTGCGTCTGGTCTTTCGGGTTTTTCTGGTATTACCGGTTCCACTGGAGGAACGGGTGTGAGCGGTGGAACGGGAATCTCTGGTTCGACAGGTGTTAGTGGCGCCTCCGGCGCATCTGGTGCTACGGGTTTCAGTGGTTCGACGGGTATTAGTGGCGCCTCCGGCGCCACGGGAGCGTCAGGAACATCTGGGTTTACTGGAGGGACTGGTGGAAGTGGGTCTTCTGGCGCCTCCGGCGCTACAGGAGGAACTGGAGTTTCGGGAGGAACTGGAATTAGTGGCGCCTCCGGCGCCACTGGAACATCGGGCTCGTCAGGCGCCACGGGTTCGTCGGGAACTTCAGGAAGTTCAGGTTTGAGTGGAGCGACTGGAGTTTCAGGTACATCGGGATTTACAGGTGGAACTGGGTCAACTGGAACATCTGGTGCCACAGGTTTTAGTGGTTCGACGGGTTCTTCAGGGTTCACTGGAGGTTCAGGCGCCTCCGGTGCCTCTGGTGCTACGGGAGTTTCAGGCACATCAGGATTCACAGGTGGAAGTGGTTCGACGGGTATAAGTGGCGCCTCTGGCGCCACGGGAGCGTCGGGTTCGACAGGAAGTTCAGGTTTGAGTGGAGGAACGGGAATGTCTGGCGTGTCAGGGTCGACTGGTGGGAGTGGTTTAACTGGCGCCTCCGGCGCCACGGGTGTATCGGGAACAACTGGATTTAGTGGCGCCTCTGGTACTTCTGGGTCGTCAGGGTTCACTGGAGGGACTGGAGGAAGTGGTTTCACTGGCGCCTCTGGCGCCACGGGTTCTTCAGGGTTAACTGGAGGTTCGGGCGCCTCCGGCGCAACTGGTTTTAGTGGTGCCTCTGGTACTTCTGGGTCGTCAGGGTTCACTGGAGGGACTGGAGGAAGTGGTTT
>ERZ650304.675-NODE-675-length-15928-cov-5.167454_pt1 | contig 15928 bp, 14 predicted proteins | sample MGYA00376240_ERZ650304 | MGnify/ENA primary metagenome ERZ650304 (study PRJEB26733, sample SAMN07839271) | wastewater metagenome | biome: small river; feature: stream; material: water | place: USA: North Carolina | collected 2016-03-01 ...
CCGCGCATAAAGCTAACGGGTATTATCTAAAACAACTATTACTGTAACAATAACGGCAACAAGGGCGGCACCCCCAGTTGCCCAACCCAGTTTATTTAAACTACGCTGTTTAGTGTTTTTGCTTATGATCTGATATCTTATTTTCTGAGTCTTTTTTTCCAGATAAATTTTTTCAATATCTGTTTTTTTGACTCTGATAAATAAAGATTCATTTTCATAGTACGGTTCTCCTATTGTGTCTCCATAGACAATGTTTTCTCCAAGATAAATTCTTTTCACGGCTTCTTCCTCTACATTATCTCCAGAATACTGCTTTAACACTTTCATATTGAGAGTGTCCTCTATTGGATAAGACCTTTCACAAACATAGTATACAAACTCCATCGTCTGATTTTCAAAAGTTTTTATAACAACCAAAGTAGAATCATGTGTTTTTTTATTTTGGGAAAAAACAATGCTCGGAATGAGCAAAAGAAAAAAGATCAATCTTTTCATGGTAACAATTTTTAGCAATTTATAACAAAAAAAGAAGTCTGTCAATCTAAACAACTGACCGAGATCAGAGTAAAAAAATATGTTAATATAGCTTTATGACAGAACAAAAACTAGAACATATCCGCCACACTCTTGCCCATCTTCTAGGGGCGTCTGTGATGGAACTTTATCCAGGAAGCAAACTAACTCTCGGACCTGCCGTCGACAATGGCTTTTACTACGACATAGATGTCGAGGGTAAAATAACCGATTCTGACCTAGAAAAAATAGAAGAGACGATGAGAAAACTTCTAAAAGACTGGAACAAATTCTCCCACAAAGAACAAACAAAGGAAGAAGCTCTCGAATACTACAAAGACAACGAATACAAAAAAGAATTAATTGAAGAAATTTCTGAAAGAGGAGAAAAAATAACTTTTTATACAGTTGGAGACTTCACTGACCTTTGTCGTGGAGGACACACTGAAAATCCAAAAGAAGAAATTAGGGCAGACTCTTTCAAGCTAGACCGAGTCGCTGGGGCATACTGGAGAGGAGACGAAAAAAACAAAATGCTAACTCGTATCTACGGACTAGCCTTTGAATCAAAAGACACTCTAGATGAATATCTAAAAAATCGTGAAGACGCCCAAGCCCGAGACCACAAGAAACTCGGAAAAGAACTTGATCTGTTTGTTTTCTCCCCTGTTGTTGGAAAAGGATTGCCACTTTGGACACCAAAAGGCTCTACTATTCGACGAGAACTAGAAAGATTTATTGTTGACGAAGAAATCCGCCGTGGATATCTACACGTTTATACTCCAGACATCGCAAAACTTGATCTGTATAGAAAAAGTGGACACTATCCTTATTATAAAGAATCAATGTATGCACCAATTGTAATTGACGATGAAGAATTTATGCTTCGCCCAATGACTTGTCCTCATCACTTTGAGCTTTATTCTTCAAAACCTCACAGCTACAGAGACCTTCCAATGAGAATTGCGGAGCTTGCTCAACTTTATCGATACGAACAATCTGGGGAGCTTTCAGGATTACAAAGAGTTAGAACCTTCTGTTTGGCTGACGCGCATATTATTTGTGCTGATGAAAATCAAGCTGTATCAGAAATATCTGGCGCCCTTGATCTAATTGAATTCATCACAGAGAAACTTGGACTTAAAAAAGGAGAAAATTATTGGTACAGACTATCTCTTGGGGACCGAGACAATCAAGAAAAATACTACAAAGATGATGAGGCTTGGGAAAAAGGAGAATCTCTTATGCGAGAACTTCTAGAAAAACGTGGTGGACACTTTGTTGAAGCAAAAGATGAAGCCGCTTTCTATGGACCAAAGATTGATATCCAAATGAAGAATGTTAATGGAAAAGAAGACACCGCTTTCACAGTTCAGTACGACTTCTGTATGCCAACAAGATTTGATTTAACATACAAAGCAAGTGATGGAACAGACAAGAGCCCTTTTGTTGTTCACCGCTCATCAATCGGAGCAATAGAAAGAATTATGGCTTTCTTGATAGAATATTATGCTGGAAATTTCCCAACTTGGCTCTCTCCTACTCAAGTTGCAATTATTCCTGTTAAAGAACAGCATCAGGATTACGCTAACTCTTTAGCTCAAAAACTAAAAAATATAAATGCTAGGGTTGTTGTATATGGAGATAATGGAAACTTGGGAACAAGAATTCATGAAGCTAAAAAAGAAAGAACTCCTTATGTTCTAGTTGTTGGAGATAAAGAAATAGAAAACAATTCTCTCTCTGTGGAAAAACGTGATGGAACAAAAGAAGTAATTGAAACAGACCAATTCCTCGCGGTCATCGATCACGAAATAAAAAATAGAATCTAAAATGGACAATAAAAAACATAATATAGATAACCCAGAAATAAAAAATCTTGAGTTAGAAAATCAAGAATTTATTAATTTTACTGAAAACATTATTGAAGAAGAAATTATTTTTTCTAACAACTGGAAAGAATATATCGAATCAACTAAAGATCATTTAGTTTATCTAAAAGACATGCTAGAAGATGACTCTTTAAATAAAAACGAAATTGAGAAAGAGATAGAAAAAACCGAAAAACAGTTAAAAAACTATGAAGAAACTTACCAAAAATCTATTGAATTTATAGACGAACTAAGACTTACTAAGGCTCAAAAAGAGTTTCGAAAAGATGACTTAGAGAGATTACAAAAAATTCATAAAGAAATTTTAACTGAGATAATTCCTAATCAAAAAAATTAAATTTAGAATTTACAGCTTATTAATCACAAAATCCTCACGACCGTGAGGATTTTGTGATTAAATTATTTCCTGTTAATTATTTACTCTTTATATATCTATCTCCGCGTATTTTGCGTTTGTTTGAATGAAGTTCTTTCGTGGACCAACTTCTTTTCCCATCAACATATCAAACACTTGATCAGCCAGTTCAGCATCTTCAATATTAACCTGTTTCAAAATTCTTCTGTTTGGATCCATTGTTGTTTCCCACAACTCCTCAGCATTCATTTCTCCGAGACCTTTATATCTTTGAATATTCCACTTTGCGGATTTTGGTTTTGCAGATTTCGCTTTTGTTTCTTCTTCAGAATCTTCTTCATTTTCCTCCATGTCTTCTTCAGCTTTCTCAAGAAGTTCTTCTAACTCTGGCGCATCTTTTCCTATTATCGCCAACTTTTCTTCATCAGAATAAACATAATGAATTTCTTTTCCTTTCTTTATTTTATAAAGTGGTGGTTGAGCAATATATATATGTCCGGCATCAATCAGTGGTCTAAAGTATCTATAAAGAAGCGTTAGGATCAAAGTTCTAATGTGGGCTCCGTCCACGTCAGCATCTGTTGCAATAATAATTTTGTGATAACGCAATTTTGCAATATCAAACACATCTCCAATTGCTGTTCCAAAAGCAACGATCAAGTTTCTAACTTGTTCAGACTCCATCATTTTATCAAGTCTAGCTCTTTCAATATTCAAAATTTTTCCTCTAAGTGGCAAGATTGCTTGAGTTCTTCTATCTCTTCCCATTTTTGCAGTTCCTCCAGCAGAGTCTCCCTCCACAATAAATAGTTCTGCCTCTTCTGAAGATTTAACCTGACAATCAGCTAGTTTTCCAGGAAGAGTCATGCCATCAAGAGCTCCTTTTCGAAGGATTGAATCCTTGGCTGCTTTTGCTGCCTTTCTAGCTCTTACGGCCAAAATTACCTTATTTATAATAGCTTTAGCATCATCTGGTCTTTCTTCCAAGAAAGCCTCAAAAGCCTCTCCAAAGGCCGTAGCAGTCGCTCCTTGAGCTTCTGGTGAACCAAGCTTTGACTTTGTTTGTCCTTCAAACTGAATCTCTGGCAACTTAACAGAAATAACAGCAGTAAGTCCTTCTAGAACATCATCTCCTGTAAAAGCACCATCTGCTTCCTTTATTAAATTATTTTTCTTGGCATAAGAGTTTAGAAGTCTAGTCAACGCCATTTTGAATCCTGTAACCTGAGTTCCTCCTTCTGGAGTGTAGATATTGTTAGCAAAAGAAACAATCTTAGCAGAAATATCATCAACATATTGCAATCCAACTTCTACGTTTACTCCATCAACTTCTTTCTCAAAATAGAAAACATTTTCCTGAACTGGTTTTTGATTTCTATTATAAAAACGAATCAATGATGCAAGTCCACCTTCAAAATAAAAAGAATAACTTGGATATTGTTTTAATTCTTCCTTTGCCCAAAAAGTATCTTCTAGATTTATTTTTTCTTTTGATTCTCTGGCATCAATGACATTAACTCTCAAACCTTTTACAAGATAAGCTTGTTGTCTAAATCTATTGATAATAGTACTCCATTCAAATTTTATTTCTTTAAATATTTCTGGATCTGGTTCGAATGTTATTATTGTTCCATTTAACTTTGAAGAAGCAACTTTCTTAACCGCAGCTTTCTTTTTTCCTTGAGAATATTCTTGAACAAACTTTCCTCCCTCTCTGTGAACTTCAGCTTTTGTATAAATTGAAAGAGCGTTAACAACAGAAGCTCCCACTCCGTGAAGACCTCCAGAAACTTGATAACCTCCTCCTCCAAATTTTCCTCCAGCATGCAAAACAGTCATAACTGTTTCAAGGGCAGAAACTTTTGTCTTTGAGTGAATTCCAGTAGGAATTCCTCTACCGTTATCAACGATTCTAACTCGATTATTAGGAAGGAGCGCAACTTCAATTAAGTTTGCATGACCCGCCATTGCTTCGTCTCGACAGTTGTCGAAAATTTCCCAAATCAAATGATGAAGACCCTCTATACCAGTGCCTCCTATATACATTCCAGGGCGACGCCTTACCGGCTCAAGCCCTTCTAGAACTGAAATATCTTCTGCTCCATATTCCTTTTTTGACATAGGCTTATTATAGCAAAAACTAGGCTTTCCACCTAGTCTTTACGCCTTGCAAAACAAGGATTTTATGTTGATTTTAGCTAAAAAACAAAGGGTTCTTTGGTTCTAGATTTTACCGTATTACTGCCCCAAAAACTCTAGTTGTTTCTTCTTCTAATTTTTTGTGTATTGCGTTGACTTCTTCGTCTGTTAGAGTCTTTTCAAGGGATCGGTAAGTTATCCGATATGCGTAACTTTTCTTTCCAACTCCAAATTTTTCATCATTCTCATATTCATCCATTAAAGCCATCTCTTCTGCCATCTCTCCTATAACATCACGCACAAGGTCAAAATAATCATTTGGGACAAACTTCTCTTTTTCTACAACAAAAGAGATATCTCTTTTTATTGGAGGGTATTTACTTACTTCTTTATATTTTTGACCAAGAACAAGTTGTTTTTTAACTCTCTCATCACCTGACCAAAGTAGACGAATATCTGGAAGATCGAGTGAAAGTATAGCAAGACGCTCTATTCCAAAACCAAAAGCCCAACCGTTATATCCTTCAATTCCCATTTTAGATAAAACAGAAGGTTTAATCATTCCAGCACCAAGAATTTCTACCCACTCACCATTTACCATAACCTCAATCTGAGTAGATGGATCAGTGTAAGGAAATGTATCATCCAAGAAACGATACTCTGTATCTTTTCCAAAAACTGTTTCTACCACTTCTGACAAAACTCTTTTTAACTCATCAAGCGTTATAGTTCCCTTTTCATTTGGAATTATTTTCCATCCATCTATCTGATGAAAAACATTCATGTGACGACGATCTATCTCATCCTTTCTGTAAACTTTTCCAAAACAAAGAGCTCCCAGGTCTTCACCTTTCTTTGCACGCTCTATAATTTCTTGATTGTGAAAATAGTAGTACCAAGAAACAGTGTTGTGTGTTCGTAAAATATTTTGTTCATCTACATAGTAAGTATCAGATTTGCTTCTTGCTGGGTGATCCGCCGGAAAATCAAAAAGATCAAAAGTAATATCGCACGGAACAATTTCTGGTATATGTATAATATCGAGACCTTCCAAGGCTTGGACCTTTTTTACCCTTTTTACTATCTCACAAAGAGGACTTCCCTCTGTACGAGAAAGGTCTGGCATAGAAAGATAGTTTCTTATACGATTTGCCTCTACATCTTTTCTTAAATTTAGGACCTCAATTAGTTCTTTTTCTTTGGTTTTGTCTATGTTTATTTCCATAATAAGTACTAAAAATATAACATAAAATAATAAAAAAATCCCACAAAAATGGGAACCTAATTTAACCTCAAAAATACAAAGAAAATGGACTTTAATCTAAATAGACCTTATTCAACCAAACCATTATCCGAAACAATTGGATCTATATTTTGGATATCACCTTCGTCTTCATCTGTATTTTCAGTTATTGGATTTTCTTCTTCTAAACCTGGGTCGGTATTGTCAGGTTCTTGCTCTGGAATGTCACTTTCTGGTTGAGGCTCCTCTTCTGGAGTATCGCTTCCCTCGTCAGTCAAATTTTCATCATTGCCACCATTTTCATCTCCAGTATTTACATAACCATTTTGATCTAGAATATTTTGCAAATCTTCTTTTGTTATACATACATCTTCAATACAAAGCTCCTCTGTTGTAACCTTCTTGGAGAAAATATTTTGTATTCCATTTCCTACATTATCAAACCAACTTATTAAAATGTTTGCGAAAGAATTTTCATTTTCTAAGTCTAGAGAAGTTATATCTTGTATTTTTATGTCCAATTCTTGGATACCTTTTACCAATTGCCATGTGCTAGGCAACTCTACAGTATAAAAACCGTTATTCCCCATTTTTACAAGTTCAGGATAATCATCCATAACTTCCTGAGCAATAACTCCAGTCATGTGATCACCAGAAGATTTCACGTCATATTCTCTTATTCTGAATCCAGAAAGATAAGATAGTATTTCTCCAGAATCTGTAATATTTTCCTTCAACTTCTCGTCTGAAGAACATGTAGTAGTAAGAGCTCCAGCCTCAGGGTTCATGTCACATTGACCATCAGAATCTTTAAGTGAGAAGATATTTGTATCTACCGCATTATTTTCTACTTCAAGCAAGAAGTCTGGAGTAGTGTCAGTTCCAATTCCAACAGAGCCAGTGAAATAATCAAATGAAGATGCACTCTTGTACATTATCTCCCCTGTAGATCCATTTCTAACCAAAACTTGAGTTAAATCATCATCATTATCAGGAGTGTCATACAAATAAAACTTCTTATCAGATTTAAATGCACCAGCAACGAATTCACTATTTAGTGTGTTATTACTTACTCCCCCTGCTGGAGTAACTGCAAATTGTATATCTCCACCCTCTGCTGTTCCTGTAGATTGTCCTCCCAAGATTCTAAGATGTCCTCCTCTTATATCTGTAAGTAGTGGGGTATCTCTTGTGTCACGACCAGAAACTCCTGTTATTCGAGAAACAACAGTTCCTGCGCTCAATGTTGTAGATAGATCAATTGTTTCAGTAGAAGGCATCGCTGGGTTTGTCCAATAACTACCCACCGCTCCAAAATATACGATTCCCAAATTAGTATCTCCTGTGGAAGCAGATGGTTGGATAACAACAGAATTATCCACGTCATTATAAGAACCACGACCAATGGCAATACCATGCGAACTATTTGTATAAGCTCCATAACCTATAGCGTTAGAAGAAACTGCCAACGCCTGAGCATAAGCACCAAGAGCCATAGCTCTCCAAGAACCAGTTTTTGAGCTTCTTCCTATGGCTACTCCATCTCCTCCCCCGTTTCCGTAAGTTGAATCAAGATACGCCATAGCTCCACTACCGATAACCGTTACATTACTTTCTTCATCAAGAACACTTGTATCTGCTCCAATAACAACTGAGTTTTGCATTCCATTTTCCAAAGTTGGATCTTGAGCAATGACGATTGCTTTAGTTGTAGCGTTTGAAGTAAAACCTGCAGTAGAAATATTGCGCCCAATAAATATGTTTCCTTTGGTTGATGCTGCAGTCTCAGAGTTATTTATATTGTACCCGATATAAATAGGGCTATTACTTGTTTGAGAAGAATAAACACCAGACGTTGGCAAAGTAAAATAACTACCAAGCGCAACCATTCCAGCAATACGAGCATGGTTTACAACAGAACCCACTATAGTCATGGTATCTGCATTTACAGCTAGTTCAGCGGGACCAATGATTGTGTTTTCTCCATATGAGTTCCCTGCGTTGTTAATATTGTATCCAATCAATGTATTTCTAGAACTTGCTACACCCATTCTATTACCCGTACCGACAACAGTGTTATATATTGCACCAAAAGATGTATTTGATCCCAATCTAAAGTTTCCAGAATCTTCGAGTACATCTGGACCGAAACCTAAACCTGTCGCTCCTGTATTAACAGAAACTATTTTATTTGTTTTAGAAGTATAACTATCAGGTGTATCAGAAAGATCTAAAAAGTCATCAGCTTTAGAATTGAAAGTTGTCCAGTCAGCAGAAGACAATGCCCCTCTACTTGTAGAAGAAGCAGTCGGAAGATTGAAAGTTATGGTTCCAGAACTGTGAGCAATATTGAAATCTGTTCCAGAAGTACTAGTAGCAAATGTTTTATATTCATTTGCAGTTCCGGCACTGTTAACTCCCAAGAATTGATTAGCGGTGCCAAGAGAAGAACTAAGGGTTCCACTTGAAGAGAGAACAACTCCAGTAGAGAGACCAGAAAAAACAATAGAACCAGATGATGTAACTCCTGTTGCAGTCACTCCTCCGGCAGATGTAACCCTAAAAAGATCACCTGATCCAACAGTAAGAGCTGCTTGTGGTGTGTTATCTCCTATTCCAAGTCTGTCAGTGCTTTGGTCCCAAAAAAACGCCGCATTATCTTGATCTAATTCTCCATCAGAATTTATGAACACGACAGAACCAGCGGTTCCTCCTCCCACAACATCGCCCATAGACATCGGAGTTACATAACAGTTTGCGTCTCCCGGAGAACAAGACGGGTCAATTGTTTCTCCTGGAGTATAAGGAGACACTGGAGGAGTGGCAAAAGCATAAAAATATGACACAGAGAAAGTAAGTGCCAAAATCCAAATAAAAAAATATGCTTTTTTCTTGAGAGAATTCAATAAAAACATGAACAAATTATATCACAGAACAAAAAGTAAGATAAAAACAAATCCCCAATTCAATATCCTTGAAGCAGAGTGTTATTTCTCTAATTTAAAATCAAACCCATTATTTTTAACTAAATTTATTATTTCTTCTCTAGACCTTAGGTCAAACCTATTTGTTGCACTAAAAAAATCCTCACTTTTTGAAATAATTTCAGAGAAATTATTTATCCCAGCATTCCGGAGAGACTGACAAGCTCTAATACTAAGCTCGAAGTCATTAATATCTTTATTTAGAATATTTTCACCTGACTCAAACGATTTATCTAGACTTACTTCCATATTCTTACTTTATCACGGATAATTTTGAAAAAATTGGAACGAATAGGCTTACCACTTCGTGTTCTGTGACAACCATTTGGACAAGTTGGTTTCCCTTCTTTTTTAATCAAACACTCATCACAAACAAGAATATGGTTATGACACATATTATCTGCACAGTTCTTATAGCTATCACAAGAAACTCCACAAAAATCACACTTCCCCACGACTTCATGTCTTGGATCATCAGTATAGAACCCCATCACCACTCTTCCATCAAAAACATAAAGCTTTCCTTTGAAATCTTCATTTGGATATTTCTCCATATAAGAAACTATTCCTCCATCGAGTTGGTATACATCTTTAAATCCTTGAGTTATTAGGTATCCAGATGCTTTTTCGCACCTTACTCCTCCGGTGCAGACCGTTAAAACTGTTTTGTCTTTCAAGTGAGATATTTGTTTTAGAAGTTTTGGAAGATCTCTAAAGTTATTCATTGGAGGACAAATAGATCCTTCGAAGTGCCCTACTTTGTGTTCATAAGCATTTCGCATATCAACGATATAAAATTCTTTGCCACTTTTTATCCATTCGTGAAGCTCTTCTGGTTTTAGATGAATTCCAGTTGTTTCGTTTGGATCTACATCACAAGTTCCAAGATGCAGAGACACAATCTCAGGTCTAACTTTAATAGAAAGACGCGGAAAGGCGTCCCCTGTTCCAATACTTTTTTTCCAGTGAATATTTTGAAATCTTGGATCTTTTTCCACTTCACGAATATATTCCTCTGTAGCCTCGAGTGTGCCCTCAAGAGTTATATTTACACCCTCTTTGGCTATTATGGTTCGCCCTTTGAATCCAAATTTAGACTGAAGCTCTCTCTGCCAAACCGCTACCGCCTCCGGATCCTCGATGTGGACATATTTATAGAATAAAAGTATTTGATACATAGTTGTATTTAGATACTATCACTTTTACAGATTATTTGAAGTAGTTTATTATTTTCTTGACCAAAAGACCCTTTGGTGTTATTGTAGTTGAAACCAAAAAAATAGAATATGAGTAATCCAATCGAGATCAGCACTATTATCCCAATGGGGATGAAAAAAGAACAGGCCCTTAAACTGGCTGAAAAAATCGCAAAAACAATGCGAGCCATGTGGGCGGCTGAAGGGGGACCAGTCAAATTAACTCCGAAAGAATTCTGTTCAGTAGCACTTAACTACTGCAGAACCCCAGAATCAAAAAGATTCTTAGGAGATAAAGTAACCAAAATATTTTCTGAAACGGAAATTGAAAAAATAATTGAATCAAAAAATGAATCTGTGACACTTACCTTTAATGGTGAGCAAATCACAATAAATGCAAAAAGTCCTGAACCCGCATAAACTGCAAATAAACCCGCAAATCAAAACCCTTGGTTTGTGGGTTTTTTATTTATATTCAAAAAGTATATCTTCGAAGTTTTTTATTTTTCCAGTTTTTGGCTCCACCTCAATTCCCTCTTTTTTATATAGCGCCATTCTTTCCTTCCTATGTTTATCGTCTATCCAAACTTTTCCACCGGCATAGACTATCCTGTGCCAAGGTATACGTTTTTCACCCGCCTCATATGCTTTTCCAAGAATAGCAGTTATGCTCTGACTCGCCATTCGCCCCGCACCGCACGCACGTGTAATAGCACCATAAGTTGTTACTTTACCTTTTGGAATAGCGAGCGCTGCTTTCAAAACTCGTTCGGAGAATGTAGACATGGGTATACTTTATCATCAAAAATAAATGTTTGACAAAAAATTTATTAAAAGTATTCTGAAGAAAAATTGAACTTTATGAAATTAATTAAAAGAATACTGTGTATTATTTTAACCCTTTTGGGAATACTGATTTTTATACAAGGAAGTGACCTAAACCCTTTATTCCAAATTGATCAGTATCTCGATTGGTTTAATCGAGTAATTTTTACTTCAAGAAGTCTATACTTCTTGTGGATGACAGCGACGATATCATTAGGGATATTAACCTTTGCCTTTGGCCTAAATCTTTGGAAAAAAACATTTTAGTTAACCGGAATGATCAGGTTTTTTATTTTACAAAATTATAATATAATAAATAAAAATGTAATTATGGAAAAAATATTATTTTGGGTTCACCTTATTTCTCTTTTTATTTCATTAATTTTATGCGTCTTGGCACTTACAAAATTAAGAGAAATCAGAAAATTACTTAAATCAGCAAGTGAAATATTGCAAGAGGCAATAAAATGAACAAAATAAAACCGGTTTAAATCCGGGTTTTTTATTTTCGGTATATTTCCCTCGCAAGCTTACAATACTCACACTCATCTCCCCCACTATATTGTTTTGCATTACATGATCGCTCGGTCCACTCACCATTTTTTAGGAGCTTGTCATAATCAGTTATATCTCGTACGAGCAGATCAATCTGCTCTTCTCCAACTCTTGTAGCATAAATCATATTCTTATCTCCCTCTTTTGATTCCAAAAAATAAAGCTTCGAAGATATTACTTCTTTTTTGTCAGAACCTTGAACTAGATACGAATACATAGCGAGCTGTCGCATAAATGAAGATAGTCTATTTTCATCATCTAGTTTTTCAATAACACCAGAAGTTTTAGATGAGCCAGTTTTGAAATCTGTCACAGCAACTTCTCCTCCAGGGAATCTCTCTGTTAAGTCGATCTTTCCATAAAGATTTAGATGTGGAAATCTAGGGTCTTTGAAAGAAACCGATCTTTCACTTTCTCTGTTTGGTGCCAAGTGTTTGTAAGATCTTTCTATCCAAGAAGAAACTATTTCAACTGCATCTTTTGTCATTTTGTTTAGAGTCCTTGTATCGCTTACGCCTTCTTTTTCAAAGCTTTCTTCGATACATTCCCGGATCATTTTTTCAGATGGGATTTTTTCAGATTTCAAAACAAGTTCAATAGCCGAGTGCACGGCGCTACCGAGCGCAAGTGAATCTGATTTTATTTCTGGAAGTTTCAAGAAATTTCGGAAATACCATTTCCAAGGACACTCAAAAAAGTTATTTAGAAGAGAAACAGAAACTCGCGTTTCGTCATATTCATCCGCTACGAGAGTTTTCATTTTTTCAAAATCTTCTCCTTCTGGTACTTCAAAATTTTTGACATAAACTTCTGGACCATATGAAAGTAGTTCTTCTTCAGTCTCGTCTGCAGACTTACTTACAAAGTGAATCTCTGGAAGTTCTCTGATGACTTGAGCCAAGTTTAGTTCCGCACCCTTAACATCTGCCCTAGCGTATGAAATCGTACAGAACTTCTTCGCCCGAGTAATCGCAACATAAACTTCTCTTTTCGCTACAGCAAGACTCTTCTCTTCGATCTTCTCTTTTACAATTTCCGGCAAAGTGAATCCTCCTTTTTTCTCGGCCATAAGTGTCTCTTCATTCATGTGTGCAATCCAAACTGCCTCGAACTCAAGACCTTTTGATTTGTGTAGCGTCATAACAGAAACACCTTTGCTCTCACCGAAAGTCGCAAGTGGAATATGCATATTGTATGACTCGAGCCTCTCAATATATGAAAGAAATTCTGCCAAGGTCTCATGAGGATTACTTTGGGCTTTCATTTCTGCAAGATGAAAAAATGTTCTGAGTGCTTCTGCATTCTCGAGAAGCTTCTCGTGACCCTGAGCGTTTTTTATAAGAAGTTCATTTCCAGCCAAACTTAATATTTGAAGAAGTCCTACCTTACTTGATTCCTCTATGAAAGAAACAAGCTTTTTCCCCCAAACAGATATCTCGTTTTGTCCTTCAAAAAGTCCCTGCCCTTCTCCATAACGAACCAAATCTTCAACTGAAAGATTGTTTAGTTTTTTGTCTCGCAAAAACTTATGGGCTTCAATTGCAGGAACTCCGGATATGCCGTCTACAAGTGTATTTGAAAGAGAAACGATATCATTTGGATTACTAATTACTTTCAAAACTTTTTTGAAACTAGAAACTGCACGCGAGGAGAAAAATGATTGACTGTCTCCACCTGAAACCGGAACGCCAGCACTGCGAAGTATATTCATTGCACTACGAACCTGATAATTTTTCGGAACAAGAATTGCGCATTCTCGTGGATCAGTTCCCTCTTCGATAAGTTTCTTGAAATATATTCCAGCTCCTATAATCTCATCTCTAGGATATGAATATTCTGATAAATAAATATCGTGCGAATCAGAGCGGTTGCTTCGAAGTTTTTCTTTTGTTAAATCACTAGAGAGAAGTGTATCTGCAAGTGAAAGTATAGGGGCCGTTGAACGATAATTTTCAACAAGCGTTATTAGTTTTGCTTTTCCAAAAGCTGTTTTAAATTCTTCAAAGTATGAAAGCGATGCCCCACCGAATCCGTATATAAGTTGTCGGTCGTCTCCCACAACGAAAATATTTGGCTTCTCAACAGAACCCCAAACAGCCTTTAGAAAGTTATTTTGCACTCCAGAAGAGTCTTGGTGCTCGTCTACAAGTATGTATTGAGATTCCTCTCTTATGTCTGCACAAACATCTTCCGATCCTTCAACGAGCTCAACTGCAAATTCTAAAACATCGTCATAATCCATGAGTAACTGCTTCCTCTTTTCTTCCTCATAGGCTTCATAGAAATCTACAACTTCCCTTGTTCTCTCTAGTGCCTCTATCTTTTTTACAATTTCTTTTTTGAGTTCACCTTTCGATGATCCGCGTGAAGAAATACTTTCTGGATCACTCTCCAAACTTTTTATTTCTTTTTCAATTTCTTTTTGGAAATCTGCGGGAGACATTCTCTCGCGCTTCAAAAGTGAAATCAGAGATTTTATATCAGAAAAATATGTAGCGGGATTGCCTCGTGGACGAATGTGTTTCCACTCTCGAGAATAGAGTAACTTGTCAACCAAAAATACCGCTTCTCTCTCATCTAGAAGTTTCGGAATATTTATAAAGCCGAGATTTAAATGATGCTTTTCTATAAGCGATATTGCGTAACTATGAAATGTTGAAATTTTTACATTGTTTGCTTCTGTGCCTATGTATTTCTCAAGTCTTTTCTTCATTGCTGTTACTCCAGAGCGAGTAAATGTAAGACAAAGAATCCCCGATCCTCCGATATCTGTTTTCTTGAGGATGTTTCCTATGCGTAGTGCTAAAACCTGAGTCTTACCAGTTCCAGGCCCCGCAATAACCATAACCGGACCATCGATAGAGTCGACAGCATCCTTTTGCTCTTTATTTAGCTTTTTGTATTCTTCCTCAAAAAGACTCATGAGAACATTTTACACCAAAAATCAAAAAACCCCTTTCGGGGCTTTTTGTACTAAAAATTCAATTACTTTCCTTCGTGTCCTGTACAACCGTTCTTGCACATTTCGCATCCGTCACACTTCATCGCTTCCCCTCCTTTACAGTGCATACAAGCTGAACCTTTGCACATCATACACTTACCACCACAATTACACTTTGAGTGCATTGAGTATCTTCCTGCTCCTGTAAGCGCTATTCCTAGAGCTGTAAGCATAACCATTAATTCAAATTCAAAAGCAAAGAATCCTGCCCCTGACTTAACTAGAATTATTGAGAAGAACATAATTATTGCAAGAGCAATTCCTGCAACAAAAGTAAATGCTCCAAAAAGCATAGCTGCTCCACCTAGTGTTTCTACAATTGCTACAACCCAAGCCACAAAAGCAGGAAGTCCTAGACTTGAGAAAAATCCTATAGTCATATCCATATCCATTAACTTACTGATTCCATGGAAAAGGAAAACAGCAGCGAGTCCAACTCTTATTAAGAGAAGTCCCCAATTTTTACAATTACAATTTTTTAACATCTTAAATTATTTCGAAACTTATAATACCTATATTTTACCACAATCTACCTTTCTTCTTGCAAGATATATTTATCTTCAGAAAGGCCGGGAGATATTCTAAGTGTAGCTGGAACCAAAAAACCACCATTATCTAAGGCTGTATAAGAGAAATTATCAAATTCTTCTGATTTCGGATCAAATAAAACATTTCCACCGCTTCTTGTCCAAGATCCACTTTTTATATAAGGACCTCCCTCTTCTCCCAAATATAGCTCACTATAAGTAAAGTCTCCGCTTTCGTGATCATTATCAAAATCAGACAGAACCAAAGAAACAAGAATTCCTTCACAGTCTATACAAGGCAAAACTCCACCCCAAACTCTCTCATTCTCCTCCAGAACTTCACTTATTTTGTAATCTTTTTCTAAATCAATATTCTTTTCTTTTTTTATAAATAAAAAAAAGTATCCTAAAAACAAAACTAAAAGAATTATTAAAAATATGAATAATTTATTTTTCATAAATATACTAATCTGAGTTCTTGCTCCACCACTGCCATCTTGGAGTTTCTCCTTTTTTGTAACAAATAATTATTAAAAATACCGTAATGATAAATACCCTAGGAAAAAACATCTGCAGAGTATCTGACGCTGAGTGAGAATTTAAATCTATTAGTCGAAATTCAGAAGCAACAAGAAATATATACATGACCAAAATTGCCCAGCCCTGCCAAGAAACTGGGACCCAGCCCCAACCAAAGG
>ERZ650304.676-NODE-676-length-15924-cov-6.466759_pt1 | contig 15924 bp, 23 predicted proteins | sample MGYA00376240_ERZ650304 | MGnify/ENA primary metagenome ERZ650304 (study PRJEB26733, sample SAMN07839271) | wastewater metagenome | biome: small river; feature: stream; material: water | place: USA: North Carolina | collected 2016-03-01 ...
GTGGCGAGGTTGCCGCTTACAGAGTGCATAGCAGCTTATGAGTCGCAGGCGAGCCGATGGAGCTTGGCTTACTACTGGAGGGTTTTCAAATGTCCGTCTTCTCTCGGATCGCTGACTGTGAAATGGCTGAGCACACTGATGCTCAGAAAGAATTCGACGCCGTATGCGATAAGGCCGTCGAGTTCGCTGCCGAGGACCTGTGCGAAATCAAGCTGGCTGTTCTGCGCCATGTCGAGCGGCTCGCAAAGTCCATTCGCGACGAACTGACCGAAGCTGATTTAGCTCGCTCCGTTCTTCCATCTGCTGCTGAGTTTGTTGCTGAGCAGTTTTCTATCGATTCCGCCGTTGTTGATCGCATCACGGATCGCGTTGCGTTTCATGTCGGCGCATACGACGAGCGCTCTGCTTACGGGGCTCGCGCTTCCGTGGCTGAGTTCTTGAAAGTCTCGGCTCCGTTCTTCGCTGGTTAGTGTCGCTGCTGGTTGTGGTTCCATCTCGATAAGGAGGATTGCGATGTGGTGGTTTTTCTTCAGGACGTTTCTGGAAGTGGTTGGCGCGTGCGTGGCGTGCGGCGCGGTGTCGGTGATTGCTTACCTCGTTGTGTGCTGCTTGTTCGACGACGACAGCTTGCGGGAACGCGATACCGAAGCCGAGCCGAATCCGATTCGCGATGTACACCGTGGCGAAGAGGTTCACGACGATACGCCCCTGAATTACTTGTCGCTCGATCAACTACTGGCGAAAGCTGCTGATGCTCGAACGCAACTGGCCCGAGTTGAGCGAGCTGTCTGCGTGAAGATGCAAGCGACTCGAGAGAGTGACGAAATGTTGTGCGATGAGATTGTTGCGGCGGTCCACGATGGTCACGGCACGCAAGAGCTGTTGGCTAAATACAACCGCCGCACGTTTGGTACTCGATGGTGCGGCGGCAACTACATGCCGTTCACCGTCTGAATTTGTTGGAGCCAACAGCGGTGTAGTTGTTGGCGCTTTTAAGTAGCCAGCCGCCGAAACTCGAGTGCGGGCGGCGGCTGGTTTCTAAATCAGTTGATGGATCGTCAGGAAGTAGGAGCCGCCTGGATGCGGTTGAAGGCTGTGCCGACAGCCAGTCGGATCGTTGAAGCCAGGGCCAAGCTTGGAGCTGAAGCCCTGCGGTTCAACTTGTGTTTTAACGAAAAAGGAATTGCATCTTGTTAGTTCTCAGCCGCCATAAAGACGAGCGAATTGTAATTGGCGATGACATCGTAATCACCGTTGTAGAGATACGCGGTGATAAGTGCAGGATCGGAATTGATGCGCCCAAGTCAGTAAGTGTGCATCGTCAAGAAATCTGGGCAGCGATTCAGCGAGGCGAGCCCGACCGTCGCGCTGAAGCAATTGCGAAGGCTAACTAAACATGGCTGAGTCACTGCCACTGTTCGACCAGCTACCCGAAGCCGTGCAAGCGGTTCCTGTGCATGTGTCGCGTGAGAACGCTCGACGTTCACGCAATGAGTCGTTTGCGAACCTCGAGCCCAAGGCTGGAACGCGGCGCGCAGAAGTGCTGGCCGTTGTTCGTGCTGCTGGCCGGACTGGTGTGACTAGGCAAGAGCTGGCTAAGCAACTGAACTGGCCGATCAACGCGGTGACAGGTCGAGTGACCGAACTGCGAGACCAGCACGAATTGATTGTCGAGCCCGGCGATCAACGTCAAGGCGTCAAGGGAAACAATGTTCTGTATGCGAAAGAGGTCTTAGCGTGATTACGAAAACCACTACCGAAAGCCCGCTGACGAACGCTGAGTATCACGCTCTCGATTCCGTCAGTAACACGAAGCTGAAGACGTTCCGCGAGTCTCGAAAACTGTACCACGCTCGGCATGTCGCCAAGACGCTTGCTTTCAAGCAGACGCCAGCAATGCAACTCGGTTCCATTGTTCACGCGATGACCTTCGAGCCTGAGAACATCACGCAACTATACGCGGTGCCTCCGAAGTGTGACCGTCGCACGAACGTGGGTAAAGCGATCTGGAACGAGTTCCTGGAGTCGGCTCCCGAAGGCTGCGAAGTAGTCGACGCTGACACCTGGCAGCAGGCGCACGACATCCACTCCGCTCTGATCGCAAGCCCGATCATGCGCAGCTTTATGGATGCCTTTGGCAAGTGCGAAGAACCATTGTTCTGGACTGATCCAGCTACCGGCCTCGAGTGTCGCAGCAAGATCGACAAGCTGTGTCGTGAACTCGACGTAATCATTGACCTGAAAGTAGTCATGGACTCGACGCCAAGCGGCTTTGCTCGCGCAGTGGTCGGGTTTGAATACGACTGCCAAGCGGCTTGGTATATGGACGGCTACAAGGCGAACTTCGGTGAAGTGCCGAACTTTGTTTTCGTGGCTGTCTCGAAGACTGCCCCTTACGAAATCGGCTTCTACGAGCTGAACGAAGACGACTTGGCAGCAGCGAGAGTTACCAACTCGCAAACGCTCGCAAGTCTGAAAGCGTGCATGGAGACGGGCGACTGGAAATCGCAGCACGAAACATCCGTAGTGAGTCTCAAACTTCCTCGCTACGCGCAGTATCGATCGGACTACACCCAGTTTTCAGAAAGCAACGACCAATGAGCATGGCAACAGCACAACCCGTTAGCGGCGACATGATTGAAGGCGAGTTTGAAGTTTCAAGCAGCACGGCGCTGGCTGCACTCAACGCCAGCGAGATTGATATACAAATCGCGACGGCCAACCGCTACCCGCGATCGATCAAGCGATTCAAAGATCAAGTGCTGGAGCTTGCAACGCTGGATGAAGAAACAGCCGCATCGATGTTCTACAAGCTACCTCGCGGCGGAAAGTTTCTCGAGGGTCCGTCCGTTCGATTGGCGGAAGTGGCAGCAGCTAGTTACAAGCATCTGCGTTTCGGTGCCCGCATTATCTCAGTAGACGATCGATTCATTACCGCGCAAGGGTTCTGCTTCGACTTGGAAAACAACATTGCTTCCGCCGTCGAGGTCCGCCGCCGCATTACTGACAAGTACGGCAAGCGGTTTAACGACGACATGATTCAGGTGACGGGAAACGCTGCGTCATCCATCGCGCTGCGTAATGCAATCTTCAAAATCATTCCGATGGCCTACATCAAGCCCGCCTTCGAGCAGGCGAAGCTTACAACGCTTGGCAAGAACAAGACGATGGCGCAACGTCGCGACGACATGCTGAGCTGGTGGAAGAAAGCTGGGGCGACTGAGCAACAGCTATTCGATCTGCTTGGCGTGAGTGGCATTGAAGATCTTGGCAACGAAGAACTGTTAACACTTCGCGGATTGGCAACAGCGGTTAAGGACGGCGAAATTACGCTCGAAACTGCCCTAGCTAAGCCTGAACAAGAGGGAGCCGGCTCGAAGGTTGGCGCTAGTTCTGTCAATGACAAGTTGAAGGCTAAAGCTTCTGACTCCGAACAGGCTAGCAGCCCGCAAGACCAGTAGTCGCGAATCATTCATCCCGTAGGAATTGCTGAAGGTAAACATCATGGCAACTGTAGCTGAACTGAAAGAAGCCGCGAAGAAGAAGACGAAGCCCGTCGAGGCGGTTGAAGCAGAATCGACCGAACTACTTGACGCTCCATCTACCGCTATCTCATTGCAGATACAAGGACTGCCCGTTCTGTACTCGGTGAGCGATGCCAAGATTGAAGAAATCCGAACGGCCTGTGCTCTGCTGAAGGCGGACAGTAAGGAGGGTTACGAGCAAGTGCGACTTGCGATCAGTACCACTCGCAAACTTCGCGGTGATGTCGAACGACAAAGAGAGTCACTGAAGCGGCCAGCACTCGACTATGGCCGTCGCGTTGACGAAGAGGCTAAGCGACTTACGGCCGCTCTGTTCAACATCGAAAACCCATTGCAGGCTGAGAAGGATCGGATCGACGAAGAGAAGGCCCGCCTGAAACGCGAAGCAGAAGAAGCGGAACGGGTGCGACTGGCTGAGCAACAGCGGATCGAGCGCGAAGCGGAAGAAGCTCGCTTGAAAGCTGAGCGCGAAGCTGAGGAGGCCCGGCTAAAGACCATCCGAGACGCCGAAGAGGCGAAGCTGAAAGCCGAGCGTGAAGCGTTTGAGGCCGAGCAAGCGAAAGCCCGTGCTGAGCGTGAAGCTCAAGAGGCTGAGCAAGCTCGAATCGATGCCGAACGCCGCAAGCAGCAAGAAGCCATCGACGCGGAGAACGCACGCATTGCAGCAGAGCAGGCAAAGCAGCAGGCCGCGATTCAAGCTCAACTCGATGCAATCGAAGAGGCCAAGCGCAAGGTTGAAGAGAATCGGCTGAAGCTCGAGCGAGAAGAGGCCGAACGCCAAGCGAAGATCCGAGCTGCGGAAGAAGCGGCCGAACGTGCGCGGCTGAAGAAGATCGAGGACGAGCGAATCGCTAAACAGGCTGCCGAGCAAGCTGAGCGCGACAGGCTCGAAGCTGAGCGGCTCGCCAAAGAGGCTGAGGCCAAAGCTGAGGCGGATCGTCTCGCGAAGATCGAAGCCGACCGTATCGAAGCTGAGCGGCTCGAAGCGATGAAGCCCGACATCGAGAAGATTCAGGGTTTTGCGTTGACTCTTCGTGCGTTGGCTTATCCGGCTGTCGATAGTGCGGAGGCCTTGGAGTTCATCGAGGGCATTGAATACCAAGTGAACAAGCTCGCTGCGTCCTGCGTGGCATACGCGGGCTAAACGTCTCGGTGGTGGTGTCTCTTCCGTTTGTTTGTGGTGAACAAATGTTACTTGATCCAAAGACAGTTCCGATCGGTACGACTGGGTTTATCCCGCCGTTGTCGTGCGATGAGTTTGGTGACGATGACAAGTTTAAGTGGTACTCCGAGAGGGCTGATGTCGTTCTCTGTGACGATCGCGAGTGGCATTCACTCATTAGCGGCAAAACTTGCCCGGCTGATGTTGTGTACGACGACTGGCGCGAAGCCGTTCGGCACACGATCGACGAAGAGCATAAGGGCGCGGTTGAAATGCTCGATGAGGCGATTGCTTTGCTTCGCCAGTCTAACCGCGTTTCGAACTGGCTAGCGGAATCTAAGTGATGCCAGTTACAGCCGAGCAACTGGAAGCGATCAGGGAACAGTTCGCCAGCAATCGTGGCAATGATCCGATCGACAGCCTAGCGAATGAGTTTGCGAGATTGGCAAGAAGTAGCTTCTGCGATTGGCCGGCCGGAAGTGTTCAAGACTACAAAGCCGCGATTCTCGAGCTGGTGAAGCGTGGCGAGTTGGTGTTAGTGAATGGCTCGCAGGTAACGCGAGTCGGTGCATGTGGAGCGGTAAGGCTGGAAGTGGTTCAGCCCGCTAAGAGTGGTTCGCAAATGAGTTTGTTCTAGGAGTTAAACGTGATTGCGAAAGCAGCATCGAAGAAAACAAAATCGCGCCTGAGTCGTGACGCGACTAAAGATGAACAGATTGCTCAGTACGAAGCGGTGTTCGAGCAGATAACTAGCTTCACCGACGCGATCAAGTTCCATGACGAGGAACTGACGGAAGCTCGGTTGGCCGCGACTGAAGCCAAAGAGGCCTACGACAAGGCCAAAGAGATTGTGCGAGAGATTGAAGAGGCTCGAGACGGCGCACGTCATAGCCTCGTTCGCTACCTCTGCCCTCGCAATGGCGAAGTGCTTCCCTTGTTTGACACGATGGAAGAAAGCGACGAAGAGGTTCACGGTAAGCATTCGAGCGAGTGGCGAGCGGAGCCGGTTGCGAATCTCAAACTGTCGGTCAATGCGCTGAAGGCATTGGTTGATAACGACATCATGCTCGTCGGCCAGTTGCAGGATCGAGTATTGGCTTCCCCGCGAGATTGGTGGGAGCAATTCAGCGATCTTGGACAAGCGGTCGCGGCGGCGATCGTGGATAAGCTCAACAACTTCATTTTCGAGAAGACGAAGCAATGAGCAGCCTGCCAAAGAATGCCGCACCCGTGCCTCGGTTCGTGTCTCTTGAATCGCCTTCCAAGAGCCTCGATGGGCTCACTGCTTCGAGCGAACTCAAGGCGTTCGGTGAAGCTGTTTGCAAACAGTGGACATCGACCGACAAGCTTGCAGAACTCGCTAATTATGGGATCTACCCGATTAGGCAAGTGTTGTTTTATGGACCACCCGGAAACGGTAAGACGACAGCTTGCCAGTGGCTTGGTAAGCGTCTTGAAATGCCAGTTTATCGAGTGAAGTCCGAAGCAATAACGGGGGCGTATCTCGGCGCGACTCAAGGCAATGTGGGGGAGCTGCTCGCTTGGCTCAAAACGATCGGACCGGCAATTGTCCTGTTCGATGAAATCGAATCGCTGTTTCCGTCTCGAGAAGCCGGGCAGGATTCTTGTGCGCGCGAATTGCAGTCGGCCATGACAGTTCTATGGCAGGCTCTTGATCGGTGGACTACTCCGCAGATTTTCATTTTCGCAACCAACATGCAGGAGCGACTAGATAAAGCATTCGTTTCTCGCATGGAAGCAAGTCTTGAGTTTGGGCCGCCTACACCTGAGCAGATTTCCGCAGTGGTTGCGTACTGGTGCGAGATTTTCCACGAGTACGGCGCTGCTGATTGGGGGCCTCGGCTCTCAGTCCAAGGCTTCATCAGTTTTCGCGAACTGTGGCAGGCTATTTCAAACTGCGTTCGAGCATCGGCGCTCGCTTAGCTTTTTACCCCTGGAGGGCCGAGTAATCGGCCTCTCCATCATCACGAACGGAAATCAAATCATGGCAGAGACAACGGGTATTAGCTGGTGTGACGCTACGTTCAATCCGTGGATGGGATGCACGAAAGTATCCCCGGCGTGCGCTCATTGTTATGCCGAGCGTGAAATGGATCATCGGTACCATCGCGTTAAGTGGGGTCCGCAGGGAACTCGAGTGCGAACCAGTAAAGGCAATTGGGGCAAGCCTAAACGATGGAACTTGCTGGCTGGTGAAGGTAAGTGCATTGGTTGCGCCGGAACTGGATCGCGAAAGTCGCGACCGTGTGAAGTGTGTAGCGGGACAGGCGGTTTAGAGCATCGGCCGCGAGTGTTTTGCGCGTCTCTTGCGGACGTATTTGAAGCGTGGGACAAGCCGATTGTCATGGCAGACGGCGCTAAGCTGTTTAGCCAGTCTCGCCTCGTCAAAGATGGTAAGCCGGGTGAATGGGAGACGAGGGCCGCAACGCTTGACGATCTTAGAAGTGATCTGTTCAAGCTCATTGATGCGACTCCTAATCTCGATTGGTTGCTGTTAACCAAGCGTCCGGAAAACGTTTCGCGTATGTGGTGCAGCCATGTCAACACTGACGGCTTGCCACCCTCTGAATTGCCTAGGAAGAACGTTTGGCTTGGAACGACTGTTGAGAACCAAGAGCAAGCGGACAAGCGAATCCCTGAGTTGCTCAAGTGTCGCCATCTAGCGCCGGTGTTGTTCTTGTCCTGCGAGCCTCTCATTGGGCCTATTAACCTTCATTACCCGTTGTGCAAGCACGCAATCCCGGGCCACTCCGAGCAAACGTACGCAACTCCGTGCGATCCAAGCGGGCTAATTGATTGGGTCATAAGCGGTGGTGAATCAGGGGCTAACGCTCGGCCTTCGCACCCTGACTGGTTTCGCAGTCTCCGCGATCAATGTGCGGCTTCTGGCGTAGCGTTTCACCACAAGCAAAACGGCGAATGGCAAGACGCTTCCTCTCGTGATGATGTGCCCCATGCTGCCGTGCTCAACACTGGCGACTACTGCACGCCAGATACTCGCGAAGCGCGGCATACGCTTGATCGTAAGGTGTCGGGCAAGTGGAATCAGTTGCGTCCGGTTTGTATGTCTCGAGTTGGCGTGAAGAAAGCGGGCCGTCTGCTCGATGGAGTTTTGCACGAAGCGTTCCCAGTTGTCTCGAGGGAGGTAGTAAGCGATGAGCTGGATGCGTAATAGCCGGGGCCATTCAAACGGAACGGCCAAGCTGACTGAGCAGCAGGCGCAGTTGATCTTGGACGCGCCGACGCTCGAAGAAGCCCGCCAAATGTGTATCGATGCGGGAGTTAGTAAGACGGTTGCAGACAAGATCCGCAACAAGAAGAGTTGGGCGCACTTGCGGCGATCAGTTCCGCTCGAACTTCAGTAATCACCATCACACGAACGGAAGCACAATGCCTCGGAATATGAGTTTCGCACTTACCACGAATCAGTTTCGCAATCGCACTAAGCGAGTCACGCGACGGCTGAAGTGGTTGAACCTGAAGGCTGGCGACATCGTTCAGGGAGTCGTCAAGTGCATGGGCTTAAAGCCCGGCGAGAAGATCGAGCGACTTGGACTGATTCGCATTATCAGCGTGCGGCGCGAACCGCTGGACCTGATGGAAACTGATTTGGAGTACGGCAAGTCGGAAGCTGCCCTAGAAGGCTTTCCCGAACTGAGCGGACCTGAGTTTGTCGCGATGTTCAGCAAGGGAATGCGTGTACCTCACAGCACCGAAATCACCCGCATTGAATACGAGTACCTCGATAGCTGAGCTGGTTCGAGCATCGATAGGAATGGATCACGGCCCGAGTTTTGGATGGGCAAAGGAATAGCGATGAAGAGTTGGTACGAAGACAATCAAGCACGATTGTTCCACGGTGACAGCTTGGCCGTGCTGCAACAGCTACCGTCTGCATCGGTGCAATGCTGCGTTACGAGCCCGCCGTACTGGGCGCTGCGCGATTATGGCGTTGATGGTCAGTTGGGTTTGGAGACAACGCCAGAACTCTTTGTCGAAAGCATGGTGAGGCTGTTTGCCGAAGTGCGCCGGGTTCTCAGAAACGACGGGACGTTGTGGCTTAATATCGGCGACTCGTATTTTCAGGGTAAGGGAGTTGCCGGCGGGCTAGATCCCAAAAATCCGCTTGGCAGGAAGCGGACGCAGTTTCCTAATCAGAAAGCTGTTGCGGGCCTGAAGGGAAAGGACTTAGTCGGCATTCCCTGGATGCTCGCCTTTGCACTGCGAGCCGACGGCTGGTATCTACGCCAAGACATCATTTGGCACAAGCGAAGTCCGATGCCAGAAAGTGTTCGTGATCGCTGCACAAAAAGCCACGAGTACATTTTCTTGCTGAGTAAGTCACCGAAGTATTTCTACGACGCAATCGGTAGCCACGAAGAAACCACTGGTAACTCTCACGCTCGCGGTGATGGGCTGAACGCGAAGGCTCGATCGATTATTGCTGGCGACCATAAAAACAGACCCAAGCAGAATGATTCATTTTCTGCCGCTGTTAATGGAATCGTTGCGACACGAAATATGCGATCTGTTTGGCCGCTCGCCTCATTTCCATTGAAGGAATCGCACTTCGCGGCCTACCCGCCAGAACTCGTTCGCCGGTGTCTCTCTGCAGGAATCAGCGAAAAGGGATGCTGTTCTAGCTGTGGGAAACCTTGGGTTAGGGTTACTGAAAAAGTTCGGGAGGCTACTAGACCAGGAACCAACGCCAAGCAGCACTTTTGCAGCAATTGGCAAAGTGGAAAAGGGTCGCATAACACTTTGCAACATAACGGCCTGCAGGGCGACCATCCAAAAACATGGAAGTCAGACAACTTCGATTCCGTTGGGCAACGATCTGAATTATCGCCAAACCGCGACCCTATGCGACATGTAACCGCCACAAGAACCGTCGGCTGGAAAGCAGACTGCGAATGCGAAGAATCGCAAGCCGTCCCATGTCGAGTGCTCGACCCGTTTCATGGCGCAGGCACCACATGGAAAGTCTGCGAGCGTCTCGGCGCGAGCTACATCGGTATCGATTTGAACGAAGAGTATTTGCAGCTCAGCGTTGACCGTGCGCCGGTTCACTTTCCGCACGAACGACGAAAACCAAAGCCTCGCCGGGTACGCAGTGTCGTAACGCCAATGCTTGATGGGATGGAGTTCTAGCGATGGCTCGCAGCCGACCACCTTCGTTCGATTTCTACCCTGAAGACTTCTTAGCGGGAACGATGCACCTGCATCCGGCCTGCATCGGTATCTATATCCGGCTGCTTTGCTTCCAGTGGTCGCATGGCGCGATTCCATCTGACAAGCGGCAGTTGATGCAGATTACCGGCGCGATGGCTGACGAACTCGATTTGTACTTATCGCAAGTACTGAACAAGTTCGAGCTTTGCGACGATGGGCTCTACCGTAACGCACGGTTAGAGCGCGAGCGCGACAAAAAGCAAAAGCTTTCTGAAGCGCGCGCAGAAGCGGGGCGGCGTGGTGGCCGACCAACTACTAAATCCGATTCATCAACTGATAGCGAAGGTATCGCACCCGCTAATTCTCAGGGAAATGAGCAGGACGAAAAGCAATTGGTTTCTGTTTGCTTAAGCAAAAGCGAAGCAAAACAAAAGCCTCCTATAGGGAAGTTGGAAGTAGGAAGTAAGGAAGTTCCTGGTAAAGAAAGAAGGAGTGACGTTGAGACTCGCGGCGAGTGGCAGATTCCCCCGGAACTGGACACCCCCGAAGTTCGAGAGCTGCTCGTCGAATTCGAGGTGATGCGCGCTCGGATCAAGCGGCCAATTCGCGATCGCCGCAACTCAAGTCGGGTTCTCAAGCACTTCGACGATGTGGCTCACCTGACGTACGCGCTCGACGTTTGCATAGCGAACGAATGGCAAGGGCTCGACTCGAAGTACCGCAAGCCAGAGCCAGTTGTGAGCAAGCCTCGAGTAACGCAACGTACGTTCGCGCAAATGCAAGTTGACAACACGATTCAAGCCGGTGAGGAGTGGTTAGCAAATGGATAAAGCAATCGACGGAAAAGCTTTCCGGGCAGCGATCGGCGCACTGGCTTTGAGTTTCGGCAAGGAAGCTACCATCGCAACCTACGATGCGTATTGGCTCGGCCTGTCCGATCTGCCATTGCCCGCCGTCGAGCACGCTGTAGCGCAAGCCATACGCACCTGTGAGCACTTCCCGCGTCCGGTCGACCTTCGACGGCTTGCAGGCGAGAAGACGACTGAGCAGCGAGCTATCGCAGCGTGGAGCGATGTCCAAGGTGCTCTGTCGATCGGATCGTACAAGCCGGTGGACTTCGAGGACAAAGTTATTAACGCGACTATCCGCAACATGAGCGGTGGATGGCCTGCGTTTCTGGAGCGGTTCACGGGCAGCGAGGAGACCAAATGGGCGCGGGCGGACTTCATCAAGGCCTATGCGTCCCTATCGAATGCCGGCGTGAATGGCGAGGCCTGTGCGGCATTGCCTGGGCTCTCGCAGAAAACGGCGATCGGTGGCGAGGTTGTGGACCCTCGGCCAGTGCGGATCGGATGCGATGTTGATCGGGCAAGGCTCGCCGCTCCCGCTCGGCGGACGGCGATTAAGAATAACGCGGCGGGTCCTCGGCTCGAGCTGAAGAACGCGCGCAGTCTGTAGGTTCTAACTCTTAACGAAAGTGGAAACGATGGAAACGGTAATCAAGAACGGCGGCGACTTCCTGAATCACGTAAAGCGAACGCTAGATCGTTGCTGTCAGCGGTGGGAGTTTTTTTCAGTTGGCGGCAACGAACTAGATGCGTCGGAGTACACAAGCGTAAGGTTTGCTGGCACTGGCGATGTAGTCGGCATCTGGCATGACGGAATGCGTTGGCGAGCTAGAAACGTAAGCGGCGATTATGCCGAGCGAGTCGTGGCGTTGCTGAACGGTCACGTTCGCGACGATTCCGGCAACATGGCCCCGCCTTCGTTGGAGCCTGCACCTTGTTAATGGATGTCACTTGGCACCTGATCTATCGGCACCTACGCGGCTCGCCTCAGGTGCATAGCCGAACTGGCATTATCGATGCCGTCGCGGCTGAGTCGGTCGATCGAGCAATTGAGATAGCGCGAGCTCGCAATCCGGTTCGATCGTGCGAGTATCTCGAAGCGCAGCCTATCCCGCGAAGTAAAGCAGACGTAGGGCGAAACATCCGCAACAGGCGATTGCGAGAGAACGAAGAGTTTTTAGCGTTGATGGTCGAAGGTGGTTGGATGGAATCGGAGTTTATGCAATGGGCGCAGTGATGGAAGAGACGGGGCTACAACTCGAGCTGGTGACAGAGTTCACGGTACTGGGTCGCCCACAACAGCGAGGATCGAAGCAGGCGAGCTTGATCCCCAAGCGTGGTGGCGGCTTCGCAATGAAGAACGGCCGCCCGATCTTGGTTTGCCGAGACGACAACAGGAAGTCGAAAGACTACATGCAGGAGGTTCGATGCGCAGCGGCGGAAGCGTACGGACAGCAAGAGTTGCTTACCGGCCCAATCGCCCTGGCGGTCACGTTTTACTTTAACCGGCCTCAGTCGCACTACGGTTCAGGGAAGAACGTTCGAGTGCTGAAGCCTTCCGCGCCACTGATCCACGCGCAAAGCCCGGACATCGCGAAGTTGCTGCGATGCTTCGAGGACGCGCTAACGGGAATCGTGTGGCGAGACGATCGCCAAGTATTCCGCTATTGCGGAGACACTTCGCGCAAGTGGACTGAGGGCCAAGAGCGTGCTGAGGCATTTATCTACACAGTTAAGGATTGAGTAAGGGGAAACCATGTTTGCAGCAGTTTCAGGCATCTTGGCGATGCTCGTCTTGTGTGCGTTCATAGGGTTGTGCTGTGGCGGGCGAGGCACGGCCTAGCGAATGCCGCGAATCCCGAAGTTTTGACAATGCGGAGCCTGGAAATGGAAAGCCGAGAGAAGATAGCCGCCAAAGCTAGAGCCGACATCGAAACCGCCATGCGTGATCGTGGCGATACGTGGGTAATCGAGCTGACCTACAAAGACGAAGCCGGGAGACGCACGCGACGGGCTGTAAGCCCTGTGCGGTGGCAGAGTGGCTATTCGTTCCTGGCCGTCTGCCTCTGTCGAGCTGAGCCCCGCTTGCTGCGTCTCCAGCGTTGTTCAGACGTTGAACTGAAGCGAGCCGACGATTACCTGATGCCGGTTCCGATCATTGAGCTAGAAAGCGAGACTTGCCTATCTTCACAATCCAGCGGCTAAAACACGCTATTGGAGTGGCGGCAGATTACAAGCCCCGAGAAGGCGGGTAGAATCCGCGCGAAGTGCTGTTGATTCCAGGGGATTTACGCGCTAGGATGGCGGCTGACTTGCAAGTGTGGTGATTGTAAGGAGGAGCGGAAACCCTGATTCTTAGCGGGGTGGTTATGGCTGAGCGCGTGCGGGATAGGGTGCGTGGGTTCGATGTCAATGCGTTTGGGATCTTTACTCGATCGCTTCAGCTTTCGCTGATCGACGGGAATTTAGCTAGGGCTCACCATCTGGTTGACCTATTCGCTGACCAGTTTCGGGACAGCAAGAAGAAGGCGAAGCTCGAGCCGGGTGACCCGGTTTCTTTGCTGGTTGACCCTGAAACGTCCGGACTGCTGGAAGCGGCCGGTTATGCAAACATCGCCAGCGTTTTTGCTGCGACGGATGCTGAGCTACGGAAGATTAAATACGTCGGCACTAAGCGGCTGACGCTCATTCGGGAAGCTCTCAAAAAAAACGGCTTCACCCGGAAGTCTACGAAAACGGCCATTCTCAGCGTTCTCTGAATCGGGCAGATTCACGCACGCGTTGATGATTCGTTCGGCATTAAGCCGGTGCGAGTGACTATCACCCGCATCGGCTTTTTTCGTAGATAGACTGGGACACAAGAACATGGCTAGCGCTCTCGATTCAACTCATACGGTGGTGGTGAAGACTGAGAACCGCGGGCTCCGAGTGGTGATCGGATTGGTTGCGGTTCTCCTGTGGGCTCGGTGGTGGTGGACCGGCGCACTGCTGGCGGCTGTTGCATTCGCTGTGCCTCACCCGCCAGAATCTGAGGGGTTTAACTCCATAACGGGAACTCTGCTCCCGATCGCTGTCGACATGCTATGGTTCGTCGGCTCGGTTGTAATCTTCGCGCTTACGAAGTCAGCCGCAATTGTTTGGGATGTGATTGCAGGAGTCTTCGAGACCTTCAAGCTGTACTCCGACCGACGCGCCGCCGTAGAGGCTGCAAAGCAAGCAGCGACCAAAGCCGGGACCGACGCGGGTTTGACCAATGCGGGAGCGATTGCGGGTACTGAGGCCGTTCAAGCTGCTGAGGTTGAAGCCAAGCAAGCCGCCGCCGCCGCGGTTGCTACTCCCGCTCCTCGGTCGATCGATCTGAATAAAGTCGCCGCCGCTCTCATCGACCACGAAAAGCGGTTGAAGAGCGCCAAAGATGAGATTGGAGTTCTGAACGACTACGACGAGGTGCGCGCAAGGCAGGTAAGCGAACTGCAAATAAGGGTAAGGGCCTACGAGGAGCAATTGAAGCGCTCTGAGGAATCCGCAGAAAAGCTTTCCGATCACACTTCGGCTCTGTCGGATGACGGCACTAGGCTCGCGGCCTCCATCGCCTCGATTCAAAGTGACATGCGGCCCATGTTCTCGGCGATGACAGCCAACGGGCAGCTTCTAAATCTGCTGACTGAGAGGGTCGACAAGCTCGAAGCCTCGATGCTTGCGGAAACTCCTGAGCCTGAGCCTGCCGTGGCTCCTCGAGTCCGCCGTGCTCCAGCGAAACCCAAAGCGAAGGCCAAGTAAGCCGCTCGCTCTCTTCCCGTTTCCGCTCTCCATCTGAAGGCCTTCAAAATGTCTGCTGCGTTAGACCTCGATCTTTATGCCGATACGGCCACTCCACCCGCTCCGGTTGCTCCGCGATCTGGTTCTGGCTCTGGCTGGTTCGGCTGGCTGTTGGCTGCTGTTGCGATCGTGTTCCTGGCGTTTGTGCTGGTGAATCGGGCGCGAGTCCCTGATGGTGACGACGCCAAGCCAACTCCCTCGGTAAGCGGCCTGCATGTGCTGATCGTCGAAGAGACCGCGGACCGCAGCAAGCTCCCCGCCTCGCAAGTCGCGATATTCACCAGCATTCCGCTCCGCGAATGGTACGCGGCCAACTGTGCCAAAGACGGCTATCGCTGTTTTGACCAGCACGACGACCTTAAGAACGAATCCGCAGAGTGGCGCGAACTGCGAAGCCGGGTAACGCTCAAGCCGCCCTGCTACCTCGTTGTTGACGGCAAACGCGGGCAGGAAGGGCGACTACCAGAAGACCCTGAGCGATTTCAGCAGCTACTTGAGCAGTTCAAGGCCAAGAAGTAATACGCGCCGCATTGTCTCGACCAACTCACAATCATTTCGGGAATCAAGCAATGTCCTCATACGTTAGCGATCTAAAGGGTGTTCCGGTCATTGACGACTCGAACTACCTCGGGCATGTGAAGGCCGCGCAGTCGATCAGTCAATTCGGTTCGGGCTACATTCCGCGCGACTATAACGCGATGCCTGCCGGGTTCTTCAAACCGTACTCTGGGCCAGTGTTCGACGAAAAAGAGTTGATCGAACGCATCAAGGAGAAGGAAGCCCGGAAAAGCGGACTGGCCGACCTGCATCGTCACTTGGATATTGCGGTGCTCGATCAAGGCCAGCTCGGCTACTGCTGGATGTACGGCACGGTCAAATCCATGATGATGGCCTACGCGAAGATGGGGCAGAAAGTGCCTCACCTTTCGCCTTCATCGGCCGCTGCGAAGGGTAAGAACTATCGCAACGAAGGCGGACTAGCAGAAGAGGCCTTGCGCTACATAAAGCAGTTCGGCGTCTCTACCGTCGATTTCTGGCCTGATGGTGGTGTTGCTGACCGACGCTACGACACTCCCGAGCAACGCGCTAACGCTGCTTTGCATATCGCTGTCGAGTTCGAGGAACTTCCAGCTAATAACCCGATGGCAGTCGCTTCCGCTCTGGCCGTCGACATCCCTTGCACTGGCGGCTTTGCATGGTGGGGCCACTTGATCGCCCTGCTTCAGCCTCGCTGGGGATCGTACGGCCTGGGGCTCGAGTTTGTTAACTCGTGGACGAAGCGCTACGGCAAAGATGGCTTCTCGGTACTGACCGGCTCGAAGGCTATTCCGTTTGAAGCGTACGCAATCCGAACCGT
>ERZ650304.677-NODE-677-length-15914-cov-4.770982_pt1 | contig 15914 bp, 15 predicted proteins | sample MGYA00376240_ERZ650304 | MGnify/ENA primary metagenome ERZ650304 (study PRJEB26733, sample SAMN07839271) | wastewater metagenome | biome: small river; feature: stream; material: water | place: USA: North Carolina | collected 2016-03-01 ...
TAGCATATCTGCAAAAAACTTTCATAATGCCCTTGATAGTGAATATAGTTACAAAAAAAATGGGGATTCTGTAATAATAACAGGAGATGAATTAGATATACAAAGAGAAGAGAGATATTTAAAGTCTATAATTAATGATAATAATAAATCAGAATTAGATAAAAATTGGGCTAAAAATAAATTAAAAGTAGTAAGAATAGATAAAAGGTTTTTACAAGACCAATTTGTAGTATTTGAACCAGAACAAATTCATATATTAGGAAGTAAACAAGACATAGAAGGGTTTAAAGATTTTGTTAAAGCACATAAAAAAGTTTCACCAGAGGTATTAGATGAGAATGGTGAGCCAAGGATCTTCTGGCATAAGGGTGAAGTTAATGGGGAGTTCGATGCTGCATTGAGCTCTCCCTTCAATACTTATGGCCAGGGTAACTATTTTGCTTACACAGCTGATGTAGCTAATGTAGAAGGTAAGCCTGGTACTCCTAGTGCTGAGGGTTACTTCTTACGTGTAGAGAAACCATTAGTTGTTAAGCCTACTAGTAATCCTGAGGAAAGTCATGAGCAATGGAAAAACGTAATGCGTAAAGTATTCAAACGTAATACTACTAGATCCTTTGATGCTGTTATAGATCGTAATAGAGAAGTGGTAGTATATGATGCTAATCAAGTTAAGTCTATTAGCAACAATGGTGACTTCAGTAGGAATAAGAATAACACACATGAGTTACGTGATGCTCAGAACCAACGAGTAGGTAGAGTACTTATGGATCACATACTGCATGCTCTAGCTAAAGCTATTAAGCTTGATTATGAAGTAGTTGACTTTAATACTGATGGTCGTACATCACAGTATAGAAACAATATGGGTCTTTACTTAAATGGTAAGGTACTTATAAATAAGAATAAGCTATCAGCTGAGACTCCTGTCCATGAATTTGCACATGCTTTCCTTAAAGTAATACAACAGAAGAATAAGGTTCTCTATAATAACCTATTAGAGCAAATAAAGACTTCTGACGTACTTACTGAGGTTAAGGCTATGTACCCTGACTTAAGCCCAGAAGATCAATTAGACGAAGCTATAGTGACTGCTATTGGTAGATATGGAGCTGGTTTGGTTAGCTCATTACCTACCATGCTGGTTAAAGCTATTAAACGCTTCTTTGTTTCCTTAGGGAAGCTTGTGGGTATTGATACTAGCGTTGAGGTAGGAGGATTAGATCCTAATACGACTATGTTTGAGTTAGCATCAATGATGTTCAATGGTAGACAGCTATTCGATCTTGATAGTGACTTAACTGGTTCCCATGAATTAAGGTTCTGGAATAACGGTGTTGAGGTGACTCAGGAGGCCGCTATTGCTACAGATGATGAAACATATCAGATGAGAGCTCCTAATGGCTCTGTAAGCATCCTAAAGCGTGTTACACCATTAATTGAGGCTATATTCAATCCCTTTGCTAATAAGGAGGGCGGTTATGAAAGATACCTAGCTAAGAAAGAGTTTAAGAAACAACACCAGAATGTTAATGGTGGTAAGGTATCATTAGGTAATGGCTTAATGACATTTGAAGAAGCTCAAGAGTATTTTAAAAGTACTGCTGAGATATCAAGAATAAAAGGAAAGGTAATACATAAAATCTTTGAGAAGTACTTTACTGATCCTTCTAATCCTAAATACTCACAACTTGATGGGGAACTAGCTGCATTGAAGGCTGAGTATGCTAAGTATGATGATAGTCCTTTTACTTTCCAATGGCTTAATTCTAATAAGCTTGAGGAAATAAGAGACTACTTAGGAATCACTAGTGATGATACTGTATACACAGAGTTCACAGTACTTGATCCAGAAACAGGACTAGGTGGTACTATTGACTTACTTATAAAACATAAAGATGGTTCGTACTCTATCTATGACTTTAAGACTGGTTCATTGAGTGAGGGAGATAATCCAGCATTCATGAACTTTGGTGAAAGGTTTGGAGCACACTGGTCATTAGCTGATAAGCATAAGCTACAGCAAACTTTCTATATGCTGATGTTAAAGAATAAGTATCCTAACATACGCTTTAGAGATGTGGGTATTATTAAGCCATCACAGTATGATATTGAGATCATGCGTGTTGAACGTGATAAGTATCTAGGCACTTTACAAGAATACTTTAGAGGAAGTAATCCTAGCTTATTAGAGAAGAAACCTTATCTATTTAAGCATCAGGAGTATACAGCATTAAGTCGTTCCTTATCAGCTGATTTAGATTCAGTAATGAAAGAAGGTGGTGTTAAGAATGTGTTTGAGGCTAGAGATATTCTTTTACTTAGATTAAAGAAAGCATTAGAGAAGATACGTAAGTCTGGTATTGGTGGTAAGATGCCATTAACAGATACTTATGTACAAAACAATATGAGAGTTAGGGAGACAGAGGAATCTCTTATCCTTAAGATTGCTCAATTAGAAGGTAATGAGTTTGGTGATTACTTATCTGGTATGGGTACAGACATGGGCTTTACAGAACGTTTAACTAGCGTTGGGTATAATGTAAAGAACCCATTACTTAAGATGTTCAACAAGATGTATGAGGAAGCTAAAAACCTTATGACTAAGGAACGTCATGATCTGTATAAGAAAAGTGATGAGCTAGTAAACAAATTACTCAAAGCATACTATGGTGAAAACCAAGGTAGGATGTTGATTGATAAGTTAACTAGAGGAGCTTTCAACTTCATTAACTATGAAGAGGTATTTAAGTTCATGTGGAAAGGCGATGATATCTCTGGACGTAAGATACTAACTGAATATGATCCTGGGTTTAAAGACCTAACAGCAGATCAGCGTGAGTATAACATATTCTACAGAGATGGTATTAGAGATACCATGTTTGCTGCTATGTCTACTAGACGTGGTATTAATTACTATCAAGCTAAATTAGATAACTTATCTAAGGATGAGTTACTTAAGTATTATAGTAGAGATGAATTAAAAGCTAAGTATGAAAGTAAAATAGCATACTTCAAGAGCTTACCTGAGACAGAGAAGTGGATTGATGAATTAGGTAGCGGTAGAGAGTATGAGGAAGATATGACTCCTTATATACCTAAGCTTCCTCCTGAGTTGAAAGGCTTTAGAGAGAAGACAGGGCAAATTAAAGATTGGTTCTGGAGTAACTTAGTCTACACAGACTTTAAAGCTAAGAACAAAGACTTGTTTGGATTAAAGCCTGTAGGTGTACCAGTTAAGTACTTAGTATCACCATTTAGTTATGGTGCTAAAGGACATAGCTTACACACTGAGGCTACATTCAAGATGTTTGTACAGAATATGAAAGCTAAACAACACTATGATGATTTAGCTGTTTATGGTCAAGCTATACATGATGTATTAGCTTATGGTACTAAGAGCTCATCAGTAGAGGAGAACTCTGCAGTATGGATTAAGAACTTCGTAAACAACAACATAGCTGAAATCTATAATGATAAGCGTCTTGGCATGGGTACAGAGTTTAAGGTAGGTAATAGGAAAGTACAATTAGGGAAGTTAACATACGCAGTGATGGGACTTGCTACAGCTGCTAAGTTATCATGGTCTACATTAGGTGCAGCTAGTAATGCTGTACTTAACTACTTGTATGTAACTAAAGAAGCTGTTAAAGGCTCTATAGCTAAGGATCTAGTAGGTATAGATCCAGAAGATATCGATTGGACTGTAAGTGATTTAGCTAAAGCTCATGGTATTTATTTCCAACATCTTTACAATAAGAATATATTAGGAAAGAAAGATAAGTGGGAAGAACTAAATCAGATCTATGACTTTACTCAAAGACAATTCAATTACAATAAGACTAAAGAGAACTTAACTGTGGCTAGTAATAGATTACTAGATGCTAAGTGGGCTTACTTAACTTATGGTATTGGTGATGATATTGGTTACTCAATAACTACTATAGCTACTTTAATGAGGAAAAAGAATTCAAAGACTGGTGTGTCTATGTGGGATAGCTATTCCTTTGAGAATGGCGAACTAAAATGGACTGGTGGTATGAGAGGTAGAACTGAGACAGGGGATGTTATTGAGGGATTATCAGCTCAAGAGATCTTCTCTATTAAGAAAGCTAACTCTAGGATCATGGGTGAATATGATAAGAGTAGGAAGAGAGAGATGGAGGGTAATGCCTTACTATCAGTCTTCTTACAATTCCATAAGTACTTACCTAACGTATTAGAAAGAGGATGGCAAGGATGGAAAGGAGACTTTGAAAATGCTTCTCTTGGTAAGCTAGTAGAAGTGTTAGATAATGAAACAGGAAAGACTTTAACTGATGTAGATGGTAACCCATTACTACGTTGGGAGAGTAGGTTAGATAAAGGTAGTATGCTACTTGCTAGTAAGGTTATAGGAGACGCTCCTGGTATTAGGCATATGAAACTAATGGTTCGTGCTTTGTATGCAGGAGAAGCCATTAAAATGGATGCTATGCGTGGTGGTACTGAGTGGAAGAAGCTATCAGCAGAACAGAAGCAGAATGTTATTAGTTTATTGTTAAGCTGGGCCCTTTGGGTAGGTATAACAGGAGCTATGGTAGCTGTGTATGGAGATGATGATGACGATCCGCGTGATCCGTTAAAACGTAGACTTTCTAACTTGAAGAGTGATTTAACTGCTGAGGGTAATGCTTTAGAGCTATTACGTTTCCTTAATAAACCAACAGTACTACTTCCTACTTTATTAGAAGTAACTGAAGGAGCTAACAATGTGTTATTTAAAGGAATAATCCAGGGTAAACGTATGCGTAATGGAGATATGCCTGGTAGTAAAAACTTAATTAAGAATATACCATTTGCAGGTAATAGTTATATGCAAAATGTAGCTGATCCTTGGTGGGATCAAGGTTCTGGTAACCAAGGTCGTGCAAGGTAGAACGGCTAAAAAAAACGTGAGGAATTTCTTCCCCACGCTTAACTTACATTTATAGACCATTAGGGAGCTTAGGCTCCCTTTTTTATTGCCTTGTTGCTGTGATCAACAACGAAGCATGCTCTGAATTCTTTGCGGTTGCCCACACTAAATCAGTGATGAGATAAGGCCCAAACTTCTCACCTTTTTCTAGAACTCTTCCATTAACTACGACCATAATAGGGTGGCCACTATCGTCATTCTCGAAGTTTTGGAGTAAGCTCATATCGAATGTTAGTTTAACGATTACAGAACCGTTAATCTCTTTTTGCACTTCTTCTAATTGATAGTGTGCTTCTTGCACACGTTGTGCTATGTTATCAGACATGATAAAAATATAGGTAACGTTGTAATAAGGTAGATTCAGCTTCTTTAATAATCCTCTTAGCAGCACGTTCAGATGTTGCATTTTCTAAACGTTCCTCATACAATTCAATATCATTCTTTAAGGAAATATAATTAAATCTACAGCCTTTATAAGTAAAAAATTCTTTAGCTGCTTTTAGATCTGGATTAGAATGTTCATCAACATTTTCAAGACTGTTTAAGTCCACATGTATTGCTCCTGTAAAGGAATGTAATACGGTAACACGAGAAATACATCCGCTATCTTTAAAGGCTTCTTTAACTTTTTTAATAGTCTTTCCTTTTATAGAATTATTGTAGTAGTATTCCAAGTATTCTCCAGCTGTAACTAAATTATCTTCTTCATGATTCTCCATAAAATAGCGAATCAAGGAATTTAAGAGATCCAACTTATAAGCGTACTTTAGATAAAGTTCACTGTGTTCGTTTTTCATATAATTTACTTTTAAGTCTTTCTAAGGCTTCGTTATTTGTCTTGGTTTCTAGTATGTAATCTAGGATACCATTGACATTATTGTGTTTATATGTTCTCAAGAAAGTTTCCTTAGCTTCCTTAGTAAATGTTTCAGGGAAGAACTTCTTAATTACATCTGCAGGAGGATCTATTAGCTCATTAAAACGTTCTCTATAACTTTTAATAACTATATCCTCAATTAGTTGACGATCTTGTTGCTCACATAAGTTTGCAATTACCATGAAATGAAATTCCATGTCCTCAAGAGCTATTCTAAGATGAGGTCTACTATATATAGAAGCACTCTCTTTAGGATCAATAACAGAGATTCCTCCTATAGCTACTAAACCATCATCTCTAGTATTACTTAGATTTCTTCTAGGGGAAGCTATTGAATCTATTTTATATAGTTTCTTTGTGGAGATAGGAGCCTTATCGTTTGAGTTAAGACGTATAACTCTTTCAGGATTTGTAATTTTAATTCCTAACAGACTTCTCCACTCTATAAGAACTGTTAGAGGAGCAGTGATTGGGCTATTAAAATTGTTTTTTATACAATCTAAATCTCTTACACTGCTTAATATAGGATCATTGTCAAGAATTTCCTTAATGCGGTTATAGAGGACGAGGCCAGGAATTACCTGGCCCTCCTCTTTAAATATTTTGTGTAACATAATTAGCAATTACCGCCTGCACAAGCTAATTCTTGTGTGAAGGCTGTACTGTCTTCGTGTTCTTTTATTTGGGTGATATCAATTTTTTCATTGGTCAAACTTTCCAATAGAGCGTTATACTGCTCTTCAGTTATGTCTTCAAAAGGAGCTTGTGTGTAGCTACCACCATCATGTGGTAAGATAGCAGCACCATTAAAGCTATTCCTATTGTCCCATAACCATTCTTTTACTTGATCCCACTCATCTGTCTTAACGTTAATAGTTAATGAGACATTATGAGTATTATCACCACGTCGATGCCCTGGACGAACCCATTCTTCACTAAAACGTTTAACACGTTCTAGTAAGGAAGTAGCCGTCTCTGTATGACGTGTTACAGCTCCTTGTGGAGCTTTAATAGGAGTTTCAAATACATAGTTACCAGGAGACCTCCCTAACTCCTTTAAAGCACTTGAATTGATGCTTTTAAAGTAAGTTACTAATGGGTCATTACCTGATAATTCAGATCTTCTAATGAAGAACTCACTATGCCACGCATGAATACCACTACTAGTGCCTAATACACAAGAAGTTGTACCACTTGGTTTAACAGTAGTTACACGTGCTGCAGGATTAATACCAATGGTTGAAGAGAAGTGCTTGTTAGCTTCTACAGCTACAGTAGCTGCTTGTCTCAAATCTAATCCATTAGTTGCTCCTGAAGCAATTCCTGTCATACCAATACCAAGTAAAGCATCCTTCTTAGTAGTTGCTTCCCATATAGGACGGAGATAATGGAAGTTAGTGAAGCCAGCTTGAAGTGTACCAAATAGTGTAGCTGCGACTACACGATCTTCTAGATCTTGCTGATTTTCAATATTACTTACATTAATTTCGCACATTATTGTTAAACTAGAAGCGTTAGTTCTAGTTGTTTACTTATAAGTTTTTAGTATCCATTTTGCAAAATTACACATTTCTGTAGGAGTTGCATGACTTTTCATCATGTTTGCAAGATGACTTATTACTTGTATGTTTTCTTTAATATAACCTTTAGTAGGATCTATCCTATCTAAAGCTGGAGAATCTTTTTTACCTCCAGGTCTACCTGAATGGCATTTCAATTGTACTCCTAAAATAGGACAAATTTGGGGAATAACTACATCTTTTACTTCGATTGTAAATTCTATACCCTTACTTCTTGACCTTGCTTTAGCTCTAGCCCACATTTTATACTCAGGAGAATTGTTTTTTACTCTCTCTGAATTACATGTAGGACATAATGTAACTGTATTACTTCTTATTTGGAATAACACATTACATTTAGTACATTCTCTTTTGGTTTTTGAAACCAGAAACCCTTCTCTATTTGTTCTCATTTTACCTGTTATTATTGTAATCTTGCAAAGATACATAATTAACAATTAAAATAGTAAGAATAGTACAAATTTTTTTAAAAACTTATAGCAAATCCTGTATATTACTATACAGATCAGACTATATCATCATCTTTCGATGGCTAGTGCTTCCACTCACTTGAGTGTACTCCCTTTCGGGATAGTCGTTGAACCTTCCTTTTCAGGCTCGGCTGCTGATTGTCCTCTTTTAAAGTAGGATGTTCCAGCAATTCTCTAGCTTTTTTAACCTCCTATGAAAAAGGTTACAGAATTGATAAGGACGTAAACCAATCTCACAACAAGGATTGGTTCCCCAATCAGTATTGTTAGTAAAGTAAATACCAGGTTCACCAGCATTACTTTCCTTCATTAGTTTCCATACTCCTTCAAAGTCTTCCTTTGTAATCCTATTACGAGAGAGTACTACTGAGTTATTAGCTCTACCTCTCTGTGGATTTAATTCCCACCAATTACCTGATTTACAGGTCATCATATCTTTATCATCGAAGGAGAACAATGAAATCATTGCTGCTCTTCGTATACCACCTGCCAATACAGCATCAGCTATATGACACATGATATCATGACATTCAATAGATGTTAATCTACTACCATTTTCCTTCTTCTCTAAAATTAGATTAATTAAGAATAGAGCTTTTTTCAAAGGTTCTGGCCCTGGTGCTTTACCACCAGCTGTAACTAAACGAGCTCCTTTAGGACGGATATCAGAGAAGTCAAAGATAGGAAGGCTCTTGTGGCCCATATAAGCCTTTATAAGAGCTTTAACGGCATCAGCCCATCCTTCTATACTATCTCCTACTAAATATCGCCTAGACTTCGTAGGAATCGTTATTTCAGGTAATTTATTTATGTGAGCCTTCTGTACAGAATAGCCCACACCTGTTCCTCCAAGTAACAAAAACATGGCCTCACTAAATGCGTAGATTGAATCTACAGGCATATAAGCACAATTATAGACACGACTAGGATTACGGTCAATTGCGGGCCCTGCAAATTGCAAAGCCCTCATTGATGGTAATACCTTTTTAGCACGAACAAGCTTCATATTAGCTATGATATCAGTTGATAGAGCAGGATACTTCTCTACCATCATATTCTCATACCTATTACAAATCTCATTCCATGTTTCACGTCTCTCTAATTTATCCAAGTATTTTGCATACTTATTAAACACATTCAAATCTGATAAAAGACTTGCTCCTAATTCTACTTCACTATATTTCTCCAACACTTGTAAGGTCTTTTAATTGATTTTTATCAAAGACTTCTTCGTCAAGGTTAATTATAGACGCATACTCTTCATTAGGGAATATAGTAACACTTGAAACGAAGTTTCCTTGTGAGTCGTAAGAAAGTAACTTTTCCAAGTACTCTCTTCTTTGTTCTGTCTTGTATAGTACTCCGTAAATAGGTGAATTTACATCCAGCTTTTTACAGTGGTACTTAACAATGTTTTTCTTCAAAGCATCGTTAAATAACGAGTATTTACCTGCTAAGAAGAGATCATAATCTTTTTTGTATGAATCTGGTACTTCAAAGATATACATAATATACCCTTCCTTAGGGACATATTGACCCCTATACCATTCATTCTTGGTAAAGGTATTCTCTATGTCATCCGAGAGAGGATCTCTTATGTCCTCAAATAGTATGAGGATTTTATTTTGAAGTTCTATATCACTAGCATCTCCAATGTATACTCCTGAACAATAGTTCAGTATTGGATCGGGGGAATTGCGGATAGTGAGTCCTAGAAAGGGCAAGATAAAAAGGAATGATTTATTACAATCTTCTTTTACTGTCCTTTTATTCATACAAAGCGGTATTAAAATAAAATACTTTCGTCATCTGTAATTTCATTTGAAAGTTTAATTGGTAAATCAAACTCGAATGTAACGTCCAGCGGCTTTTCTAGTATTTTTAATGATGTGTAATTAGAATAGAATGACTTGATGCCTTCATGAGCTCCTAATGAGGCTCTATAAAGTTCAAAGACCATAGTAGCATATGCGTTATGATCTTTAACATCTGCAAAGAATTTATCTGCAAATGCTGGGCCTCTACCAGGTAAACCTAGTATATTATCAGCTCTGTCTCCTATAATCATACTCTTCCAAAAGTATTCCTCTTCTTGTTGTAATGTAATACTAAATTCAATGTCTTTTATTGGATTATAGTTGTAACCTCTTAGGTTCAATAAATCCTTATCAGGAGAGACAATTACTGTTGGTTCTTTAATATGATTCCTATAAATTACTACAAGATCATCTGCTTCATAAGGGGATACAATTTTTATATTCCACTTATCAATCAGGTATTGTTTTAATTCATAGAAGAAACGAGGCTTTTCAAGCTTTAGTCTATTCTCTTTGTACGTAGTATTAGCTTGTTTCCTAAAGAGCGGGGGAGCACTAAAGAAAGCTAAATACTCTGTAGCTTTAACTCGGTGAAAAATTTTCTCTAAAAAGCTGTTTGCTGAGTTACAAACAGAGTCAAAGGTTATTTCTGGCGCATCTTTGCGCTGGTGTGTACAATAGTACAATAAAAAGTCTGCATCTATTAATGCTATCATGGGTTATACTAGCCGTTCAGCTACAATTGTTTCTTTTGCTTCAATTAAATCTTCTACGAGAGCTTCTAACCGTTTCATTTCCCGGAAGATATTTAATTTTGCATTGTGCATACTCCACTCACCTTCTTCGTAAGTAACAAGTAAGTGGTTATTCAAATGTTCTTGAATAGCTTCTTCTACTTCCCATCTTAGATTGTTTAAGTGACCTTGTTCAACAGCTGTCATAATGATATTTACATTACTACAGTGTTTAAAGGCTTTGAAAAATTCTTTACGAACTGTTGGATCTTGCAGCATTCTTTTCCATTATTTTTGCAATAGCATTATTTACTTGCTCGTGTGTTTTAGGAAGATACAAATCAATGTCTTTGCCTTCACTGAAGAGCTTAAATTTAAATAGTTTCCAACGTAAATTGAAAACATCTGTAGCATAACCTTTGGTTTCAATTATCCACCCATCACCTACAAAATCGGGCTTATAGGAGGCTCCCCGAATTTTTTCATCTTTGTAAGTAAAGGAAGGTAATAGATCAAACTTATGCTTTTCGTACTCGAAAGGTATATCAGCTTCTCGTAATGCTTTATAAGCAAATACTTCGAGTTTAGAACGAAACTTAATACCGTCTACTTCTAATGAAACAGCGTTCTTAATTTTCTTATTAGCACCTTTCTTCCTCTTAATTTTTAAAGCCACTCTCTTCTTCTTTTTGGTGTCATCTCTAATCTTTGGTTTCCGTCTTAGTGGTCTACTCATTCTCCCAAACTGATATAGTTTCGTTTAAAGTGATAGCCTTTCTACACTTAGTACATTTATGTGTAGAATATACTTTTACAGATTCTTCTTCAGAGTAATCAGTTGCTTCTAAAATAGGCTCATCAAATTCATGAATACAATTTTCATAGCTTACAGCTAATTTCTCTTCTAACTGTCTAACATTTTCTTTTATAGTTTCAATTTGAGCTTCAAATTCTTCTATATCATTAATAATGTCATCATAGTTAGAAGGTACTTTATTAATTTCTTCTACACCAATTGACCATAGAATTAAATTAGGATCATCAGCATTAACAATTATTGATCTATTTTTAATAAATAAACTAGTTTTAGGATTACAATAATAATATACTCCTGCATAACTATAACTCCTTATAGCAGAATACCGAATAAAGCTATTTCTTAACGATGCTATCCCATTAGGAGATTTAAGATATTTTGGAAATTCTTTACCGTAACCTGGTATATCTTCTAGGATAATAACCTCATCTATAGGATGTAGAGCTAGTTTATTATTAAGAATCTCCGTAGGAGAACCTAAGATGTAACCATCTTTTCGTACTTCTACAGCTCTAAAAATTTGAACATTTCCATATCTATTAGGATGCCATCCATATATTTGTCCTTCTTTTAGCTTGGTAGTATTTTCGCTTTTAGTTTCTTCCATAAGTCTTTTCCTTCAATATGGTGCATTGAAATGTAGTGCATTAGGACGGAGCCTACTACAGCACCTAATAAATAGGTAACTTGAAAAGCAGGATTGTCTAGGTTAATAACTACTTGACGGATAACAAGTAGCCATACACCGTTTGATAATATAGATGCTAGTCCATGAAACATGAGACTATCTCTATTTCTTGCCCTACTCATGAGAGTAAAGCTAGCATTTTGTAATACAATTAAAAAAAATATTTTTAAATAAACCATCATTCTTGAATTTCTCTTTCTGCAGGAATATCTTCTTCCTCCAGATCATCTATGTGTACAAACCAAGGATTCTGTAGATCTGGTCGTCTACTTACTTCCACTTGATTGTACTTAGGTAAGTACTGTACTACATAGAGTATTGGGTAATCATAAAACTTTTCTTTATGAGAACCTCTTTTAAATCGTGTTTCTTGTCCTCTAACCATGTTAAAAAGGGGGTATTGCTACCCCCATGTTTTTATAATGTAGTAATTCCTACACCGAATTCTTGGTAGAAAGGTTGCTTCTTCTTTAATATTGATTGTAATACACTTAAAGAAAACCTATATTCCTTAGAAAATAAGTGTTGTCTCTCTGCATACCACATGATTAAAGCATCAGTTTTAACATTATTCTCTAATGCTATCTTAGCTGTTTTAGGGGAATCAATTAAAGCATACTTTTCCTTGTTAGCTTTAATAAATATTGATTGTCCTGCAAAGTTAAGAGCATCATCCATAACAAATTTGAAGATAGCCTTCATTTTGTTCTTAGATATTGGTAAATTATCTAAGCTATCATATAATGCTCGACCTTCAGCACCTCCTTCTATTCTTATATTGAACAGTAAATCATTAATTTTCTTGTAGTCCTTTAGGAAAGGCCCATAAGAAGCTTTAGGTAGGAATTCACAATTAACTACTAGGTCTTTTATGTATTCAAAATCTGATAATGATTTTGTATCCTCAATGTTTTTACAGATAGCTGTACCTACAAATGGGTCATAAGATATAATATGAAGAGCTTGTCCTTTTTTGAAGTTAGCTAAATCTCTATTACAACGTCCTACCAACATGTCATAATTAAATATGTTAGGTACAAGAGCAACATTACTATAAATAATAGGCCAACTACCAAACATCCCACTATGAACAAAGTTTTGATCAAGCTTAAAAGGGTGGATCCCCTTGTGATCCAGGGAGAGGACCGCTTGGCCAACGCGGGCCCCCTGAGAGGGGAAACACCCTGCCCCATTACTGTGGTCATAACAGTCTTCGAAACCATCTCTGTGCCAATCGTCCGCGTCGTCAAACCGTCTCTGGAAGTTGATAGGACTTTCTGACCCGCTCCCGCGAAAGGTCTGGTTTCTATGTTCAACGCCTCCTACGTTCCTTACATAGCTTTTATAGCCCGTATTAGAGAAGAAACATCCCTGATCTTCCTCATATCGACCTATCATACGAGTTTCATCTGCTCCAGGGAACATTACGATTATTTTATTACTTGCTAAGACAGTCTTAGTAGCATTTTCAAATGCTTTAGGATCTTTCTTTAACAAAGTAATAGCTGCTGGCTCTGATAACAAGATATGAGCAAAACGGAAGGTATCACTATGTTTAGGAGTACCCCAATCATAGAATACTCCATTATGAACTAAAATAGGTTTATCTACATAGCCCTTTAACATACCTACTTCTTCTTCATTTGAGCTACAAACGAAGGGGTGAGTCATTTCAGGACGAGTACCACCACTAGTGGCGATACGAGCATGAAACAATAATTCATCATCCTTAGTAAGAGCATGAGAATGGATTTCTGCTATTAAAGATTCTACATCGCTTGATAGGAATCCTTTATGGAGGTACACCCTACCATTCTTTTTAAATGCAAATCCCAAGCCACATCCGTTACTTTTTGCGCCTTGTCTAATGGCTTCTCTCACGAAATCTGTGTCTTTATCGACACCTGCTGGGAAATATTCAACTATACACATAGTTCTTTTAAGGATAATTGTGATATATTTTCATTGAAGGAGTCTCTTGAATACTCTTCTCCTTCAGCTGAGGTACTTGTGAATAAGGCTTTTCTATTCTTGATATGGTTAATCAAGTTAGATGCTTTCTTATTAGTTACATGATTAATAATTTCTTCTATAGTAAAGGACTTAGAAGCACGGATTAAATCGTATTCTGTCTCTGCAAACTTTACAAGACACATACAAATAAGAACCCAATTCTTAATCTTTTCATAATTCAAGCTTGCACTATGAGGTCTGAATTCGATTGTGTAGCTTTGTATGCCTTTATCGTCGAAGAGTAAAGGAACAAAGTTAATCCACTCATATCTAGGAGTAGAGTGGTTGTAACCACACTTTTTCCCCATTGGATGTTGAGTACGTTTATTTAAGCTTCCTACCTTTACGTCGCGGCGTTTATCCACGCAACCAATGTAGTCAACTAGTTTATCGAATTCTTGATCTAAGAGCACATTACTACCCAACTTTGTTAAGTCCGGTAACACTACTCCAATGTCCTTCATAGGTCTGCAATACTCGTTATTACGACGCGATACTGGTAACATTTGTAACAGGTCATTCTGTACAAGGATACCTAACTTATGAATTGCTAAAGCAAATTTCTTGCTTACTTCGAATCCTCCTACATGGGCATGGATACCACATGTTCTATCAATTGAGGATCTAGGGGATAGGAAATTTACTAGCTTTTGAAGCTGTAATAGACCTGCGTCACCCTTTAGGATGCCTGTAACGTATTCAGGACCTCCCTGAGTACGATTGCCTCCAATACTACCATCTCTTACACAAGAAACATTAAATGCTTTTGATAAGTTAGTTGGTAGATAACTAGTAACACATTCGATCTCTACACCAAACGTATAACGCATTTGGAAGGTAGCTGAATATGTAGGAGAATTAATTCCATAAAAGAAATCCCTTGATAGGTCTCCTGTACTTTCAAAGATAGAATTTTGAAATTTACAGTAATCTTGATATTGTAGTTCACTCGCTTCCTCTTCTAAAGCATACACACCTCTTAATGGTACTTCTACAATAGCGTCTGAGAACGCTAATAAGGCTTCAGGAGTTACTGAATAAGTACTACCATTATAATATAAGGTAGGAAGAACACGAGCGATTGTAGGATGTATACAGTTATAATGAGTAAAAGTAAGAGCTTTACTTCCTTTTAACTGTTTAATTTCCTTAATAGCAGTACGCTCCTCACCTTTCTTAACTGGTAATTTAGTTAGCTGGCAAGGTGTTGTTTGATTTTTCGAATACCACCCTGAAGTAGTAAAGATATAACCACCTGCTTCGAGTTCTTCTCTTTTTCTTGTATCAGTAGTAGCAACACCAACTTCAATCTTCTTATTAAGAGTAGTAGTTTCTAATTCAATAAGGGTTTGTACAATCTCAAGAGGCTCGCTTTCAGTTTTACTAAATTTAATGATTGAACTAGGGACAGAATACTTTGTAGTTTTACTATTTTTAGCTTCTGCTAATCCTGGTCTTCTTCTTTGAGTTGCCATTTAAAAAATTAATCAGTAATTGTTTCGGTAACATCATCGTTCATAGAGATTAAAATGTTTTTACATTCTTCAGCCTCTGTATTGAGCTCGATTAGTTCTTGGCGTGATTCGTCGTTAGCAGGTAATTTTGCTATTACCTTACTTAAAGTTGCTTGGAACTTCTCAATAAGGTTATAAATTTTTGTTGGTTGACTTTCAATTTCAAATGCCATGTCTATTGGTCTTTCTGATGGATCTAAATCCAAATTAGTTAATGATGGGGGTAACAAGTTAGAAGAGACTCCACTTATAAGGTTTTGCACACGCCTAGTTAAACTCTCAACTGATTCTTCTATCAAGTTAGAAGAAAATTCTTTTGGAGTTAGCTTAATGTTTTGCATACGAGCAATACGGAGTACTTCACTAGTTTCAAATAAAGGTAAAACATCTTCTACCTTAATTGTTTCTATCCTCCCACTAATCAAGTGTTTAACTTTAATAGTGACA
>ERZ650304.678-NODE-678-length-15908-cov-4.958304_pt1 | contig 15908 bp, 19 predicted proteins | sample MGYA00376240_ERZ650304 | MGnify/ENA primary metagenome ERZ650304 (study PRJEB26733, sample SAMN07839271) | wastewater metagenome | biome: small river; feature: stream; material: water | place: USA: North Carolina | collected 2016-03-01 ...
GTCACGCGCACTGCATCACCCTGAATGCTGGCCTGTACTTTGAGTTTGCTGTCTTTAATAATGCGCACGACTTTTTTAGCAAGCTCTGAAGTAATGCCTTTTTGAATCTTCATGGTTTGCTTACGCTTATCGCCACCAATGGTTTCTGTTTTGTCATCTTTGAGATAACGCACATCCACATTGCGTTTAGCCATCTTGCTAATCAGTACATCGCGCACTTGGCCCAATTTAAAGTCGTCATCACCAAAGAGGATCAAAGTCTCGTCCTTTTGCTCAACACGGCTATCAGAGCCTTTGAAGTCGAAGCGATTGGTGATTTCTTTATTGGACTGTTCGATCGCGTTTTTCAACTCAATCATGTCGGGTTCGCACACTACGTCAAATGATGGCATTTCAACTCCTTAGTTAATCTTGAGTAATCTTGGATATTCTGTTCTGGCAAATCTCATGGGCTTTCTGTAATTTTGAAGCAGAAAGACCGCAGTAAATACGATTGCGAATAAGATTGTGGCATGAACTCCGCACAAAATGCGCCCACCTTGCCAAAATTGACGCCCAATATGGCGTTAAAGCACCGCAATACCTTTGGCTTTGAGGTATGCGCGGAATCGGCCTATGAGATCACTGCTGCAGAACAAATTCCGAAGGTGATGCAGCAAATTGCAGAGCAGAAATTAGCTTGGCGAGTTCTTGGTGGGGGTAGTAATGTCATTTTGCCCAAAGTCTTGCCTGGCGTAACCCTCCTAATGAGTATTCCAGGACAAGAGATCACCCGGTCTGATGAGAGCAATACAGTGGTTACGGTAGGCGCTGGGGTCAATTGGCATGACTTCGTTTCCTGGACCATAGGGCAGCAGTTGCCAGGTCTTGAAAACCTTGCCCTCATACCCGGAACAGTTGGCGCAGCCCCCATCCAAAATATCGGGGCTTATGGCGCAGAAGTGGCTGACTTTATCGACAGCATCGAAGCTTTTGATACAGCAGCCCATGCCTTTGTCACCCTCCCGAAAGCAGCATGCCAGTTTGCTTATCGCGATAGTTACTTCAAGCAAAATCCCCATCGATTTATCGTGACAAAGGTCGCTTTTAAAATCCCCAATGCCTGGGAACCACGACTTCAATATGCCGACCTAACTAGACAATTTGCTGGCGCTAATACTAAGCCGACTGCTCAGCAAATTTTCACAGCTGTTTGTACTATTCGTTCGCAGAAATTGCCAGACCCTAAAGTGATTGGTAATGCTGGAAGTTTTTTCCAGAACCCTATCGTTCCTGACAAGCAATATCTAGATTTACTGCAGGTTCATCCGCAATTAGTTTCTTATCCAGACCAAACAGGTATGCGCAAACTGGCTGCTGGATGGCTCATCGATCAATGCGGGTTCAAAGGTCATAAGGTTGGTTCTGTTGGTGTTTACAAAAACCAAGCCCTGGTACTAGTCAATCATGGCGATGGCACAGCTGAAGACATTCTTGATTTAGCCAAATCCATTCAAGACAAAGTACAGGAAGTCTATGGCGTTCAACTTGAGATTGAGCCGAATATTTTCTAAAAAATTAGTCAATATTTAATGTAAGTAATTCTGGATATTGCCTCAGTAAAGCTTGCTTTCCCTGATTTAATCTTTTAATCCATCCTGGACCACGCGACAATGCATCAGACCATGCATCTCTCACTAAATTGGCATTACCACTCTCAAAAAGCACCTTAAAAATGGCTGCGGCTTGCCCAAGATCCTTATTTGCCTTTGATCGCTCGCTAACGGGTCGCTCACCATAAATAATTAATTTATGGACCGCGTAGCGTTCAGGCGAAGGAATATTAACAATACAAGCCCCTTCTTTGGAAAGCAAAACTGCTTGCGTTGTATCGATCAACGAAAATTCCATAAACTTCAGGCATTCCAATGCTAGGCCTAGCTCGGGCAAAACTACAGGCCCACCGTTACGAGTTTGAGGGGTAACAAAATCTAGTCGCAACTCCGGGTCTTTTGGATTGCGATACTGGGCACTAGTTTTGCCAGAAAACTCTGTGATTGGTAAAAGGCCCATCTCAAGTGAATTCAAGGCATCGTGAACGGAAATTTTGACATTCGCGCCTAAGGCAATCGACACATTCTTACCTGCGCGAGCAAAATCAACATCCATCGTCAAATTTGATGAGAGCCATTTCACGCCCAACATATTGCCCATAGCCAAGAAGGCGTGGGTCCCAATCAATATCCCACCAGCACCAAAGAAACCGTACTGATCCAATCGATTGATTACTCTAAAATGCTTAGTCAGCGCACTTGCGCAACCCAGCGCCTCAGCAGACTTTGCTAGCGCCTTGATTTTGATCTGCAAATCACCCGCTTTTACAGCATCATGCTTTTTAATCAAATCGAGAATCCTGTCATCCTCTGGTCCCACATAAGCCATCCGACCAGTACCATCTAGGTCCCTATAGCCGTAATAGATATAAGGCCTTCCCTTTTGCATTTGCTTATGAAACGCGCCCGGTAATATCCGAAATCGATCGATGCTCTGAATTCGTAATTGATCTTGCAACTCCGCATACGCTGTTTGCGCAGACAAGGATAAAGGGGTGTATAGATCTGATTTCATCTCGTTATTATACAGAAAAATAATTGTATAATAACCAGTAAGATTAAGCAGTTACTGACTTTGACTGGATAAGTCCAGTCGACACCTTACTTGATATTTGCAAACTCGACTTCCACTTGACCCTCTGCTAGCTGCACCTGGAATACATCTTTCGTATTGAGCTCCTTGGGGTTGCGTACTGCATGCATTGCTTGCTCCTCTTTGCTCAAGATGACTGCGTAGCCTCGCTCTAGCGTTCTTTGCGGGTTGAGCATTTCTAGTTGAGCTTGGTAGTGGCCTTGATTGCGCTTCCAACTCTCTACCCGCACACCCCATGCTTGATTAAGGCGTTGTTGCCAGCCCGCAATTTGCTCGCGCATGCGATCAGGGTTTGGCAAAGCGTGGCCTAAGCGCAATGCTAATTGATCTAGAGTTTGCGCTTCTCGCTCTACACGTTGACTCACTCTCTGCAAGAGCGCTTGCATGATGGCATCGAGCTCTTGCAACATTTGATCGCGGCGTGGTGCTGCTAACTCAGCAGCGCCTGTTGGGGTTGGTGCTCGCAAGTCAGCAACGAAGTCTGCAATCGTGACATCAGTTTCATGACCAACACCGCTGACTATTGGGATGGGCGATTGGGCAATTGCATAGGCCAGCTTCTCATCATTAAATGCCCAGAGGTCTTCAATACTGCCGCCACCCCTCACCAACAAAATGACATCAACAGCATTTTCTTTTTCAGCAGCTTTGATTGCGGAAATAATTCCTGCAGGCGCATCCGGACCCTGCACTAGGGTTGGGTAAATCACAATCGGAATATGGGGGGCTCTTCTCGCTAAAGTGCTGAGCACATCCTTGAGCGCAGCAGCCTGTGGTGAGGTGATGATGCCAATGGATCTTGGATGGGTTGGGATCTCACGCTTAGTCTCAGCATCAAAGAGGCCTTCTTTAGCTAATTTAGCCTTGAGTTTGAGGAAGGCTTCATATAGCCCGCCCATACCCGCACGTCTTAGGGTTTGAATCGTGAGCTGAATATCCCCCCTGGGAACATACATTCCAAGCTGAGCACTGACTTCCACCAAATCACCAGACTGGGGCATAAAACCGACCTGTCCGTTGCGACCCCGGAACATCACACAGCGGATTTGCCCTTCCTCGTCTTTGAGAGAAAAGTACCAGTGGCCACTGTCATAAGCCTTGAAATTGGAAATCTCCCCGCTTACCCATACGGTGTCGAAGCGCTCCTCTAAAGAGCTTGCTATAGCGCGGTTTAGATCGCCAACACTCAGAATTTCCCTTGATATTTCCGACATTTTTTCTCTATTTCTACGCAAGCATCTGGCTTAGCGGCCAATAAATATCCACAGAAGCACATTCGCCTAAGATTTAACCGCTAAAAGTAAGTAATTACTGACCCAAAACGTCTCATAAATCCAACAGATGATCTCTATCTTATTGATTCATATCATAAATTATCACTCTCGATTTTGAGTATATTTGCCCAAAATCGGACATCTTCACCATCAATCAAGGACTTACAAGCCATTGCCTCGAAAGTTTTGCACAGAGTTATCCACAGGCTGACTTTCAGAAAACGGGTTTTTAATTCAGCTAAAGTACTGAGCTTATGTACTCAATCTTACTGTCTGCCGGCTGGCCTATCTGGCCACTCCTCATCATCTCCATTATTGGCCTCGCCATCATGCTCGAGCGCGCCTGGTATTTGCGCCAAATCCACATTTTTCCTAAAGATAGCCTTGAATCTGTTTTTGCCTTGGCTAATGTCATTTCAGGGCAAAAAAAGGTTTCTGAGGGGGAAATCACTGCCGTTGGCCAGCTTTCTCCCGCAGGCCCTCTCTTTGCCTGCATCTTGCGCGAGAAATCAGCTGGCAGCTCAGCAGACTCCGCCCTAGAGGAGCTGCAAGCAACAGCTCAGACCACGTGGCTCAAGCTGGATCGTTATTTAGGTGCGCTAGCTACCATTGCGACAGTTGCACCCTTACTTGGCCTCTTTGGTACCGTGGTGGGCATGATTGAGATCTTCGGTAGTCAAGGCGCAATTCATGGGGGCGCAGGTAGCCCTCAACAACTAGCCCATGGAATTTCTGTAGCGCTTTACAACACGGCATTTGGATTGCTCATTGCCATTCCAGCATTGGCTGCGTGGCGTGGCTTACGTGCGATGGCCAATCAGCGTCAGCATGAGTGCGAAGAATTTACTCGTCAGCTATTTAAGAAGTTGTATCCCAACTCCACCACTTCAAAATGAATTGGTTAAACAATCGCATTGGCTATCAGGGTCGATTCTCCCTGGGCATTAAATCTGCCCCAGTAGAGCCAGAGATTAACCTCATCCCTTTTATTGATGTGCTCTTAGTGGTACTCATCTTCTTGATGATCTCCACCACCTTTACACGCTACCAAGAACTCGCCATTACCCTTCCTACTGCCAATGGCGCAGCTAGCCAGACCGAGGTGAAACAAATTCATATTGCAGTAAGTCGCGATGGACGCTTTGCGATCAACGGCAAAGTGACTGACCGCAACCAACTTAGCAATGCACTGAATTTACTCAATCAGAACAGCGCTAATAAAGAGGGTGGCATTCAGGTCAATATCGATGCAGATGCGAGAGCACCCCATCAAGCAGTGATGAGTGCGCTAGAAGCTGCTCGTGATGCCAATCTTTCCAATATTGTTTTTAGTAGTCAGACAAAGAAGTAAAAAGCATTTAAATTACTTTTAATGTCATCCACAAAATCCCCCACCAGCCTAAAGAAAGCCCCGCAGTTTTGGGAGCGACGTGGCCCTACCAGCATCGTACTCTGGCCTCTATCTTGGGTATACGGTTTAATCAATCGCGCCCTTGATCTCATCAACGACCTAGGAATTGGTAGCGGCAAACCACAAGCAGTGCCCGTAATTATTGTGGGTAATATCCGCGTGGGGGGTACGGGCAAAACACCTATCGTGATTGCTCTAGCTGAACGCCTATCTCGCATGGGATGGAAGCCCGGAATTATCAGCAGGGGTTATGGTGCTGGAGGATTAAGAGCGCCCACTCCAGTGCAAAGTGATTCATATCCATCGGTCGTGGGCGATGAGCCGGTACTGATTGCTAAACGCACACAGAATCAATTTCCGATCTGGGTCTATCCAAAACGTGTCGAGAGTATTCGCGCTCTTCTCAAGAAAGATCCTTCGGTCAATGTCATCATCAGTGATGATGGTTTGCAACACCGTGCTTTAGCGCGTTGGCCAGCTAGAGAAGGTGGTCGTGATATTGAATTGGTAGTGCGAGATGCGCGTGGTGAAGGTAATGGCTTCTTGTTGCCCGCTGGCCCGCTACGTGAACCGGCAACACGAGAACGGGATGCAACTCTCATGACAGGTGTTGCCACGCCCATAAGCCTGGTTGATGAGTATTTCGCGGGAAGAAGAGCATTTACTTTGGGTACTCAATTAGGAATGCCCTATCAACTCATTCACCCCGCCAATACTCAGTCACTCGCCTCAATCGCCGATACCTATCTACCCAACAAAATCAGTGCTGTAGCAGCCATTGGTAACCCCCAACGCTTTTTTGATGATTTACTCAAACAAGGTATTGCAGGAAAATGCATTGGTTTAGCTGATCATGCTAGCTATACCCCAGAATTTTTCTCCGCCATTCATGCTGAATGCATCCTCATTACAGAAAAGGATGCCGTAAAATGCTCCTCAATAGAGAATGAACGCATTTGGGTAGTGCCAATGACTTTAGATCTACCGAATGCCTTTGCCGACTGGTTGCAATCGATTTTGCAAAGACCCGACCCCAATCAATACACCCTATAAAAAAGATCAGATATGGATAAGCGCTTACTCGAAATTTTGGTCTGCCCTTTATGCAAAAGTACTTTGCATTTAGATAGTGAGAAGCATGAGCTCATTTGCAAAGCAGATCGCCTAGCTTACCCAATCCGTAATGACATTCCGGTCATGCTGGTTGATGAGGCACGCAGCTTGACCGCTGATGAGTGCCAATAATTGATCTACATTCATGAGCGCTAAGCCAACAGAATTTTTAGTTGTTATTCCGGCCAGGCTAGGCTCAACTCGCCTGCCACGCAAACCACTAGCCGATATCGGTGGTAAACCGATGGTGATTCGAGTAGCTGAACGAGCCCAGCAATCTTTGGCGCAAAGCGTTGTGGTCGCAACAGACTCCCCAGAAATACAAGCAGCCTGTGATGAGCACCGCATTGAGTGTCTATTGACTAGCTCAGATCATCCAACGGGAACTGATCGCATTGCAGAAGTAGCCCAATTACTAAAACTGCCAGCTGATACTCTGGTTGTGAATGTGCAGGGAGATGAACCCCTCATTCCTCCAGAGCTGATTAACCAAGTAGCCCAAACTTTGGCCGATCATCCAGCTTGCGCTATCTCAACCGTTGCCGTGCCCATTACAGATGAAGCGGAAATCACCAACCCCAATGTTGTTAAGGTGGTTCTCAATCGTTCTGGCGAGGCACTGTATTTCTCTAGAGCAAGTATTCCGTTTGTACGTGACCCAGAGCTAGCCCAATCAGCAATGCGTTTACGCCATCTGGGCATCTATGCCTATCGAGCTGACTTTTTACAGGCTTACACCCGTTTAGAACCAGCCCCACCTGAACAGGCAGAAGCCCTTGAACAGCTGCGCGCCCTGTGGAATGGTTACCGTATTGCTGTCCACACTGCCAGCGAAGCCCCGCCAGCAGGGGTAGATACCGCGGAAGACCTAGAGCGAGTCCGTCGCATCTTGGTCAACTAAGCAAGAATCTGGTTATCCATGGGTTCTCGGGGATAATCCTAGGAATTAGTTACAAAGGATCCCGAAAAAATACGGGACAATGAGGGTCTTCTAAGGGGAAAACAATGCGGTTAATTCTGCTCGGTGCACCAGGTGCTGGCAAAGGAACACAAGCTCAGTTCATTTGCGAAAAATTTGCTATTCCACAAATCTCGACAGGCGACATGTTGCGCGCTGCCGTTAAAGCTGGAACTGAACTTGGCATTGCTGCTAAAAAAATTATGGATGCCGGCGGCCTTGTTTCCGACGACATCATTATTGGATTGGTAAAAGATCGCCTAACTCAACCTGATTGCAGCAAGGGTTATTTGTTTGACGGCTTCCCAAGAACTATTCCCCAAGCGCAAGCCATGAAAGATGCTGGCGTGCCAATCGATTACGTTCTCGAAATCGATGTTCCATTTGATGCCATCATTGATCGCATGAGCGGTCGTCGTGTTCATCCAGCTTCTGGTCGCACCTATCACATCAAGTTCAACCCACCAAAAGTGGCAGGCAAAGATGATGTGACTGGCGAAGATTTGATTCAGCGTGATGATGACAAAGAAGAAACCGTCCGCAAGCGTTTGCAGGTATACAACGATCAAACCCGTCCATTAGTTGAGTACTACTCCACATGGGCCACTCAAGGTAATCCTGCTGACAAAGTAAAGGCACCCGCCTATCGCAAAGTCAGCGGCACTGGTAGCGTTGATGACATCACTGCTTCTATCTTTGTTGAATTGAAATAATCAACACAATCATCGATTAAAGGGGCTGCTTACGCAGCCCCTTTTTCTTTGTCGGGAAAAGGGGTATTATTTAACTAACGTACTAAGTGGTATAGTTTTTTATGACCAAAAAACGTACCTTCAAGACAAAAACTTTTAGTAAGTGGATGAGAAAAACTGACTTAAAAGATCAAGATCTACTTTTAGCAGTTGCGGAAATGGAGGCGGGCCTCGTTGATGCAGATCTTGGTGGGAATGTATTTAAGAAAAGAATTGCCTTACCAGGCATGGGTAAAAGGGCGGGGGCAAGAACGCTGATTGCAGGAAAAATTTTTAAGAAATGGTTTTTTATTTTTGGCTTCGTAAAAAACGAAAAAGATAATATTAATGATGATGAGCTGATTCATTTACAAGGTGCAGCACATAGACTGCTCAGCCTGACTGATCAAGATATCGAAGAAGCAATCCTTGCAGGAGAACTAAAGGAGTTAACAAATTATGCTTAATAAAACAAAAAGTCGAATCATTGAAGAGATGACAGATACCGTAAAGGGCCTTCAGAACGCTGGCGTCATTACTAAGAAAAGCATGGAAGAATTTGAGGTTTTGCGGCACTTAGAGGTAAAACCAATGACAGCCAAGCGCATCAAGCAACTTCGGAGTAAAACCCATTTGAGTCAAGCTGTCTTTGCCTTAGTAATCAACACCAGCCTATCTACTATTCAAAAATGGGAGGCCGGAGATAAAAAGCCGAGCGGAACATCTTTAAAACTTTTATCCTTAATCGAGAGAAAAGGATTAGAAGTTATTTTGTAAGGGAATTACTTCAACTCTTTCAACGCACTCTCAAAAGATTCAATATCCGCAAAGCTTCTGTAGACAGAGGCGAAGCGAATGTAAGCGACTTTATCTAAGCGCTTGAGTTCGCGCATGACGAGTTCGCCAACACGCTCACTGGGGATTTCTTTTTCACCCAGACTGAGTAGCTTTTCTTCAATGCGAGCAATCGACTCATCAACTGAGTCAGAGGAAACGGGACGCTTACGCAATGCCAGCTTGACTGAGCTCACGAGCTTGTCATGACTGTATTCAACACGACTGCCATTCTTCTTCACGATTGCCGGCAACACCAGCTCTACACGTTCATAGGTAGTAAATCGTTTATCGCATTTGGCACAACGGCGGCGGCGGCGAATAGTGTCGCCTTCATCCGATACCCGGGTATCTAATACCTGGGTATCGTCGTTATGACAAAAGGGGCAGCGCAATGAGTGCTCTCTTTACGCTTTTAGCCGTAAACCGGGAAGCGCTTAGTGAGCTCGGCTACTTGAGCGCGCACCTTAGCAATATTGTCAGCATCATTTGGATTATCTAGAACATCCGCAATGAAGTTACCAACTTGACGCGCTTCAGCTTCTTTGAAACCACGGGTTGTCATAGCTGGTGAACCCAAACGAATACCGCTAGTCACCATTGGCTTCTCTGGATCGTTTGGAATACCGTTCTTGTTGCAAGTAATGTGTGCTTCGCCCAATACACGCTCAGCTTCTTTACCAGTCATTTTCTTAGCACGTAGATCAACCAACATGACGTGAGAATCTGTACCACCAGAAACAATACGCAGACCGCGTGAGATCAAGGTCTCGGCCAATGCTTTTGCGTTTGCAATCACTTGTTTTTGATAATCAATAAAGCCTGGCTCTTGCGCCTCTTTAAATGCAGCTGCTTTGCCGGCAATCACATGCATCAAAGGACCACCTTGCAAGCCTGGGAATACTGCGGAGTTAATAGCCTTCTCGTGCTCAGCCTTCATCAAGATGATGCCGCCGCGAGGACCACGCAAACTCTTGTGCGTTGTGGAAGTTACGATATCAGCATGTGGCACGGGGCTTGGATATACGCCAGCAGCAATCAAACCAGAGTAATGCGCCATATCCACCATAAAAATAGCGCCAACTTCTTTTGCTAACTTACCGATTCGCTCCCAATCAATCACCAATGAATAAGCAGATGCTCCAGCAATAATGAGTTTTGGCTTGTGCTCACGCGCCAGACGCTCCATTTGCTCGTAATCGATCACTTCGTTTTTATCAAGGCCATAGGAGACCGGGTTAAACCACTTACCGCTCATATTCAAAGCCATGCCGTGGGTTAAATGACCACCTTCAGCCAAGCTCATACCCATGAAGGTATCGCCTGGCTTTAAGAATGCCAAGAACACAGCTTGGTTAGCGGATGCGCCGCAATGCGGCTGCACGTTCGCCGCCTCTGCACCATATAGCGCTTTTACACGATCAATCGCTAATTGCTCAGCCACGTCCACAAATTCACAACCGCCGTAATAACGCTTACCTGGATAGCCTTCAGCATACTTGTTGGTCAACTGTGAGCCCTGTGCTTGCATCACTGCTGGGGAGGTGTAGTTCTCAGAAGCGATCAGCTCAATATGGTCTTCTTGACGCTTATTTTCATTCTGAATCGCTGCCCACAATTCTGGGTCGGTTTTGGCTAAAGTGTTTTGGCGGTCAAACATGGTGATAATCCTAGTGAAGTTGGATTGCTACGTTAATTAACTTAGTAAAATCAACCTACATCATACAAAATCCACCATGACACCTACTCAAGACCTCTCATTCCTCTCCCTAGTCCTTAATGCCAGCCTATTAGTCCAGTTAGTAATGTTGTTATTACTGGGGATGTCTGTGGCCTCTTGGACCATCATTTTTAAGAAAACGGCTATTTTGCGAGGCGTAAGACAAGATACCGAGCGTTTTGAGCGGGATTTTTGGTCTGGCGGCGACCTGGGCACCCTCCTAGAGGCAGCGCAGCGCAACACCCGTAGCGATGCCGTTTTAGAGCATATTTTTGAAGCTGGTATGCAAGAGTTCATGAAAGTTCGTGAAATCGATGCTGCCCGCCGCGCCATGAAAGCCACCTATCAACGTGAGATGGACGCTCTAGAGGCCAATCTCCCATTCTTGGCTTCGGTAGGCTCTGTATCTCCGTACATCGGCTTATTTGGCACCGTTTGGGGCATCATGCATGCGTTCCGTGGCTTGGCTAACGTTCAAAACGCCACCCTGGCGGCAGTAGCTCCTGGTATTGCTGAGGCACTGGTCGCAACCGCGATCGGCTTATTTGCTGCGATTCCTGCAGTAGTGGCTTACAACCGTGCGGCAACCGATGTAGATCGCCTATCCATCCGCTTCGAAACATTTATAGAAGAATTCACCAACATCTTGCAACGTCAAGCTGCAGGTAAATAAGCATGGCCGGCTCACTCAGAAAGTCCTCTAAGCGTCGGGCAATGGCCGACATCAATGTCGTGCCCTATATCGACGTGATGTTGGTATTACTGGTGATCTTTATGGTGACCGCACCGATGGTCAATCCTGGTGTCGTGAATTTGCCTACTGTGGGTGGCGCAAAAGTGCAATCCCTGCCACCCGTCTTTCTAACGATTGATGCCAATGAAAATGTCATTGTTCGCAAAGACGGTGATCCGGTTCAAACTTTGAATAAATTTGAACTTGGCGCCTTTGCCAGATCACAAGCAGAGAAGTCCGCCGATCAACCCGTTGTTCTTGCTGCTGATAAATCCATTAAGTACGAAGTAGTGATGGAAGTGATGTCCAAGCTCAAAGAAAATGGTGTGAAACGTGTCGGCCTTGCCGTGAAGAGCCAATAGGTCTCTTTGTCTTTCATTTATGAATAGCGCGCAAACTTTTCACTCAAGCTTCTCACGAGGCCGGCCTACTAAAAACGAAAGTACTAAGCGTGCTTTTAGTTTTTCACTGGCTGCGCACTTAGGTTTAGTCGCATTCTTAGTCATCGGCATCAGTTGGAATAACTCCACACCATCAGGAGTAGAAGTTGAGCTTTGGGATGCGAGTCAGCAAGTCGAAACGCCTGTCGTGCCAGAACTCAAAACGGAAATGAAAGAGGAAGCGGCCGACATCGCCATCAAGAAAAAGAAGGTTGAGAAAGAGCCACCTAAAAAAGAAGTGGTGAAAGAAACCCCTAAGCCACCGAAACCGACTCCACCTAAGGAGAAGGAAAAAGAGAAGCCGAAGAAGGCTGAAGCCCCGAAAGCGACTGCCCCTGCCGAGACTAAAGCCAATGCCGCCGCCGAGAAAGTGCGTGCCGACCAATTAGCCCGTCTGCGCGCTGCTGCTGGGGCTGAAGGTGGCAGTGGTGGAACTAGCGGAAGTGGTGTTGGTGGCGGTGGTAATGCGCCTCCAGGATGGACAGATAAAGTTGTCAAAAAGGTTAAACCTCTAATTGTGTTCAACCCAGAATCCATGAGCGGCAATCCTGCGGCAGTCGTTAAAGTCAATCTGGCACCCGATGGCGCAATCTTAAGCACCGATCTCATCACCTCTAGCGGCAACGCCGGCTGGGATCGCGCAGTGTTACTTGCACTAACCCGTGCGGAGAGCCTGCCAAAAGACGACAATGGAAAAATTCCTCAAAGAGAAGTTAAGCTGACCTTTAAACCCAAGGACTAAAGCATGTTGCAAGTAGCTAAAAAGTATTTTTTATCAGCGGTGACAGTCTTCGCAGTGGTGCTGTCAATCACTGGATTGAACACACCCGCTGTAGCACAAATGAATATTGAAATCACTGGCGTAGGACAGTCGCTCTACCCCATCGCCGTGATGCGCTTCAAAGATGAGAACAAACTTCCTACCAGTATTACTGAAATTATTCGCCAAGACTTAGCGCGCAGTGGTTACTTTAAAAATACTGAAAATGGTAATGCGAGTGAAAGCGATGAAGGCACACCAAACTATAAATCTTGGTCGGCTCGTGGTGCGGATGCTTTGGTTGTTGGCTCGGTAGTGCAAACTGGTGCCTCTCAATTTGAGATTCGCTACAAGTTATTTGATGTTCGGAAGTCCGAGAGTCTTGGTGGCTTAAATATTAATTCCAGCGCCGATAACTTACGCGCAGCTGCGCACAAAATTGCTGATGACATCATCTACAAATTATTGGGTGAGCGTGGCATCTTCTCGACACGCCTCTCCTACGTCATTAAAGAAGGCAAGCGTTATCGCTTAGTCATCTCCGATGCGGATGGTCAGAACATTCGCAATGCCATGAATAGTGGTGAACCTATCATCTCCCCATCATGGTCACCAGATGGTAAGAAAGTAGCTTATGTATCTTTTGAAGATCGTAAGCCCGTCATCTACGTTCATGAACTCGCTACTGGTCGTCGTATTTCTCTCTCAAATCAAAAGGGCAATAACAGCGCACCTGCTTGGTCGCCTGATGGCAAGAAATTGGCCGTATCCCTCTCCAAAGATGGCAACACCCAGATCTACGGCATTAATGCGGACGGCACCGGACTACAACGCCTCACGCGCGGTCGCACCATTGATACTGAACCACAGTACTCCGCAGATGGTCGCTACATCTATTTCACGAGCGATCGTGGTGGCAATCCACAAATCTATCGCATGAGTTCTGAGGGCGAACAAGTTGAAGGTGCAAAGCGCATTACTTATAAGCAAGGCTTTGTGACTTCACCGCGCATCTCTCCTGATGGTAAGTATTTGGCTTATATCGCCAATATTGGCGGGGCATTCCGTCTTTACATCCTCAACCTCGCTACAGGCGACTCACAAGCCCTTACTGATGGCACTAGCGATGAATCCCCCTCCTTCGCTGCAAATGGCCGCTATGTGCTGTATTCCACCAAAGTCGGTGGAAAACGGGTCTTGGCGGCAGTCTCTGTGGACGGCAACTCTAAGCAGGTACTCAGCATTCCAGGATCCGATGTGCGTCAGCCATCCTGGGGCCCCTTTATGGATTAAGACTGATGAATGTATTAGGGCTGACCCACTAAACGTGGGTCATAAGAAAACTGTTCAATTTTCTTTGCTTTAATCAGCTTTATATCTGGATGCAAGGGGTTAATTAATACATTGCTTGCTTGTGGAATTACAACGGAAGGTACTAATAACAAGGCGCTTGCGTTTGATTGCAGCCACTTCTGACCCTTCTCAATGCTGGCAGTTCCAGCCGGCAATGCATCCCAACCAATGCCAGCCGTTTTAGCATTCAAGCTCTTAGCCAAATTCCACACTCTCGTCGGGATATCAATTCGGACCAGATAGCGGGTTAAGGGAAGCCCTTGCGCATTGATATGCACCAGAGTTTCCAGGCAAGCAAGTGCGATGGACTCCGAGGTATACAAAACGGGTGTTCCTTTTTTATTCCATCTTCCACCTGATTTTTTTGCGCCCTCCCCACTAAGATCATCCGCCTTAAACATGGGAGCATCGAGCGCGATTCTCCAAACTGCCTGAACGCTCATGCGTATGCTCCAGTTTGAATTTTGGCAAGGAGATCGGAAATCATCTCTTGACCAGAAACCGTATCTAAATAAGCTGAAGGCTTCTCGCCACCCAATGCTGGGGAGGGCTTTTCAAGCCAACTTGCCACCCACTTAGCAGCGTCAAAGCCATCTGGGTTTCCTGACTCAGCAATCATTGATTCCACCTGCCCCACCAGCTTAGCCATACCAATTAAACGCTCGCCCTGTTCAATCGGCAGCATTTGATTTGCGACGGATTTTTTATCAATGGTCGACTTCGGTAAGTTCAAGAACTTAAATAGGGTTTCCTTTGTAATTCCCATAGAGTCAGAAATGACACTGATATATCTGGCAGGAATCCCATCTCGAATCAACTTGATGCGATCCATAGGCTCAACTCGATAAATAGTGGCAAAAGATAGATCCGGCTGATCAAACCCCGCTTGGGGTTTATGAAGCACTTTCGTCGCAGCCTTTTTTGGGATTACGCCAGGCATATTAAATTCCTCATTTGAGGATTTATTTTACCTCATTTGAGTAAAAGTAAAAGCATCCATAACTGCTTTAGGCTACTGCCCACGGTAATTTCCATTCAAATTCAGTGATCTTGGGGGCATAATATTGGCTATTAGCTTAATTAATAGCCTCTTTTGTAGGAAAAAGGAAAGATCATGAAGATTTCTATCGCACGCCGTGCCGCAACATTCACCCTTGTAGGTGTAACAGCATTATTTTTGGCAGCTTGCTCAAGCGTCAAATTAGATGATGTTGATGGTGCCAATGGTGGTGGCAGTGGCAACTTCGGCTCACAGCCGTGGAATGATCCAAGCAGCCCACTCTTCCAGCGTAGCGTCTATTTTGATCTCAACGAATACACTGTTCAGACCAAATATCAGAAACAATTATCTGCACATGCCAGCTTCTTGAAGGCCAACCCAAAGCAGAAAATCATTATCCAAGGCAATACCGACGAGCGTGGCACAGCCGAGTACAACTTAGCATTGGGTCAACGTCGTTCAGACGCAGTACGTAAGTCACTTAATTTGATGGGCGTCTCTGATGACCAAATGGAGGCCGTGAGCTTTGGCAAGGAAAAACCGGCTGATTCTGCTGGTGACGATACTGCAGCCGCTAAAAACCGCCGAGCCGAAATCAGCTACCGCTGAAATCGTTCATTAAGAATTAATCAGGAAATCCATGCATTTTCTTTCAAATATTCGCCCAGCAACGCGATCCCTTATCGCTGTTAGCTTTTTACTGACGTCACTGGCCGCGCATGCAGGTATTTTTGATGACGACGAAGCGCGCAAAGCTATTTTGGACTTGCGTCAGCAAATCTCCAGCTTAAATACAACTGTCAACAATACTTTAAGTGCTGCACAGCAAAAAAATGCTGAAGAACTGGCTCAATTGCGAAGGAGCATGTTTGAACTGCAAAATCAAATTGACAGAC